>Ga0187893_10000775_pt1 | contig 81372 bp, 64 predicted proteins | sample MA1701074metaG_FD_139574 | JGI IMG/M metagenome (GOLD analysis project Ga0187893, IMG submission 139574) | White microbial mat communities from a basaltic lava cave in the Kipuka Kanohina Cave System on the Island of Hawaii, USA - MA170107-4 metaG ... | reverse complement strand
GGTCCAACTGAGCTACGGGCTCGCAGCACCAAGCAAACGCCGACCTCGGTGCCGAGGCCGCGTGGAGAGCTTATCAAGTTTCATCGGACGGGGACGGACTTGTCCGATGGCGAACTGAGCTGAGCAAAGCTCACCGCCCGCCAGGATCTCGCCAGGGTCGTCGCCGATACTCCCGCCGTGCGGGCTCGGGCTCCTCCCATGGATGGCGAGGCGACGGGGCCGCCGTTGCGAAGGAGGGAGATGCATGAGCACGTTCTCGAGAGGACGCGTCGCGCTGGTCTCGAGCCGCGAAGCCGGGGTCCCGGCCGCTTCACGCCCGGCGGTCCTCCGCGTCACGCGGACCGATCGCCGTGGCGGCCGGGCCGTCGTCGCGCTCCTGGCGGTCCTGCTGCTCGCCGGCGGGGGTGGCGGTGCGGCGGCCTGGTACGGGAAGCTCCTGCCGGTCGACGATCATCGCGTGTACCGGCGGACCAGGACCTTCTGCGAGGCGCTGAAGGCGGGCGACGCCTCGATGCTCGACGGCCTCCTCCCGAGGCGCACCGAGGTCGAGAAGGCGCAAGCGCCTGCGGCGGCGGGCGCCATGATCTCCTTCGTCCGGATGGCGGGCGGCGTCGAACGCTACGAGATCGGAGCCGTCGCGATCGACGGCGATCGGGCTCAGGCGAAGGTGACCCTCGTCGCCGGGAAGCGAGGCCCGGACACGAGCGACCTCCACTGGCAGAGGATCGACGGCGAGTGGTACCTCGACCTCGCCCGCATGAAGTCGGGCAAGGCGAAGAAGGGGACCCGACCGTCCGGGTGATCCGATCGCTCGCCGCCGCGCGCGCCGGCCCGCGATCCTCGTCCGCGCGGCGATCGGGAACCCGGAAGCCGCCCCCGTCGTGCATCCACCGCGTACCGATGGGAGGTTCGATCGCGAACCCTCATTCCGCGTGCATCTCCGGGTCGCGGTCGAACTCGTCCCATCGTTTGGAACCTGCGAGAAGTCGGCCTCATTCCACGGCGGCAACGCCCGGATGGCCGACGGTCCCGCGGACGGTGATATCGGCGAAGCGGGTGAGCGTCCCGTCGGCGGGCTCGACGATGACCACCGTCGGGGCCGCCGGCGTCGGCGCGGGCGCCGGGGTCGGCGCCGGCTCCGGCGTCGAGGCGGGCCCCGACCGGGCTTCGGCCGCGGAAAGCCCCCGCCGTCGCTGTCGCAACCGGCGAGGATCGCCATCGCGACGACGGCTGCCCAAGAACTCGCTCGTGATCCGACCATCGTCACCTCCGGGGCGGGGACGCCCTCGCGCGCGCAGTACCTCGTGGATCGTGCGCAGGCAGTTGACCCGGGCGCGCCGGGAGGCTATCCTCGGCAGCGTCCCTGGTCCCCTGGTCCGTCGTGCGCCGCTCGGATCGGGCCCGCCGCAAGCCGCGCCGCGTGGTCCGCCTGGAGGATCGTGACTCGTGCCCCAGGAGATGTCGCTCAACGCCTCGACGGTCGCGCGCATCCTGCTCGTCGTCGCCGATCCGCTCAAGTCCGCCGAGTGGTACCGGGCGACCCTCGGCATCGAGCCGCTGCACGTGCGCACCGATCCGCCGCACGTGATCCTCGACACGAAGGGGACGCTGCTGGTCCTTCACCGGGGCCGGGCGGCGAGGTGCGAGGACCCGGTCTACGTTCACTTCCGGGTCGACGACTTCGACGCGGCGCTCGCGACGCTCGAGGCTCGCGGGGTCGAGCTGGGGGAGGTGTTCTCGCCCGGCGAAGGGCTGCGAATCGTCAACTTCCCGGACCCGGACGGGTACATGCTCGGGATCGAGGGCTGAGGCAGCCGCCCGCGACCGTCTTCAGCTTCCGCAGCCTGTTCGCCGGGGGCGCGCCGTCCGACGCACGCTCACGCCTTCGAGCCGCGGCTGCTGGACTGGCGGCCCGCCGGCGGGCGCAGGCTGCCCGCCGGCCTCGAACCCGCATCCCCCGAAGTAGAGAGGGCAGGCGAGATCGCGCGGGACCCTCGACCTCGATTGTCATGATTGCCAACAACGAGACGAGGCGATGACGCCTCCCGGAGCCCGGCGCCACACGCGCCGGGGCCCTACCCGGGCCTCATCCGTTCCGCCGCCCGGGCCCCTTCCGCCGCCCACCACCCCTGACGGATCCAAATGGGTTGCGATTCTTCCAGGCGGCCCCGCGGAACGACCGGACTCAGGAGCCGGCCGCCGCCACGGCCAGCCCGCCGTTCCCGCCATCGCCGCCCGTCCCCGGTCCGGCCGCGCTCAACGCGCGCCCGACCGTCGGCCGGAGCTGGAGGTCCACGAGGTCGCGGTAGATGCCGCCCCGCGCGTAGAGCTCGCGGTGCGTCCCCTCCTCGACGAGCCGCCCCTGGTGCATGACGAGGATCCGGTCGGCCTTGGCGACCGTCGCCAGCCGGTGGGCGATGACGATCGCCGTCCGGCCGGCCATGATCCGCTCGAAGGCCTCCTGGATGCGGCGCTCGGTCGCCGGGTCGACCGATGACGTCGCCTCGTCCAGGACGAGGACATCCGGGTCGCGCACGATCGCCCGCGCGAAGCAGAGGAGCTGGCGCTCGCCCATGGAGAGGTTCGTGCCGCCCTCGGCGAGCGGCGCATCCAGCCCGCCCGGCAGCCGGCGCACGATCTCGCCCGCCTGGACGACGTCGAGCGAGCGGTCGAGCGCGGCCGCCGGCACGTCGTCGTCGAAGCACCGGAGGTTCTCGGCCACCGTCCCGGGGAAGAGGTGGATGTCCTGGAGGACGAGGCCGATCCGCCCGCGCCACGCCCGCTGGCGGATGTCGCGGATGTCGCGCCCGTCGAGCGCGATCCGCCCGCTCGTCGGCTCGTAGAAGCGCAGCAGCAGGCTCGCGAGCGTCGACTTGCCGCTCCCCGACACGCCGACGACCGCGACCTTCTCGCCCCGCCCGACGCGGAAGCGAAGCCCCTCGACGGCCGGCGCCCGCCCGCCGTCGTAGCCGAAGGACACGTCCTCGAAGGCGATCTCCCGCCAGTCGGCCGGCACGCGGTCGAGCGCGTCCTTGCGATCGGGCGTGAGCGACGGCGTGTCGAGGACGCCGAAGACGCGGTCGGCCGAGGCGAGCGCGCGCTGCATGAAGGAGATCTGCTCCGAGAACATGAGGATCGGCATGAAGAGGCGGCGCGTGTACTCGACGAACAGCACGAGCGTGCCGACCGTGAGCGCCTCCCCGAAGGCGCGCTGGGACCCGATCCAGATGATCACGAGGACGGCCAGGATCTCGACCGAGGCGAGCGCGCTGAAGAACGACTGCTCGACGAACATGGCCCTGAGCTCGCGCGACACCTTCTCCCGGTTGCGCTCGGCGAGCTTCATGCGCGCGTGCGTCGCGTAGCCGTAAGCCTGGATCACGGGCACGGCCTGCACGTACTCGGTCAGGAACTGGGTGACGCGCGCGACGGCCTTGCGAACCGCGCGCCAGAGCCCGCGGACGCGGCGGAGCAGCAGGACCGAGCCGAGGACGACCGGGCTCGCGAGCAGGAGCACGGCCCCGGTCACGCGCGCATCGGCCGCGAGCATGATCGAGAGCGTGGCGAAGAGCAGGACGGCGCTCCGGAAGAGCGCCAGGCCCACCTCCGAGAAGAGCGCCTGGAGCCGCTGCGCGTCGGACTCGACGCGGGCCATGAGCCGGCCGGGCGGGTGCTTGTCGAAGTACGCGGCCGAGAGCGTGAGGAGGTGGGCGAAGACCTCCTCCTTCAGGCGCGTGACGATCGCCAGCCCGACCCGCGTCACGACGACGACCTGGGCGAAGGCCGCGCTCATGCCGACGACGAAGATCCCGGCGTAGACGAGGGCGGAGAGCACGATCCCGCGCCGGTCGCCCGTGCGGATGTCCTCGTCGATCAGGTGCCGGAGGACGAGGGGGCCCGCGAGCTCGGCGGCGATGGTCGCGAACAGGAGGGCGACGGCGACCGCGATCGACCGGGCGTGCGGACGGAAGAGGTACGCCACCCGGCGCGCCAGCTCGCGGGCCGAGAGATGTCGGACGTAGCCCTCGTCCTGCTCGTGCTCGTCGCTCCACCACATGGGCGGGATTGTAGTCGCCGCGACCTACCCTGTCAATACCCTAACCTTGCCCCGGACCCAACTCCAGGCGGGGCTTGAAGTAGAATGGGCCGGGATGGCGGGCGCGCGGCGCGAGGTCTCGGCGGGCGGCGTCGTCGCGCGGCGGCGCGCGGCCGGCCAGGGCGGCGCCGACGGCGCCGGCGCGATCGAGGTCGCCCTCATCCGCCCCGCGGGCCGCGGTCCGGGCGACGGCGAGCGCGGGGCCGCGAAGGCCACCTGGTGCCTGCCGAAGGGGCTCGTGGCCCCGGGCGAGACGCCCGAGGCGGCCGCGCTCCGGGAGGTCCGCGAGGAGACGGGCCTGACCGCCGCGGTCCTCCACGCCTTCGAGCCGATCTCCTACGTCTACGTCGACAAGTGGCACGACCCGGGCTGCCGCGTCTTCAAGAAGGTCCACTTCTTCCTCATGCGCGCGACGGGCGGCGACCCCCGGGACCACGACCACGAGGTCGACGAGGTCCGCTTCTTCCCGCTCCCCGACGCCGAGAAGGTCGCCTCCTACCGCGGCGAGCGAGCCCTCCTCCGGTCCCTCGCGCGCGGCGAGGCCGGCGAGGCGGCGGCGCGCGCCCTCGCGACGGTCGCCTCCGCCCCCTCCGCATGAGCCCCGTTGCCGTCGCCCCGTCTCGCTGGTAGGAATGGGGGGCGGCCACCGACGGGCGAGGAGACGGCCGTGAGCGACGACTCCCGATTCACCATCCGGGTCCCGAAGAAGCTCGTGTTCGGGCTCATCACCGGCGCCCTGATCCTCGGCCTCGCCGAGGCGGGCCAGCGCCTCTACGAACGGCACAAGCAGGGGGACCGCGGCAGGCCCGACGACACGTTCAGCGACCGCCACGAGACGACGGGCGGCGTGCCCCTCTCCGACAAGCCGGGCGCCATGGTCAACGTCCTGCATCCGCACCGCATCTTCGCGCTCAAGCCGGACCAGCGCCTTCCCGGGCTCACCATCAACGCCCAGGGGTTCCGCGGGCGCGACTGGACGAAGGAGAAGCCCCCGGGCGTCGCCCGCGTGATCGTCCTCGGGAGCTCGACGGCGTTCGGTCTCGGCGTCCGTGGCGACGACCGGATCTTCACGGCCCTGCTCGAGCGGCGGCTCGACGAGGCGCCGCCCGACGGTCGCCGGGTCGAGGTCCTGAACGCGGCCGTGGGCGCCTACAACTCCACCCAGGAGCTCATCCTCCTCACGACGGAGCTCCTCGACTACTCGCCGGACGCCGTCCTCGTCTTCGACGGCTTCAACGACTTCTACATCGCCGCCGGGACGCCCCCCGAGGCGCCTCTGGTCCACGGCCACTTCGACGAGACCCAGGAGGTCATCCGGCGCGGGCGGCAGACGGGCCTCAACCTCCTGCGCCTCTCGGCCATCTTCCGCCGCGTCGAGAAGACGCTGCGAGACCTCGGTCCGCGGAGCGAGTTCGGGCGCATCCACCCGGCCGGCCTCGCGCTCTACGGCCGGAACCTCGAGAAGATCTGCCGCGTGGCCAAGGCCTACGGGGCCGCGGTCGTCCTCGTCTCGCAGCCCGAGCTGTTCCAGCGCGCGGAGCCGGTCCCCGAGGCCGACCGCGCCGTCCGGGCGAAGCGCGACCGGCGCGGGTACGGCGAGCTGGCGCGCCGGGAGTACCCTCGCTTCGTGGCCGAGGCGGCGCGCGTCGCCCGCGCCGAGGGGGCCCTCCACGTCGACGGCACGGAGGCGTTCGACGGGCACCCGGAGGCCGTCTTCACCGACTGGTGCCACCTGACGGAGCGCGGCCACGAGCTCGTCGCCGACCAGCTCCTGCCGGTCGTGGCCCGGGCGCTCGGCGCGGCGCGCGGCGGGCGTGCCGCGCCCGCCGGGCCCTCGACGCCCGACGCGCGGGAGTGACCGCCTTCGCGCGGGGGCGACCGGCTACACGACGAACATGACGCGCTTCAGCAGCTCGAGGGCGGGGGCGAGCGAAGGGTCGTCCGAGAAGATCCGGATCAGGCGCTCGGCCTTGGCGAGCGACTTCACGCGGTTGCCGCCCTGCCCCGAGTCGCGCAGGTTGTCGATCGAGTCCGCGATCTTGACGAGCTTGACGGCCCGCGGGGCGGCGGCCAGCCCCGCGAAGTAGGCGTCCTCGCGGGGCTCTTCGGGCATGCGCTTGTCCTTCGTCAGGAGGGCGACGTAGCCCGCGACGGTCTCGTTGAACTCCTTCACCAGGTCGTCCAGGTCCGTCGTCGTGTCCTCGATCGTGTCGTGGAGCGCGGCCGCGGCCAGGGTGTCGGGGTCCGACTCGCCGAGCTCGCGCACGACCGTCAGGAGCACGCGCATCGGGTGCGCCGCGTACGGCGTGCGCCCGTCCTTCCGGATCTGCCCCTGATGCTTCCAGGCGGCGTACGAGACGGCCTTGAGGACGAGGTCCATGCGCGAGCCTCCTGCGACGGCCGACGATCAACGGGCCCGGGCGAGCCCGAAGTAGAGGACGAGACGATCCCGGCCGAGGACGCGGACGTAAGCCTGGCCGAGCCACAGCCCCGGCCCGACCTCGCGGACCTCGTCCCGGATCGCCCGGATGAAGAACGGGTTCTCGGGCCGGTCGTAGTCCAGCTCGACCGCGTCGAACGCCCCGGCGCGCGACGGCCGGATGCACGCCGCGAACGGGTAGATCCGAAAGCGGTCCGAGATCACGCGGTTCACGCCCTCGGCGCGGTCCGCGCCCTCTCCCGGCAGGAAGCTCTTCCCGCGCCACGGGAACACGGGCAGGGCGGAGAAGCGACGGAGCGCGTCGAAGAGGAACGGCACCGACTCGGAGCCCGGGACCGCGAGCATGCGGCCCCGCAGGTCGCCGATCAGGTCCGCCGGCTCCGGCACGCCCGCCCGCCGGTAGAGGTCCGCGAGCGCGGGCGCCTCGAGGTACGCGAGGTCGTCGAGCGTGCGCGGCCCGCGCCCGGGCTCGGGCCTGGGCGTCTCGGACGGCGTCTCCGCCGCTCCCGGTGCGTGGGACCTCGGCGTCGTCCTCGTCGTGGCGCTCGACATGGGCCTCCCTCCGTTCCGGTCACCCGAGTCACGGCCGCCGGAGCGGGGCCGGGGCCTCGCCCGCGACCCGGTCCCCGCGGGCGTCGAAGCGGTGCCGCGGTCATGGTAACAGTGCCGCCGCCCGTCGGGAAGGGGCGGCACGGGCGCCCGGGTCGGGTGGAAGCGGACGGTCCGGGCGGGTACGGGAGGTCGAGGCGCGTGAGCCCGCGGGCCGCGAGCGCGGCCCCGACCGGCGACGATACCGAACAAGAATAAAATCATCGGGGCCTACTTTCGCGTCTCTTCGGCCCCGTTGTATACTATTCGCCTTTCGCGGGTGGGAGGAGAGCTCGGGCCCATGGCTTCGATCCTCGGCATCTCGGCCTTCTACCACGACTCGGCGGCCGCCCTGGTCGTCGACGGCAAGGTCGTGGCGGCGGCCCAGGAGGAGCGATTCACGCGCCGGAAGGGCGACCACGAGTTCCCCGCGAACGCCGTCCGCTACTGCCTCGAGGCCGGCGGCCTGCGCGTCGAGGACCTCGACCACGTGGGCTTCTACGAGAAGCCGCTCCGCAAGTTCGAGCGCCTCCTCGAGACCTACATCGCCTACGCCCCGCGCGGCCTCGTCTCGTTCCTGAAGGCGATGCCCCTCTGGCTGAAGCAGAAGCTCCACCTGCCGCGCGAGATGGACCGCGGGCTCGGCGGCGGCTACCGCGGCCGCTACGTCTTCTGCGACCACCACGAGTCGCACGCCGCGAGCGCCTTCTTCCCGTCCCCGTTCGAGGAGGCCGCGATCCTGACGCTCGACGGCGTCGGCGAGTGGTCGACCTCGACTTACGGGGTCGGCCGCGGGAACCGGGTCGACCTCACCCACGAGGTCCGTTTCCCGCACTCGCTCGGGCTGCTCTACTCGGCCTTCACGTACTACCTCGGGTTCAAGGTCAACTCGGGCGAGTACAAGGTCATGGGCCTCGCGCCCTACGGCGATCCGCGGTTCCGCGACGCGATCCTCGGCGAGATCGTCGACCTCCGGCCGGACGGGTCGTTCCGGCTCGACATGAGCTACTTCAACTACTGCCAGGGGCTGACGATGACGTCGGAGAAGCTGCACCGGCTCTTCGGCGGCCCGCCGCGTCACCAAGAGTCCAGGCTCGAGCAGCGCCACATGGACATCGCCGCCTCGCTCCAGGCCGTCTGCGAGGAGGCCATGATGCGGGCGGCGCGCCACGTCCACGAGGAGACGAAGCAGCGGAAGCTCGTGCTCGCGGGCGGCGTCGCGCTCAACTGCGTGGCGAACGGCAAGATCCTGCGCGACGGCCCGTTCGAGGACATCTGGATCCAGCCGGCGGCCGGCGACGCGGGCGGGGCGCTCGGCGTCGCCCTCCTCATCTGGCACCAGCTCCTCGGGAACCCGCGCCGCCCCGAGCCCGAGGACTCGATGCGGGGGGCGCTCCTCGGCCCGCGCTACGAGGCGCCCGAGATCCGCCGCTACCTGGACGAGGTCGGCGCGCGCTACGCGTCGTTCGAGGGCGACGAGGCGGCGCTCGTCGACCGCGTCGCGGACGAGATCGCGGCCGGCAAGATCGTCGGCTGGTTCCACGGGCGCATGGAGTACGGGCCGCGGGCCCTGGGCTCGCGGAGCATCCTCGGGGACCCGCGGAACCCCGAGATGCAGGCCAAGATGAACCTCAAGATCAAGTTCCGCGAGTCGTTCCGGCCGTTCGCCCCGTCGGCCCTCCGCAACCGGGTGCAGGACTACTTCCGCATGCGGCCGGACGAGTCGAGCCCCTACATGCTCCTCGTCGCGCCCGTGCTCGAGGAGCGGCGCCGGAAGCTGACGGATGCCGACGCGGCCGCCCACAAGGACCCCGACCTGCGGCGGCGCGTGAACGTCCTCAGGAGCGACGTCCCGGCCGTGACCCACGTGGACTACTCGGCCCGCGTCCAGACCGTCGATGCCCGGAACGGCCGCTACGAGCGGCTCATCCGGCGGTTCGAGGAGAAGACCGGCTGCCCGATCGTCGTCAACACGAGCTTCAACATCCGCGGCGAGCCGATCGTCGAGAGCCCCGACGACGCGTTCCGCTGCTTCATCGGGACGGAGATGGACGTCCTCGTCCTCGAGGACCTGGTCCTCGAGAAGGGCGAGCAGCCGGCGAGCGTGAAGGGCGCCCTCGACGCGGAGGCGTACCGGAGCAGCTATGAGCTCGACTGACACCGCCGCCGCGGCCGCCGCCGACGCCGCAAGGAGGCCGCCGGCCGCCGCCGGCGGTCCCGGCCGGCCGGCGCGCCGGCCGCCGAAGCCGCCGCCCGCGCCGGCGTCGGACGCCGAGATCCGCAAGTTCGGCGTCGTCATGCTCGTCGGCTTCGGGCTCATCGGCGGGATCCTCTTCTGGCGGGGGCTCGCGAGCCCCGCGTACGCCCTCCTGGCGCTCGGGGCCGCGGTCGGGGGCCTCGCGCTCGTCGCGCCCGGTCCGGCGCGGCCCGTGCAGCGCGCCTGGATGGCGGTCGCCCACGTCCTCGGCCGCGTGAACACGACCATCCTGCTGACGCTCTTCTACGCGCTCATGATCGTGCCGATCGGCCTCGTCTTCCGGCTGATCGGCCGCGACGCCCTGCACCGGCGCAAGCGCGCGGACGCCGGGACGTACTGGGAGCCCAAGCGGCTGCGGACGGAGCCGCGGTCCTACTTCGACCAGTTCTGAGCTTTTCGAGAGGTCCGGTGACGATGAGCAGCCGCCCCCCCGCCCCCGCGAAGGACTTCGAGGCCGCCGCCAAGGAGGGCCGGAAGTCGTTCCTGAGTCAGTATCTCGGCTTCCTCGCGGCGACGGGCAAGTACTGGCTCGTGCCCGTCCTGCTCGTGCTCCTCGCCCTCGCCGCCCTCGTGATGCTGGGCGGGACGGCGGCGGCGCCGTTCATCTACACGCTCTTCTGAGCCTTCGCGCCGGGCTCCTCCGGCGCATCACCGCCGGAAGAGCCGGCGGAGAAGCAAGGCGATGGCGATCGTGCTGATGACGGCCGCCGCCCAGATCGCGGACGGCGGCACGACCTCGAAGACGGCCAGCCGGCGGCCGACCAGCAACGGCGCGAAGAAGCACCCGGCCGCCGTCAGGAAGGCGACGAAGAACGAGACGAGCCGGTTCGGGTGCTCGAGGAGGAGCGGCACCACCGCCCCCATGAGGGCCAGGAGCACCGGCCCGAGCGCCAGGACGCGGCGAAGCTGAAGCTCCACCGTGACGTCCTTCTCCTTGTCCTCGAGGTGGTGCTTCGAGAGCGGGCCGCCGCCCGCCGCGCCTCCGAGGCCGGCTCCCGCGACCACGACGTGGCCCGGGCCCGCGCCGGGCGACGCGCCGGCGGCGACCGCGGCGAGCGCGGCCGCCCGCTCGATCGCCGGACCGGGCCCCTCGAGCCAGTCGAGCCGGGCGCGCGTCTCGTCGCGCAGCCGCCCGAGGTCCTCGCTCGGCTGGAAGGTGTGCCGGCTCCGGCGCCGGAACTCGATCGGCACGGCGATCACGGTCCGGTCGATGCGCGAGCTCTGGATGCTCGTCCGCCGCGGCGGCGCGTCCGGCAGGCCGCCCGGGTCGGGCTCCCCGGGGCGCGGGGTGGACAGCTCGGAGACGGTGACGTCCACGCCCTCGAGATCGAAGAGGATGCTCGCGCCGTCCGGCGCGAGCTGGACGCGGCCGCGCTCGGCGGCGACCTCGACCGGCGCCTTGCCCTTCTTGACGACCAGGTAGACGCCCTCGAGGCGCGCGGCGCCCCCGCCGGGCACGGCGTCGTACCGCCGGCAGAAGAAGTCGAGCTGTCCCTTGGCGTGGATCCGCTTGTTCTCGCCGTGGCCGAGCGTCAGCAGCTCCTCGACGAACTCGCGGACGAGCTGCGTCCGCTTGTACTGGCAGTAGGGGATGAAGCTCGTCAGGAGGTAGTAGACGACGCCCGTCCCCGCGAGCCCGAGGAGGAGCGCCGGCGCGACGATCCGCCCGAGGTGCACGCCGGCGGCCCGGAGGGCGAGGACCTCGTTGTCGCCGGCGAGGCGCCCGTAGGCGAGCGAGGCCCCGACGAGCAGGGCGATCGGGAGCGTGTAGGGGAGCGTCTGCGGCACCGTCCAGGGCAGGAGCCAGAGGATCTGGCGCGGGGAGATGTCCGCGCGGAAGAGCTGGTTGACCATGCCGATGAGGAAGATCAGGGTGAAGACGAAGAAGGCGAAGGCGACGGTCGGCAGGAGCTCGGAGGCGACGTAACGCTCGAGGACGAAGCGGCGGCGCGCCGCCGCGCCGCCCCGGCCGCCGGGGCCGGCGGGCTCCGCCCCGGCCGGGCGCCGGGGGCTCAGGCGAGCTTCGGACATTGGGGGATCTTACCGCATCCGCGCCGGGGCTTGAAGCCCGGGGCCGCCTTTACGGCGGCCGGCCGTTCTGCTAAACGAGGGCCGGCCCGCACGCACGGAGGTGTCCCATGGATCGAGACCTCGTCCCCGACGTGAAGATCGGCCGGCGCTCTCTGCTCAGGGCCGGCCTCGCCCTGCCCGCGGCCCTGCTCGTCGCGCGGGCCGCGGCCCGCCTCGAGCCGGTCCTCGCCGACGAGAAGGCGGCGGCCGAGATCGCCCTGCCGCCGCTGCCCTATCCGGTCGACGCGCTCGAGCCCTACATCGACGCGAAGACGATGGAGATCCACCACGGCAAGCACCACGCCGCGTACGTGAAGAACCTGAACGGCGTGCTCGCCGCGCACAAGGACCTCGCCGGCCGCTCGCTCGAGGACCTGCTCCGGAACGACGCCGCCGTCGTGCCCGCGGACGTCCGCCAGTCGGTCATCAACAACGGCGGCGGCCACGCGAACCACAGCCTGTTCTGGAAGGTGCTCGGACCCGCCTCGAAGGAGAAGGCCGCCGCCGAGCCCGAGGGCCCGCTCGCCGAGGCCCTGAAGAGCACGTTCGGCGGCCTCGACAAGCTGAAGGAGAAGATGCACGAGGCCGGCATGAAGCGCTTCGGTTCCGGCTGGTCCTGGCTCGTCCGCTCGGGGGACGGCAAGCTCGACGTCCACTCGAGCGCCAACCAGGACTCGCCGCTCATGCACGGCGCCACGCCGCTCCTCGGGATCGACGTCTGGGAGCACGCCTACTACCTCAAGTACCAGAACCGCCGCGACGAGTACCTGAAGGCGATCTGGAACGTCGTGAGCTGGCGGGAGGTGTCCGCCCGGTTCGGGCCCGGGTGAGCGGAGCGCGCGGAAGCCGAAGCCAAATCCTTGCCGCGCGCTCCGCGGCGGGGGGGGGGTCGGGGGGCGGAGCCCCCCGAAGACGAAGACCGGCGAAAAGGGTGGGAATCTGAAGGATTCACACCCTTTGAGAGGAGACGCGCGGAGCGCGAGGGGGATCCTCGGCGTGCGAGGGTCGGTCCGCGGTCCCGTCCGCTACGGCGTGAGGCCGGCCTGGCGGAGCGTCTCGAAGACGATCGGCTCGACCTCGTCGAGCTCCCCCTGGAGGCGCTTCGCCTTCTCGATCTTGCCGCGGTCGAGGAGGGAGAGCACGTACCGCTGCTGCGTGCGGAAGAACTCCTCGAGCGCGCGCGCGGCGCGCCGGCGGTCTTCGGGCCCGTAGCTTGCGCGGAACTCGCGGCGGAGCTCGTCGACGAACGCCTTCGTCTTCGGGCGAGGGAGGCGCGAGGTGCTGGAACCCCGGGTGCGCATCGTCACCCAAGTCTTGCGGCATGGACGCTCGCGCGGCAAGCCTGTAGGGACAAATAGTCCGCGCCTCGGAGAAACGTGGGAGGGCGACTCCGGCCGTCGCGGGTCGATCCTCCCGGCGCGAGCGGGCCACGCCGGCGGCTCCTCGGGAGCCAAGGAGAGTCGCGTGTCCGACCGGCAACGACTGCACGAGCTCGTGCGGCCGTGCGTCAAGCACGGACGGTTCGTCCTCTCGTCCGGCAAGACGAGCGACTTCTACTTCGACGCGAAGGAGGTCACCCTCACGCCCGAGGGCTCCTACCTCACGGCCAGGCTCATGCTCGACGACTTCATCGGGCCCGACGTCACGGCCGTCGGAGGCCTGACCGCCGGCGCGGACCCGATCGTCAGCGCCATCGGGGTCGTCTCGCACGCGCAGGGCCGCCAGCCGCCGCTCAAGCTCTTCTACGTCCGGAAGGAGCCGAAGAAGCACGGGACGGCGAAGTACGTGGAGGGCCCGCCCCTCGCCCGCGAGGACCGGGTCGTGATCGTCGAGGACGTCGTCACGACCGGGAAGTCCGCCCGCGAGGCGATCGAGCGCGTCCGATCCGAGGCGGGCTGCGAGATCGTCCGGGTGGTCGCGCTCGTCGACCGCCTCGAGGGCGGGGCCCGGGGCCTCGAGCCCCACGAGCTCCGCTCGATCTTCACGCGCGAGCACTTTCCGGGCTCCGCGCCCGCCGGTGCCGGGCCGGGAGCCTGACGCTCGCGCGATTGGAGCGGGAGACGGGATTCGAACCCGCGACAACCAGCTTGGGAAGCTGGGACTCTACCGCTGAGCTACTCCCGCTCCGGCGGACGGGGGCATTGTATCCCGGGCGCCCGCATTGTCAATCCGGGCGGGGACCGTTAGAATCCGGCCGATGAGCGTGCATCCGGGGGCCGTCTTCCAGTACCGGAAGGGGCCGGAGGTGCTCCTCGCCCGGGTCGCGCAGGCGAAGGGCGATAAGGTCGCGGCCGTCGGGGAGGATGGGCGGCGGGTCGAGCTCGCGGAGGACCGCGTCCTCCAGTGGGCGGGCGAGCTGCCGGACGGCGCGACGGACGCCGAGGTCGGGGCGCGGCTCCGCGAGATGAGGGCGGAGGCCGAGGCCCGGGTCGAGGGCGTGGACCTGGCCCTGCTCTGGGACCTCGTGAAGGGCGAGCCCGAGGGCGCGAGCGTCGCCGGCCTGGTCGAGACCTACCACGGGCGGAGCGGGACGACGGCGGAGCGGCTCGCCTTCGGCCTCGCGCTCTGCCGCGACCGCATCCACTTCAAGCAGCGCGGCGAGCGGTTCGCCCCGCGCGGGGCCGACGAGGTCCGGGCGGCGCTCGAGCGGCGCGAGCGGGAGCGGCTCGCGGCCGAGCGCCGGAGCGCCTTCATCGCCTGGGTGCGGGAGAGCGTCGGCCGGGCGCCCGGCGGCGGCGCGGTCCCGCCGCGCGCGGCCGGGCCTGCGCCCGAGGGGACCGCCGACCTCCTCGCGGCCATCGAGGACCTCGCCGTCCGGGCCGACCAGGCCGCGGAGGGGACGCGCGCCCGGGCCCTGCTGAAGGAGCTCGGGCTCTCGTTCGCGCCGGCCACGCCCGAGGGGGCGTTCCGCCTGCTCGTGCGCCTCGGCGTCTTCGTCGAGGACGAGAACCTGGCCCTGCGGCGGAGCGGCATCCCGGCCGCCTTCGCCCCCTCGCTCCTCGCGGCCGCGGCCGCCGTCCCGCCCTACCGGCACGCGCCGGAGACGGACCCGCTCTTCGCGCGGCGCCGCGACCTGCGGGCGCTCGCCGCCGTGACCGTCGACGACGCCGAGACGCGCGACCGCGACGACGCCGTCTCGCTCGAGGCCTTGCCCGAGGGCGGCTTCCGGCTGGGCATCCACATCGCGGACGCCGCCCACTTCATCGCCCCCGGCACGGCCCTCGACGACGAGGCCCTTCGGCGCGGCACGACGGTCTACCTCCCGCGCGGCAAGCTGCCGATGGTCCCGCCGAGCCTGAGCGAGGGCCTGATCAGCCTCGAGGCCGGCGAGGACCGCCCGGCGCTCTCGTTCCTCTACGTCCTCCGGCCGGACCTCTCGATCGCGGGCGAGGAGATCGCGCCGTCGGTCGTGCGCGTGGCCCGGAACCTCGCCTACGAGCAGGTGGACCGGGCGCTCGCCGGCGAGGCCGACCCGCCCCTCGAGGGGCTCCCCGCGATCCGGGACCTCGCCCGGAAGCGGCTCGAGGCGCGGATCGAGGCCGGCGCGACCCCGATCGCGACGCCCGAGTTCAAGGTCCAGGTGGACCCCCGCGGCCAGGTGACGGTCAAGCGGATCGAGGCGCGCTCGCCCGCCCGCGAGATGGTCGCCGAGCTCATGATCCTCGCCAACCGGACGGCGGCGCGCTTCTGCCGCGACCGCGCGATCCCGGCGATCTACCGGCGCCAGGCGCGGCCGGCCGAGCCGATCCCGGACCCGGCCCGGTTCGCCTCGCCCGAGGTGTACGCGTTCGAGGCCCGCCGCCTCTTCCAGCGCACGGAGCTCGGGCCGACGCCGGGCCCGCACGCCGCCCTCGGCCTCGACGTCTACCTCCAGGCGACATCGCCGATCCGCCGCTACCCGGACCTCGCCGTGGAGCGGCAGATCCGGGCCGTCCTCGCCGGCGAGCCGCCGCCCTACGGCCTCGAGGACATCGTCCGGATCGCCGGCAGCGCCGAGGCGTCCGCCGTCGAGACCCTCGCCGTCGAGCGCGAGACGACGCAGTACTGGCTGCTGCGCCACCTCGAGCCGCGCCGCGGGGCCGAGGCGGAGGGCGTGGTGCTCTTCGCGAGGGACGGCCGCTGCCTCGTCGAGCTCCACGAGACGGGCCTCCGGACCCTGGTCAAGGCGCGCCGGCCGTGGGCGCCGGGCGAGCGCGTCCGCCTGCGCATCGACGACGTGCGGCCGCGCTCGGGCGAGCTCCACCTGAGCCCGGTCCCGTGAGGCTCCCGTGATCGACCTCGAGGCCCTCGAGCGCGAGTGCGACGTCGAGTTCTTCACCGGCGGCGGCCCCGGCGGCCAGCACCGGAACAAGACGGCGAGCGCCGTCCGGCTCCGGCACCGGCCGAGCGGGATCGTGGTCGTCGCGACCGAGCGCCGCTCCCAGCACCAGAACCGGGCCGCCGCCCTCGAGCGCCTGGCCGCGAAGCTCGCCGCCCGGGCGCGCAGGCCGAAGCCGCGGAAGAAGACGCGGCCGAGCGGGTCCGCCGTCCGCCGGCGCCTCGAGGGGAAGAAGCGCGTCGCCAGGAAGAAGGCCGCGCGCGGCAAGCCCGCCGGCGAAGACTAGACCGTTCCGGCCGGACGCCCGATCAGAGCCCGTAGCGCTTGACCTTGCGGGTGACCGTCCGGCTGCACACCCCGAGGAGGCGCGCCGCGCGCTCGCGGTTCCCGCCGGCGCTGGCGAGGGCGCGCGCGTAGAGCTGGCGCTCGACCACCTCGAGCGCGGAAGCGGCCGGCGGCCCGGCGTCCGGCGCCGATCCGGGAGAGTCGGCCGCCGGCGTCGGCGCGGCGGCCCCCGCGGCGCCGCCGGCGGCCGGGGTCGGCTCGTGGCCGACGATCTCGGGCGGCAGATCGGCGAGGCCGAGCCGGCCCGGGGCCCCGAGCGCGACCGAGCGCTCGATGATGTTCTCGAGCTCGCGGACGTTGCCCGGGAAGGCGTGGGACGCGAGGGCGGAGAGGGCCTCGGGCTCGATCCCCTCGACGCTCCGCCCGTAGCGCCGCGCGATGCGACCCAGGAGGTGATGGGCGAGGACCGGCACGTCCTCGCGGCGCTCCCGCAGCGGCGGGATCCGGATCCGCACGACGTTCAGGCGGTAGAAGAGGTCCTGCCGGAACTCCCCGGCGCGGACCGCCGCGTCGAGGTCGCGGTTGGTGGCGGCGACGACGCGCACGTCGACCTCGACGCCCGCCGACGCGCCGACCGGCACGACGACCCGCTCCTGGAGCACGCGCAGCAGCTTCACCTGGGCGGACGGGGTGAGCTCGCCGACCTCGTCGAGGAAGAGCGTCCCCTGGCTCGACGCCCGGACGAAGCCGGCCCGACGGGCCGTCGCGCCCGTGAAGGCCCCGGCCTCGTGCCCGAAGAGCTCGGCCTCGAGAAGCGGCTCGGCGATCGCGCCGCAGTTCACGGGCACGAACGGGCCGGCGCGGCGCCGGCTTCGCTCGTGGATCGTGCGGGCGACGACCTCCTTCCCCGTCCCCGTCTCCCCCTCGACCAGGACGGTGGCCGCGGTGGGCGCGACGCGCGCGATGAGCGCGTCGATCGCCTGCATGGCGGGCGAGACGCCGATCAGCGATGGCGGCTCCCCTCCCGCCGCGTCAGTCCGGCCGTCGTCGCCCCCCCCCGCGCTCGCCGGCCGATCCTGCCGCTCCCCCGGGCGGGCCGCGCGCCGGGCCTCGGCGACCTCGATGGCCTCGAGGAGGCGCGCGACGGTGAACGGCTTCTGCAGGATGTCGCAGGCGCCGTGGCGGAACCCCTGGACGGCCACGGTGACGTCGGCGTGCGCGGACATGAGGATGACCTCGGGCGGCCGCGGGGCGGACCGGAGGAGGCGAAGCACCCCGAGCCCGTCGATCCCGGGGAGGCGGAGGTCCGTGATGACGATCTCGGGCGGGCGCTGCGCCGCGGCCGCGAGCCCCGCCTCTCCGGAGGGGACCGCCCGGGCGGCGATGCCGGTCCCCGCCAGCATCCGCTCGACGATCGCCCGGAACCGGTCCTCGTCCTCGATCACGAGGATGTCCCGGGTCCCCTCGCGCCGCCTCCCCTTGCCCTCTTCGGTCATGCCGCCCTGCTGCCCTCCGCGGCCGGCGTCGCCCGCGCCTCCGCCCTCGGCCCGGAACAAATGGGATTATACGCAATCACCGGCGATCCGGCAGGGCGCGCGCCTCCACGGCTCGGTCGTCGGCGAGAAGATCCAGTCGCAGCCGAAGGTCGTGATCCAACCAAGACCTGGGGACGCTCGGCCTCGGCGCCCCGGGGAAGTGGGCCGTGGGCGGGTTCCGCCGGGTCCAGCAGGACCGAGGCCGTTTCGCCGCCCGCCGTTCGGGCGGACGCCCCCCCCTCGACCGGCCTCGACCGCCTCGGGCGGTTCCCCGAAGATCGCCTTCCGGGGCCGGTCCGCGTTTGACCTAACACGGGGCGTGGGGTATTGTTGAGCAGTACCGCGCACGGGCAAGGCAGGGCGGCGGTGCGAGTCCGGCAACGTGACGATGGGGGCCCGATGGCGGAACCGCAGGGACAGCGCGCGCCCGTACTCAGGCGGCGGCTCCTCGGTCAGAAGCTCAAGGACCGCGGGCTCATCACGGAGAGCCAGCTCCGGCACGCCCTCGGCGAGCAGGAGAAGTCCGGCCGGCCGCTCGGCGAGATCCTCGTCGACCTCGAGTACATAAGCGAGGAGACTCTCTACGAGATCCTCGCCGAGGAGGCGGGGACGACCTACATCGACCTCCGCCGGACGATCCTCGACCCGAAGGCGCTCGGACGCCTGCCGCTCTCCGAGGCCCGGAAGCACAACGTCATCCCGGTCGCCCTGGACGGGGGCGCGATCACGATCGCCATGGAGGACGCCCTCGACGTCCACGCGATCGACCGCGTCCGCGAGGTCACCGGCTGCGAGGTCCGCGTGCGCGTGGCCGCGCGGCGCGACATCGAGGAGGCCCTCGAGCGCTTCTACGGGCGCGGGACCGTCTCGCTCCTCGACCTCATCGAGGACGTCGCCCGCGAGATCCGCGCCGGGGCCGAGGACGGCGACGAGTCGGCCGTCGAGGCCCCGGTCATCCGCCTCGCGAACCACCTCATCTACGAGGGGCTGAACCGCGGCGCCTCCGACATCCACATCGAGCAGCACGAGGGCCGCGGCGAGCTGCGGATAAGGATCGACGGCGTCCTCGAGCCCGGGCCGGCGATCCCGGCCGAGGTCGTGGGGGCGCTCATCCTCCGGATCAAGGTCATGAGCGGCCTCGACATCTCCGAGCGGCGCCGCCCGCAGGGCGGGCGCATCCGCTTCGACGCGCCCGGCCGCCCGGTGGACCTCCGCATCGCGACGATGCCGACGATCTTCGGCGAGAACGTCGTCATCCGCATCCTCAAGCAGGACATCTCGCTCTTCGAGATCGAGAAGATCGGCTTCCTGCCCGACCAGCTCGAGGCGTTCAAGGAGGCGATCCAGGCCCCGCAGGGGATCATCCTCGTCACGGGGCCCACGGGCTGCGGCAAGTCGACGACGCTCTACTCGGCCCTGCGGGCGCTGCCCGTGCGCTCGCTCAAGGTCGTGACCCTCGAGGACCCCGTCGAGTACGAGCTCCAGGACATCCAGCAGACGCACGTGAACCCGGAGGCGGGCGTCACGTTCGCGGCCGGCCTGCGCGCCCTCCTCCGCCAGGACCCGGACGTCCTGCTCGTCGGGGAGGTGCGCGACGAGGAGACCGCCCAGCTCGCGATCCGGGCGGCGCTGACGGGCCACCTCGTCCTCACGACGCTCCACACCAACGACGCCATCGGGGCGATCCCGCGCCTGCGCGACATGGGCATCGAGCGCTACCTGCTCGCGTCGACGATCCGCGCGGTCGTCGCCCAGCGCCTCGTCCGCCTCGTCTGCGCCGCCTGCGCCTTCGAGGAGGACGTGCCGGTGCGGGCGCTCGGGGCGCTCGCGGGCGAGCTGCCGGACCCGTCGCTCGAGGCGGTCCCGGTCCGGCGCGGGGCCGGCTGCGAGGCGTGCCGCGGCTCGGGCTACAAGGGGCGGACGGGGATCCTCGAGCTGCTCCTGCCGAGCGAGGGGATGCGCCAGGCGGTCCTCGCCGGGAGCGGGGCGGCGAACGAGCTTGAGGACCTGGCGCGCCGGGGCGGGATGGTGACGCTCAGGCGGGCCGGGGTCCTGAAGATGCTGGACGGCCAGACGACCCCCGAAGAAGTGCTGCGGGTCACGTAGGCGGGGGACGACGATGGCGAACTTCCGCTACGTGGCGATCAACCGCGAAGGCGCCCGGGTCGAGGGCGTGATGACGGCGGTCGGCGAGTCCGAGCTCGACCGCAAGCTCGACGAGAAGGGCCTCGTCGTCCTCGACAGCCGGCCGACGGACGACTCGACGGCGACGGGCGCGGTCCGCGTGAAGCGGCGCCTCCTGGCCGCGGCCGACCGGCGCGAGCTCATAAACTTCTGCGTCCAGCTCTCCGCCTCGCTCTCGGCCGGCATCCCGCTGATCGAGGCGGTGGAGGAGATCGGGAAGGAGGCCCCGGGGCGGCGGTTCAAGGCGGTCCTCGAGGAGATCGTCCGCTCGGTGCGCGGCGGGGAGCCGTTCTCGGCGGCGATCTCCCAGCACCCGCGGACGTTCTCGCCGATCTTCGTGAGCCTCGTCCGCGCGGGCGAGGAGGTCGGCCGCATCGACCAGTCGCTCCGGCACCTCGTCACCTACCTCGAGTGGCGCGAGGAGATCGCCGGCCAGATCCGGCGCCTCACGTTCTACCCGGTCGTCCTCCTCGTCGCCCTCGTCGCCCTCATGCTCGTGCTGTTCGGCTGGGCGCTGCCGCGGATCTTCGCGAACGTGCGCGGCGACTTCGAGCTGCCTCTGGTCACGCGCATGGTCCAGGACACCTCGTTCTTCGTCGCCCGGAACATCCAGTGGATCCTGGCCGGCATCCTGGCGTCCATCGCCGGCTACTTCGGCGTGCGGGCGACGCAGCGCGGGCGGCTCTGGCTCGACGCCTTCTGGATCGAGCTGCCGTTCTACGGCGAGGTCCTCCAGAAGCTCGTGGCCGCCCGCTTCGTCCGCATCTTCCGCATCCTGATCACGAACGGGATCAACATCCTGCTCGGGCTCGAGCTCGCCGGCCGGTCGACGGACAACGCCTTCTTCGAGCGCCAGGTGAAGCGGGCGCGGCAGAAGATCATGGACGAGGGCGTCCCGCTCGCCGACGGCCTCTCCGTCGTGACGGTCCTGCCGCCGCTCGTCCACCGCATGATGCGGACGGGCGAGAAGTCGGGCCGGCTCGACGAGACGCTCGCCTCGGTCCACGACTACTACGAGAAGGAGGTCCCGCAGACCGTCGAGTGGTTCCTGCGGATCCTCGAGCTGGTGGTCCTGTTCCTCCTCGCCGGGGTGGTCTTCATCGTGATCCTCTCGATCTTCATGGCGATCCTCGCGATCGCCCAGCAGGCGACGAAGTGAGCGGAGCGCGCGGAGAGATGAGGCAGAAGATGAAGTCGACGGCCGGAAGGCGCGGCTCGGGGGGCTTCACCGTCATCGAGCTGCTCGTGGTCGTGACGATCGCGACGGTGCTCGCCGCGCTCCTCGTGCCCGGGTTCTTCACCCTCCTCCAGGTGGAGCGGGTGAAGCGCGCCCGCGAGGAGACGCGCGTCCTCGCCGAGGGCGTGCGCGGGTTCCGCGAGGACACGCTCGCCGTGCCGGTCGCGCTGACGGAGCTCGTCGCGGCGCCGCCCGGGCTGGCGTTCTGGGCGGGGCCCTACGCGGGGGCGGGGCAGCGCGTCGACGTCGACCCCTTCGGCAACGCCTACGCCTACCGGCGGGCGCCCGACCTCCGCCAGGTCGCCGTCGTCTCGGCCGGCCCCGACGAGGTCCTCCAGAGCCAGGCCGACCTCGACTCGGGCGCGTGGCTCGCGGCCGACTGGGTGCCGCGCGGCGACGACATCGGCCGCAAGGCCGCCTTCCGCGACCAGGACCTCGAGCGGATCCAGCGCGCCCGCTTCCAGGTCGACCGGGTCGCGCGCGCGCTCGTCCTCCACTTCGAGCGGATCGGCGGGTTCCCGGCCTCGCTCGACGGCCTGGTCGGCGCGGGGCTCATCGCCGCGAACGAGCGGTTCGACCCCTGGCGGAGCGCCCTCGTCTACCTGCCCGCGCACCCGCGTCCGCCGGCCGTCTTCGACGCGGAGGAGTCGGCCCTCGTCTACAGCGTCGGACCGGACCGCCAGAACGACGGCGGGCTCGACGACGACATCGTGGCGTCGGCCGTCCTGCCGACGCGCTTCGCCGAGCTGCGGGTCGCCAACGCGACCTCGGGGACGATCCGGATCTTCGACGACGGGCAGCTCGTCCGCACGGTCGCGTCGGGGTCGGGCGCGGTGGTCGTGTTCGAGCGCGGGTCGGTCGTGGGCGTGACGGGGGCGGCGACGGACGGCTTCGTGATCGTGCGGGACACGTCCCGCGTGTACACGGGCAGCGGGGGCGGGGGCGGTGGCGGGGGCGGTGGCGGAGGCGGCGGGGGTGACGACGATGACGACGACGATTAGCGGGCCCCCGGGCGCGAGCCGCGGCGCCACGCTCATCGAGCTGGTCGCGGGGCTCATCGCGCTCGCCGTGCTGGCGGGGCTGCTCGTGCCGGCGTTCCTGTCGGCGAGCGACATCGAGCGCATCGCCGCGACGAAGCTCCGCCTCGAGGAGTATCGAACGGGCCTCGGGCGCCACTGGATGGACGTGCAGGCGGGCGAGGCGACGAACGGCCTCCATGCGCTGCCGGCCGGGCTGACGGGGCTGCTCGCGCCCGAGCCGGGGACGGTCGGCTGGAAGGGGCCCTACATCCGCGTCGGCGAGCCCTCGCCGCTCCTCGACGCCTGGGGCGCGCCGCTCCTCTACGCGCGCGCGCCCGGGACGCCCGACGTCGCCGTGGTCCTCTCGAGCGGCCCCGACGGGCGGCTCGACTCCGACGTCCAGGCCCTGCTCTCGAGCCCGGACCCGCAGGCGGGCGGCGACGACATCTTCGTCCGCACGACGACGCGTCCGATCGAGCTCGACTGGGCCGAGGAGACCGAGGAGAGGCTCAACCGCGTGGCCGCGGCCCTGAAGGCGTACCTCGTGCGCCACGACGACGCCTTCCCGGCGAGCCTCTCGGGGCTCGTCGCCGAGGGCCTGATCGCGGGCGGCGAGATCGTGGACCGCTGGGGGCATCCGCTCCGGTTCCAGCACCCCATCCCGAGCCCGAACGGGGCGGTCGCCTACACCGACGTCGCCCGCATCTACAGCCTCGGCCCGAACGAGGCGGATGACGGGCAGGCGCCGGGCTCGGATGACCTCGTCCGCATCGTGCGCCAGCGGCGCGGGAACGTGGAGGTCGCCTTCACGGCGCACTTCACGGCGAGCGGGGGAGGCGGCGATGACGACGACGATGACGACGATGACGGCGATGACGACGACGACGACGGCGGCGGCGGCCGGAGCATCACGGTGACGCTCTCGGATGGAACGCGCTTCACCCTCCGCCGCGGCGAGAGCGTGCCGGTGACCCTGCGCCTCGGCGAGCCGATCCTCGTCGACGGCCTGCAGCGCGGCGGGGACTTCTGCCTGGAGCCGCGGCCATGAGCCTCGAGCGGCGGCGCGCGGCCGGATCGGCCCTCATCCTCGCGATCGTCCTCCTCGCGCTCGCGGCCATCGCGGCCGGGACGCTCTTCCCGGCCTTCCACACGATCTCGCGGCAGGAGCGCGAGGACACGACCCGGCGCAACCTCGACGAGGTCGCGGCCGGTCTCGCCGCCTATCAGCGCGACGTCGGCGTGTTCCCGCCCGGGAACGACGCCTCGGGCCTGGGACGGCTCCTCTTCGACGCGGCGCCGGGCTGGCGCGGCCCGTACCTGTCCGAGCGCGGGCGCGCGCGCGACGGCTTCGGCCATCCGCTCGCCTACCGGCGCGGCGGCCCCGGCTTCTCGCTCGCGATCGTGGTCGGCCCGGGCGCCGACGGCGCCGTCCAGTCGGCGCTCGCCGGCTTCGACGCGGGCGCGTGGGGCCCGGTCGGCGACGACGACGGGCGCCGGGTCGTGGGCGACGCGGACCCGCGCCAGCTCCAGGCCGACCGGCTCGTGGAGAACCTGGCCGAGGCGGTCCGCTCGTTCCGGGCCCGCACGGGCGCCTACCCGCCGAGCCTCCAGACCCTGGTCGACGGCGGCTACGTGTCGCCGGCCGAGCTGCTCGACGCCTGGGGGCGGCCGATCCGCTACCGGGTCGACGCCCGCGACCCGAACACGGCCTTCATCTGGAGCCACGGCCTCGACGGCGCGAGCCAGGACGGCCGCGGCGACGACGTCGGACGGCTCGTCGGCGTCGAGCCGCCGGTGGAGCCGTTCGAGCTGCTCTACACGAACCTGTCGAAGGAGCCGGGCCACGGCGGGCCGGCGAACTACGAGATCCAGTCCGGAAGCTTCAGCCGCGGTCTGCCGCCGTCGACGATCGGCTCGGGGTCGAACCCCGTCCTCGTCCCCGGCACGTTCGCGAGCCCCTTGTGCCTGGGGGCGCGGGAGAACAACAAGAAGGCGGCGACGGTCAGGATCGAGCTGCTGCCGGGACCGTGAGCCCGGCGCCATCGAGGGAGGAGCCTTGTTCGGTCGAAACGTAGCCCTGGTCCTGAGCGAGGACCGCTTCCTCCTGGCCGAGGTCGCGGACCCGTACGCCGAGGCCCCGACCCCGCGGCGCGTGCGCCGGGGCGTCCTGCCGCCGCGCTGGTTCGAGCGGCTGACGATGGTGGACGGGCGGCGCGAGCTCGGCGAGGCGCTCTCGCCGGCGGTCGCGGGAAGCGGCGGCGTCGGGCGCGGGCGGCTCGCGATCGTGCTGCCGGACCGGCTCGCGGCCTACGAGACGCGGAGCTTCCCCCCGATGGACGCGTCCGCCCTCCGCGCGGCCCTCGAGCGCCAGCTCCGGCAGACGTCGGCCGTCCCCGCGCTCTTCGGCTTCTCGGCCGCCTCCTTCCGCGCTCGCGAGAAGGAGGGAAAGCTCCACGTCCTGCGCTACGCCGTCACGGACGCGCCGCTGCGCGGCCTGCTCGACGTCGTCCGCGGCCTCGGCTTCAAGCCGCGCCTCGTCGTCACCCAGGCCGTCGCCCGCGCGTGCCTGTACCGGCGCCGGCTCGACGGGCAGGCGACCGGGCCGCTCGCGATCCTCGACCTCGGCGCGGAGCACACGGCCGTGAGCTTCTTCCACGGCCACGACCTCTGCTTCCAGCGCATCATCGACCGCGGGAGCCGCCACATCTTCGGCGTCGACGGCGGCGCCGGAGAGGAGAACGGCAACGGGGCGGACGCGAAGGACGAGGACGCGCCCGGGCGCGAGACCGCGGTCGCGAGCAAGGCCGCGGGGCGGACGGCGACGGCGGCGCGGCTCGCCGCGAAGGCGCGCGAGGACGCGTTCCGCTACCTCGTCGACGAGAGCCGGCGGGCGCTGCTCTACTGCATCCGGTCGATCGGCACGGAGCTCGAGGACGCGAGGCTCGCCGGGCTGGTCCGGGACCCCGATGCGACGGCCGACCGGCTGCGCGCCGAGCTCAACGTCGGCGTCAACCTGCTCGACCCGGACCTGCCGGCGGTCGACCGGGCCGCCGCCGACGACGAGTCGCGGCAGGACCTGCTCGCGGCCGTGTCGGCCGCCCGGATGAAGGACTTCGAGGGCACGCTCAACGTCCTGCCGCCCGGCGTCGTGGAGTCGACGCCCGACCGCCGCCGCACGGTGGTCGCCGCCCTCGTCGTCCTCGCCTTCGCCGCCGCGTCGGCGCCGGGGCACCTGAAGCTCCTCGAGTCGCGGCGCGCCGCCGAGACGCGCGCGGCCGACGCGGCGGTCGCCGTCGAGGACGCGCGGCGCCGGCTCGAGACGATCCGGCCCGCGCTCGAGCGCCACTACGGCACGACGAACGAGGCCGAGCTTAGGCGCCGCCTGCGCGGCGAGCAGGCGCCGTACCGCGACCTGCTCGAGGCGCTCGGCCGGCACCTCCCGCGGGAGGCGGTGCTCGAGCGCCTCGTCTTCGCCGGCGAGGAGCTCGACCCGCAGGTCACGCTCAAGGGCTACTTCACCCTCCGCTCGCCCACCCAGGTGTTCGACGCCCGGGCCCGGCTCGCGCAGGCGCTCCTCCGGACGGGGCTCCTGACCGAGCTGCCGACCTCGAACGACGTCCTCGGGCGGACGGAGCTGCCGCTCGGGACGTCGCGGAGCGAGTTCCGGTTCGGCTTCGAGGTGAGGGCGCGCCTCAGGAAACCGCCGGCGACGGCGGGGGAGGGACGACCGTGAGCGGCGGGACGGGCGGGGCGGGCGGGGCGGGGATGGGCTCGACGTCGGGCGCCTGGTCCGCGCCGGGCGCGGGCGCCGGCGGTCCCGGGGCCAGCCTGCCGGCGGCGAAGGAGCGGCCGCTCGGGTCGGCCGGCTTCGCGGTCGTGCTGGTCTCCGTGCTCGGGATCGGCGGGGCGTTCTACGGCCACATGAGGTGGCGGGCGACGCGCGTGGCCGAGGCCGACCGCCTCACCGGCGAGCGCGAGGGCGAGGCGGCGCGGCTCGCGGCGCTGCGGGCGCAGATCCTGACGGAGCGGGCCCGGTCGCCGACGATCCCGGACGCCACGCCGCAGTACCTGGACCGCGCCATCCGGACGATCGTGGCCCTCCTCGACGCGCGCGGCGCCCGCGATCTCACCTACGAGCAGCGCCAGCCCGAGCCGATCGAGATCCGCGCCGAGGGGCCCGTCCCGGGCGACTGGCGGACCTCGCGCTTCAAGAAGGTCGCGATCGACCTGTCGTTCGCGGCGCCCTACGAGGCCGTCCTCGGCATCCTCGGCGACCTGCGGAGCCTCGGCGACGCCTGCATAACGACGCTCGAGGAGGTCGACGCGACCGGCCGGCCGGGGGCGCTCCGCGTGAAGATGCGGGTGGCCCTGCTGGCCCGCTGAAGCGAGCGGGCCCGGCGGCTCGCGGCCGCCGGGCCCGGCTGTTGCGCCCCGCCGTGCGCGCGCTGCCGCGCGCGCGCTCGCGCTTACGGCGTGCTCTGGATGATCGCCTTCTTCGAGCGGAAGATGGTGACGGTGATGTCGCCGGCCCCGGTGCCCGGCGCCACGTTCGGATACTGCGCCGTGAGCCGGGTCACCAGCTTGTCGCGCAGGTCGACGTTCGCCCCCGCCAGCGTCAGCGTCAGGGTCGCCGTCCGGACCCCGTCATCCGGGCCGCCCTGCACGACCGGGTTCACGGTCACGAGGGTGCCGGTCGTCGTCCCGGCGCCGTAGCGGACCAGGGTCGTGTCCAGCTTGCCGTTGAGCTCCAGGTCGTCCTGGCTGAGCGTCCGGGTCGAGCCGTCCGGCAAGGCCTTCTGCGACAGCGAGATCGCCGTCTGGCGGGCGATCACGGCGACGTCGCTCTGGACTCGCGCCAGCTTCCCTTCCTCGACCGCCCCGAGGTAGCTCGGGAGCAAGAACGCCGCCAGCACGGCGATGATCGCGACCACGACCAGGAGCTCGATCAGGGTGAAGCCACCCTGCCCTACCTTGCGTCCGTTCCCCTGCATGTAAACTCCTCCTCTCGGCTGTTCCGAACCCGGATCCGCGTTGGTCTTGACGTCCTACTCCCCGTAGAAGCGCCGCACGTGGGCCTGGACCCGGCGGTACGTCTCGGTCCGCGGGTCGGCCCGGCGGAGGTACGCCCGGTAGTGCTCGCCGGCGGCTTCGGCGCGGTCCTGCCGCTCGCGGACCTGCGCGAGCTGGAGGTGGACCGTCGGGTGGCCCGGGTCGAGCGCCAGCGCCCGGGCGAGGCGCGCCTCCGCCGCCGGCCAGTCGCCGCGCCGGGCCAGGATCCGCGCGAGGTTGGCGTGCGGGGACACGTAGGTCCCGGCGAGCCAGGTCGCCTTGTCGAACGCGGCCTCCGCCTCGGCCTCGAGGCCGGCGGCGAGCAGCATCAGGCCGTACGTGTTGTGGTAGACGGCCTCGGTCGGCGCCGCCGCGACCGCCCGCCGCGCGCAGTCGAGCCCCTTGTCGACCTCGCCGGCGGCCTTCAGGGCGAGGGCGAGGTTGTTGAGGACGTCGGGCCGCGCCAGGGCGGCGCGCCGCTCGATCTCGCCGTAGATGCGGATGGCGTCCCCGTAGCGGCGATCCTCGTAGGCGTCGCGCGCCTCGATGTAGAGGTGGACGACCTCGGACCGGTCGTCGTGCGCGAAGCGGGCCGTCGCCGCCTCGAGGGCCGCGCCGTCCTCCTCGGCGCCGGCGCCGGCGCCGGCGGGGGAGCGCCCGCCGCGTCCGACGGCCAGCCGCTCGTCCTCGGCGGCGAGGAGCGCCTCGTCGACCGCGGTCACGACCCGGCGGGCGATCTCGCCCGTCCTTCGCACGGACTCGCGCGCGCGGAGCGCCTCCGCCGCCTTCCGCGCCAGGGCGGCCTCCTTCGCCCGGCGCGCCTCGAGGGCCCGGAGCGCCTCGTCGACGCGCCGCGCCTCCTCGGCCGCCTTCGCCCGCCGGGCCTCGGCCTCGCGCCGGGCCGCCTGCTCGGCCGCCTCGCGCGTGCGCCGCGCCTCCTCGACGCGGCGCGCCGCCTCTTCCTCGGCGCGCCTCGCCTCGGCCGCGCGCCGCTCGACCTCGGACTTGCGGGCGGCCTCGTCGGACTTGCGGGCGGCCTCGTCGGCCTCGGCCTTCCTCAGGACCTCGTCGGCCCTGCGCTTCTCCTCGGCCTCGCGGGCCTCCTCGGTCCGCTTCGCCTCCTCGAGCTTGCGCGCCTCCTCCGCCTTCCTCGCCTCCTCGGCGCGGCGCGCCTCGCCCGCCCTCCGCTCCTCCTCGGCCCGCCTCGCCTCGGCCTCGGTCTCCGCCTCGCCGGCCTCGCGCAGGAGCTCCTCGGTCGCCTCCGCGCGCCGCCTCTCCTCGGCCGCCCGCCGCTCCTCGGCGAGCCGCTGCTCCTCGGCCTCGCGCGCCTTGCGCTCGGCCTCGTCGAGGAAGTCGGCCGTGCGCTCGCGCGGCGGCGGGGCCCCGCCGGGCGGCGCCTCCTGCGCGAGGGCGAGCGAGATGACGGCCGCGCCCACGCCCGCGAGCACCACCATCCCGGTCCCGGCGATCGCGATCCTCCGCGGCATGGTCAGCGGCGCTCCCACTGCGCGCGCTTCCTTCGCGGCGCGGGATCGTCCCACCCGTCGATCACGTCCCAGTGCCGGTACTCGGCGGCGTTCGAGCGGTCGACGAGGAACGGCTGGAGGAAGATGACGAGCTCGATCTTGCGCTTCTTCTCCATCTCCTTCGTGAAGAGGTAGCCGAGGAGCGGGATGTCCGAGACGAACGGGATCCGGTCCTGCCGGAGCTCGCGCTCGTCGCGCATGATCCCGCCGATCACGAGCGTCTGCCCCTCGCGGAGCCGCGTCACGGTGTCGACCTCGCGGACGTCGAGGATCGGCGCCGACGCCAGGATGTCGGTGCCCGTCGCGCCCGGCGGGAAGATCTTCTCCTCGACGAACTCGGTTATGCTCGGGCGGACGTGGAGCGTGATGTCGCCCTTCTCGCCGACCTGCGGCGTGACATCGAGGACGACGCCGATCGTCACCGTGAGCGGCAGGACGGAGTCGTTCTGCTCCGTCGTCACGCCGGTCGCGAAGAACTGGCTGTTGCGGATGAAGAACGTGTCCTCGCGCCCGGTCTTGATGATCGCCTTCTGGTTCGAGAGCGTGAGGATCCGCGGGCTCGACAGGACCTCGACGTCGCCGTTGCGCTGGAGCAGGTCGAGCATGGACTGGAGGTGGTCGTTGCCGACGAGGAAGCGGAACACCTGCTCCTCGGGCGCAAGCGTCTGCACGGCCCGGAAGGTCGTGTCCGCGAGGTGGGCGGAGTCCGTGATGTAGTCCCAGTTGATCCCGAACTGGAACTCGTCCGTGAGCCGGACCTCGATGATCTTCGCCTTGATCATGACCTGCTTCTGGACGGAGCGGCGGAACGTCTCGAGGAAGTGCTCGACCTCATCGACCTCGTCGGGCAGGGCCTTGACGAGGACGATCCCGGCGACGGGGTCGACGATCACGCGCCGGCCGGCGGCGTCGGCCATGCCGTCCGGGGTCGGGAGCGGCGGGAAGAGCTGACCGCCGCCGCCCGAGGTCGTCGTCGAGGCGATGCCGCCGCCGATGGTGGTCGTCGACTCGACGCCCGACGAGGCGGTCTTGGCCTCGGCGCCGAAGACGATCGCCCGGATCTCGTTCTCGATGCGCTCCCAGACGCGCGCGTCCGTGCGCGTCGTCACCTGGTTCGTGCTGATCTCGAACTCGTTCCCGAACCCGCTCCCGCCGCCGCCGAAGCCGCCGCCGAAGCCGCCGCCCGTCGACCCGCCGAAGCCGCCGCTCCCGAAGCCCGAGCTCGACTGGAGGAGCTGGAGCTGGCGGGTCGCGCTCGAGGCGCCCTCGACGTTGAGCCGGCTCTCGCCGCTCCGGCGCACGTTCAGGTAGTCGAGGCGGAACGTGCGCGAGACGAGGCCGGGCTTGTAGACCTCGATGAGGCGGCCGTCGCGCCGGTACGTGTAGCCGTAGGGCTTGAGGAGCAGGTCGAGCGCCGACAGGAAGTCGATCTTGCGGAGGTGGACCTGGACCTCGCCCTCGAGGCTCGGGTCGACGACGACGTTGTAGGGCGTGAGCTTCGCGAGGGTGAGGACGACGGCCCGGACGTCGAGGCCGTACGCCTCGAAGCTGTCGATCATCGTGCGGGCGAAGGCCGTCTCGTCGACCTCGTCCGCGCTCAGGAGCGCCTCGTCCGGGAGCGCGAGCGGCGGGATGGGCTCGCGCTTCGCGGGGACGACCTGGACCGTGGTCTTGGTCGCCGGGCGCTCCGGTCCTTCGGCCGCCGAGCAGCCGGCCAGGGCCAGGAGGAGGACCGCCGCCTTGGCGGCGCCAGGGCGCCTGTCGATCATGCCGCGTTCTCCCTCCCCTCCCCGCACCGCCGGGCCGCCGGCGACCCCCCGTCCTCGGCTACTTCGCCTTCGGCTTCTCCTTGGGTGGCGCCGCGTCCCGGGCGACCACGGAGCCGTCGACGGTCCGGTCGCCGACGGCCAGGACGAGCGCCCCGAACTCGCCCTTGAAGAGCACGCGGTCGCCCGCGATCCGCGCCACCTTCGCCCCCCCGAACCACTGGCCGGGGGCGAGGGTCACGCCGTTCACGACCGCGAGCCGCCGCCCCCGGCTCTCGCACACCATCTGCAGCTCCATGTCCGGGGGCTTCGGGGGCTCGAGGGCGGCCTTCGCCGCGTCGACCGGACCCGTGCTCGCGGTCGGGTCCGCGGGCGCCGGCGGGCGCGCGGTCGCGGCCGGGGGCGGCGCCGACGCGACCGGGTCCGACCGCGCCGGCTCGAACGGGTTGCGCAGGGGCTCCTCGGCGGCGGACGCGACGCCCGCGCCGGACGTCGGGCCGGACGGCGCCGGCGCCGGCCCCCCGACCGGGGCGGCGGCCGTCGCCGCGGGCGCCCCGACGGGCGCGGTCGCCGCGCCGGTCCCGGCATCCCCTTCGCGGACGGGGACGGTCGCCGGGGCGCCGCGGTCGGGCACGGCGCTCGCCTCGGCCGCCGGGCCGAGCTTCGGGAAGGACGGCTCGGACTCGAGCGTGAAGTAGCGGACGTTGTACACGACGGCGCCGATGGCGGCCGCGGCCAACAGTCCTAGCGTGGCCTTGTTCGTGAGCAGGCTCATGCCCTAACGGCCACCCCTCGTTGCGTCCCAAGTACGCCCGGCCCTGCCCCTGCCGCCCGGGCCCGCTCAGGAACGAGTATAGCATCCCAGCCCCGCAAGGGCCAATCGTGGCCGAACATACGGCCTTACTGAGGGTGTATAGCGTAGGGAAGACGTGTTATGCCGACGGAGCGGAGGCGGAGCGGCTCAGACGTCGGCCGGCGGGGCCGGCGGATGCTCGGACGGCGGGACGAAGAGGCCGAGGAGGACCGCGCCCGCGCCCTCGAGCAGCGTCGCGCCGAGGAGGAGCCAGCCGACGACCGGCACGAGCGCCGCGTAGGCGAGGACGGTCCAGCCGAGGGCGAGGCGGGCGAGCGGCCGCAGGGGCTCCGGCCGGGCGAGGGCCGAGACGCGCGCGCCCGTGCGCAACGCCCCGGCCGCCGCCCCGAGGAGGACGGCGACGGCGGCGAACGCCAGGAGTCCTAGCCCGCCGAGCTTCCGCAGCGGGAGCACGGGGGTCGTGCCGACGAGCGAGGCCGCGGCGACCCAGACGAGGAGGAGCCCGACGCCGAGGGCGAGCGAGCGCCCCGGGTGGGACGCGGACAGGCGCTCGGCCCGCTCGAGGAGCGTCCGCGAGCAGCCGGCCGCGGCGGCGAGGAGGCCGAGGAGGCCGAGGGTCGCGAGGAGGTGGAAGATCGCGAGGGCGGCGATGAAGGCGAGGCCGCCCAGGGCCTCGAAGACCTCGGGGCGCGGACCTTCGACGGAGCCGTGCGCGAGGGCCCCGAGGGCCGGAAGAAGTCCCGCCGTCGAGCCGATCATCCCGCGTCCTCCTCCACGAGCCTGCGCCGTCCCCGGTGACCGCCGAGCGAGAGGGCGATCGCCGCCGCGCCCGCCGCCGCCGCGAGCGCCGACCACCCCGGACCGAGCGCGGGGAGCGGCGCCCTTCCGGCCGTCGCCGCCCGCCCCGCATCGGACACGGCCGTCGAGACGGCCGACGCGGCGTCGGTGAGGGCGGAGGGGAGCGACTCCGCCCCGCCCTCGGCCGCCCGCAGCGCGGGCGCCGCGACCTCGGTCGCCGCCGCCCCCGGGCCGAGGGGCACGAGCAGGAGGGCGGCGAGCGCCGCCGCGGCCGCGAGCCCGACCCCGAGGCGGGAGAGGCGCTGCCGTCGCCCGGCCCGCCTCGCGGCGCCGACGCCGGCGAGCGCGCGCGCCGCGACATCCGGCGGGACGACCGCCCGGGCGACCGTCGCCTCGAGCAGGTCGTCGATCCAGCGCTCCTCGCGTCCCCGGTCTCGCATGGTCCTCACCCGTCTCCTACGCCGCGCCCCGCCGCCCGGTTTCGCCGCGCCGCGCTCGCCCCCGCGCCGGCCCTCCCGCCCCCCTCGGGCGCGAACGCCTCGAGCCGCGCCGAGAGCAGCGCCCGCGCCCGGAAGAGCCGCACCTTGGCCGTCCCCTCGGGGATGCCGAGGACCCGGGCGACGTCCTCGAGCGAGAGCTCGCGCAGGTAGAAGAGGGTGACGACGGCCCGGTAGATCGGGGGCAGGTCGAGGACGGCCGCCGAGACCGCCGCCTCGGCCTCGCGCGCATCGACCCTCGCTTCCGGCCCGGGGCCCCGTCCCGGCCGCTCGAGCGGCTCGAGGTCGCCGGCGGCGTGCTCGCGCGCGCGCCGGCGCCGCCGCGAGCGACAGCGCGTGAGGCAGGCGTTGGTCGCGACCCTGAAGAGCCACGGGGCGAGCGGGCGCTCGGGGTCGTAGCGCGAGAGCCCTCGCCACGCGTGGACGAAGGTCTCCTGGACCACGTCCTGGGCCTCGTGCGGGTCGCCGGTCATGCGGAGGGCGAGCCGGTAGACGGCCGGGGCGTAGCGCTCGACGAGGTCCTCGATGGCGGGCGTCCTGGCCCCCACAGGGAGATGATACGCCATCCGGCGAACGGAGGTTTCTTCGCCGGGGCGAGGTCGCGGGTCGCTAGCCCGGGCCCCCGATCCTCGCCACCCCGCCCATGTACCCGCGCAGCGCCTCCGGCACGTCGAGCCCGCCGTCCGCCCGCTGGTACGTCTCGAGGAGGGCGATCAGCACGCGCGGCGTCGCGAGCCCCGAGCCGTTGAGGGTGTGGACGAAGCGGAGCTTCCCCTCGGCGTCGCGGTAGCGGGTGTTCAGGCGCCGGGCCTGGAACTCGCCGCACTGGCTGACCGAGGAGCACTCGAACCAGCGACCGGTCACGGGGGCCCAGAGCTCGACGTCGTACGTCTTGCAGGACCCGAACCCCGTGTCGCCCGTGCACAGCAGGATGACGCGGTGCTCGAGCCCGAGCCGCTCGCAGACGGCGGTCGCGTCCGCGAGCATGCCCTGGTGCTCGGGCTCGGCCTGCTCGGGGGCGCAGAGCTTGACGAGCTCGACCTTGTCGAACTGGTGGACCCGCTGGATCCCGCGCGTGTCCTTGCCGTACGCGCCCGCCTCGCGCCGCCAGCAGGGCGTGTAGCCGGCGTAGCGCCGCGGCAGGTCGGCCTGCCCGAGCGTCTCCTCGCGGTGCAGGTTCGTGATCGGCACCTCGGCCGTCGGGATCAGGAACAGGTCGTCCAGGTCGACCCGGTACATGTCGTCCTCGAACTTCGGGAGCTGGCCCGTCCCCACCATGGTCGCGCGGTTGACGACGAACGGCGGCGAGACCTCGACGTAGCCGCGCTCGCGCGTCTGGAGGTCGAGCATGAACTGGATGAGCGCCCGCTCGAGGCGCGCCCCGAGCCCGACGTAGAGCGGCCAGTGCGAGCCCGCGATCTTCGCCCCGCGCGCGAAGTCGAAGAGCCCGAGCCGCTCGGCGATCTCCCAGTGCGGCCGCGCCTCGAAGGCGAAGGTGCGGCGCTCGCCCCCCTTCCGCACCAGGACGTTGTCGTTCGCGTCGGCCCCGACCGGAACGTCGGCGAGCGGCACGTTCGGGATGTGGAGGAGGAGCTTCTTCTGCTCGGCCTCGACCTCCGAGAGCCGCGCGTCGAGCGCCTTCACGCGCTCGGCGATCTCGGCCCCGCGGCGGAGCAGGTCCGAGGCGTCCTGGCCCTCGCGCTTGCGCTTCGCGATCTCCGGGCCCTGCTGGTTGCGCTCGGCCTTGAGGGCGTCGGCCTCCTGCTGGAGCCGGCGCCGCTCGTCGTCGAGGGCGACGACGCGGTCGACGGCCTCCGTCGGGTGGCGCCGGTCACGGAGGGCCTTGCGGACGGTATCGGGCTGGTCCCGGACGAGGCTGAGGGCGAGCACGCGCGTTCGTTCTCCGATGGGTCTCGATCGGTCGCTCGATCATAGCAGCCGCGGCCGCAGGTTCAAGCCCCGCAGGGCGCGACGCGCGATGCGGTGGCGAGCGCCCGGATGGCCGAATAGTAAAGAAGGGGGCCCGACGTGACGCACGGCGGCACCGGGCGCGCGCGCGCCGCGCCCGCCGGCGTAGGGTGAACGGCGGCGGGCGCCGGTGGGCGCGGATTTTGCGCTCTCGGCGGGCAGAGACGCGTCGAGGCCCGCCGGCCGCGGGTCGCGCCGGCGCCATGGGCGGGCTGTAAAGCCACGGGATGTCAACAGGGGTTTACGAAGCTCGAGCGCACGGGAGGCGACGCCCCGCATGAGACACCGGTTCCCGATCCCGCTCCTCGCCCTCGGCCTCGTCGCCGCGGCCGCCGTGGCCGCCTCGGCCGGCGCGGGCCCGGCCGCGGCCAGCACCGTCGTGCTGCTCGACGACCAGGGCCTCGTCGACGAGGCGGCGCGCGTCGTCCACGGCGAGGTCGTGGACCTCCGGCCCGGCCTCGCCCGGGACGGCGTCCGCATCTACACGGACGTCACGATCCGCGCGGTCGAGGTCCTGAAGGGGCAGGCGGACGCGGGCGGGCTCGTCGCCTTCCGGCAGTGGGGCGGCGAGATCGGCGGCCGCCGCTACGTGATCCCGGGCGCGGCCGAGCTCCGCCTCGGGGCCGAGGTCGTCGCCTTCCTCGGCGACGAGCGCGGCCCCGACCGCGCCGGCTTCACCGTCGGCCTCGCGCAGGGCCTGTTCCACGTGGTCCGCGACGCCTCGACCGGCGAGGCCTCGGTCCACCGGCGCTTCGCCGGCCTGAACGTCGTCGACCGGGCGACGGGCCGGCCGGTCGCCGTGCCGCACCGGGAGCCGGGGCGCGACCTCGGGGAGTTCTTGGCCGAGATGCGCCGGCGGGTGCGTCGGTGAGGCCGGCGCGGACGATGGGGACGAGGACCGCCGGGCGCGCGGCCGTCGTCGCCCTCCTCGGGACCGCGGCGATCGTCGCGGCCGCCGTCACGGCCCGCGCGTTCATCCGCCTCGAGGCGAACGACACGACGCCGATCGCCTGGGTCGGGGCCGCGTCCCCCGGGATCGTCTACACGATCAACGACCGCGGCGCGGCCGACGTCCCCGACCTCACGGACGAGACGGCGATCCGGCTCGCCGCCGAGGCCTGGGAGCGCGTCGACTCGGCCTCCATCGACCTCCGCGAGGACCGGAGCCCGGCGAGCCGCGCGCGCCGCGACTTCATGGCGACGGACGTCCACCTCGTCCTCTTCGACGAGACGAACGAGACCGGGATGCTCCAGCCGTCGACCATCGCGATCACGCCGCTCGTCTTCGACACGACGAGCGGGGCGATCGTCGACGCCGACATCCTCTTCAACGCCTCGGCCTTCCAGTTCTCGACGAACCGCGCCGCGGGCACCTACGACATCCTGAACGTGGCGACGCACGAGTTCGGCCACTTCCTCGGGCTCGACCACAGCGGGATCTACGGCTCGACCATGGTCCCGTTCGCGAACCCGCAGGAGACGCGGCTTCGCTCGCTCTCGACCGACGACCGGTCGGCGATCTCGTCCGTCTACCCGCGGGCCGGCGCGGCCTTCGGCCGCATCCAGGGGCGGATCGTGCGCTCGGACGGCACGCCCGTCTACACGGGGCACGCCGTCGCCGTCGACGCCCAGACGGGCGAGCCCGTCGCGGCCGCCGCCAGCGACCGCAACGGCAACTTCGCCATCCCGGCGCTCCCGGCGCCGCGCTCGTACCACCTCTACTTCGAGCCGCTCGACGGGCCGACGAACGACCTGAGCCTCCAGCGGAGCGGCGTCGACACGGGCTTCGCCGCCCTCTTCCTCGGCGCCGACCGCAACGGCGACACGTTCACGCAGCGCACGCCGGTCCAGGTGAACATCGGGACGACGACGACCATCAGCCCGCAGACCGTCACGCTGCCGGCGGCGATCCCGGGCTTCAACATCGACGGGCTCGGCTTCAGCACGAACCCGCAGATCGTCCGCGGCACGAGCGCGACGTTCACGGTCACGGGCGGCGGCCTCTCCGGGACGGGCGTCTCGTTCTCGGGCGCCGGGCTCGTGGCCGCCGGCGTGAGCGCCGGGCCGTCGACGGTCACGTTCACGCTCACGGCGTCGCCCGCGGCGCGCCTCGGCCTCTACGACGTCTACCTCACGAAGGCCGTCTCCGGCTCGACCAAGTTCGTCGCCCTCGCCGGCGGCGTCGAGGTCGTCGAGCCGGCCCCGACCGTCCTCTCGATCTCGCCGACGAGCGGCCCGACGGTCGGCAACCAGAGCGTGACGATCGCCGGGACGGGGTTCCGCGACGGCGTCACCGTGCTCCTGGGCGCGAGCCCGGCCGACCAGGTCGTGGTCGTGTCCCCGACGCAGGTCGCCGCCGTCACGGGGCCGGGCACGCCGGGCCAGGTCGCCGTCACCGTCATGAACCCGGACGGCCAGGAGGGCCAGCTCGCCTCGGCCTACCGCTACATCGGGACCCCGCGCATCGACGCGATCTCGCCGATCGAGGGGCCGACCGCGGGCCAGAACCCGGTGACGATCCTCGGGGCCGAGTTCGGGCCGGGGGCGACCGTCCGCTTCGGCGCGACCGCGGCGACCGGCGTCCAGGTGGTGAGCCCGAACGAGGTCCGCTGCACCGCCCCGCCGCGCGCCTCGCCCGGGACGGTCGACGTCACCGTCACGAACACGGACGGGGGCACGACGACGCGCACCGGCGGGTACGCCTACGTCGTCCCCGACATCACGTCGCTCGGGCCCGACCGCGGGACGACGCAGGGCGGGACGCCGGTGACGATCGGCGGGCGCGGGTTCGCGCCCGGGACGCGCGTCGACTTCGGGTCGCGCCCGTCCGCGAGCGTCCAGTTCATCGACCCGACGTCGATCCGCGCCACGGCGCCGGACGCGCCCGCGGGCGCGGTCGACGTGCGCGTGACGACGCCCGACGGCCGCACCGACACGTTCTCGGGGGCGTTCCTCTACCTCGACGGCAACGAGCCGCGGCCGACGTCGGTCTCGCCCTCGACCGGCCCGACGCAGGGCGGCGCCTTCGTCACGATCGACGGCTCGGGCTTCGACCCCGGCGCCGACGTCCTCTTCGGCGGGCAGCCCGCGCAGGCCGTGACCTACATCTCGGCCGCCCGGCTCCAGGCGTCGACGCCGCCGCACGCGGACGGGCCCGTCGACGTCGCCGTCGTCAACCCGAACACGCTCCGCGGGACGCTCGCGGGCGGCTTCGTCTACGCCTCGCCGCCGGCCCCCCCGGGCGGCGGCGGGGGCGGGGGCGGGGGCGGCGGCGGGTGCGCGCTCGCGGGCGGCCCCGGCGCGGGCCCGGGCGGCGACCCGGCGGCGCTGCTGCCGTTCTTGTGCCTCGTCCTCGGCCTCGCTATCCTACGGCGTCATGTCCGGGTACGCGCCGCCCGCGCCCCCGCGCGAGCCGATCGGCGAGGCCGAGGCGCGCCGCCTCCTCTCTGAGGTCGGGCGGCGCCTCTACGACCGCGGGTACATCGTCGCGACCGACGGCAACGTGAGCGTGCGGCTCCCCCCGCCGGGGCGCCGCATGCTCATCACGCCGAGCGGCGCCTGCAAGGGCCAGGTCCGTCCCGAGGACATGGTCGTCGTCGACCTCGAGACGGGGCGCCCGCTCGACCCCGCGGCGAAGCCGTCCTCCGAGATGCGGCTCCACGCCGTCGCCTACGAGGAGCGGCCGGACGCGAACGCCGTCCTCCACGCCCACCCGCCGCTCGCCGTCGCCTTCTCGCTCGCGGGCGTCGAGATCGCCCAGTGCCTGCTCCCCGAGGTCCTGATCGGCCTCGGGGCGATCGAGACGACGGAGTACGCGACGCCGACGACGCAGGCCGCGGCCGAGGCCATCCGTCACCTCGTCCGCACCTGCGACGCCATCGTCCTCGACCGCCACGGCTCGGTGACGGTCGGGGTGACCCTGGAAGCCGCCTACTTCAACCTCGAGCGGCTCGAGTGGGCGGCGCGCGTCACGCACGCGGCGCGCCAGCTCGGCTCGTGCCGCTCGCTCCCGAAGGACGAGGTCGAGCGGCTGCTCGAGGTCCGGGCGAAGCTCACCGGCCGCGCGCGGCCCGCACCCTGCAACCTCTGCGGCGCGTGCATCGGAGGCGAGCGCCTGCTCGCGATCCCGTCGTGAACGACCCCCGCGCGCGCCCCGTCGACGTCCCGATCTACCCGTCCGTCTCGTACGAGTTCGCGGACGCCGCCGCCTGGGAGGCGTTCCTCGAGGACCCGTCGCTCGGCTACATCTACACGCGCTGGGCGAACCCGACGACGCGCGCGATCGAGGCGAGGCTCGCGCGCCTCGAGGGGGCGGAGACGGCGCGGCTCCTCGGCTCGGGCCTGGGGGCGATCGCGGCCGTGGCCCTCGCGCTGGCCGCGCCCGGGCGCCGCGTCCTCCACGCGACGGGCCTCTACGGCGGGACCTACCACCTGCTCTACGACATCCTCGGCCGCTTCGGCGTCGAGGTCGCGCCGGGCGACGAGCCGGACGGGCGGACGGCGTTCCTCTACGCCGAGACGATCTCGAACCCGACGCTCGGCGTCGCCGACCTCGAGGCCCTCGCCGCCCGCGCCCGGGCGGCCGGCTGCCCGCTCGTCGTCGACAACACGATCGCCACCCCGCACCACTGCCGGCCGGTCGAGCGCGGGGCGGCGATCGTCTGCGAGAGCGCGACGAAGGCGCTCGGCGGCCACGGCGACCTCATGGCCGGCGTCGTCGCCGGGCGCGCCGACCTCGTCGACGAGATCGACCGCGGGACCGCCCGGAACCTGGGCGCGGTCAGCTCGCCGCACGACGCCTGGCTGCTCGGACGCGGCCTCAAGACCTTCGCCCTCCGCGCCGCCCGCCAGTCGGCGACGGCGCTCGGGCTCGCCCGGGCCCTCGAGGGCGACGGGCGCGTGCGCCGGGTCCTCTACCCGGGGCTCCCCTCGCACCCGGACCACGCCCTCGCCGCCCGCACGCTCGCGGGCGGCTTCGGCGCCCTCGTCACGCTCGACCTCGGCTCGCTCGAGCGGGCGAAGGCCTTCATCGACGCCCTGCGCGTGATCCGGCGGGCGGCCAGCCTCGGCGGCGTCGAGTCGCTCGTCTCGATCCCCGTGCTCTCGTCGCACTACAAGATCCCGCCGGCCGCGCTCGAGCGCGAGGGCGTGACCCCGGGCATGGTGCGGCTCAGCTTCGGGATCGAGGAGCCGGCGGACTTGCGGGCGGACCTGGATCGCGGGCTCGCGGCCGCGGCGGGCCGCGGGTAGCGCGCGCCGCGTCTCCGCCCTACGCCGCCTCCTGCTCGGCCACGAGCACCTGCAGGTCCTCGTCGCTGCCGACGAGGACGAGCACGTCCTTCGCCAGGATGGCCGTGTCGGCGCGCGGGAAGATCACGCGCTCCGCGACCTCGCCGGCCGGGTCGCGCTCGGGGCGCTTGATCGCGACCAGGTTCGCGCCGTAGCGCCGGCGCAGGTCGATGTCGGCGATCTTGCGGTTGAAGAAGACGGCCGGCGCCTCCATCTGGACGACGCTCACGCCCTCGGCGAGCTCCTGCGACTCGCGGATCGTCGGGCTGAGGATCCGGCGGCCGAGGCGGCGGGCCGCCTCCTCCTCCGGCTGGATCACGATGTCGGCCCCGATCCGCTCGAGGATCTTGCACTGGTTGCGGGTCGCGCCGCGCGCGATGACCTGCGGGATGCCGAAGTTCTTGCAGGCGATCGTGGCCAGGACGTTCGCCTCGAAGTCCTCGCCGATCGTGACGACGGCGACGTCCACGGTCGCCACGCCCTGGGCGAGGAGCGCCTTCTCGTCGGTCGCGTCGAGGATGACGGCGTGGGCGACGATGTCGGCGACGGCCTCGACGAGCTCGCGCCGCTGGTCGATGGCGATGACCTCGACGTTCGCCTCGGCGAGCGACTGCGCCAGCATGGAGCCGAAGCGGCCGAGCCCGATGACGACGACGCGCTTCATCCCGTCTCCTGTCCGTTCGAGGGCGCGGTCACGTCTACCCGATCATGACGCGGCCGGTCGGGTACTGGAAGATCGGCCGCGAGGCCGAGCGCTGGCCCATCGACAGCACGAGGGTGAGCGGCCCGAGGCGCCCCGCGAACATGAGGACCGTGATCAGCAGCTTGCCCGCGTCCGAGAGGTGGGGCGTGATCCCGGTCGAGAGGCCCACGGTCCCGAAGGCCGACACGCACTCGAAGAGCGTCTGGAGGAGCGTGAACTGCGGGTCCGTGTAGGCGAGGACGAGCGTCGCCACGCTCAGGGTCACGAAGCTCGTGAACATGACGACGTTCGCCTCGGCGATGATGCGGCGCGGGATCGTCCGCTCGAACATCTCGATCTCCTCGCGGTTCCGCATGAGGCCGACGACGCGCGACGCGAGGACCGCGACCGTCGTCGTCTTGATCCCGCCGGCCGTCCCGCCGGGCGAGCCGCCGATGAACATGAGGTTCATGAAGACGAAGAGCGTCCCGACGCCGAGCGCCCCCACGTCGACGGCGTTGAACCCGGCCGTCCGGGTCATGATCGAGTGGAAGAGGCAGGCGACGACCTTGTCGCGGGCCGAGAGCCCGGCGAGCGCCGGCTCGTCCCACTCGTAGATCGCCATGAGGAGGGTGCCGCCGACGATGAGGACCCCGGTCACGAGGAGGACGAGGCGCGACTGGAGCGCCAGCCGGACCTTGCCGTGCGGCCTCCGCCCGACGTTCCACACGCCCGGGAAGAGGCGCTGGGGCACGCCGCGCAGGCCGACGTTGAAGAGGTTGTACGTGACGACGAAGCCGAGCCCGCCGACGACGACGAGCCCGGCGACCGTGAGGAGCACGGGGGCGTTGGACGAGAGCCCGACCATGTTGGCCGAGTACATCGAGAACCCGGCGTTGCAGTACGCCGAGATGGCGTGGAAGACGCAGAAGAACGCGCGCTCGGCCTCGCTCGCGGCCGGCGTGTCGTCGAAGAGGTAGAGGAGCCCGGCGCCCAGGATCTCGATCGCGATCGTCGAGACGAAGATGTAGGTCACGATCTGGCGGAGGCGCCCGAAGTCGCGGACGTTCAGGGCCTCCCGCATGAGCACCTGGTCGCGGATCGAGAGCCCGCGCCCGACCGCCGACGCGAAGAAGCCCGCCAGGGTCATGATGCCGAGCCCGCCGACCTGGATGAGCCCGAGGATCGTCCAGTGCCCGAAGCGCGTGAACCCGGTCGGCGTGTCGCGGACGGTGAGCCCGGTGACGCAGCCGGCGCTCGTGGCCGTGAAGAGCGCGTCCACGACCCCGATGTCCTGCCCGGGCGGGGTCGCCCGGGGCGAGAGGAGGAGGCCCGTGCCGATGGAGATGAGGATCGCGAACGAGAAGATCACGAGCGTGGTCGGCGCCAGGCGCAGACGGCGCGCGCCCGCGAGGCCGACCCGATAGGCGGTCGTTCCGAGGACGTAGGCGAGGACGAGGACGACGCCGGCGCGCTCGAGCCGCTGGACGATGCCGCTCGCGACGTCGAGCCCCGACACCCGGAAGGCGAGGAAGCCGGCGATCAGCGCGGCCGCGAGGACGGAGCCGACCCGCTCCTCGCGCGCCCGGACGGCCGGGCGCGGCGCGAACGCGATGAGGAGGAGCCGGTGGAGGGCGAAGCCGCCGAGGACGAAGGCCTCGACGCGGGCGATCGCGGCCTGCCCGGCGGGGCCGACGACCAGGGCGTAGCGCCAGACGATCGAGACGGCGGCGGCGACGGCGAGCACGACCGTGACCGTCGTCAGGGCCGTCTGCGCCCGGACGCCCGCCCGGACGCGCCATTCCTCGAGCCGCTGGAACGAACGTCGCACGCCTCTTCCCGCTCCCCCGCCGCGAACTCCACCCGTTATAAGGAAGCCCGGGCCGCAAGGAAAGCGGGCCCATGGTATAATCCCCCGCCGAGGGCGCCGAGGTGGCGTGCATACCGAACGATCCCTGCGTCGCTGAGGCCGGATGCACCCGCCGGGCGCATCCGCCGGTCGCACGCGGTCGAGAGGGCCGCGCGGCCTCCGGATCGGTCCATCCGCCGCCCGGGCGGCCCATCCCCGGGAGCCCCGACGGGCGAGGCCGCTCGACGTGACGGCCCCCACCCAGCGGGGGGCGGGCGCGAGCAGGCCGAGCCGCGGGCTCGTCATCGCCCTCGAGCTCCTCGGGCTGCTCGCCGCGCTCGCCGCCGCCAACGCGCTGCTCGCGCCCGGGGATCCCGGCCTCCTCGGCGTCTCGCCGCACCCGCTCTTCGCGATCGCCATCGGCCTGCCGCTGCTTCACGGGGCGGGCGCCGGCGTCTCCACCGGGCTCGTGTGCGCCGGGCTCCTCCTCGGCGCCCACGGCGTCGCGAACGGGCCCGAGGCGCCGCTCGCCTCGGCCGCGATCGGCCAGGCGACGCTGCTCCTCGCCGGCGCGGTCGCGGCCGCGTCCGCGCGCGAGGCCTGGCGGCGGCGCGAGGTGGACCTCGAGGCGGCGTTCGCCCGGCGGAGCGAGGAGGCCGACGCCGTCAAGGACGCGCTCGACGCGGCCGCCGAGGCGCGCGCGGTCCTCGAGCGCCGGATCGCCGAGGCGCCGCTCACCTGGCGGTCCCTGCACGAGGTCGTGCGCCGCCTCGACCGCGACGACGAGGCGGGCGTCCTCGACGCCGCCCTCGGCGCGCTCGAGGAGCGGCTCGCGGCGACCGACCTCGCGGCGTACCTGCTCGACCGCGACGGCTTCCTCGTCCTGGCGGCGGCCCGCATCGGGGGGTCCGCGACCGAGCCGCCCCTGCCCGGGTCCTGGGCCTTCTTCCAGACGTCGCCGGCGGTCCCGGAGAGACCGGAGCGCCCGGAGGCCGAGGCCGGGGCCGAGGCCGGGGCCGAGGCCGGGTCCGGGACCGGGTCCGAGCGCGCGCCCGAGCCCGAGCCCGAGCCCGGGCCCGCGGCGGCGGCGGCCGGCGCCCCCGAGGACGACGGGAAGCCCGCGGCCGAGGCCGGGCCCGCGGCCGGGGCGAAGCCCGAGGCGGCGCCGCGCCCGGCGGCCGCCTCGGCCCTCCGCCACGCCGCGATCGTCTCGGGTCCGGCCGGGCCGACGCCCCTCCCGCCGCCGCCGCCGCCGCGCCGGCCCGCCGGCGAGGGCCTGCTCGGCATGGCCGTGGGCGAGCGGCGCGTCGTCTCCGCGCGCGACCTCGTGTCGCTCCCCGAGCTGGCCCGCAAGACGCGCGGCGAGACGCTCCTCGCGGCCCCGCTCGTCGCCGAGGACGGGTCCGTGCTCGGCGCCCTCGAGGTCCGCGCCCTCCCGTTCCTCCGGCTCTCGGCCGACGCGCTCGCGCTCCTCGAGGCGGTGGCGGACGCCGCCGCCCGGGCCATCGAGCGGGCGCGCCGGCTCGGGCGGCTGCGCCAGGCCTCGCCCTTCGACGAGGCCCTGGGCGCGCTCCGCTTCTCGGCCTTCATCCCCCGCCTCGCCGAGGAGTTCGCCCGGGCGCGCCGCTACCAGGTCCCGCTCGCGCTCGTCCTCGTCGAGATCGCCGACCTCGACGCCGTCCCGCCGGAGCGCCGCCTCGACCTCCGGCGCACGATCGCGCTCCTCCTCAAGGGGGCCGTGCGCACGGTCGACGCCGTCTTCGCCTACCGCGACGAGCGCGCCTTCGCCGTCCTCCTGCCGCAGACCGACCACGCCGGCGCCGCCGTCGTGCGCGACCGCCTCGCGCGCGAGATCGAGCGCCTCGGGCTCGCCCCGTACCAGGACGGCCGCCCCCTCTGCGTCGCCGTCGGCGTCTCGGCCTTCCGCGACGAGATGGCCTCGGCGCGCGACCTCGCCGCCCAGGCCGAGGACGCCCTCGCGACCCGCTTCGACCCGGGGGCCGGGGCCGCCGAGGACCCTCTGGCGATGGCGGCGGGCGAGCTCGGCGGGGGCTGACCGACCGTGAACGGCTCGAAGGTCGTGACGGGGGGCCTCCTCGCGACCGCCATCCTCCTCGAGGTCGGGTTCGTCGCCGCCGCCGCCCGCGGTCTCGCCCTGCCGCCGGTCGTCTCGCCGCTGCACCTCGCCGCCGCCGTCCTCACGACCCTCGTCCTCGGGTCGATGCGCCCGGGGGGCGCCGGCCGGCCGCTCGCCCTGCTCGGCGGGGCGATCGCCTTCGCGGTCCCGGTCCTCGGCCCGCTGCTCGCGCTCGCGCTCGGGCGCGCGGCCCGCCGCCCGGGCCCGGGCATCGACCCGGCCGTGGCCGGGCCCGAGGCGGGGCGCGTCTTCCAGGGCGAGGTCGAGGGAGAGGGCGCGCCGCCCTCCCCCGACGCCCTGCTCGCCCGCGCCCTCGACGTCGAGGCCGCCGCCGACCTCCTCGGGCACAGGGACGCGGGGCGGCGCCTCGCGGCCGTGCGCGCGCTCGGGGCCGCGGCCCCGAGGCCGCCCGTCCTCCGCGCCCTCGTCCGGGCCACGCGCGACGAGGACGTGGCCGTGCGCAAGGCGGCGATCGTCGCCGTCGACCGGCTCGAGGCCGAGCGGGCGCGCGACCTCGGGGCGGCCGGCGTCGAGGTCCGCCGCTCGCCGGACTCGCCCCGCGCCCACGCCCAGTTCGGCGACGGCCTCCTCGGGCAGGCCGGGTTCCCGCGCCTCGACCCGGCGAGCCGCCGGGCCCTCGTCGAGCTCGCCATCCGCGAGCTCCTGCGGGCCACGGGCGCGCCGGTGGCCCGGCGTCCGGCGCCGGGCCGCCGCGGGCCGGGGGACGCCGCCCGATCGGCGCGGACGGCCGCGGACGGCCGCGACGAGGGCCCGGCCACCCGGTCCACCGGCGAGCTGCCGGTCCTCGGCGAGTTCGTCGCCGCGGCCTGGGCGCGGCTCGGCGAGGCGTTCCTCACCATCGGCCGCGATCGCCTGGCCCTGGGCTTCCTCGACCGGGCCTGTCGCGAGACGCCCCGCCTCGGGGTGGTCTTCCTGCGCCGCGCCGAGGCGCGGTTCCGCGCCCACGACCTCGAGGGCGCCGTCGCCGATGCGGCAAAGGCCCTCTCGCTCGGCCTCGCCGACCCCGAGGACCGCGCCGCGGCGCGCTTCTGGGCGTCGGCCGCGCCGGGCTCGGGGGCCCGGGCGGGCCCCCCGGGCGACGGCTCCCCCGACGACGACGCCGCCGCCGGCCCGGACGGCGCGGGCCGCGAGGCGGAGGGGGCCGGGGCGGCCCCCGGACGACCGGCGGACGCCGCGCCGGGTCGGGAGAGGCGAGCCCCCGCCGAGGTCGGCGGAGACGGCGAGGCCTTCCCCCCGCGCGGCCGCGCGACGGACGACGCGGGGCTGCGGGCGCTCCTCGCGGACCTCGAGGGCGTGGGGCCGGGGAGCCGGGCCCGCGCCTTCGACGTCCTCGTCGCGGCGGGCGGCGAGCGCGTGACGTCCGCCTTCGCCGAGGCCGCGCGCCGCGGCGGCGCGCCGACGCGCGTCCTCTACGCGCGCTACCTCGCCCGGGCCGAGGCCCCGCGGCGCCTCGAGCGGCTGACGGCGCTCCTCGACGACCCCGAGGACCTCGTCCGCGAGGAGGCCTCCCAGTCCTTCGAGGCGGCGATCGCCGCGGCCCCCGCCCACATCCGCTCGGCCGCGCTGCTCGACGCGGCCGGCGGCTCGGGCTTCGCCCGCGTCGTCGCCTCGCGCTGGCTCGCGGACCTCGGCGAGACGCGGGCGGTGCCGCGGCTCGCCGACAACCTCGCCGACCGCCGCCGCGAGGTCCGCCTCGCCGCCGTCGAGGCCCTGCGGCGCCTCGGCGACCCGGCGCCGGCCCGCACCCTCGGCCGCCTGGCGGCCCTCGACGCCTTCGAGGAGGTGCGGTTCCGGGCCCTCGACGCCTGCTCGGCCCTGTCGCCCGCGCAGGGGGCGATCGCGGCCCGGCGCGCCATCCTCGACCCGAGCCCGCGCGTCCGCCAGCTCGCCGTCTGCGCCCTCGCGCGCGGCGGCCCCTCGTCCCGGGCGGCGGCCCTCGTCGGGCGCGCGCTCGCGGGCGATGTCGACCGCGACGTCCGGGCCGAGGCCGCGAGGCGGCTCCCCCAGGCGGCGATCGCGCTCGAGGCCGCCATCCCGCCGCTCGTCCGGGCGGCGGCCCGCGACCCCGAGGACGCGATCCGGCAGGCGGCCCTGGCGGCCCTCGACGTCCTGCCGGGAGACGCGCTCGTCCGCGGCCTCGGCGAGGCCCGCCTCCTCGACGACGGCGACGCCGCCGTCAGGGCCGCGGCCGCCCGCGCGCTCGGGCGCCCGGGGCTCGAGGAGCCCGTGTCCTGGCTGCTCGCGAAGCTCGCCGACGACCCGGCGGTCGGCGTCCGCATGGCCTCGGCCGCGGCGCTCGGCGAGATCGGCGACCGCCGCGCCTGGACGGGCCTCGAGGCGGCGCTCGCGGACGAGGAGCCGGTGCGGGCGACGGCGCTGGCGGCGCTCTGCGCGGGCAAGGGGGCGCCGGCGCTCGGGGCGCTCGAGCCGGACCTGGCCGTGGACCCGCCCGCCTTCCCCCCCGAGGCGGCCGCCGAGGTCCTGCGGTTCCTGGCCCTCCGGGCCGCCGAGGCGCCGATCGAGCCCGACGCGCTCGGGTGGGTCGCGGCCGCGCTCAAGGGCCCCGACCCGGCCGCCCGGGTCCTCGCCGCGCGCGTCCTCGGCGAGAGCGGGGGGAAGGACCCCGCGGTCGCGCTCGACGCCCTCCTCGAGGCGGTCGCGCGCGACCCCGAGCCGGTCGTGGTCCGGGCCGCCGGCCGGGCGGCCGCGAACGTCCTCGCGGGCGACCTCGGACCCATCCTCGACCGCGTCGACGGCTGGCTCTCGGAGGCGTTGGCGGGCGCGGTCGCCCCGCCCCCTTCCCCGCCTGCGGGCGGCGAGGCGGGAACCGAGGACGCCAGGCGAGGGACGGGCGAGGGGAGCGCGCCGGGCCCGGGCCCGGACGCGGACGCGGACGCGGGCCAGGGCGAGGGAGAGGGGGTGGGGACGGCATCGGGGATGCACCGGGCTCGCAAGCGCTCGCGCGACCGCCTCCGCGCCCTGGCTCCGGGCGTCGACCTCTCGCGCCCGTCGGCCCTGCTGCGACGGCTGCCGGCGCTCGCGACCGGGCCGGACCGCTCGGAGCCCTTCGCGCGCCGGCTCGTCGAGATGGGGCCGCGGCTTCGCCGCTCGGGCCTCCTCGCCCCCGGATCGCTCGCCGGGGCGCCGTTCGCCGCGACCCTCGCCGCCGCCGCGGTCGAGGTCGTCCGCTCCCGGGCCGGGGCGGCGCTCGAGGCCGAGGCCTGCCGGCTCGCGGCGGCGTTCGCGGAGACGGGGGCGCCCGTGGACCCGCGGCCGCTCAGGGACGCCCTCGCCCGCGAGGACGGCCCGGACGCGGGCGAGGGCGCCGTAAGGGCCGAGGCGGCCCGGGCGCTCGGACGCCTGCGCGACCGCGAGGCCATCCCCGACCTCGTCGTCCTCGCGGTCCGCGACGGCGCGCCGGCCGTCGTCGAGGCGGCGCGGGGTGCGCTCGCGCACATCCTGGGCGAGCCGGCGACCGGAGCCGGAGAAGGGGAGCCCGTGAAGCCGGGGTTCGAGCGCCTCCGACCGGACGAGGCCGACCGGCCTTGAGCGGCCCGATCGCCGACGTCTGCCTCGTCACCGAGGGCTACCCCTTCGCCGGGGACACGGCCGCGGTCTCGGGCTGGGTCGGCGATCTCGTCGCGACGCTCGGCGGCACGCGGTTCCGCATCGTCTGCGCGTCGGCGCTCGCGGCCGGGTCGCCGCCGTCGGCGACGGCGGCGGCGGACGTCCTCCCGCGCGCCACCCGGCACGTCCTCCCGGCGAACGCCGGGCCGGCGCTCTTCTGCCCGATCCTGCCCCCGGACGAAGGGGCGCCGGTCGCGGGGACGGGGCTCGAGGGCGGCCGCGCCACCTCGGGCGCCGACCTCGGCCGGGCGCTCCTCCTCGCGGCCGCGGACGGCGGCGACCGGAACGTCGCCCGCGGCGTCGCGCGCCGCCTGGCCCTGGCGGCCGTCCCGTTCGCCCGGGTGTACCACGCGGTCGGCGGCGCGGCGGCGGTGACGGTCGCCGCCGCCGCCGCCCTCGCCACCTCGCGGCCGCTCGTCGTCACGCCCTCGGGCCTCGGGCCGCGAGGCGTCGCCGCGCCCGGCGCCGCCCGCCGGGACGGGGGCGAGATCGGCCCGGGCGGGCCGGCGGACGGGCATCCGGGACGGGCGAGCGCCGAGGACCCGGGCCTCGCCGCCGGCCTGCGGATCGGCCTCGAGCGGGCGGCGGCGTGCCTCGCCCCGGACGAGGCGCTGCGCCGGCGCGCCGTCGCCGCCGGCGCGCCGGCCGAGAGCGCGCGGGTGCTGCCCTTCGGGGTGGACGTCGAGGCGTGCGCCCGCCGGCCGCGCGGGGGCGCGCGGTCGGCGACGACGGTCGCGCTCATCGCCGACATCGTGCCGGACGAGGACGTGGCCACGTTCCTCCGCGGGGCGCGGATCCTGATCGAGCGGCTCGACCTCGTCGACCTCTACGCCCTGGGCGCGACGGACCGCGACCCCGCGTACCTCCGCTACTGCGCGCGCCTCGCCCAGACGCTCGGGCTCGTGCGGCTCGTCCGCTTCGTCGGACCGGTGGACCCGGCCGAGATCTTCGGGGCCCTCGACTGCCTCGTGCTCGCCGGCGCCGACGACCGGCTGCCGCCGGTCGCCGTCGAGGCGCTGGCCATGGGGATCCCGATCGTCTCCTCCGACCTCTCGGGGGCGCGCGACGTCGTCGCCGGAAGGCTCCCCGAGGACCGGGCGCTCGGGTGGGCGGGACGGCTCTTCGCCTTCGGCGACGCCGACGACCTGGCCGCGGCCGTGGTCGCCTCGGCCGGCGACGCCGCGGCGAGGCGCCGCATGGAGGCCGTGGCCCGGCTTCGGGCGCGGCGGTTCTACGACCGGCCGACGCTGCTCGGGGAGGTGGCGGACCTCTACGAGGCCCTGGCCGCCCGGCCGGCGGGCGAGAGGTGGAGCGCGTGATCCCGCCCGGCGCCCCCGTCTTTCCCGACACGCTCGAGCGCTCGCCGGGGCCCGCCGCCGCGTCGAAGCCGCGCTCGGGCGGCGCCGGGCCGGACCCGGGCGCGACCGCCCTCGCCGCCGCCTGGGCCCTCCTCGCCTTTGCCGGCCCGGCGCTCGGGGCGCTGCTGGCCGGCCGGGTCGTGCCGGCCCTCGGGGTCGCGGGCGCGCGCGGGCTCGGGGATGCGGCCGCCGCCGGTCTCTTCGCCGGGCTCGCCGTCCTCGGGCCGGCCGCCCCGACGCTCCCGCGCCTCACCGTCGCCGGCGGCCGCCACGGGAGCGCCTCGCTGCTCGGCGCCGCCGGCCTCGCCGCCCTGCTCGGCGCGCTGGCGGCGGGGGCCGTGTCCTTCGCCCGCGAGGGGGCGTCGCCCCTCGCGGGGGCGGCGGCGAGCGCGATCGGGGGGTCCATCGCGGCCGCCGCGACCCTCGCTCCGGCGGCGGCGGCGCTCGGCGCGCGCGGCCGGGCGGCGGCGCTCCTGGCGACCGGCACGGCCCTCGGCATCGGCGTCTCGGCGGCCGCCTGGGGGGCGGGGGCGCGCCTCTCGCCGGCGCTCGCCGCCGCCGTCGCCCGCTCGGGGGTGGCGGCCGGGGCCGCGATCGCGGCGACCGGGCTCGCGGCCATCGCGATCCGCCGGCTGCCGCCCTGCGGGGACCTCGAGCGCGACGAGGCCTTCTTCTCGCTCCGCCGCCACGCGGCCGCCGGGCTCGCGAGCGGCGTCCTGGGCGCGGTCCTGGCGGCGTCGCTCGCCCTTCCGGCGCCGATCGAGGGGCGCGCCCTGGCGATCCTCCTCGCGCTCCCCGCCCCGATCTACGCGCTCGTCTCGGTCCGGCGCCGGCTCCCGGCCGGGGCCGGGCGATCCGCCGCGCCGGCCTCGGCGCCGCGCGCGCCGCCGGGCCTCGCCTCGCTCCTCGCCGTCCAGGCGCTCTGCGGGGCGGCGGCCGTGGGCCTCGCGGGCCCCGTCGACCGGCGCCTGGCCGCGCTCGTCGGGGCGGCCGCGGGCGCCATCGTCCTGCTCCTGCCCGCCATCGTGGACCGCCTGGGCCTCGGCGGAGACGGGCCGCGAGCGCCCGCCCGCGGGGCCTCCGGCCAGGCGGACGAGGAGGCGGGCGAGGAGGGGCTCGCCCGCCGTCCCGAAACCTAGGCGAGAGCGGGGTTCAACGATGGTTGACGCCCCCGGGGAGGTCGGGTATACTACGTGTCCTTTCGACGGTCGACCTTCTTGCACCCCGGGCTGGGGAGGTGCGCGATGAACAGGCGGAAGTGCAGGCGCTGCGGGCAGGTCGAGGCGATCCCGGCCGATCAGGCGGTCGAGTGCCTCGGCGAGCCGCTTCTCCTCTGCAAGGCTTGCTGGGAGGAGTTCCGCAACTGGTTCTACGAGCAGCCGAAGGACGAGATGCCCGCCCTCGAGGTGACCGGCGCGCGCTGACGCGCCGGCTCACCCCACCCTCCGCTTTTTCCTATCCTCCGAAGCGGTAAGCTCATCCGCCGCCGCCGGCGTTGTCGCGCGTCGGACCCGGGCGCTATGATGGACCGCGCATGCTGCGCGAGTGGAAGGACTACGTCCTCGACGGGTTCCAGCGCGAGGCGCTGGCCGCCATCGAGGCGGGGGAGTCGGTGATCGTCGCCGCCCCGACCGGGGCCGGGAAGACGCTCGTCGCCGAGTTCGCCCTCGCCCGGGCCCTGGAAGAGGGCCGGCGGATCATCTACACGGCGCCGATCAAGGCGCTGTCGAACCAGAAGTTCCGCGACCTCGGCGCCACCTACGGGGCGCGGGTCGGGATCATGACGGGCGACGTCACGATCAACCCGACCGCCGACGCCCTCATCATGACGACCGAGATCTTCCGGAACACGATCTTCGACAACCCGGAGCGCCTGAAGGGCATCCGGTACGTCATCCTCGACGAGGCGCACTACCTCGACGACCCCGAGCGCGGGACGGTCTGGGAGGAGTCGATCATCTTCGCTCCGCCCGACATCCGCTTCATCTGCCTGTCGGCGACGATCTCGAACCTCTCCGAGTTCGCCGCCTGGGTCCGCAAGGTGAGGCCCGGGCGGCTCCACGTCGTCCTCGAGGAGCGGCGGCCCGTCCCGCTGCACCCCTTCGTCTCCCTCGGCGACGAGGTGGTCGAGCTCGGCGACCTCGGCGCCGCCGCGCGACGGCGGACGGCGCGCGGGCGGCGCGGGCGGCGCGGGCCGCAGGAGCCCGTGAACTTCGTGCGCCAGAACCTCGCCCTCGTCCACGTCCTCGACGCGCGCGACCACCTGCCGGCGATCTTCTTCACGTTCAGCCGCGACTTCTGCGAGAAGATGGCGTTCGCGGCCGGCGGCCGGAACCTCCTCTCCGCCGAGGAGGGCGAGGAGATGGCCGCCCTCGTGGACGCCCTCGAGCGCGAGTTCGACCTGACCGGCGACGCGACCGCCGCGCGCCTGCGGCGCATCCTCCTGCGCGGGGTCGCGTACCACCACGCCGGCATGCTGCCGACGTTGAAGGAGGTCGTCGAGCGCCTGTTCACGTCCGGGCTCGTGAAGCTCCTCTTCGCGACCGAGACGTTCGCGCTCGGCGTCAACATGCCGGCGCGCGCCGTCGCCTTCGAGAGCCTGAAGAAGTTCGACGGGGTCAAGCGCGCCTACATGAAGACGCGCGAGTTCCTCCAGATGGCGGGGCGCGCCGGGCGGCGCGGCATCGACCGCGAGGGCTTCGTCTACGCGTGCGTCCAGCCCGACCGGGAGCACGCCTCCGACGTCCGGGCCGTCATCCTCGGCGAGGTCGAGGAGGTCGAGAGCCAGTTCAACCTCTCGTACGCCACGCTCCTGCACCTCTACTCCCACCTGGGCGAGGCCATCTACGAGGCGTGCGAGAAGAGCTTCGTCCACTTCCGGCACAAGCGGCGGAAGGGCGGCCCGTTCCAGGACATGGTCGGGCAGGTGAAGCGGCGGCTCTCGCTCCTCGAGGAGCTCGGCTACCTCGAGGGCCGGCGCCTGACGCCGAAGGGCCGGTTCGCGAGCCTCATCTACGGCTACGAGCTGCCGGCCGCGGAGCTCTTCTTCGAGGGCGTGCTCGAGCGGGTCGACGTCCCCGAGCTCTGCGTCCTGCTCGCGGCGTGCGTCTACGAGGCGAAGCGCGACACCTGGTTCGTGGCCCTCCGGAACGACGTCCTCGAGCCGCTAAGGCGGCCCGCCGAGGCCCTGCTGGCGCCGATCGTCGAGCGCGAGGAGGATCTCGGGATCCGCTTCGGCACGCGGCGGCCCCGCTTCGACCTCGCCCGGGCGACGTGGGAGTGGGCGCGGGGGGCGCCGTTCGAGACCCTGACGGAGTACGCGGACGTCTCGCCCGGCGACCTCATCCGCGTCTTCCGCCTCACGATCCAGCTCCTGCGCCAGCTCCTGAAGCCGCTCAAGCACCTCGACCGCGACACGACGGCCTTCCGCCGCAAGGTCCTCGACGCCATGACGTGCTTGAAGCGCGACGTCGTCGATGCCGAGCGCCAGCTCCGCCAGTCCGTGCGCGCCGAGGCGGGCGAGGAGGCGGCCGCCCGCATCCCGCCCGAGGCCCTCGACGAGGGGGCGGAGGGCGAGCCGGACCTGCGGCACGTGGTCGGCGAGCGGGAGGCCGCCGAGGGCGAGATGACCTTCTTCCTCGGCGAGGGCGAGCCCGTCGTCGCGGGAGGGTCGCGCGCCTTGGGCGCGCCGCCGCCGGCGCGGATCGAGCGGGCGATCGAGCACGCGCCCGAGGACCTCGAGGTCATCGAGATCTTCGACCTCGACCGGGAGGAGCGCGAGGCCGCGGCCCGCGCCGAGCGCGAGCGCCGCGCGACCGCCCGCGCCCCGGGCGAGGCGGCCGCCGCGAGCGAGCACGAGGCCGCCGGGGCGGCGCCGCCCGAGCGCCCGCGGCGCCCCCCGCCGCGCCGGGAGCCGCCGGCCGAGCCGCTCTCGACGCTCGGCGAGCCGCCGCCCGGAACGCTCGACGCGCTCCGGGCCGAGCGCCGCGAGCGCGGCGACCGGGTCGAGACGGTCGAGCGCGTCGACCGCGGAAGGGGACGCGGACGCCGCGAGCGCGGGCCGCCCCCCCCCGCCCAGGAGGAGGCGGACGAGCGCCCGCGCGGCGGGCGCGGCGCGCGAAAGCGCGGTCAGAAGGGGTTCTTCCGCCCCGGCGGCCCGGTCAAGCGGCGCGGGAAGCTCGGCGGCCGCGGCGGCGGCGGCGCGCGCCGCGGCGGGCGCGGACGGGGCAGGCGCCGGTTCGGGCGCCGGGGGTGAGTCCGACCTCTCCGAGCCCTCTACTCGTCCGCGGGCATCTCGTCCTCGGCGTAGTGGGCGAGGACCACGACGCCGGCGACGACCGTCACCGCGACGATCACGAGGACGGCGGTCCCGACCTCCTTGCCGATCGCCCTGGCCGCCTCGCCCAGGTCGCTCGCGAGCTTGCCCCCGGGGGCGGCGAGGGTCACGAGCATGGTCTGACCGGCCTCGAGTCGAAGCGGCGCCGGAGCTGCTCGTCGGCTGCGCCTCGCTCCAGGGCGTGGACGGCGCCGGCCTGGTGCCGAGGGGACGCCGGAGCCGCCGGAGCCGCCGGAGCCGCCGGAGGGTCGCGTGCATGGGGGCCTCCTCGATCGACGAACCGGCGATTCTAGGGTGAACGACGCGGGGCTTCAAGGCCCCCCGCCGAGGTCCCGGACGGCGACGCGCCGGCTCACGACCGTCTGGTAGGTCGCGCCGCGGTCGCGGCCGGATGCCTTCCAGCGCACGTGGACCTCGAGGAGGAAGGTGTCGGCGCGGGCGGCGTCGGCCGTGCCGACGGGCGTGAGGTAGGCGTCGAAGGCGTACCCGGGGTACCCGGTGAGGGAGCCGTCCCGCTTGAGGACGCGCGTCGTCGGCGCCCCGCCGGCCTGCGGGTCGACGGCCGAGAGGAGCGGGAGGGCGGCGACGTCGAAGCCGAGCGTGAGCGAGCCGCGGACGTCGGCCATGACGGTCTCGGCCACGAGGGCGGCCGTCGTCTGGTCGATCGCGCGCTTGTGGGTCGCCGTCGCGAGGGTGAAGAGGCCGATCACGGCCGTCAGGCCGACCGCCAGGATCGCCATCGCGACCAGGACCTCGACGAGCGTGAAGCCGCGCTCGCGCCTTGGGCTTCGGCTTCCGCGGGCCGGTTTTCGTCTTCGGGGGGCTCCGCCCCCCGAACCCCCCGCAGCCGAGCGCGCGGCAAGGATTTGGCCTCGGCTTCCGCGCGCTCGGCTCACTCGTTCCAGTGCTCGAGCGAGGCCGGGATCTCGACGACGGCGGAGAACGTCCGCCCGGCGACGACCGTCGTGCCGGCCTTGTGGTCGGCCGGCAGCGTGCCGCGCCGGCCGCGCGAGCCGCGCGGGAGCTTGAGCGTGCCGTCGTCCAGGACCTTCTCGACCTTCACCCACTCGCGGCCGATGCGGACGAAGGGGCCGCGCGCCTCGAAGCCGCGCGTCGAGAGGACCTTCGCCTCGCGCCCGTCCGCCGCGAGCGGCTGGGTGAGGATGGTCTCGGTCGCCGCGGGCCCCTCCTCGGCGACGACGAGGGTGACGAGCACGCGCTCGGGGAAGATGTCGTCCGCGGGCTCGACGAGCGACGCCGGGCCGCGCCGGAACCGGAACTCGTCCGCCTGCGCGCCCGGCAGGTCCGGCAGGATCGCGCGCGTCGAGTCCCAGATGAAGGCCGGCCCGCTCCGGGCGCCGATCCGCGGCCGGGTGAGGGGCGGGGTCGCGTCGTCCCAGGTCCGCGTGTACTGGGTCCAGAAGGCCATCTCGAGGTGGAGCACGCGCGACGAGAACGGAGTGAAGAGCGCTCGCACGCGCTCCTCGCTCTCGACGTTCTGCGCGACGAGGAGGCTCGCCTCGCCGCCCGGCGGGGCGTGCTCGCCGCGGTAGAGGACGTCGCCGCCCCGCGGGTCCATGACGTACGCGACCTCCAGCAACCCGCCCGTCGCCCTGAGGTCGCCGGCCAGCCCCTCCTTCAGGTCGTCGCGCCCATCCAGGTCCTGCATGGCCGCCGTCATGTTCCCGGCGAGGCCGGCGATCGGGTGGGCGGCCTCGCGCGGGAGCGTCCGCACGAAGGCGATCCGCTGGCGGCCGTGGGCGTCGAAGTCGCAGATGAAGCGGACCGTCGGGTCCTCTCCGGGGACGGCCGGGTTGCGGACGAAGGCGCCCCCCAGGTCCTCGCGGACCTGGCGGAGGATCGCCTGCGCCTCCTCGTACGCCCCGCGCCTCGTCTCGCCGGCGCGCCACGTCGCCAGCCCCTGGCGGAGGAAGAAGACGATCGTCGCCCCGAGGACCGAGAAGATCGCGGTCGCGACGAGGAGCTCGACGAGGGTGAGGCCGCGCGGGGCGCGGGCGCGGGTGGGCCCGATCACGGCAGCTCCGTTCTCTCCAGGACGCGCACCGGCTCGAGGTACGTCACCCGCAGGGCCTTGAGCTTCGGGGAGGACTTCCACGTGCCGCGCGAGTAGCTGCCGACCTTCACCGGCATGTGGACGCGTAGCTCGATCGTGCGTCCGGCGAAGTCGAGGGCGTTCGGGACGCGCGCCGGCCTCGGGTCGTCGAACTTGAAGAGACCGCCCGGGACCCCGACCTGCCCGCGCGGCGCCGTGTCCCAGGGCGGCGTGCCGTCGACGCGGGCGTAGACGAGCACTTCGTGGTCGCCGTCGGGCGGCATCTCCTCGTCCCACTCGACCTGGCGGAAGAACGCGCCCCCGACGGGCCCGAAGGTCGCCTGGAAGTGGCACGCCTGGGGCGAGTCGAGCTGGGGCTCGTAGCGCTCGAAGTGGCGGAAGGGCAGGCACACGGCCAGGTCGCCCGTGACCAGCGGCTGGTCGCGCGCCGTCCCGAAGCTGCCCCGGAAGGCGCCGCGCCGGCGGTCGTCGACCGGCCGGACGAAGTTGTTCTGCTGGCGGTCCTCGTAGGGCAGGATCTCGATGATCCCCTGGCCGTTGCCGGCGTCGAGCGCGAGGTAGCCGCGCTCGGGGATGTGATCGCCGCCCGGCTGGACGCCCGTCGCCGGCACGACCTCGCCGCGCGGGCCGCCGAGGCCGCCCGCGAGCCGGACGATGGGCGGGAACGGCAGCGGGTAGAGCGGGGCCTCGCTCGAGTGGCCGACGGCCGCCGTCCCGAGCGCGCCGCGCTTCATCTGCCCGAGCGAGTCGCCCTGGAAGAAGCCGCAGGCGAGGACCTCCCCGTCGAGCCAGAGGAGCACGCCGCCCTGGTTCACGCCCTGGCCGAAGCGACGGTAGGGCTGGGCGATGAGCACGCCGGCGGTGCTCGCGCCGAGGGGCCCGGCGAACGCGCGCGCCCCGCGCGACGCCTGGTGGAAGTAGGTCGCGCCCGTCGTCCAGGGCCAGGTCTCGGGCAGCGGCTGCCGCCCGAGGACGATCTGGCCCTCGCGGGCGTAGGGAAGGCCCGCGCTGCCCTCGTCCTCGGCGAGCTTCACCTCGTCGAGCCGGCCGTCGACGACGCCCGTGGGCTCCGTCGTCCCGAGCGACCCCGGCGTGCGCCGCGCGCCCACGACCACGTCCGGCGGCAGGTCGAGCGGCAGCCGGCCGGACGGCCGCTTGACGACGCGCGCGCCCTGGAGCGGGTCGTACGGGCCGACCGGGGCGGCCGGCGCGGCCCCGCGCGGCGGGATGAAGTCGGTGAAGGCGCCGAGCAGGACGCGGGCGTTGACGCCGCGCACGGTGTACTCGTCCGTGTGCCGGAAGCGCATGACCCACTTGTACGGGGCGAGGGCCTGGCCGTCGAAGAGCGTGACCTCGTCGCCGCCGCCGCTGTACGGCCGGCTGTAGACGTGGACCGGGATGACGGGCAGGCCGGCCCCGTGGTCGGCGATGGAGGCGCGCGTGCCGCGGAGGCCGCGCGCCCAGTCCATGGCGAGGTGGAGGTGGTAGTGCCGCGCCCACTGGGGCGCGTTCGCCTGGAGGTAGAGGTCCGTCAGCTCCTGCCACTTCGCGCCGTTGTCGTTGACGCCGCCGTCGGCCGTCCCGTAGGAGCCGGTCGGCGCCTGCGGCGGATAGGAGCCCTGCGCCGTGTTGCCGTTGCCCGGGATGATCTGCGCCGCCGGGGGGCAGGTCATGAGGAAGTTCCGGAAGAGCGCGGCGTCGGGACGCCCGGCGAGGAGCGGCTCCGACGACGGCTTCCAGTACCAGAACCACTCGCCGTCGAGCTGGATCCACCACCGGTCGGGGTAGTCCGTGTCGTCGTTCACCTGGACGGACGCGAGCTGGATGTGCTCGAAGCCGTAGTAGTGGAGCGGCTGCGGGCCCGGCCCGAGCGGCGGGGGCTGCACGGACGGCGGCACGCGCTCGTCGAGCGCGATCGGCGATCCGGGCGGGAGCGGCCCGAGGACCCAGCGGATGCAGTTCTCGAAGCTCGTCCCGCCGAGGCCCCGGTAGAACACGAGCTCGTGCTCGATCAGGATGAACCCCTGCTGCGGGAAGCCGGCCGCCGCCGGCGAGCCGAACGTCGGGATCGACGTCGCGCCGGGGGCCACGGTCGAGCCGGGCGTGCCGGCGTTGAGGAGGATCGTCGGCGTCCGCGCCGGCACGGGCTGGACGAGCGTCGCGCCGCCGCGGTGGACCTTGCTCGGCCCGATCGTGCCCGTCGGGTCGACGAGCAGGAAGTTCGTGTATCCCCAGACCTGGACCGGCGTGCGCGCGTCGTGCGGGCGCGCCCGCGACCCGCGTGCGCCGCGGCCCGTGGGCGGCGGGATCGGCCGGCCCTGCTGGGCGAGCTGCTGCATCTGGGCCGGGTCGCGGAGGTCGAGGACCTGGAGCGAGTCGCCGTTGCGGCCGACGCACTCGATGACCTCCTCGCCCACCTGGACCGCGAACGACTGGAAGCGGAAGCCCGTGCCGGGGGGCGGCGCGCCCGGGAAGAGCTGGCCGCCGCCCGACTCGAGCGGGATCGACGTCGCCTGGGCGTCGACGGCGCCGCCGAGATACGCGACGTCCGTCTGCCGGCCGACCGGCAGGCCGTCGAGGAAGAGGGCGATGTCGTTGGCCTTCGACCCGCGCCAGGTCGCGGCCACGTGGTACCAGACGTCGCGCCTGAGGCGGCCGACGGGCGCCCGCACCTCGGCCGGCGTCAGCCAGGGCTCGTCGGGCGTCGGGAGGGCGGCGTCGGCGACGCGCAGGACGAGCTCCTCCGTCTGCGGGTCGTAGAAGCAGACGATCCGCTCGGTCAGGTCGCCGTCGCCCATGTCGATGAAGTAGCGGCGCCCGCCCTCGGAGGCCGGCTTGAACCAGGCCTGGAAGAAGGCCGGACCGAGGTTCTTGTTCGGGCCGGCCGTCCCCGGCCAGATCCCGAGGTCGTCGGTCGTCGGCAGGACCGACGGGGAGATCGTGTGCGGCCCGCGCCCCAGGTCCGTCCCCTCGAGCTCGGACCGGAAGTGCTCGACGTACCCCGACTGCGAGTTGCGCGGCAGGTCCGGGACCTCGCCCGTCGCCAGCTCGAAGTGGCCCTCGTCGGGCTCGTGCGAGCGGCTCGGGAAGGCGAGCAGGGTCGAGATCTGCGGCTGGATCGTCTCGAGCGAGACCGGGAACGACGACACGAGGAACGAGCGCCGCGCGGGCAGGAGGATCGGGACCTGCTGGCGCTGCTGCCACCACCACGGGGTCAGGCGCCCGACCAGGTCCTGCTGCGAGTCGAGGTGGAGCGTGGCCTCGCGGGCCGGCGCGACGCTCACGACCTCGCGGAACGAGCGCCGGGCGAGCTCGTTGCCGGCCTTGTCGTTGACGATCCCGGTCGCGACGATCGTGGCCACGTTGCCGCTCCGGTAGGCGAACGGCGCCGTCCGCCGCTGGAGCTGCGGGTACGTCGGGTCGGTCGCGTTGAGGAAGATGGCGACGGCGTCCTCGGCCTCGATCTCGCCCGCGCCGAGCGCCGCGGCGAGCGCGCCGGCCAGGTCGGACGGCCCGGCGAGCGGCGACGCGGCCACGAGCCTCGCCGCGACCGCGCGCGCCTCGGCCGGCGTCACGCCCGCCCGCTGGTCGCCCCGGATGTCGAGCCCGGCGAGGAGCGCCTCGAGGACGCGCACGGGGGCCGTGTTCACGTTGACCGGGTGCGGCGGCGCGACCCAGGCCCGCGCCGTCTCGCCGTCGTAGGCGCCCGTGAGCGGCGGGAACACGTTGAGCGTGCCGTTCTGGCGGTTGACGCCGCCGACGCGCCGGTACTCGACGGTCCCGCCGGGCCCGTCGATCCGGAAGGCGGCGCCGCGCACGGCCTCGAGGGCGACGTCGCGGGCGTCGATCGCGGTCACGCGGTCGTCCGGGTCGGGATCGATGCGGTTCAGGATCAGCGCGTTGCCGATCCAGTCGCCGTGCCGCGAGCTGTAGACCGTCAGGTAGTCGCGCAGCCGCTCGAGCTCCTGGGCGCCGATCGCCTCCATGTCGCGCGCCTCGCGGAGGCGGGCCACGGCCTCGAACGCCTGCGGGAGGTAGCGCCGCTCGTGGGCGCGGAGCTGCTCGATCCGCTCCTTCAGGCGCGCCGACTCGACCTTCAAGCGCTCCTCGGCCTTGGGGTCGTTCGAGCGGAGGAGCCGCCCGAGGCGGCGGACGTCGCCGCGGATCCCCGGGCGCTTCAGCATCTCGTCGTCGCCGTCGAGGCCGACCTCCTTGGCGGCCGCCTCGCGGGCCTCCGCCTCGGCCTCCTCGGCCGCCTTCCGCCCGGCCTCCTCCTTCTCCCGCTTCTCCTTCTCCTCCGCGCTCTCCTTCCCTTCGGGCTTCGGGGCCTCGGGGGCCGGCGCCGAGCGCCGCTCCGCCGCGCTGTCGAGCCCGACGCTCGCGATCTGGTCGCCGCCGACGCCGTAGCGCCGCAGCAGGTCGATCGTGATCCCGCGCGTCAGCAGCTCGGCCGCCCGCTTCTCGACGAGCTCCCACTCGGCGATCTCGCGCAGGGCGCTGACCGTCCGGAACGGGCGGTACTCGCCCAGGCTCACCCAGAACGGGTGCCAGGAGACCTTCTCGGCCCGCCCGTCGTAGATGATCGCCCCCTGGCGGTGCAGGTAGTCGGTCGGGTCGGGGGTCGAGAGGAAGGCGCCGCGCTCGATCCCGACGATCCGGTCGCCGCCCTGCGGGCTCCGCACGATGTGGCGGTAGACGATGAGCTCGTTGTCGACCTTGACGATCCCGTCGTAGGTCTTCGGGTCCTCGTCGGAGAAGAAGACCGAGCCGTCCGCGACGACGAGCTCCTGGGTCGCCGGCCCCACGTCCACGAGCAGCTCGGTCGACCCGAGGAGGTTCCCGATCGCGAGCTCCGAGGCGCTGTTCAGGTTGAGCTTTCCCTGCTCGTCGCGCACCTCGGCGGCGAGGATCGTGCCCTTCGGGTCGCCGACCCGGAAGGCCGTCGCCCCGCCCAAGTCCTGGAGGACGACCGCCAGCTCGGCGGCGTCGTCCACGTCCTCCCCCGAGCTCGCGAGCTGCGCGGCCGCCGCCGCCCGCAGGCGCTCGGCGTCCTCGTGCCCGGCGGCGAGCGTCTGGACGGCCAGCTCGCGCGCCGCCCGGGCCGCCATCTCGGCCCGCGCCTCGGCGGCGAAGCCCTTGCTCGTCCGCTCCTGGAGACGCATGGAGACGGCGAACGGCGTCGCGATCACGAGGAGCGCGACGAGGGCGATGACGACGAGGATGAGGGCGGCGCCGCGCCGGCCCCGGCCCTGGCTCTGGCTCTGGCTCTGGCTCTGGCTCATCGCACGATCCCCGAACGCTCCACCCGGATGTCGGCCCGCTCGATGACGACGACCTTCGACCCGTCGCGCCTCACGCGCTGGACGCCGATGCCCACCGGCGCGTTGTGGAAGAGCGGGTCGAGCTGCCCGTGGGCGTCGAAGCGCACGGCCTCCGCCCCCCCGGGGGCGAAGACCACGTCGCCCGGCAGCTCGAACGTCTCCTCGGCGACGACGCCGGAGAGCCGGAGCTCGTCGAGCGCCCCGAGGAACGAGAGGCGCGGGTCGGGATGGCTGACGACGAACGGCGCCGCGCTGGCGACGAGGCGCGCCGGCACGCTCTCGCCGGCGCTCGGGCCGAGGTCGCGCCGCTGGCCGTCGACGAGGATCTTCAGGTCGCGGCCGTCGTAGACCATGGCGACGTGCGTCCAGCGCTCGGCCACGAGCGTCCCCGCCCGCGTCTCGCGGCGCGCGCGCGCGACCCGGCCCGGGTCGTTGACCGGGTCCCTCTCGCCGCGCACGCCGGCCTCGATCGCGTAGTCCTCGCGCACCTGGAGGTAGTAGCTCTCGCCCTTGCCCGCGACCTGGAAGAGGTACTGCGCGTTCGCCCCCGCGCCCGGGGGCGGCTGGCGGCGCGTCCCCGCGTAGGCCGGGTCGCGGAGCGACGCGTAGTCGGCCGCGTAGACGTAGGCCTCGATCGACACGCCCTCGAGGGCGTCGAAGCGCGGCGCGGTGCCGAAGTCCACGTGGGCGCCGGGCGCGGCGAACGCCAGGCAGCCGCCGATGCGCCCCGCCTCGGGCGTCACCCCGCGGCCGCGCCCCTCGACGACCCCCGTCACCGCCCCGCCGCCCGCGCCCTCGACGACGAGCTCGCCGCGCACGTCCGCCGCCGGCGTCAGGTTGGACGGCTCGAGGCGCAGGAGGGCGAGCGTCGCCCAGGACACGGCCTTGACCTTCCCGCCCTTCACGTCGAGGAGGACCGCCGCCTCGCGCCGCGTCTCGAGCGCGGCCGCCCGCGCGCGTCGCAGCAGGGCGCGGACGCTCCCCGTCGACTGCTCGAAGCCGTAGCGGGAAGGCAGCGTCGCGAACACGCCGATCCCGATCCCGGCGAGGATCGCGAGGAGGGCGAGCACCGCCAGCAGCTCGGCGAGCGTGAAGCCGCCGACCGCCGCGCCGCGACGAGCGTGGCGAGGAGCGCGGCGGCCCCGGCTACCAGCTCCGGACATCATCGCCGGCCCCGTCCTCGTTCTCGCCGTTCGGCCCGAAGGACCAGAGCTGGTAGGACGTCTCGCCCGGGTACGACTTCGTCCGGTCGTCCGGGCGCGGCTGCGTCTTCGCGCTCTGCCCGTCGCCCTTCACGTACACCTGGAGCCTGGCCCACGCCGGGCCGGCGACCGGCTTCAGGTCGCGGTGGTGGTAGTAGACGAAGGGGTTCCCCCAGGGGTCGAGGAGCTCGAGGCACTCCGCCCCGCCGAGCCGCGAGTCCGCGACGTTCCGGGCCTGCGCGTCCCCGTCCGTGTTCCCGAGCTCGTCCTTCTCGGGCTCGAAGTAGGGCGAGCTCTCGCCCTGGCGCGTCGTCAGGCAGTGGATGAGGCTCTCGATCCCCTCGTTCTTGCCCGGCGAGCGGCTCAGCCCGGCGAGGCTCGTCGGCGGGTAGTCGCCGAAGTCGTTGGCGTAGGTCTGGAGCGCGCTCTTGAGCGCCTGGATGCGCGCCTCGCAGGCGCTCCGCGCCGCCGAGCGGCGCGCCGCCCGGACGCCGACGAGGATCAACCCCGCGAGGACGCCTATGATCGCGATCACGACCAGCATCTCGACGAGGGTGAAGCCGGCGGCGGCGCGGGGGCGGGTCCTCACGGCGCGTCCTTCTTCGGGTCGCGGAAGACGTAGATGCGCACCTCGTCGGCGAAGACCTCGAACGTCTCCTCGCCCTTCGGCGCGCGCGCCTCGATCCAGACCGTGAACGTCACGAGCCGCGAGAGCCCCGGGCTCTTCACCCGCGCGACCTCCTCGCCGTCGAGGCCGAGGACGAGCTCGCCCGTCTCCTTGCCGCCCTCGGCCGGCGGCGCGACGCCGATCGAGAGCGTGTGCGGCTTCCCGTCGACCGGGAAGGGGCGCGGGCAGGGCCGCGGCTCCTCGAAGATGTCCTTGCCGGGCGGCTTGACGGCGTAGGCGAGGCCGTCGTCCGGCGTCCGGAAGAAGGCGATCTCGCCCTCGCGCAGGCCGACGAGCCGGATCCCGGCGCGCGCCGGGCCGGCGCGGGCGCAGTCGATCCGGACGCGCGCCTCCGCGAACCGCTCCTTCTCGATGCGCCGCCAGATCCCGGTCGGCTCGAAGGGCGCGCGCGCCTGGGCGCCGGCGATCCGCAGGCGGTTCTGGGCGACGGCGACGAGCGGGCCGTGGCGCTCCTCCTCCTTCCAGTGGTTGCGCGGCTCGGGGGCGTCGGGCCGGCGGAAGTCGTCGCGCCAGAGCCGGCGCGTCCGCGCCTCGTCCAGGCGGCGGATGGCGAGCGCCCCGTATGCCGAGCCCTGGGCGCGCGCGCGGTCGAAGCAGTCGCGGGCGTCGGCGAACTCGCCCCGGTCGTAGAGGACGCGGCCCCGCCCGCAGAGCGACGGCGCGTGCGTCGGGTCGATCGAGAGGGCGGCGTCGAAGGCGGCCTCGGCCTCGTCCGGCGACCCGGCGCCGAGGTGCGAGAGGCCGAGCTCGTACAGCGCCCGGACGTCTCTCGGCCGCTGCTTGGCCGCGTAGCGGGCGTAGCGGGCGGCCGTGCGGAAGTCGCCGGCGGCGCGGCGCACGCGTCCGAGGAGCGAGGCGACGTCGGCCAGGTCGTGGCCGCCCTTCAGGGCCGCCCGGAGCGCCGTCTCGGCGCGCGACGCGTCGCCCAGGGCGAGCAGGGCCTCGGCCTCGACGAGGCGGGCGAGGCCGGCGACGGTCGGGTCGTCGACCGCCGCCTTGGCGTAGAGGGCGAAGGCCGTCTCAGGCTGCCCGCGCATCTCGCCGGCGAGACCGACGCCGATCGTGGCCTCGGCGCTCGTCGGCTCGAGCGCGAGGGCGGCCGTCAGGTGGGCCTCGGCGCGCCCGACCTTGCCGCGGCGGAGCGCCGTCAGGCCGGCGTAGAGGAAGAGGTCGGGGCGGCGCGTGCCTTTCTGGACGATCTCCTCGAGCAGCGTCTCGGCCTTCTCGATGTCCCCCGCGTGATAGGCGGTCGCCCCGCGGAAGACGACGGGGTCCGGCAGGCCCGGCGCCGCCTGCATCGCCTGGTCGAAGGCCGCCGCGGCGGCCGCGAGGTCGCCGCGCCCGAAGGCGGCGAGCCCGAGGCTCGTGAGGGCGCGGGGGTCGGCGGAGTCGCGGGCGAGCACGGCCCGGTAGTCGCGCTCGGCGGCCTCGTGGCGCCCGAGCCCGAGGGCGAGGTCGCCGAGGAGGAGGAAGGCGTTGCGCCGGACCTCGGGGTCGATGTCCCCTCCTTGGTCCGAGCCCGGGTCCGACTCGTCGTCCGTCGCCTCCAGCGCCGGCCGCAGCCGCTCGAGCGTCAGGAGCGCGGCCTCGGGCTCGCCGAGCTCGAGGAGGAGCGAGGCCTTGCGGACGGCCAGGTCGGGCGCGAGCGCGCCCGCCGCCTCGGCCCGGACGAGGGCGTCGAGCTCGCGGTCGTGGACCCCCGGGTGGAACTCGCGGGCCACGCGCTTCCTCCGCTCCTCGTACAGGGAGACGAGGAAGCGGTAGGCGTCGGCGAGCTTCGGGTCGGCGCCGATGGCCAGGCGGGCCTCGTGCTCCGCCTTCGTCTCGAGGCTGTGGCGCTGGCACCACAAGGCGAGGGCGAGGTGGGAGGGGCCGTCGGTCGCCTGACCCTTGCGCAGCTCGTAGATGGCTTCGGGCTTCGGCGCCTTCTCGATCCGCGCGATCTGGTCGCGGGAGAGGATGATCGTGCTCGTCGAGCCCTTCGGGCGGATGGTGATCTCGGTCGCCTTCTCCTCGACGATCGTGCACTCCATGGGCTCGGGGTTGCCCTTGAGGTACACCTTGTCGAAGAGCGGCACGTCGTCGCGCGGGGCCGGGCCCGCGAGGGCCGGGACCGACGGCAGGAGCAGGAGGAGGAGGAAGAACAAGAAGAAGGCCGCTCTCATTGGCCGCCTCCATCCTCGGCGACCGGCGCCGGCAGCGCCGGGATGCGCACCGGACGCGGCGCCCGCACCCGGCCGGCGCCGAGCGTCAGCCCCGGCAGCGCCCGCCCCGCCTGGAGCTCGGGCGGGAGCGGCAGCGCCTCGGGCGTCGCCTCCTCCCAGATGTCCGTCGTCGCGAACGGGTCGCGGCCCGCCTGCGCCTCGTACGTCCCGGAGAGGAGGCGCGGCTCGCGCACGGGCACGTCGACGCGGGCGACCTCGGCCGGCCCCTCGCGCGGCGCGACGCGCGGCAGCGGGCCGGGGGCCGCGGCCTTCCCCGTCTCGCCGCCGAACGCGGCCAGCGCCGCGAGCAGCGCGGCGGCCGCGCCCGCGCCCATCTCCTTCGTGAACGGCAAGCTCATCGCGCCCGCCCTCCGCGCGGCCGGATCACGCGCCGCCCGCCGTCGTCGCCCGTCCCCGGGCGCCCGGAGCCGCCGGCGGCGAGGGCCGCCACGCGCGCCGCCGCCTCGCCCTCGAGGAGGGTCAGGCCGGCGAGCTCGATCTCGGCCTTCACGCGCCCGTCGTCCGCCCGCGAGACCGCGAGCGTCGCGACCTCGAGGAAGCTGCCGGAGCGCTGGAACGTCGCCAGGAACGCCTGGAGGGCGTCGACCGGGGCCGTGAACGCGAGGCGCACCGGCGCGCGCCTCAGCACCGGCCGCGGGCCGCCCGACTCCGCGCCCGCCGCGCCGCCGGCCGCGGCCGCGGCGCCGGCGTCGCCCTCGGGGGGCGGCGACGCCTCGATCAGCTCGGCCTCGAGCGGGGCCAGGGCGTCGATCTTCGCGACCCTGGCCTCGACGGCCGCCCGCAGCACGCGCTCGGCGACGTCGAGGACGGCCAGCAGCTCCGGGACCTGGTCGTCGCGCGCCTGCCGGGCGAGGCCCGGGTCCTTGGGCGGCTCGAGGCCGCGGCGCTCGGCCTCGGCCAGGGCCTGCTCGACGCGCTCGCGCGCCCGGACGAGCTTGATCTGCGGGTCGTCGCCCTTGCGGAGCTCGAAGTCCTCCGGCGCCGCCGGCCGCCGGCCGAGCTCGAGCGCGGCCTTGGTCTCGGGGCCGACGCGCTCGAGCAGGACGCGCTCGACGCCGCCCTCGTACCCCTCGCGGCCGAGAAGCTCGTCCGAGAGGGCCTCGATCTCGCGCTCGAGGGCGAGGTTCCGGGCCGCGCCGCGCCGCGCCTCCTCCTCGAGCCCGCGCTGGAAGCCGAGGAGGCCGAGGAAGGCGACGAACCCGCCCCCGACGGCCAGGATGAAGCGCTTGTGGTCGCGCCAGATCTGCTCCAGGTCGAAGGCCGGGAGATTCACGGCGCCCCTCCCGCGGCCGCGCCGCTCCGGCCGCCCGCGTCCGGCTTCAGGCGGACGGCGAGGGTGAACGAGAGCGAGGCCGGCCCCATGACCGGCGTCGACGTCTGGCGCACGAGCGCGACCTCGGGCTCGGCGCGGAGGCGCGCGACGAAGCGGTCGAGCTGGAGCGAGGCGTCGCCGGCCGCGTTGTCCACCTCGCCGCGCAGCCGGAACCCGACGCTGCGCTTGAGGCCCTCGGCCGCGCCCGCCTCGAGCCCGTCGAGGCCCGCCTGGGCGTCGAGCGCCATCTCGCCGACCGAGACGCGCCCTGGCGTCGCCTCGCGCAGGCGGTCGAGGAGGCGGAGAGCCGCCGGCCCGGCGGCCGAGCGGGTCGCGAGCGCGTCGAGGGCGGCCGCATCGCGCGCGTTGCGGGCCCCGAGCGCCTCGAGGTCGGCGCGCCGCGCCTCGAGCTCCCCCTTGAGCTTCGCCAGCTCCTTCGCCCGCGACTCGACCGACGCCTTCGCCACGAAGCCGCGCACGAGGCCGAACCCGAGGGCGACGGCGAGCGCCGCCGCCGCCGCGTACATGAACACGGTGCGCGTCCGGAACTCGCGGCGGCGCCGCACGGGCGCCGGCAGGAGGTCGAGGTCGAGCGCCTGCGGATGCTGCGAGGCGAGGGCCAGCCCGACCGCGATCGCGAGCGACGGCCCGCGCGCCTGCACCTCCTCGCGGACATCCTCGGCGAGCCCCGAGAGGTCGAGCCGCTCGGTCGGGTCGAGGACGGTCGGCTCCGCGCCGAGCGCCTTCCCGAGCGCCCCGACGAGCCCCTTGACCTCCTTCGGCCGCGCGCCCGAGACGAAGACGCGGTCGGGCTTGGCGGCCCGGAGCTTCTGCTGCTCCTTCGCGAACTTGAGCGAGGAGGCGATCGCCTCGACGAGCCGCGTCTCGGGGGTGCGGGCGACGTCCATCGAGACGGAGCGCGCGAAGACGAGGAAGCCGTCGCGCTCGAGCACGATCTCGAGGCCGTCCGAGCCGACGTCGACGAGGATCGACGTCTTGCCGTCCTCGGCGTGGCCGAGGCCGACGAACGCGTTGAAGAGGGCGATCGGCGCCGGCAGGACCGCCGACGCCGGCAGGCGCAGGCGGGCGAGGGCCGCGAGCCGCGCCTCGACCGGCCCGTCCTTGGCCATGCCGACGAGGACCGGCAGCTCCTTGCCGGCCGCCGGCCCCTTGATCTCTTCCGGGATCGTGAGGATCCGCCAGTCGCACGTGATCGGGTCGCCGCCCTTGGCCGCGAGCTCCCCGGTCTCGTACTCCATGATCAGCCGCAGCCGCCACGGCGGGACGATCGGCACGAACATGTAGCGGAGGATCGCGTCGCGCCCGGAGAGGGCCAGCGTCGCCGACCCCGCCCGCACGCCGCGCGCGATCGCGGCCGGGGCGAGGCGCTTCAGCGCCGCCGCCTCGACCTCGGGCCCGGGCGCGCCGCCCGCGCCCGCCCCCGCCGCCTCGTCGGCGACGTCGTCGAGCGCGTCCGCGACCGCCTCGGGCGGCACGAGCGCGGCGGCGACGAGCGCGGCCTCGGTGCCGCGCTTCCGGACGGCGACGAGGGCCGCGCCGTCGCGCGAGAGCCAGATCCCGGCCCCGCGGCTCATCTCGAGGCCTTCCCCGGTGCGCCCTCGATCCGGGAGCGCGCGGCAAGGAATGGGCTTCGGCTTCCGCGCGCTCCGCTCATCTCGGCGCCTCCTTCCCGGGCGCGCCCTCGACCTGCGAGCGCGCGTAGGCGACCTTCTCGCGCGCGTCCTTGGCGCGCGACGTCTCGGGATACCGCTCGGCGACGGCCGCGAGGTAGAGCTCGGCGAGGCGGAAGCGGGGCGGCCGCGCCTCCAGGTGGGCCATGCCCTTGCGGAAGAGCTGCTCGGCGGCCTCGGCGCGGGTCGCGTCGACGAGCCGGACGCGCTGCGCCTCGACCTCGCGCAGGAGGTCCTGGGCCCGGCGGACGATGCCGTCGTTGCCGGCGAAGGACTGGAGCAGCGTGCGGCAGCGCTCCAGGGCGGCGTCGACCAGGGCCGGGTGGGCGAGGACGCGGATGTCCTCGACGATCGCGGCCGCCTCGGCGACGCCCGCCTCGCCGCGGGAGACGATCGCCCGCTCGGCCGAGGCGGCGCGTCGCTTCGCCTCCTCGTCGCGCGGGAACTCGAGCGGGACCCGGGCGTAGAGCCGTCGCGCCTCCTCGAGCGCCCCGGCCTTCGCCTTCGCCTCGGCCGCGCCGATCAGGGCGGCCGCCGCCTCGAGCTCGATCGAGGTCCGGGTCGCGATCGCGATCGCCAGCTCGGGCGACGACTCGCGCACCGCGTAGACCGTGAAGAGGACGCCGCGCCCGAACGGCCGCCCCTCGACCACGCACGGCTCCTCGAAGCGGAAGCCGACGCGGTCGGCGCCCGCGCCCGACGCCCACTCGCCGACCGGGTCGGCCTTGAAGGGCAGCGTGACGGGCTTGCCGCCGACCTCGACGGGCCCGGCGCGCTCGCGCGAGTCGCGGTAAAGGAGCAGGGCGCGCCGCGACGCCCCGGCGTACCGGAGCGTGAGCCCGTTCTCGGCCGCCTGGACGTCCGTGAACGCGGCCACGACCTCGCCGGTCGAGGCGACCATCTCGACGCTCCCGAGGAGCCGCCGGCGCGGGACCGAGCTCTTCGGGTCGAGCGTGAACTTGACGGCCGACTCCTGGCGGGCGAGCGCGTCGAGCGGCCAGGCGGCGAGCGCGACGCGGTCCACGACGCGGCGGCCGTCGCGCTCGATGACGACGACGCCGCGCGACTCCAGGGCGGCCGAGAGGCCGTCGCCGCCCTCGACCGGCGTTCCCTCGCGCGGCCCCGGGGCCCGGTCGATGGCCTGGATGCGGTCGAACCAGGCCTCGCCGCCCTTGGCCCCGCCCTGGGCGATGAGGACGACGCGGGCCCGGTCCGCGCCGGCCGGCACGCGCACGGTGCCCTTCACCTCGCCGAGCGGCCCGCCCGCGTCGTGGGCGGAGCTGAAGCCGGCGAGCCGGAGGACGCGGAAGCCCGGGTCGGTCGAGAGACCGAAGAGGACGCCGAGCCCGGCCTCGGCCGTCCCCTGCGCCCGCGCGCGCCCGCGGACCACGATCTCGCGGCCGGGGACGACCGGGATCGTCTTCTCGTTCGGGACCTCGACGTAGCCCTTCGCCGGGACGGCGATGCGCAGGGACCGCTCGCCGCCGGCCTTCGCCTCGGTGTCGAGCGCGACCGGCGTGCCCTTCGGCGCCGGCCAGCCGGCGACCGCCGCCGCGTCGGCCGGGCCATCCTCGAAGGACCAGTTGACGACGGGGTTCCCGGACGGGGCCGGGTCGCCGAGCGCCTCGGGCGCGTCGCGCCGGATGAGGCCGACCCCGAAGTAACCGCCGAGGCCGACGAGGACCGCGATCACGCCGATCCCGACGAGGAGGCCGGCGCGGCCGCTCCGCTCGCCCGCCTCGCGGGCCGCGGCCGAGATCTCGCCGGAGTCGGCGGGGTCGAGCGGCGGAGCGGCGGCCGCCGCTCCGGTCGCGACCGCGCCGCCGCCCCGGGCGCCGGGCTCCGCCTCGTCCTCGTCCTCGCCTTCCGCCTCGTCCTCGTCGTCGGTCCCGCCCTCCTCCTCTTCCTCCTCCTCCCCCGCGAGCTCGTCCACCGCCGGCTCGTCGGCGAAGGCGGGGCGGCGCACGGTCCGCTTGACCGGGACCGCCGCCAGGTCCTCGTCGTCCTCGTCGTCGTCCTCTCCAGGGTCGATGACCTCGGGCTTCGCCCCGGCCTCGGCGCCGGCGCCCGCGCCGCCCGCGGCGCCGCCGGCGCTCGTGGCGCCCACGACGTCGTCGTCGAGGCTCGCCCGCTCCTCCGCCGTGAGGCCCTTGCGGGACGGGGGGACGCGGACGAAGCGGTCGTCGGTCGGCGCGCCGGCGCCCGGCTTGCCGGCCTTGTCGCGGAAGACGAGGACCGCGTCGCCGAGCTGGATGCGGGCGCCGTCGGCGAGGATCGCCCGCTTCACCTTGCCGCCGTTGACCTTCGTGCCGTTCGTGCTGCCGAGGTCGACGAGGACGCACCCCTCGTCCCCGCGCGGCTCGATCTGCCCGTGCTCGCCGGAGACCCCGGGGTCGTGGAGGATCAGCGCGTTCTTCTTGGTCCGGCCGAACTTGAAGGGGAAGCGATGGATCTCGAAGGTCTTGCCCTTGACCTCGCCCTCGACCCCCTCGAGGGTGAAGCGGCCCCTGGGCGCGGGCGTCGTCCCGGCGGGCGCCGGGATGGGGACGGTCTCGCCGGACGGCGCCGCCGGTCCCGCCCCCGCCGCGGCCCTCGCGGTCCTGGCGGACGTGCGGCCGGAGGCCTTCGCCGGTGCCTTCGCCGCGGCCGGAGCCGCGGCGCCCTCGGGCGCGGCGGCCGGCGCCTCGCGACGCTCCCCGAACCAGATCTTCGTCTCGCCGATCGCGATGCAGTCGCCGAGGTTGAGCGCGTAAGTCTTGAGCTGCTTGCCGTTGAGGAGGGTGCCGTTCTTGCTGCCGAGGTCCTCGGCGAAGATGCCCTTCGGGGTCGCGACGATGCGGCAGTGGTGCCGGGAGGCCTTCTCGTCGCGGATCGGCACCTGGTTCTCGAGCCCGCGCCCGATCGAGACGGGCTCCTTCGGGTCGAGCTCGAGCGCGACCTCGCGCCCCTGCTCCTCGACGATGAGCTTGATCCGCATCCGTCTCGCCCGCCCTGATCCCCTGAGACCCCCGCCCGGGGGTGCAGATCGGCATTGTATCCCGAGGTGAAGACTCGGCGCAACCGCCGTGCCGGGCCCGGCGAAAGGCCGGGTGCGTGGCGGCGCGGGTGCGCGGCGCGCGCGTCGCGGGGCGAGTGTAAGTCTGTAAAGACCAGCTTACAATGGACCGCGAAGACTGGCCTCTGTTAGAATGGCGATCCCATGAGCGCGATGGCGAAGAACGGACCCCTGGCCGAGGGTCGCGAGGGCCGCGATGGTCGCGAGGGTCGCGAGGGCCGCGCCCGGTTTGCGAACATCGCCGCGGCCCTCGTCGCGACGGCGCTCGTCGTCTTCGTCCACGCCGGCCCTCAGGTCCTCGGGCTGCCGGCGAAGCGCGCGCCCGACGCGACCGTCCACTCCGACGTGAAGGACCTCGTGCTCGCGGGTTACGTCGTCGACGTCGACCCGCGGACGCTCGACTACAAGGCGCTCAAGGGGATGATCTCGGGGCTCGACCCGTACAGCGCCTTCCTGACGCCGGAGGAGGCGCGGGCCGCCGACGAGGAGACGCACGGCAAGTTCAGCGGGATCGGGATCCAGATCGCGCTCGAGCGCGGGCACCTGGTCGTCATCGCGCCGCTCGACGGCGGGCCGGCCTTCGAGGCCGGGATGCTGCCGGGCGACCGGATCATCGAGGTCGACGGCAAGCCGCACGAGTTCCAGTCCGTCGAGGAGGCCGCCCGCGTCCTCAAGGGCCCCGAGGGCTCGTGGGTGACGCTGATGGTGATCCACGAGGGCGCGACGCGGGCGGAGACGTTCCGCATCCGCCGGGCCGTCATCAACGTCTGGAGCGTCAAGCGCCCGCGGCTCATCGACGAGGCGGCGGGGATCGGCTACGTCCGCATCACGCAGTTCCAGGACAGCACGCCGGACGAGCTCGACCGGGCCCTCGACGCGCTCGGGAAGCGAGGGGCGCGCGCGTTCGTCCTCGACCTGCGCTCGAACCCGGGCGGGCTCCTGAAGGAGGCGGTCGAGGTCGCGGACCGGCTGCTCGCGGGCGGCGTGATCGTGAGGACGGTCGGGCGCGTCGAGTCGGCGAACGACCAGTACGTGGCCGACCGCCTGCCGAAGGAGTGGTCGACGATGCCGGGCGAGGTCCTGGGCGGCAAGCCGCTCGCCGTCCTCGTCAACGGCGCGAGCGCGAGCGCCTCCGAGATCCTCGCCGGCGCCCTCAAGGACAACGATCGGGGGACGGTCGTCGGCGAGCGCACGTACGGCAAGGGCTCGGTCCAGTCGGTGAAGAGCGACTTCGCCGACGGCTCGCAGGTGCGGCTGACGACGGCCCGCTTCTACACGGCCTCGGGCCGGCCGATCCACCGCGAGCCGGGCGCCGGGCTGGACGCCGTCTACGGGATCGAGCCGGACGTGAAGGTCGCGCTCGACCCCCAGCGCCTGAACCTCCTCTTCCGGCGGATGGACGCCCAGGACGCGGCCGAGCGGCGCCGGGGCGGGGCCGGGGAGAACGGCGAGGTCGGGGTCGGCCCGTACGACTACGTCGGCCGCGGGCCTAACGGCGCGTCCCTCGCGCCGGCGCGCGACGAGGCGGAGAAGTTCACGGGCGCGGCCCTGGGCCGGCTCGGGCTCTTCCGGGCGGGCGCCGGCGCGGGCGCGGCGGGCGCGCCCGCCGACCCGCAGCTCGAGGCGGCGCTCGAGGCCCTGCGGGCGAAGCTCTCGGGCGCGCCGCCTCCACCTTGAACGGGCGCGCCGGGACCGTTACATTGGCGCGCGGAGGGAAGCCGTGACCCCGATCTCCGCCGGCGCCTCGTCTCCGGCGCGACCCGCCCCGGCCCTCGATGGCGACCAGCGCGTCTACCTCCACGACGTCACGTGGGATGGCTACGAGGCGATCCTCGCCATCCGCGGGGACCGTTCGGGGGTTCGCATCACCTACCTCGAGGGAGAGCTCGAGATCATGAGTCCTTCGAGGGGGCACGAGCGAATCAAGAAGACGTTGGCGCGGCTCGTCGAGGCCTACGCCGAGGAGCGGGGCCTCGAGCTCGGCGGCGTGGGCTCGTGGACGATCAAGAAGGAGAGCGAGGAGCGAGGGGCCGAGCCGGACGAGTGCTACGTTCTGGGGCCCATCGAGGGAAGGGAGCAACCGGACCTCGCGATCGAGGTCGTGTGGACCTCCGGCGGGATCGACAAGCTGGAGGTGTACCGGGGGCTCGGGGTCAAGGAGGTGTGGTTCTGGGAGGAGGGGGTCATCTCGGTGCACGAGCTCGTGGGCCGAGTCTACGAGCCCCGGCCCCGGAGCGTCCTCTTCCCCGACCTCGACCTCGCGACGCTCGCCGCCTTCGCCGAGAAGCCGCTCCAGACGCAGGCCGTCCGCGAGTACCGGGCCTGGCTCCGCTCGCCGGCCGCCGGGCCGGGAGCTCCGGGACTCGCTTGACTCGCCGCGCGCCCGGCCCATGAACGTCCTCGGGATCGACACGAGCTGCGACGACACCGCCGCCGCCGTCGTCCGCGACGGGCGCGAGGTGCTGGCGAGCGTCGTCGCCTCGCAGACGGGCCTGCACGAGCGGTGGGGCGGGGTCGTCCCGGAGATCGCGTGCCGCGCGCACGTCGAGTCGCTCCTGCCGGTCGTCGAGGAGGCGCTGGCGAAGGCCGGGACCCCCCTCGCGCAGGTCGACGCCGTCGCCGTGACCACGCACCCGGGCCTGATCGGCGCCCTGCTCGTCGGCGTCGCGGCCGCCAAGGCGCTCGCGTTCGCGCTCGGGAAGCCGCTCATCGGCGTCGACCACATCGAGGCGCACGTCGTCGCCAACCGGCTGGTGGCGCAGGAGCTCGAGACGCCGTTCATCTCGCTCATCGTCTCGGGCGGGCACACCGAGCTGTTCCTCTACCGCGGGACGGGCGACAAGGACCTGCTCGGGAAGACGCGCGACGACGCGGCCGGCGAGGCGTTCGACAAGGTCGCGAGCCTGCTCTCGCTCGCGTACCCGGGCGGGCCGTCGGTCGAGAGGGCGGCGAGGGGCGGGAGCCCTTCGGCGATCGACTTCCCGCGGCCGGACCTCGGGGGCGGCTCGCTCGACTTCAGCTTCAGCGGCCTGAAGACGGCGGTGCTTTACCACCTGAAGGGGCAGGACGGGCGGCGCGACGCGCCCGGCGCCGGCGCGCCGCTCGACGAGCGGCGGATCGCCGACATCGCCGCGAGCTTCCAGGAGGCGGCCGTCGACCAGCTCGTCGCGCGCGTGCGGCGCGCCGTCAAGGCGACCGGGATCCCGCGGGCGGCCGTGGGCGGCGGGGTCGCGGCCAACGGGCGCCTGCGCGAGAAGCTCGAGGCGGCGGGGCGGAAGCACCGCTTCGCGGTCTTCTTCCCGCCGCGCGCCCTCTGCACGGACAACGCGGCGATGGTCGCGGCCCTCGCCTACGAGAACCTGAAGGCCGGGCGCGGCGTGGCCGAGGACCTGGACGTCGAGGCGCGGGCGCGATGAGTTCCCCGCGATGAGGGCCCGCGCGTGAGCCCGGAGCGGCTGCGCGACCTGCTCGAGCGCGTGCGGCGCGGCGAGCTCGGGATCGACGGGGCGCTCGAGGCCCTGCGGGCGCTCCCGTTCGCCGACGTCGGCGGCGTCGCCCGCGTCGACCACCACCGGGCGCTGCGGGCCGGTTTCCCCGAGGTCATTTTCTGTCAAGGGAAACTGCCGGCCGACGTCGGCCGGATCGCCGCCGAGATCGCGGCCGCCGGGGCGGACGTGCTCGCGACGCGGGCCGCTCCCGAGCACTACGAGGCCGTGCGCGCCGTCCTCCCCGACGCCCTCTACCACGAGCGGGCGCGGGCGATCGTGCGGCGGCGCGAGGGCGGTCCGCGCGAGGGCGTCGGCCTCGTCCTCGTCGTCTGCGCCGGGACGAGCGACCTGCCCGTGGCCGAGGAGGCGAGGGTCACGGCGGAGACCATGGGCAGCCGGGTCGAGCTGCTCTGCGACGTCGGCGTCGCCGGCCTCCACCGGCTGCTGGCCTCGGTCGAGGCCCTCGGGCGGGCGCGGGCGATCGTCGTCGTCGCCGGCATGGAGGGCGCGCTCGCGAGCGTCGTCGGCGGCCTGACCGCGCGCCCCGTGATCGCCTGCCCGACGAGCGTCGGCTACGGCGCGAGCTTCGGCGGGCTCGCGGCCCTGCTGGCGATGCTGAACTCGTGCGCGCCCGGGGTCGCGGTCGTCAACATCGACAACGGCTTCGGGGCGGGGGCGATGGCGCACCGGATCAACGTGGCGGGCGAGCCGGCGGCGGCGCCGGCGCCGCCGCCGGCGGCATGAGCGAGCACGACCCGAGCCCCGTTCCCGGCCTCGCGCCGCGCCCGCGCGACGCGCACAAGGGCGACTTCGGGCGCGTCCTCGTCATCGGCGGCTCGGAAGGCCTGGTCGGGGCCGCCGCGCTCGCCGGCGACGCGGCCCTCCGCGCCGGCGCCGGCCTCGCGACGATCGCCTGCCCGCGCTCGATCTACCCGATCCTGGCCGCCCGGGTCACGTGCCCGATGACGTGGCCGCTCCCGGAGACGGCCGCCGGCACGCTCGCGCTCGCCGCCCTCGACCCGCTCCTCGAGCGGGCCGCCGGTGTCGACGCCGTCGCCATCGGCCCCGGGATCGGCCGTCACGACGAGACCCAGCGCCTCGTCCGCGCGCTCGTCGAGCGGCTCGAGGTCCCGCTCGTCGCCGACGCCGACGCGCTCTTCGCCCTCGCCGCCGACGTGGCCGTCCTCGGGCGGGCGCGGGCCCCGGCCCTCGTCCTGACGCCGCACGCGGGCGAGATGGCCCGCCTCTCCGGCCTCGGCTCGGGCTCGGACGTCCAGGCGCGCCGCGACATGATCGCCCGCGCCTTCGCGGCCGCCTACCAGGGCGTCACCCTCGTCCTCAAGGGCGCGGGCACGCTCGTCGCGAACGGCCCGCGCCTGTGGCGGAACGACACCGGCAACCCCGGCATGGCGACGGGCGGCTCGGGCGACGTGCTGACGGGCGTCGTCGCCGCCCTCCTCGCCCGGGCCGACCGCGACGCCTACGACGCCGCCCGCCTCGCCGTCCGCGTCCACGGTCGCGCGGGCGACCTGGCGGCGGAGGACCTGGGCGAGACGGCGCTCATCGCCTCGGACATCCTGGCCTACCTGCCGCGGGCGTTCCGGGAGGTCGAGGGGGCGGCTGCGTGATCCCCGCGGAAGGGGACCGCCGGTTCAGCGAGGCCCCGTTTCCGGTCCGCGCCGGCGCAGCAGCCGCGAGCGGCGCGAGGACGGGGACGGGGCTCGCGGACGTCATCGGCCCGTCCTGGGCCCGCGCTTCCGGGCGGCGCCCCGGGTCGCCTTCCCCGGCGCCACGTCGACGACTCGCTTCTGGATCTCGAGCTCGCGCCCGGGCGGCACGAGGAGGCTCCCCACGCGCTCGAGGAAGAACTCCTTGATCGCGGCCCAGTCGGTCGGCCCCTCGCCGGGCAGCCGCGCCTCGCGCTCGGCGTCGTCGAAGTAGGTGAGCGCCCGGAGGAGCAGGTTGTCGTTGACCCGCGCCCCGTACACGGTGCGGATGGCGGCGAGGCACTCGCCGATGCCGAGCCGCCCTTGCTGGAGCATGACGTAGAGGTCGAAGAAGTCGCGCCGGAGGCCGCGGTCGAGGATGGCGTGGAGCTTCGTCGCCAGGATGCCCGTCACGCTGAGCCTCCTCTCCTCCACGAACGGGACGAGCTTCTCGAGCACGAAGGCGGAGACCTTGATCCCGTTCCAGAGCAGGTGGACCGTGTCGGGCGCCCGATCGAGCAGCTCGACGCGGCCCGTGCGCCGCAGCTGGTCGACGAGCGCCTCGAGGCTCCTCGGCGCATCGACCCCGAGGTCGATGTCGCGGCTCGGCCGGTAGGGAGCGAAGCACCGCACCGCCTGCCCGCCGATCACGAACCAGTAGACGTCGTCGGTGAGCGCGCGGGCGAGGGGCGGCGGGATCACCTCCCGCGGCTGGTACGGCGCCGCGCTCACCGGATGCCGCGGGCGGCGAGCACGGCATCGAGGAGCCCGCGGCTCCGGCGCCGCCATCCGCCGAGCGTCGAGGCCTGATGGAGGTCGAGCCAGGGGAGGCCGGCCGCGAAGCACACGGCCGGCAGCGGGCCGTGGTTGAAGCAGTAGAACGCGAGCTGGGGCCCCGGCACCTCGCCCTGCGGGTCGAGGTTGTACAGCGTGTCCCGGACGTGCGCCGGGAGCCGGTCGATGCGATAGGTGTGCCCCTCGATCCTCGCCAGCGCGCCGTGAATCGTCGCGCGCGCGGGCACGGGCAGGCCCTTCGGTCTCAGGCGGCGCTCGAGCTGGCGCCGGATCTCGGCCGTCCGCGGCCTCTCCTGCCCGAGCACGAGGGCCCGGAGCCGGGCGAGGACGGGCGGGGCGAGACGCAGCTTGCCGGCGTCGGCGCGCCGCTTCCCCGCCGCCCCGGCGGCCAGGCGCTTCTCGGCCCGATCGATGGACCGTTCGAGGTCGAAAGCCGACATTCGAGAAGAGAATTCTATCTACTTTGCAGGAGAGCACAAGTCAGGGGCCCAGCAGCCGCTCGACGTCGGCCCGGATCTCGTCGCCGGCGGCGAGCCGCCGCACCCACGCATCCGGGATCGCGTCCCGGCCGAGCGCGGCGCCGAGCCAGGCGCCGAGCACGGCGGCGCGGCCGGCGCTGTCGCCGCCCGCGCGCAGGGTGGCGAGGATCGCCTCCTCGAACGAGCCACGGTGCCGGAGGAGGGCCTGGACGGCGGACGGGAAGCTCCTCGGGAGCGGGCACGACTGACCGAAGAGGAGGGTCGACTCGACCGTGTCCCCCGCCCCGAGGCGGCGGGCCAGGGCGAGCAGCTCGCGGACCTCGTCGCTCACGCCGGGCGTGCCCGGGACGGCGTCGAGCGCCGCCTCGACGTCGCGCCCGCGGAGCAGCTCGGCGAGGATCGTGGCGACGGCGCGGCCGTAGGCGACGGCGCGGTCGTTCATCTGGGCGACGCGGGTCGCCTCGTCGACGCGGTCGAGGAGGCGCGGGTCGTCTTGGTGCGCGACCACGAGGGGCGCGAGCCGCGACGGCGTCGCGAGCTGGTCGTCGTCCGCGCCGCTCCGGTCGAAGCCGAGGCCGGCCTCGACGTTCGCGAGCGTGCCCTTCGTGGCGTGGTCCTTGTAGCCCCGGTAGCCGCGGAAGAGGTCGACGAAGCGCCGCCCGAAGTCGTCGCGGTCGAAGCGGCCGCGCGCCGCGACGGACGCGAGCATGAGGCGCGCCCCGTCGCCGTAGTGCGTCTGCTCGCCCGGCCGCTTGCCGGAGTGGTAGTGGCCGGGCGCCGGCGCCTCGAACCCGCGGATCTCGGGGTAGCGGCGCGCGAGCTCGGCTTGGTCGTAGATCCAGTGCGTCCCGAGCGCCGCCGCGTCGCCCACGAGCTGGCCGAGGATCGCGCCCGCCTTCCGATCGCGCTCGCTCGCGGGGCCGGCCGCCATGACGACGGCAGTCTACCCTCGAGCCCCGCGCCGCGCCACGGACGCCGCGGGCCCCTTGACCCGCGCTCGCCGTTTCCATAGGGAAGGAGCGCGTGACCACCGCGCACGCGATTCGCCGCCTGGGCCTCCTCGTCGGGCCCGGGCTCGCCCTCCTCGGCTACTTCCTCCTGCCCGAGAGCTACGCGGACGCGAAGGGCGCCGTCGTCCCCTTCGCCCACGCGGGGCGCGCGACGCTCGCCCTGATGGTCTGGATGGCGACCTGGTGGATGACGGAGGCCGTCGAGATCGAGGTCACGTCGCTCCTCCCGATCGTCGCCTTCCCCATGCTCGGCATCCTGCCGCTCGCCCAGACGACCGCGAGCTACGGCGCCGACGTCATCTTCCTCTTCCTCGGCGGCTTCGTGCTCGCGCTGGCGATCCAGCGCTGGGGCCTCGACCGCCGGATCGCGTTCCTCACCCTGCGCATGGTCGGGACGCGCCCGGCGAACGTGATCGGCGGCTGCATGCTGGCCACGGCCTTCGTCAGCATGTGGGTCTCGAACACGGCGACCGCCGCCATGATGGTGCCGATCGCGCTCGCCGTGATCGACCTCGTCCTCGTGCGCCGCACGGGGAAGTCGCTCCACGAGCAGGGCGGCATCCCGCGCGAGAACGTGGACGAGCGCAACTTCGCGATGGGGATGCTCCTCTGCATCGCTTACGCCGCCTCGATCGGCGGCGTGGGGACGCTGATCGGGTCGCCGCCGAACGGGATCCTTGCCCGGTTCCTTCAGCAGAGCTACGGGCGCGAGGTCACGTTCGCGCGCTGGATGACGTTCGGCCTCCCGGCGGTGCTGGTCTTCCTGCCGCTCGCGTGGTTCCTGGTGACGCGGCTCGTCTTCCCGACCCGCATCGGCGAGATCGAGGGCGGGCGCGAGTACGTGGAGACCGAGTACCGCAAGCTCGGCAAGCTGAACCGCGGCGAGCGGGCGACGCTCGTCGTGTTCGCCGTCACGGTCTTCTTCTGGGTCTTTCGCCCGCTCCTCGCGGGGATCGCGATCGGGGGCGTGAAGCCGCTTACGGGCCTCTCCGACACCGTGATCGCCGTCGGCGCGGCGCTCGCCCTCTTCCTCTTCCCGGTCGACCGCGCGAAGGGCGTCTTCGCGACGGACTGGGCGACGGCGGTCAAGATCCCGTGGGGTGTCCTCATCCTCTTCGGCGGCGGGCTCGCGCTCGCGACCGCGACCGAGACGAACGGCGCCGCGGCCTTCCTCGGGAGCTTCGCCGGGGGGCTCGGCGGCTTACCCATCCTCGCCGTCCTGCTCGCCGTCATCGCCCTGACCGTGTTCATGTCCGAGCTCACGTCGAACACGGCCCAGGTCGCGACCATGCTCCCGATCCTCGCCGCCCTCGCCCCCGCGCTCGGCGTCCCGCCGGCGATGCTGCTCGTGCCCTGCACGCTCGCGGCCAGCCTCGCCTTCATGATGCCCGTGGGCACGCCGCCGAACGCGATCGTCTTCGGCACGGGCCTCGTCACCATCCCCGACATGGTCAAGGCCGGGTTCTGGCTCAACGTCGCCGGCATCCTCGTGATCACGGCGCTCGCCTACCTCTGGATCGGACGGCTGGTCGGGGTGTGATCGCGATGGAGGGCGACGCGCCTCAGGGCCGGTCGTCGTAGACCGCGACCTCGCCCGTCTCGAAGATGACGAGCGTCTCGACGCGCCCGTCGCCGTCGAGGTCGACGGCGATGGCCGCCTCGACGGCCTCGCCCAGGGCGCGGGCGGCGCGGGCGGCGACGGCCGGATCGCCGCGGAGTCCGGGCCGTCTCTCGACCGGGCCCTCGGGCGCCGGCGCCGGGGCGCCGCCGCGGGCGTCGAAGGCGCGGACCTCGGCGTCGCCCGCCGCCGTGACGACCGGGACGATGATGCGCGCCGGGGCGTCGTCCGTTCCGGGGTAGAGGAACGGGGCGCCCACGGCCCGGGCGTCGAGGGCCGCCGTCCATGGCGGCGCAAGCGAGCGGCCGCGCAGGCACGCGATCCGCTCCTCGCCCGCGGCGACGACCTCGGGGCGGCCGTCGCCGTCCACGTCGAGGAGCGCCGTCATCCGGGCGCTCGCCCCGCCCCCGTAAGCACCCGCCGCTTCGGGCGCGCGCAGCCGCGCGAGCGCGACGCGCGCCGGGCCGGCGATGAGGGCCTCGCCGAGCCCGTCGCCGTCGAGGTCGGCCAGCTCGAGGCGTGGCGGGGCGGCGCCGGCGATGTCGTGGGCCGCGGAGAGCGCCAGCCGGCCCGTCGCCAGCACGGCGCCGAGGCGCGCGTGGACGAAGACGAGGAGACCCGGCCGGAGCTCGCAGGCGAAGGCGTCCTCGAGGCGCGCCGACGCCGGGGCCGGGGCGCGCGCCGCCGGCCCGCCGGGCGCGGGCGGCGCCGGGAGGGCGGGCGCGGCCGCGTCGCCGGGCCGGTCGGGCGCGAAGGTCGGAGGCGGCAGGGCGTTCGGGCGGGGGGCCGAGGACCCGGTGGCGCCGGGAGTGAGCTCGCCCATGTCGGGCGGGAAGACGCCCTGGCCGATCGGCTCCTCCTCCGGCGCCGGCGCGCCAGGCCCGGGGGCGGGCCGCGGGGGGAGGATCTCGGGGATGGGAACGGCGGCGGGGCCAGGGGCCGGGGGTGGGGGCAGGGGGGTG
>Ga0187893_10000774_pt1 | contig 81403 bp, 78 predicted proteins | sample MA1701074metaG_FD_139574 | JGI IMG/M metagenome (GOLD analysis project Ga0187893, IMG submission 139574) | White microbial mat communities from a basaltic lava cave in the Kipuka Kanohina Cave System on the Island of Hawaii, USA - MA170107-4 metaG ... | reverse complement strand
GGCGAGGCGCTGCTCGAAGAAGTCATCTACGATGATGCAGGGCAACTCCTCACGGCGACATTGATGGACTATCTGATCCCGACGGCGATGGAGATGCCCTCGGTGAGGATCGTCCATCTGCAGACGCCGTCACCCAACACGGTGCTCGGTATGAAGGGTATGGGCGAGTCCGCCACCATCGGGGCCCCGGCCTGCGTCGCCAACGCGGTGAGCGACGCGCTCAACCGCGCCGTTGATACGCTGCCCATCACGCCGCAGCGTGTGCTGGCGCTGCTGCGCGGCGAATTGTTTGCTCCCCGGATACAGGCATGAAACCCCCGCCATTCCTCTACGCCGCCCCGGAGTCACTCGAAGAGACGTTGGTCTTGCTGAACCAGCACGGCGCAGATGCGAAACTCCTCGCCGGTGGTCAGAGCCTGATGCCGCTGCTGAACATGCGCCTGGCCCGACCCGCGGTGGTGATCGACCTCAATCGCGTTCGCGCTCTCGACCACATCACGGCATCGGACGGCGCGGGCGGAGAGGTTCGCATCGGCGCGATGACGCGGCAGCGCTCGGCCGAGCGCTCGGCGCACATCTCCTCACAGCTTCCGCTGTTCGCCGAGGCCCTGCGCTGGGTGGGGCATCCGCAGATTCGCAACCGAGGCACGGTCGGCGGCAGCCTGGCGCACGCCGATCCGGCCGCCGAGCTGCCGGCTGTCGCGGCGGCGTTGGGCGCAAAGTTTATGATTGCGGGGTTGAAGCGCACGCGCGAGGTGACCAGCGATGAGTTCTTCGTCGGCTATCTCACGACGGCGATCGTACCGGACGAAGTGCTGACGGAGATTCGCGTCCCGGCGATGGCGCGGGGCGCCGGATGGGGGTTCGCGGAGGTCAGCCGGCGGCATGGAGACTTCGCGCTCGTCGGCGCCGCGGCCGTCGTGCACGTCGATGGCGCAGGCGTCTGTCGCGATGTCCGTGTGACATTCACCGGTGTGGGCCCGACACCAATTCGAGTGCGCGAGGCTGAAGCGGCGCTCGAAGGGCAGTGGCTTTCGAGCGACGGCAAAGGCGCGGCGAACGCGCGCCCGCAGGACGGCGTGCTCGATGAGGTGGCCCGGCTCGTTGCGGCGCGGCTGGAGCCCGAATCCGATATACACGCGTCGTCAGAATATCGCAGGCACGTGGCCGGGGTGATGGCGCGCCGGGCCCTGATCGCCGCCGCGGGACGCATAGGTGGAGCCGAGTCCGGATCATCGGGGATGGTGGAGGTATGACATGAAGGAAGCGCCGGCACCGGTCGCGGAGCGCGCGGTTATTTTCACGGTGAACGGCAAGCGGGCCGAGCTCACGGTGCCCGTGCGCAAGACGCTTGCGGATGCGCTGCGTGAAGACCTCAGCCTGACCGGGACGCACCTTGGCTGCGAGCACGGCGTCTGTGGGGCCTGCACCATCTTGCTGGACGGGCATGCGGTGCGGTCATGTCTGCTCTTGGCCGTGCAAGCCGACGGGCACGAGATCGGCACGGTCGAAGGGATGGCCGACGGGGACCGCCTGCATCCAATTCAGGAAGCCTTTTGGGAAGCCCACGGCCTCCAGTGCGGCTTCTGCACGCCGGGATTCTTGATGACCATCTCCGAGTTCCTGAAAGACACGCCGAATCCCAGCGAGGACGAGATCCGAGAGGCGATCGCCGGCAACCTGTGCCGCTGCACCGGGTATGTGAACATCATCAAGGCGGTGCAGATCGCGGCCGGGAAGATGAGTCCCGCCGGACGCCAAGATACGTGAACAACATTGCCTCGTTTGCCGCGAGAACGTCTGGCTGCCCGTGGTACCTAACGTATCCCGTCTCCAACACCACCGCGGCGTCAGCCACGTGCAGTGCCGCTTGAATCTTCTGCTCCACCAACAGCACGCCGACGCCGCGCCCCTTTAGGAGGCTCACCGTCTCCAGTACCTTCTGGACTAGTGCGGGCATCAGCCCCTCGGTGGGCTCGTCCATGAGGAGGTACTGCGGATCGGTGCACAGCGCGCGCGCCGTGGCCACCATCTGCTGCTCGCCGCCGCTGAGGGTGCCCGCGCGCTGCCCGAGCCGCTCCCGGAGGACCGGGAAGAGCTCGAAGATCCACCCGGGCACTGCCCCCGCGTCGCCTTTGACGAGCAGACCCATCCTCAAATTTTCCGCGACACTGAGAAGAGGGAACAGCCGGCGGCCCTGCGGCACGTAGGCGACCCCGAGCGCTGGGATCGCGTGCGGCGGAGTCTGGGTCAGGTCACGGCCATCTAACGTGATGCGTCCGGCAGTCGGCCGCAGCAGCCCCATGATTGCCTTCAGCGTTGTCGTCTTTCCCGCGCCGTTGCGTCCAAGCAGGCAGAGCACCTCACCCGGTGTCAGCATCAGCGAGACGCCGTGCAGGACCTCTGCACCCCCGTACGAGCATCGCAGGCCCTCGACCGCGAGCGTCATAGGCCCAGGTAGACGCTCTGCACTGTAGGGTTGGCCTCGATCTCTGCCGGTGTGCCCTCCGCAATGATCCTTCCTCTATCCATCACCGTGATGCGGTGCGAGAGAGAGATGACCACCTCCATGTTGTGCTCGATCAGGAGGATCGTCGCCCGCTCGGAGATTCGCCGGATCAACATCGCGAGCGCGGCGATCTCATCGGGAGCCAGACCCTGGGTGGGCTCGTCGAGGATGAGGAGCTCGGGCTGCAGGGCGAGCGCCATGCCGACCTCCAAAAGCCGTTGATGCCCGTAGGCCAGAGAACCGGCGGGCTGCGGGGCGGCATCCCGCAGCCCGACTTCGGCGAGCACCTCGTTCACATAGTCCGCGAGCCGCGGCCGCGACGATGCACGCCCTCGCGGATGCCGCATGAGCCACCGCTGCGCGGCGAGCGCCACGTTGTCGAAGACCGGAAGATTTCTGTAGATGCTCGTCAGTTGAAACGTATAGGCGATGCCCAGATTGATGCGCGCGTGAGCTGGCCACGCCGTGATGTCGCGCCCCCAGAACAGCACCGTGCCGGCGGTAGGCCGAATCCGGCCGCAGATCATGCTGACCAGCGTCGTCTTGCCCGCGCCGTTTGGCCCAATGATCGCGCGGATCTCTCCACGATCCAGACGTAGATCGACCCCTCGGACAGCCTCCAGCCCTCCAAATGTCTTCTGCAGCGATACGGTCTGCAGCAACGAAGCACCCTCAGGCCGCGGCGCTACGGCAGCCATCGCCACCACCTTGCTCGGATGCCCCCCACGATCCCCGTGGGAAACCACATGATAAGGATGACGAGCGCGGCTCCGACCGCGAGTAGATAAGCAGACGTTATCCCGCTCGCGATGTCCACGGCGTATGTCATAAACCATGTCCCAAGCAGCGGACCTACGGTCGTGCCGCCACCGCCGAGCAGCGTCCACAACAGCGGATAGATCGAGTAGAGAATTGAGGCAAAGGTAGATCCCACGTATGAGAACAGCAGCGTATACGCCGACCCCGCAACCCCGGAGATGCCGCCGGAGACCACCAGCGCCAGGAGTTTGTAGCGAAAGGTGTTGTAGCCCAGCATCCGCGTCCGGTCCTCGTTCTCCCGGATGGCGATCAGCACTCGTCCCGCGGGCGATCGAATCAGCCATAATGTCGAGAGAAAGCACAGCGCGAACGTCGCGAGGGCCACGTTGTACTTGACGGCCGGATCGGCGAACGTCAGCTGGAATGCGCCCACTGCGAGGGGCTGGAGACGCCCGGTGAGGGTCAGTCCCTGATCGCCTCCGGTGATCCGGTTGAAATAGAGCGTGGCAAGATAGAAGACCTGCGCGAACATCATTGTCACGATCAGAAACGCCACGCCCGTGGTGCGCAGCGCCAGCAGGCCGACGGCTGTGGATAGCACCACCGACGCCATCACCCCGACCGCAAACGCGGCGGGAGCGCCGAAACCCAGGTAATACACCGTCAGGCCCGTGCCGTAAACGCCGGCCGCGAAAAACATCGCATGCCCAAGGCTCATCAATCCCGTGTAGCCCAGCAGCACGTTGTAGCCACTCGCGAAGGCGGCAAGCACCATGATACGCGCGAGCATCGTGTGGTGGAACGGTGGCAGCACGAACTGTGCGGCGGCCAGCGCGAGGAGGACGGCGGCGTGAATCGCGGCCACCCTGCGGCCGCGGCCCCTCACGCGGTGTGCTCCTCGAAAAGTCCTCCCGCTCGCACCACGAGGACCAGAGCCACCAGGAGTGACGCCAAGATCTTTGCGAGCGTTGGCGAGAAGAATACCGAGACGACGCCGTCAATGATCCCGATCATGAACGCCGCGACGAGCGTGCCCTTGAGATTGCCCAGTCCGCCGACGATGACAACCATGAACGAGAGCAACAGTGCATCGAGCCCCATGAGATAGTGGGCCTGTTGTACGGGGACCACCAGGACACCCGCGGTGGACGTGAGGACCGCGCCGAGGGTGAACGCGGCGGAGTAGATCCGCTTCACCGGCACGCCGAATGCCTGGGCAATTTCGCGATCCTGCTGCGTGGCGCGCATGTAGAGACCCAGCCGGGTCCTGGTGACCAGCAGCCAGGTGGCGGCCAAGAGCACGATCGCCAGTCCGGCCACCGCGAGCTTGTACCCTGAATAGCCAAACCATGGGAACTCGATGAGAAAGGAGAAGGGCGCGGCGACCGGGCGCGCGTATGGGCCGTAGATGCTGAGCGCCAGTTGCTGGAGGATGTAGAGCAGCCCAATCGTCGCCACGATCGTGGCCTCGGGCGTGTAGTTGATCGGCCGCAGCACGAACCGATCTGCCAGCAGGGCGATTCCGCCGACGAGTAGCGGCGCGGCCAGCAGCGCGGGAAAGAAACTCCCCGACAGCTCTGAGACGTACCATGCGACCACCGCGCCCAGCATGAAGAACTCCCCGTGCGCCACATTCACGATCCGCATGACGCCAAGCACGAGCGAGAGTCCAAGCGCCACCAGCGCGAGCACAAGGCCTGAAACCAGACCTTCGAGCAGCGCGAGGAAGAGGTGCCCTTCGAACGTCACGGGTGCGTTCCCGAGCGCGGGGAGCGGCGCCGGCGCCGCGCGAGCATAGGCGCTGCGCCCACCTTATGCGCTATTTCCAGCCGAGCTGCGGCTTTGGGCGTCTTCCGCCCCTCAAGAAGCACTCCCGCCACCACCGGGCCGGTACGGAGGAGGCGTGAGGAGCAGGGCCTGCACATCCTGGCCGATGCCGCCGAGAGGGTTCTGCCGAGTGGGCAGTCCCCGGACGAACGGCAGGAGCTGATGGCGCGCCACTTCGTAGACCCGCCGTAGCTCGCCAACCGGATAGCGGTGCTCGTCGACGCGTAGTTCGCAGTAGGGGTACTCCTCGTTGTGCACGACTAGCATGGCGGCTGACTGCTTGCCCCGCTTGTCGCCCCCGGCCGCCTGACCAGCCTCCAGGGCCACCAGCAGCCGTTCGGGCAGGTCCAGGGGCACAGCGCACTGGAAGGCCTCCGCCATCGCCCCTACGGTCTGTTCACCCACCAGCATGTTTCCCTGGACGGCGAAGTCCGGCCCAGTGATGTGGCCGAACCAGGGGACGCAGTCCGGACCCGACCAGGCGGCGCTTTCCCCGTTGCGGTCTACGAGCCCGACCTGCCGGACATTCCGACCCGGGTCCTCGGTCAGCAGCCGTTCGAGCGCGGCCGATGCGCTCAGTCCTTGGGCCATGAGCCGGAGCCCGTCGATCCCGAGATAGGGGTTGACCCAGGACTGGGTCGCCACCGCGCCGACGCCGGCTCTCGCGAACGGACAGAGGCTCCCCACGCCCGGAACGGCTGTGGAGACCGCCACACCGAACATGCCGGCGCGTTTGCAGCGGGCCGCAATCGAAAAAGTACTCAGTCGCAGCATCTCCCCACCTCCTTACAAACAGTCAATCACTGTGCCACGATCCACCGCCTGCACGGCCGATGAATCCCCGAGACGTCATGGGATCGTTCTTCGTGCCTGCGGAGCCTCCAGTCCGCCGGGGGCGGGAGGGGACGGCCTGGTCACGATCCAGGAAGGGGCCGTGGCCGCGAACCGGGGGTCGTGCCACAGGCAAGCGGCACGATGCCCCTCACCCACGGGGTATAGCGGCGGGTCTTCGTGCGAGCAGATCTCCATTGCCACGAGGCAGCGGGGGTGGAACCTGCACCCCGACGGCATCCGGTAGGCGCTGGGAAGCTCCCCCATGATAGGAATGTCACGCTGGCGTTTGGTCGGGTCGGCGTGCGGTATGGCTTCGAGCAACGCACGGGTGTAGGGATGTTGAGGTGCTGAGAAAACCCTGTTCACCGGCCCGGCCTCGACGACGCGCCCGAGGTACATCACGGCGACGACGTCGCTGACATACCGGATCACGCCGAGGTTATGGCTCACGAAGAGATAGGTCAACCCCAACTCCTGCTGGATCTCCTTGAACAGGTTGAGGATCCTGGCCTGGACCGAGACATCCAGGGCCGAGGTGGGCTCATCGGCCACGACGAGGGATGGACGCAGGATGATCGCCCTGGCGATAGCGACCCTCTGACGCTGGCCGCCGCTCAGCATGTGAGGATGTCGGTCTAGGAAAGAGACGTCGAGACCGACATGGTGGAGCGTTTCCTCCACCAGGGCCAGCCGGCTCTCTTCTGTGCCGATGTTGTGGACCTCCAGCGGGGCCAGCAAAGCGTCCCGGACCGTCTGGCGCGGGTTGAACGCCGAGGCCGTGTCCTGGAAGACCGCCTGCATCTGCCGCCGCACGCGGCGCATTTCCGCGGCAGACAGCGTGGCGATATTGCGGCCATCGAAGTTGACCCGACCGGTGGTGGGCTGGATCAGCCCCAGCACGATGCGGCACAGGGTGGATTTGCCCGAGCCTGTTTCTCCGACGATGCCCAGCGTCTGACTGCGCCGGATTTCCAGGCTGACCTTATCAACGGCCTGCAGCCGCCGCTGCCCCCAGAACGCACGGCTGAGCTCGAACGTTTTGGAGACCCCTTGGACCTGGAGCAGGAGGTCATCCATGGGCGGTTTCCACGAGCCAGCACCGCGCGGCATGGTCGGCTTCGACCGCGAGGAGCGGCGGCTCTTCGTCGCAGCGCTCGAAGCGGTGCGGGCAGCGGTCGGCGAAGCGGCAGCCGGGCGGCAGGTCGAACGGCGACGGGATGCTACCGGGGATGGAGACCAGTTCGGCCTGGGCCGTCTCCGCTGTCGGCGTGGCTCGCAGCAGGACCTTCGTGTAGGGGTGGCCAGGGAGGGCAAAGATGCGCTCGACCGGGCCCTGCTCCAGGATCCGGCCGGCATACATCACGTACACCCAGTCGCACATCTCCGCCACCACGCCCAGGTCATGGGTGATGAACAGGATCGCCGTACGGTGCTCGTCGCGGATCTCGCGCAAGAGCCGCAGCACTTGGGCCTGGATGGTGACATCCAGCGCTGTCGTGGGCTCGTCAGCAATCAGGAGCTCCGGCTCCAGCGCGATGGCCATGGCGGTCATGGCACGCTGCTGCATCCCCCCGCTGAATTGATGTGGATACTCATCCGCGCGTTCGGCCGGAAAGGGGAGGTGTACGTCGGCAAGCCGCTTGATGGCCTGGGCAATGGCCGTCTTCCAATCCGTCCGGCGGTGGAGGACAAAAGGTTCGCCCACCTGCGTGCCGACCCGCAACACCGGGTTCAGGGCCGACATGGGGTTCTGCGGGATCATCGCGATGCGGTCACCGCGGATGGCGCGAAGTTGAGCCTCAGCCAAACCCCGTAGCGACGTGCCGTTCAAGCAGATGTCTCCCGAGGTGATCTTCGCTGTGCGGGGGAGGAGACCGAGCACGGACAGCGCCGTCATGGTCTTCCCGCTGCCCGATTCCCCGATCAGGCCGACGATCTCCCCGGGCCAGACCTCCAGCGTGACCCCATCGACCACGCGGGCCACATCCCGCCGGCCGGCGAACTCGATGGTGAGTCCCTCGATCTCCAGGACCGGGGGCCGGTCCGGACGCTGGTAGGGTCGCGATTCTCCGGTCATGGGGCCTCTTTCAAGCGGGGGTCGAAGAAGTCGCGCAGCCCGTCTCCTAACAAGTTAAACCCGAGCACGCCGATGAACATGGCCATGCCGGGCACGATGCTGAGCCAGGGGGCCTGGTCCATGAAGCCCCGTCCGGTGTTGAGCATGTTGCCCCACGACGGCTCAGGCGGCTGCGCCCCTAGCCCGAGGAAGCTGAGAGAGGACTCCAGCAGGACGGCGTAGGCGAATGCGGCCATGGCCTCCACCACTAGCGGGGTGATGACGTTGGGCAGGATCTCCCGCGTCAGGATGCGGAGGTCCGACATGCCGATAGTGTGGGCGACTTCAATGTACTGTTGCCGCAGGACGTCCTGCGTGGCGGCGCGCGCCAGGCGTGAGAATCCTGGAATGAAGATGATACCGATGGCGGCCATGGCGTTGAGGATGCTAGTCCCCAACACGGCCATCAGTACGATCGCCAGCAGGATGGCCGGGAATGAGAACAGCAGCTCCATCAGGCGCATCAGGGCCATATCGATCAGGCCGCCGAAATAGCCCGCCGTGATGCCGATGATCGCGCCGCCGATCAACCCCACGGACACCGCAACGGTGCCCACCTTGACGGAGATGCGAGCCGCGTGGATGGTTCGCGAGAGGACATCCCGGCCGATTTCGTCGGTACCCAGCCAGTGCGCATGGCTGGGAGGCCGAAGTTTGTTGGCCACGTCGATGTCGTAAGGCGAATAGGGAGAGATCACGTCGGCGAACACCGCCGAGAGGACGACCAAGCCGACGAGGAACCCACCGATCAGAAGCAGGCGGTACTGTCTCCAGGAAATGGCCTTGAGGCGCACCCAGCGCCGCTGCGGATAGGCGAGTTGCGCATTCATGTTCGCGACCTGACGTGCACCTGCCGCGGATCGAGCATCGCTGCGATCAGGTCAACCAGCATGTTCGCCGCGAGGACCACCACGGTGACCATGAGCGCACTGGCCAGCAGGATCGGATAGTCCCGGTTGATGATCCCCACCAGCACAAGCTCGCCCACGCCGGGGAGCAGGAAGATGTCCTCAATGATCACCACGCCGCCGAACAGCCAGCCAAACTCCACGGCGCCGACGGTCAGAAAAGTGATCAGGACGTTGCGCAGCGCGTGCCGCCAGATCACTACATTGGGCGTGGCGCCTTTCGCCATCGCCGTGTGGATGTAATCGGACGAGAGGACTTCGATCATCTTCGCGCGCATGATGCGGAGCAGGAGCGCGGAAGACACGAGGCCCAGCGACAGGGCCGGCATGATCATCAGCGACAGGTTCTTCACCGGATCTTCCGTTAGGGGGACATAGCCCCCGGCGGGCAGAACCTTAAAGGTCAGCGCCAGGATCAAGATGAGCAGCGTCGCCAGCCAGAAGCTGGGGACGGCTCCCATGAGGGTAGCGATGGAGCTGATGACGCTGTCCGATCGCTGCTGGTGGTGATACGCCGCCAGCGCGCCCAGGGGGACGGCGATCAGGTTGGCGATGATGAAGGCCAGGGTCGCCAGCTCCAGGGTCACGGGCAGCCGCGCCAGCAGCTCCGGGCCTACCGGCAGGCGGTTCTGGAAGGAGGTCCCGAAATCCCCGTGCAGGGTCTTCCCCAACCAGTCCAGATACTGGATGTGCAGCGGACGGTCCAGGCCTTGTTCGTGTTCGAACCGGGCAATGGCCTGAGCGGTAGCGTCGATGCCGAGCGCCGCCCTCGCCGCCGACCCCGGCACCACGTTGACCGTGATGAACAGGACGATGGAGGTGGCCAGCAGGGTCGGCACGAATGCCGCCAGGCGTAACGCGATCAATCTCAACATGGAGGTCGTTCAGATAGGCAAACTATCTGCTGGATGCTCCCGGCGCGGCCGGGGAGGACCTGGAGGCACGGCTCTCCGTGCAGGGCAGCAGGCGCTCACGATGACCATGTGCTCCGCAGGCAGCCATGCCTCCAGCCCCTAGCGGTAGCGGTTAACCCTCAAGCCAGGCGTCCTTCAGCGTCTTCAAGAACCCTGTCCGCATCGGGCGATAGTTCTGCAGCTTCTTGGTGTGCCCGATCAGAAGCCAGCCATTGACCAGCGGCACAATCGGCATGTCCTGCAGAGACAGATCCTGCATCTTACGGTACAGGGCCTTCCGCGCCTCTACGGTGGGGGCGCTCTTCGCCTGCGCGAGCAGGGCGTCCATCTCCTTGCTGCAGTATTTCTGCACGTTGATCGCCATGCCGCATTGGTAGTTGTTGGTGACGAAATCGTCTGGATCAGCCAGCGGGCTCAGCCAGTACATCATGGTGATGTCGAACTTGCTGGTGCTCCACACTTCGTCCCAGTAACGGGGGATTTCCATCGTACCCAGCTTCGCCTGGATGCCGACCTTTGCCAGGTTCGCCTGAATGATTGGTCCCATCGCCATGATGTTCGGAAATGACGACGGGAGGGTCATCGTCGTCTCGAAACCGTTGGGGTAGCCGGCTTCGGCCAGCAGCGCCTTGGCTTTCTCGGGATCCCCGGTTGGCGGAACAAACCTGGTCTCGACGTACCCCCAGTTCCACTTCGGGACGACGCCGTGGAGGATGGGGGTCGCCAGGCCGAAGAAGGCGCCTTCCACGAGGGTCTTTCTGCCGATGGCGAACGAGACTGCCTGGCGAATCTTCGGGTTATCGAACGGCGGCTTGGAGTTGTTAGGCAGGAGCCAGTTATAGCGGGATCCTTCCAGAGTCTGCCCCACCAGGTCCGGATTGGCCTTGATCTTTGCGAAGTCCTTGGGCGGGATCTCGTTCGAGAAGTTTACCACGCCGGACAGGAGAGCATTCGTCAGGGCCGTGATGTCGGAGATGATCCGGTACTCCATCGCGTCGAAATACGGCTTCCCCTTCTCGAAGTAGTCCGCGTTGCGTTGGAATTTGATAGCGTTGCGGGGCTTGTAGCTGACAAACTTGAAGGGGCCGGCGCCAACGGGCTTCGCGTTGAGGTCATGACCGGACTGGACCAGTTTCTTGGGGACGATCGAGGAGCCAGGGAATGCCATGTAGATCAGGAAGGGGCCTGTGCGCTTCGTCAGCCGGAACCTAGCAGTGTAGCGATCGACGACGTCGACACTCTTGATTGTCTCGACCTGGGCGCCGTACGAGTACCCGGATTTGGGAGCCCGCAACCGGTCGAACGTGAACTTCACATCGTCCGCTGTCAGATCGTCGCCGTTATGGAACTTCACGCCCTTGCGGAGACTGAAGGTATAAGTCAGCCCATCATCTGAGACCTTGTACGACTCGGCCAGTTCCGGGTAAGGCTTGGCATCGGGATCCAGGGCCATCAACGTGGAGTAAACCTGTTCGATGACGACGTGCGACATGCCGCTGGGGCCTCGCACCGGATCGAAGCCCGCGGGGTCGGCGGAAAACGCGGCTTTCAAGATGCCGCCACGCCTGGGGGCGCCTGCAGCGGCCGCCGGGCGTGCACCAAACGCGCCGAGGAGGCTCTGTGCGGCGACCGTTGACACGCCAAGCGCCACGCACCGCTGCAAGAACTCCCTCCGGCTCACCGCCCCGTTTTGCAGGGAATCCACCAGTCTAACCAATTCACGCCGTCCTCCGGCGACCGTCGGTCGCCCGAAAGTGGCATCGATCACGTCCTCAGGGGGCATCTGGTCATCGTTCATCTTCTCCCTCCTCCTACTCGTATGAGATGTGATCGTTGGCTCGTGACTTCACCACGCCATTGGTTTCTTATGAGGTCTGCAGCAGGATCTAGAGGGGCTGCTTGGTGTAATCGGCCTCCGGTGGGTACATGCCGTCTTCGATCTTGGTTTTGTGCACAACCTTCAGCTTTTTGCCGCTGACCTGTGAGACAAACTGCTGGCCAAACACCTGGTGGAGCCGGCCAACGAAGCGCTTGGGCCCCTGCGGGTGTCCGGGTCCCTCGGCAAAATTCTCGATCTTTTCGAGCGCCTCGATCAAAGGCTTGTAGTCGCTCGTCGATTTGTACCCGCTCTTCTCGACCGCCTCCTTGATGACGAAGAGCGTCTCCCAAGTGCCGAACATGTGCGAGTAGGTCGAGACGTCTTTGGCATCCTGAGTGCTCGCACCGTTCTCGTTCAGACCCACACGCTGCCGGAAATTGCGTTCATGCGGGGTGGCGTATCCGCCGGCGTATCGAGGGAATGCCTCCCAGATGTACGAGCCTTCAAGATACTCTAGGCCGGGGCTGGCGATATCGACCCCTTCGAGCGAATCGATGAACCCGAAAAGTTTCGGCTTGCGCGCGCCAAAGTGCTCGCCCAGCTCCTTGACGAACGTCAGGACGCCCGGGCCGACCATGACATGGTAGACGACGTCGGTGTCGCGCGGAATCTTAGGGAAGTACTTGGTGAAGGACGTCTCGGTCGGGGGGATCGGCACCATCGCCTGGACGGTGCCGCCGGCCTTTTTCACGGCCGCCCCGCCAAAGTCTCGATGGTCATAGCCAAACGCATAGTCGGGGTAGACCAGCGTGACCTTCTTGCCAAGATTCTTTGTGACCCAGGGCACCAACGCGGTGACCTGCGCGCGGACATCGGTGATCCCCGGCTGGAACGTGTACCGGTTCATCTTTCCCGATGCGACGTGGTAGCCTTCGCTGACGACGAAGTAGGGGATCTTCAGTTCGCCGGCCCGGGGAGCCGCCGCGATCACGACATTGCTGAACAGCGTGCCGAAGATAAAGTCGACTTTGTGTTGCTGGGCCATCTTCTCGACGACCTCGACGCCGCGCTTGGGATCGGTGCCGTCGTCCTCGGCGACGATCTCGACGGGTCGTCCGCCTATTCCCCCGGTCTCGTTGAGAAGTTTGACGGCCGCCGTCGTGGTCCGCTCGTACCACTTGCCGTAGACGGCCCCGATGCCCGTGCGGTGCACTTGAAATCCAATCCGAAGGGGAGCGCCGGACGGCGCGGCGCGGGCAACGGGCAGGGGCAGCGTCGGGAGTGATCCGGCCAGCCTGCCTGCGACACCGGCTCCGATCAACGCGCCCGCGCCCTTGAGTGCCTCTCTCCTGGTGATCCTCCTGGCCGGCATGCCAATCCCCCCTTCGGTTACGTCTGGCGTTGGCCTGCGGTTCAACGCTGAACTGCGGCTATCCTTCTGCGTCCTGCAACGATCCAGCGCTATGGCGTGCGTACATCCGCCAGGATTCACGCGGTCCCACCCGAACAGCATCCGGCAGCGATCACAGACGCGGAGGGTAGGATGCGATTGTTTATCAGCCGCGAGGAGCACCTGCGGCGCATCCGCGCGGCCCGCGATGAAGCGCACCGCCGCGAGCTGGACGCGCTCGTGCTCTTCAGTCCGACGCAAATCTTCTACCTGACCGGATTTGCCTTCATTGCGACCGAGCGGCCGATGAGCCTCGTCGTTACGAGAGATGCGACGGGCCTATTCGTGCCAAGGCTCGAGGAGGAACATGCGCGTGAGCACGCGGCCGTGGACCGGGTCGAGGTCTATCCGGAGTATCCAACCGAGAAGCACCCAATGATCCGGTTCGCCGAGGTGCTCACCGGCCTTGGGTTGGAGCGAGCGCGCCTGGGCGTCGACGGCGACGGCTATCCGGGGGTGATGGGGTACCGCGGGCCGCGGCTCAGCGAGGCCATGCCCAAGGCGTCGGTGAAGACCGTGCGGGACCTGGTGGAAGACATGATGATGGTCAAGTCCTCCGAAGAGATCGAGCTGATCAGGGAGAGCGTCCGGTGGGGCAACCTGGCGCACATGCTCCTGCAAGAGCACACGAAGCCCGGGGAGATCGAAAGTGAAGTGGGGATGCGCGCCTCTTACGAGGCCACGGCCGCGATGATCCGTGCGCTCGGTCCGGACTACCGACCATTGTCGTGGACCTCTCCCGGCGCGCGCGCGGGCTATCGCGGACAGGTGGGGAAACGGTCGGCCATCGCCCATGCGATTACCACGAATGCGCGGATTCGGTCGGGCGATGTCCTCGTAACGGGCGCGTCCGCCGCCGTCGGAGGCTACTTCAGCGAGCTCGAGCGCACCATGATCATGGGCTCACCCGGCCCGGAGCAGCGCCGCTACTTCGGCCTCATGGTCGACGCGCAGCAGACGGCCTTCGACGCGATCAAGCCGGGGCGCCCCTGCTCAGAGGTCGATCGGGCGGTGCGAGCGTTCTTCGACAAGCACAACCTCATGCCGCACTGGCGTCACCACGTCGGACATGCCATGGGGATCGGCATCCATGAGGCGCCCTTCTTCGATATCGGCGACAACTCGATCATGCGCCCGGGTATGGTCTTCACCGTTGAGCCGGGGATCTACGTGCAGGATTTCGCGGGATTCCGGCACTCCGACACGATCGTCGTGACGGAGACGGGCATGGACATGCTGACGTACTACCCGAGGGACTTAGAAAGCCTGGCGATCACCGAATAAACGCCTGACGATCACCGAATAAACGGTGTTACGCTACGATTTCTAGTACATCTCCTTGAGAGCGATGCAACGAACGAGTGGCGTTTCCATTATGGTTTCACGACAGCCTGCCCGCCCATAGATGAGTCGTGGTAGATTGTGGTGGCTCCCTGGTATGCCCGCAGCATGCCCATCGAGATTCGCAAGCACCGCTCTTCCAAGTGGTTGGGCGCTCCATTTTGCGGTGCCAACGAACGTAACCCTATCGCTGCCTGATACGCCTACGATGTCGACTTCGTGGGCGCCGTCAGTACTCCACCAGGAATCCACTCGATTTGCCGTAAGTTCCGCTGAGCCAACTAAGAATCGTGCATGATCGCGGGCCATTTCCTCGAAGATGGGCCCCATGAGGTCATCGATTGATGGAAGAATCACACCATCCACGAGTTGGGCTCCCATGCCACGGGAAATCTGTGCTCGATTTGAAGCGATGAATCGAAACCAAAACGAGAAGTACGGGTCACGAATCCGATACACGGCTCGCTTGGTCCTCGCCGGGTGCTCAAGCGCCGGCACCTTTCGCTCGATGATTCCTAGGGTCGTTAGTCTTTTGAGAGGACGCTCGACCGCGACCTTCGCATAGTCCGCAATTTCACCGGGGCGAGTCCGTCCTAGCGCGATGGCTTGAAGTATGCGGAAAGCCCCCTCGGGCTCAGGAAGTTCCCCGGAAAGTACAAGCTCAGCCGCGTCTACAAGCGGGCTGGCAGGGCTGCCGAACAGTCGAATGAGGTTTGCCCGCCTTGAGGCCGCTGAGTCCCACTGCTCCAAGTAGAGGGGGGTGCCGCCAAGTATTCCGTACGCCACTGCTCGTTCCGTTGGAGCAAGTCCTTTAGTAAACTCACCTGCCGCCCCGTAGCCTAATTGCGCGCAGAAGATCACCGCGGTAGCGCGCTGATGCAAGGGTGCCGCCGATCCCACAATCTGCTTCATATACGCTACGGCAGACCCACTCAGGATGAGCATGACCGAGCTAGTGCGGCCGCTGTGATCCCACCAGCGTTGGACTATGCTTTCAAGGCCTCGGGTGGAAGCAGCCAGATATGGGAACTCGTCCAGTACGACGATAAGCCGACCCCTTCCAGCTGAGCGTGTCACAAAGTCCAGCGCAACGGTCCAGTTGGGGAAGGTGTAACCGTCGGGCAGTCCGGCAGAGCCAAGCACTGAACGCGTCGCTTCAGTGAACCCGCCGAGTTCAACTGGCGCACTCTGTTGAGTGGCAGAGTAATAAATACATCTCCGAGATTCGGCAAAGGCTTGGAGAAGGTAGGTTTTGCCGGTACGGCGCCGTCCCCAAACTATGACGAGTTGGCCCCGCGGAGCGGCGGCGGTTCGTGCAAGCACCGAAAGCTCCTGATCTCGGCCGATAAGTCTTGTTGCCATTGCACCAAACCATATCATGCAGCCCTGCATCATGCAAGCTTACATGATGTGGAGCTGCATCATAGTTCCCCGGATGACGGCTCAAGTCGTCACCTGCGTGTCCAAAGAATTGAAGGTGGCCGCAGTTCTAAGAACAGACGATCTTTGTAACAATCAACGATCAGATGTAGGCGTTGGAGGCCTGTGGGGGGAAGGATCGCTCATCTCCAAATCTTCCCACATCAACGGCTCGCGGAAGACGACCCGGTTCTTGCCCTGTTCTTTGGCGCCGAGCAGCGCACGGTCGGCCTGCTCGACCAGCAATCCCGCGGGCATCACGCCGTGGTCCGCCACATCGTAGGTGGATGCGCCCACGCTCACGGAGATGTGAAAAGACGCGGTTCCGGTTGGGATCTCCGCATCCGCAATCAGCGAGCGCAGACTCTCTCCCAACTCCATCGCGACGGAGCGATCGGCCATCGGCAGCAGCCAGACGAATTCCTCGCCGCCGTACCGGCACACAGCGTCCTGCGCGCGCTTCAGATCCAGCAGGATCCTGGCCATCTGCTGGAGGACGTCGTCGCCCACCTGATGGCCATAGCGGTCGTTGATGTCCTTGAACCAGTCAACGTCGCACATCAGGCAGGACAGCGGGTGGCCGTTGGTCTTCGCGCGCTCCATCTCGAAGTAGAGCCGCTCCTCGAATGCGCGGCGGTTGAGCAGGCTGGTCAGCGGGTCGGATCTGGACAGCCGTTCCAGAAACCCCAGCCGCTGCCGCAGCGCATCCTCGCGGCGCTTGAGCCGAAGCACGACGCGGATGCGCGCAATGAGCTCATCGCTGCTAAACGGCCGGCCGATGTAGTCTTGGGCGCCGGCGTCCAGCGCCAGGATGCGCCGGTCAATGTCATCATTTGGACCAAGGACGAAGACCGGGATCGCGTGGGTCCGGGAATCGCTCTGCAGTTCCTGAAGCATGGCGATCCTGTCGGCAGTGTCGGAATCATCGCCGAGGAGAATCAGGTCGGGGTTGTGGGTCCGCGCGGTGGCCGCGGTCGCGGGCACTTTCCCGAGCGTCATTACGCTTGCGCCGAGCGCCTCCAATCTGCGCTCCAGCATGCCGTTGTTTGAAAACGTGCCGTCCATTATTAGGATGCGAGCCGGGCGAGAGCCCAGCCGCAACTGCGGGCTCAAGGACGAAGGCGAGAAGTCCTCATCGGGATTATATGGTTCGCGTCCGGCTTCCGGCTGCAGACGCATCATTCTTCTTCGGCCCTCACTGTCCGAGCTGGATGATAGTAGGTGGGTTCCCAACAGGGCGTGGCGCTAGACGTGAAGTCATTTTTCGGCGCAGGGCGCAGTTCGCGGGCACCGCGCGGACGTTACCTGTTATCGGCTAAGGTTCGCGTCCTTGAGGCGGGGATCCAGGGCGTCGCGCAACCCATCGCCCACGAGGTTGAAGGCCAGGACCGTCAGCGAGATCATCACGCCCGGGGCAATCGCGATTTGCGGATATATAAGGATGAAGGATCGGCCGTCGGAGAGCATGCTCCCCCACGAAGGCGTTGGGGGCTGGGCACCCAGGCCGAGGAACGAAAGCGCCGACTCCAACAGGATGATGCCGCCGATGCCCAGGCTGGCGATAACTATGACGGGGCTCAGGACGTTGGGTACGATGTGGCGGCGGATGATGCGACCGGTGCTGGCGCCGGCGGCTTGGGCCGCGAGCACAAACTCGCGCTCGCGCAGGCTCAGCACATCAGCGCGGACCACGCGTGCATACTGGGCCCAGGTCGTGAGGCCGATGATTACGACCACCGTCACCAGGCTGGGTCCAAGGACCGCAGCCAACGTGATGAGCAGTACCAGGAGCGGATAGGCCATCAGCGTATCGACCAGGCGCGAGAGGAGCGTATCCGCCCAGCCGCCGAGGTAGCCGGCGGTGGCGCCGACCGCAACCCCGATCACGACGGCGATGCCGGTGGCAAGAAGGCCGACGAGGAGTGCGACGCGCGAGCCCCAGATGATGCGGCTCAGCATGTCGCGCCCTATATGGTCGAACCCAAGCGGATGAGACAAAGAGGGCGGCGCGCCGCGCATCCCCCGGAAGAGTTCCGTATAAGAATAGGGCGCAAAGAGGTCGGGGACCACGGCGAGCACGACGAGGACCCCCACGAAGGCCAGGCCGATCATGCCAGGCCGATAGCGCTTGAAGCGCTGCCATCCGCGCGACCACTCCGAGCGGCGTTGGAGCACCGGTACCGCCGCGACCGCGGTGGGAAGAGCGGCATCCCGGCTCATGCGATCATCTGATGCGGATCCGCGGGTCGATGAATCCGTAGACCATGTCGGTGGCCAAATTGCCGAGTACCACCAAGACACTGAGCAGCAAGACGATAGCCTGGACGACCTGATAATCCACTCGATTCACCGATTCGATGAACAGCTGGCCGAGGCCGGGCAGCGCGAACACCGTCTCGATGATGATCGTGCCGCTAAGGATGAAAGCCAGACGGTAGCCGACCACCGTCACAATCGGCAGCAGCGCGTTGCGCACGACATGGCGCACCATCACGACGCTCTCCCGCAGACCTTTCGCGCGCGCGGTCCGAACGAAGTCTTCACCGAGGTTGTCGAGGGTCGAGGAACGCATCAGACGCGCGAGCAAGGCCATCTGGCTGGAGACGATGACCGCGACCGGCAGGACGTACCCCTGCCACCCTGGCAGCCCAAACGGCGGCAGCCAGCGGAGTAACAGCGAGAAAATCACGATCAGCATCAGGCCCACCCAAAAGTTGGGCATCGCCACGCCAATCGTCGTGGTAATCATGATGAGATAGTCGAAGCCTGAATACCGGCGCACCGCCGCGAGGATGCCGGCGGGGATGGCCAGTAGGATCGAGATAACGAAGGCCACGAGGTTCAAGATGATCGTGACCCGGGCTGCCTCTGCGATCATCGTACGGACAGGAACGCCGGATCGGACCACGGATTGCCCGAACTCGCCGCGCGCCATGTTGCCGATCCAGGTGAGGTACTGCTCGTGCATGGGCCGATCCAGGCCCCACTTGGCGCGGATGAGGTCGATCTGTTCCTGGCTGATGCGGGCTTCGCCGATCATCAGGCTAATGGGGTCGCCCGGGATCAATTGCATCATGCCGAAGGTTCCGACGCTCACCAGGAAGATGACGAGCACTCCCTGCAGGAGCCGGACAGCGATATAGCGCTGCATCTCAGATCGAACGGCGCGTCATCGGCGAGTGAAAGAGGGAGCAGCCTGCGCCGCTCCCTCCCCAACACGCCACGGAAGGTGAGTTTACTCGATCCACCACTTGTACGCGTTGCGGTAAATCTCGAATGCCGTCTCCGGCTTCACCGGCAGACCCCTGATGCGCTTGTTGAAGACATTGAACCAGTCCCAGTACATGATGTACAGGACCGGGACTTCCTCGACGAAGATCTTCTGGACCTCACTGTAGATGCGCTGACGCTTCTTGACGTCGACTTCCTTCAGGCCCTGGTCCAGCAGCTGGTCCATGCGCTGGTTGCTGAACTGGGCGAAGTTCCGCACGCCGCCGCTGCGCAGCACCGTCTGCGGATCCGGCTCGAGCGCCCCGCTGTTGTACGTCCAGTTGAACAACGACCCCTCGATCTGCCCCTTGGGGAGCTGCTCCAGGATCGTCGCCACCGGCCGCTCGACGATCTGCATCTGAATCCCGACCTGGGCCAGGTCCTGTTGCGCGATCTCGGCTTCCGGCCGGCGGGCCCGATCGCCGGTGATGACCGCGATGGTGAACGAGAGCCGCTGACCGTCCTTCACGCGGACGTTCCCAGGTCCCATCCTCCAGCCCGCCTCTTCGAGCAGCGAGCGGGCGCGAGCCTGATCGTACGGGTATTTCTTGAGTGTGCGGTCGTACCAGGTTCGCATCGCCGGCGGATATATCGAGTCGGCGAGGATCGCCGTGCCCCTGAAGACGTCATCGATGAGCCGCTGGCGGTCGATGGCGTGCATCATCGCCTGACGGACGCGCTTGTCGGAGAGCTGGGGTAGCTTGTTGTTGATCGGGAAGTGATTGACGCCCGTGCTGGAGGTCCGGAACACGACGTAGTTGGGGTTGGCCTCAAACGCCAGATTGTCCTCGGCAAGCAGCGGCCAGGTCGCGGAATCCGACGTACCGGTTCGCAGCGCGATCGTCCGCACCGACGCCTCGGGCACGACATCCTGGCGAAAGGTGTCGATGTTGGGGCGGCCGCGGAAGTGCTGGTCAAACGCGTCCACGATTGTGTACTCGTTCGGGCGCCATTCCCGCAACTTGAAGGGGCCGGTCCCCATCGGCTGGCTCTTGTAGGCTTTCTCGCCGATCCGGCCGTGATACTTCGCCGAGTAGATGAAGGTCGTCGCCGTGTTGACCAGGAAGGGCGCGAACGGCTCCTTCATCCGGACAACAACAGTGTATTTGTCGGGCGTCTCGACCTTGTCCACGCTCTTGAAGTTGCTCGCGCCGTTGGCCGCGTTGGCCGGGTTCATGTACCACTCGTAGGTGTACTTCACATCCTCGGCGGTCAGCTCCGAGCCATCGTGGAACTTGACCCCCCTGCGCAACCTGAATGTGTACCTGAGACCGTCCGGCGTGACCGAATAGTTCTCGGCCAGCGCTCTCTCGAGCACGTTGTATTCGTTACCTTCGATGAGCGCGTTGTGAATCTGGGTTACCATGACCCAGTGGACCGATGGCGAGTCGTCGTCGGGACTGAGGCTGGAAACTTCCTGGTGGCCCATGACGCGGACCATCCCGCCGCGCTTTGTGCTCGGACCGGCCGTGACGATGAGCGGGTCGCGCATGAACAGCGTGTTCGCGGCCGATGCCGTGATGCCGAGGGCGGCCGCGCGCTTGAGGAACTCGCGCCGCGTGGTGGGACTCAACCCCTGCAGGACCTTGTAAAGGTCAAAGTCCTTGCTCATACACGTTGCCCCCTTGGAAAACCTTTGGCGCGTGATTCGGCGCCAGCGGAGGGCCTCCTGCGGGAATATGTGACTCGCCCGTTGCGCTAAGTTGGTAGTATCTCCAGGCGCCTCATGGAGGATGCCGGCGGTGACATGGCTCCTGCGGAATTATGACCTCGTCCTGGTCGCAGCCTGGCAGCACGTCGTCCTGACCGTAATTTCCGTCGGCATCGCTCTGGTGATTTCGCTCGCTGTCGGCATTGTTGCTGCGCGCAATCCGACCGTGTACCGGATTGCCCTCTCGATCACCGGGGTCTTTTACACTATCCCTAGCCTTGCGCTCTTCGCCCTGCTTATCCCGATCGTGGGGCTGGGCCGGGTGCCGGCGGTCATCGGCTTGGTCGGCTATGCCCTCCTGGCGCTGATCCGCAACATCGTCGCGGGCATCCGTGGCGTTCCCACCGACGTGATCGAGGCGGCCGTGGGCATGGGGTTCACCCGCCGGCAGGTGCTGCTCCAAATCGAATTGCCGCTCGCTCTCCCGGTGATCGTGGCCGGTGTCCGGATTGTCACCGTGACCACGATTGGGATCGGTACCGTCGCGGCTTACATCAATGCCGGCGGTCTGGGGGCTTTGATCTTCTCCGGTATCGCACAGACCAACGCGCCAAAGATCGCCTCCGGAGCTGTCATTGCGTCTGCCATGGCCGTGTTCGCGGACTGGGGCTTCCAATGGCTTCAGCATAGGCTGGCGGCCGCCGGGAGCACAAATAGCGAGGCAAGCGGGACTCCCGCAAGGGGGATTATGTAGGTGGGAGGCGACGACCATGAGGTGGAGGCGGTTGGCAGTTGTGGCGGTGCTCGCCGTGGCGCTGCTCCTGGCAGTGTCAGGCGTCGAGCGGGCAGGAGCCCAGGGCCCGTTCACCATCAAGATCGGCTCTAAGAACTTTACCGAGCAGTTCATCCTGGCTGAGATGTATTCGCAAGCCCTCGAAGCCAGGGGCTACCGGGTGGAGCGCTTCATCAACTTGGGCGGAACGCTGATCGCCCACGCGGCCGTGGTCAGCGCCAAGATCGACATGTATCCCGAGTATACGGGTACAGCCCTCGCAGCGGTCGTCAAGGGAACAATTTCCAGCGATCCCGATGCTGTCTACAAGCAGGTCAAAGAGTACTACGAGAGCAAGCTCGACCTGACGCTGCTCAAGCCATCCAAGATGAACAACGGCTATATCCTGGCGCTGCTGCCGGAGACCGCCGCAAAGCACAGGCTCAAAACTCTTTCCGACCTCGCCAGGGTTTCCAAACAGCTGGTTCTCGGGGCGGGGCCCGAGTGGCGCGACCGCGAGGATGGGCTGCCCGGCCTCAAGCGTGTCTACGGCATCGAGTTCAAGGAATACCGGCCGATGGTCATCGCGCTGAAATACCAGGCGCTCAAAGAGAAGCAGGTCGACATCGTGAACGGCTTCGGGACCGACGGACAGATCAGCGCCATGAAGCTTGCCCGCCTGACCGATGACAAGAACTTCTGGCCGCCGTATCGCGTGGCGCCGGTCATCCGGCGGGAGATCGCGCGCAACTATCCGGGCATCGTCGCGATACTCAACGGGGTGACCGATCTCCTCACCGACGAAGGCCAGTCCGAATTGAACTGGCGCGTGGACGGGTTGCAAGCGGAGCCGCGGGACGTCGCGCGCGACTTTCTCAAGAAGCACGCCCTGGCAAAGTAAGTGATGATGGTGAGAGGACGTCCCGCGGGGCGTCCTTTCGTTTTCTCCGGAGTGAGCCGGTGACTACCCTCCTGCAAGCCTGGGACTACGCGCGCCAGCATGACGAGACGTTCTGGCTCAACGTTGCGATCCACGTGGAACTCAGCCTGCTCGCGGTTGCCCTGGGCGCCGTAGTCGGGATCGCCACGGGTATCGCTTTGACGCGGTATCGTCCGGCCGCGTTCGTCGTCACGAACGTGGCCGCTATGGGACGGACGATTCCTACCCTGGCCATCCTGGCCATGCTCCTCCCGATCCTGGGCATCGGATTCCGACCCGCACTGGTCGCCCTGACGCTCATAGCCGTTCCGCCAATTCTGATCAACACGTATGTGGGCGTGACCGAGGTCGACCAGAGTGTCGTCGAAGCGGCCCGCGGGATGGGGATGGGCACCTGGGAGCTGCTACGGAAGATAGAGTTGCCGCTCGTCGTCCCCGTGGTGTTCGCGGGGCTGCGCACGTCGGCGGTGCAGGTGGTGGCCAGCGCGACCCTGGCTACATTCATCGGCGGTGGTGGGCTCGGGGATTTCATTCAAGCCGGGATCGCGGTCAATGACATCGGCCAGATCCTGGTCGGGGCCGTGCCTGTCGCCGTGGGAGCCATCGGCATCGACTGGGTCTTCGGGCTGGCCGAACGCCTGCTTACCCCAAGGGGCCTGCGCGCCCGCGCCGCTTCGTGATTCACTTACAGAACATTTGGAAGCCGCTAGATCTCCACCATGCTGGCAGAGAATGTTCTCGCCCTCACGGTGACCGATGAGCGGGCTGCGCCCACCGGCATCATCACTCTGGACGATATTCGCCGCGTGGCCCGCCGGCCGTCCTAAGGCACATTGAAGGGCGTACTCTGGGGCGACTCACCTCTGGTTGAGTCGGGTACACTTCGGTTGGGAAAATCGGGCCTCATGTCGAAGTCTGGGGCCATCCTTTTCAGGACCGGTGCAAACGGCATGCTTACCCCCGCAGAGAACGAGAGACTAACACGCGTCGGGCCTGGCACCCCGGCCGGCGAGCTCATGCGGCGCTACTGGCAGCCCGTCGCCGCAAGCGCCGAACTGCGCGATCAGCCAACAAAACTCGTCAAGATTTTGGGCGAGTCCCTTGTGCTTTACAGAGATCGAAGCGGTGGGCTGGGTCTCATTCAAGACTACTGCCCGCATCGGAGCGTATCACTGGTCTATGGAATGCCAGAGAACGACGGATTGCGCTGCCCCTATCATGGATGGAAGTTCGATGGCAGCGGGCGCTGCCTTGACATGCCGGCAGAGCCAAAGGGCCACCTCCTTCGGGAGCATGTTCGCGTCGTCAGCTATCCCGTCGAAGAGTTGGGAGGTCTGATCTTCGCGTATCTCGGCCCATCCCCGGCCCCCCTCTTGCCTCGTTGGAACATTCTCATGATGGAGAGCGCGAACAAAGAAGAGATCGTGGTCAAAGAAATAGGCACGGTTGAGGTGGGTTGCAACTGGCTCCAAATCATGGAAAACTCGGTGGATACGACCCACCGGGACTTCATGCACTATCGTTTCAGCAACTATGTCTTCGAGCGCTTAGGAGATGAGCCGATCCCGGTCCTCAGGCCCCAAATTGAGGTTGCGTATGAGGAGAATCGGTACGGGATCATCAAGAGGGACCTGCTGGAGGGCGGCTCCTATGAGGACGAGAGCTGGACGGTAGGACAAACCCTGGTGTTCCCAAACCTGATTGCCACGGGCTCTCGGAAGGCTCCCGTCCTGCAGATCCGCGTCCCGATGGATGACACGACCACGAGGCAGTATTTCTATTGCTGCTACATCCTTCCGCACGACGTGGGAGTTCCTGCGCAGAACGGGGTGACTCATTTCGACATCCCCATGCCTCCACCGGGGAAGATCGAATGGCAGCTTTTCATCAGCAATGTCATCCAGGACGTCGCCATTCTGGCGAGCCAGGGCCCCATCTGTGATCGCTCTCGGGAGCGGCTCGGTGAGACCGATCAGGGGATACACATCTACCGGAGGATGCTGGCTCGCGAGATCAGTAAGGTGGAGAATGGAGAAGAGCCCAAGAGCATATTTCGAGATCCGGAGGAAGCTCGGGCGCCGGTTCTCCCCTTTGGGAAGAGCAGGGGCGGGAGCGGGCCGCGCATCTCCCGCTATGGCCCACTGAGCAACGTCCAAATGTTCAGCCCGCTGATCCAGAACCTGCGCAGAGAGGGTGCTGATTTCGAGAAGGTCTTTGGCCGCGACCTCCTTGTGGACAAAAAGTGATCGTGCTATACTGCTGGCCAATCTCATAGGGCCGAAGACCGGGAAGAGTACCCGCGTGTAGCGGTTCCTGTCGCAGGTACCGGTTGCGCCGCCAGGGCGCTGCCGGTAAGAGAGAGCCGCGGACCGGTGGAAACGCGGCAATCGCAGAGCGGGGAATGGACCCGGGAGGCACGGCGTGAGAACGAGGCTGTGACGGCCTCGGGCCCGTAGCGCCGTCGGTGTTCCCCCGATACGGGAACGTGAGTGCCGGGCCGTGCGGCGCGCGAGCAGATTCGCGGACGCCGACGGCGCGGAACCCGGGTGGCACCGCGGGAGATCACCTCTCGTCCCTAGTGGGCGAGGGGTGTTTGTGTTTTCGGAGGCGTCAATGGAGTCGATGGCATGATCATCGTCATGGAATCGGGTGTGGGTGAGGGGCAGGTGCAGGCAGTGGTCGAGAAGGTCCACAAGGCTGGACTGAGCACGCATGTCTCGGTCGGCGTGGCCCGCACCGTGATCGGCGTCGTCGGCGATGACCGCACGAAGGAGATGCTGCGCGAGTCGCTCGAGGTCGCGCCGGGTGTCGAACGGGTCGTCGCCATCCTCCAACCGTTCAAGCTCGTCAGCCGCGAGTTCATCCCGCATGACACCGTCGTGCCCATAGGCTCCCAGGGCGTCGGGAGCCACCGCCTCGCGATCATGGCCGGCCCCTGCTCTGTCGAGAGCCGCGATCAAATCCTGGCCACCGCGCACGCGGTCAAGGCCGCCGGCGCGACGGTCCTGCGAGGCGGGGCGTTCAAGCCCCGGACGTCACCCTATTCATTCCAGGGTCTGGAAGAGGAAGGGCTGCGCCTGCTCGCGGAGGCCCGCGCGCAAACAGGCTTGCCGGTCGTCACCGAGGCGATGGACGCCGCGCAGCTGGAGCTCGTTGTCCGCTACGCGGACATGATACAAATCGGCGCGCGCAACATGCAGAACTACCCGCTGCTGCGCGAGGCCGGGCGGGCGAAACTTCCCGTACTGCTCAAACGCGGGATCAGTGCCACGCTCGAGGAGCTGCTGCTGGCCGCCGAGTACATCCTCAACGAAGGCAACTACCAGGTCGTCCTATGCGAGCGCGGCGTTCGGGGCTTCGACGACCATACCCGGTTCACGCTCGATCTGTCGGCGGTCCCCGTGCTCAAGCGCCTCACGCACCTTCCCATTCTGGTGGACCCGAGTCAGGCGACCGGAAAGTGGCGTTACGTGCTGCCGATGGCGCGCGCGGCGCTGGCGGCCGGGGCCGACGGTTTGATCGTCGAGGTGCACCCCGATCCCGCGAATGCGCTCAGCGACGGGCCGCAGTCGCTCAACCTCGAGAACTTCGCGGGTCTGATGGCATCGTTGCGACCCATTGCGGCCGCGGTCGGACGCGAATTGTGATACCGGACGCGCGCCCGGACGATCCTGCGTTTCCCCGTACCGTCGGGGTCATCGGCCTGGGGCTGATCGGGGGGTCGCTGGCCCTGCGGCTGCGCGCGGCCGGTGCGCGCGTGCTCGGCGTGGATACCGATCCCGCGGCGCTCGCGGCCGCACAGCGGCGCGGCGCCATCGACGAGGGTGGTGCCGACCCGCGGGTGATCGCCCCAGCCGACGTCGTCATTGTTGCGACACCATTGGATCAGATAGTGGTTGTCGGCGTGGCCGCGGCCCGCCGGATGCGCGCCGGGACGGTACTCGCCGACGTCGGCAGCGTCAAGGCGCCGATCGTGTCGGCGATGGGTCGCGCGCTGCCCGCCGGCATCTCGTTTGTCGGGGGACATCCCATGGCAGGATCGGAGGGCAGCGGAATGCTAGCCGCCGACGGTGCGCTGCTGGAAGGGAAGGCGTTTATCTTGACGCCGTCTGCGCGCAGCGCGCCCGAAAGTGTGGCGGTCATGGAACACATGGTCGGCCGCATCGGCATGCGTCCGGTAATCCTGGACCCGGTCCAACACGATGAACTGGTCGCGCAGGCTAGCCACCTGCCGTATCTGCTGAGCCTGGCGCTCGTGAGGGCCGTTGCGGATGACGCCCGATCGATTGCTGGCCCGGCATTGAATGACATGACGCGCGCCGCGCGCAGCCCGGCGACAATGTGGGCGGCGATTTGTCGGGACAATCGCGATGCGATTCTGCGGGCTCTTGCACGATACGAGGCCGAGCTTGGACGGCTTCGCCGAGGCCTGGAAACCGGCGTCATCCATGAGGTGTTGACACGATGAGCCGTCTGGACATCAGCCCGACCAAGTCCGAGTTCCTGAGCCGGGCGCGCGAGGGCAATTTGATTCCCCTGGTGTGCAACCTGGTGGCGGATCTGGAAACGCCGATCTCCGCCTTCCTCAAGTTGCGCGGCGGTGGCGAGGCCTATCTGCTGGAGAGCGTCGAGGGCGGGGAAAAGCTGGGGCGCTATTCTTTCATCGGCACCGCGCCGCGCATCCGCATTCGCGCGCACGACCGGCGCGTCGAAGTCGATGCGCCATCGGGATCGTCCACCATCGAGGCCGATCCCATCGAGGTGGCGCGGAGACTGCTGGCGGGCTACCGGCCGGTTCCCCATGCGGGCCTTCCGCGCTTCTACGGCGGCGCGGTTGGTTACTTCGGGTACGACTGCGTGCGCCTGTGGGAGCGGTTGGCCAATCGGCCACCGGACCCGTTGGGCCTCCCCACATGCTACCTGGTCATCACCGACGCGGTGGTGATCTTCGATCACGTGACCCATGCGATGCGGATAGTGGCAAACGCCTCGGTGGATGGAAGCGCGGCGGAGGCGTACCGGGCCGCCGTCGACACGATCGAGGGCATCTACGAACGGCTGCGGCAACCTCTTGTGCCGCCCGAATCGACCGGCCAGATCCAGCCGGTGATGGACCATGAAATGTCGGTGGCCGACTTCCTCAAAACCGTCGAGCGGGCGGGCGCCTACATCAACGCGGGGGACGTATTCCAAGTTGTCCTCTCCCGACGGTTCTCGGCCAAAACGAGCGGGGTCGATGCGTTGGACGTGTACCGGGCGCTGCGGATGGTGAATCCGTCGCCATACATGTTCTTTCTTGACTTCGACGGCGTAAAAGTCGTGGGGTCGTCGCCTGAGATGCTGGTCCGCCTCGAGGACGGCGTGCTGGAAACGCGGCCGCTGGCGGGTACCCGCCCCCGCGGTCTGGACGAGGCGGACGACGCGCGCCTTGCCGCGGAGCTCCTGGCCGATGAGAAGGAGCGCGCCGAGCACGTCATGCTTGTGGACCTGGGTCGAAACGACGCGGGGCGCGTCAGCAGGTACGGCACGGTCGAGGTGACCGACCTGATGAGCATCGAGCGGTTCAGCCACGTCATGCACATTGCCAGCAATGTCCGCGGCCGGCTTGCGGAGGGCCGCGACGCATTCGACGTCTTGCGGGCGTGTTTCCCGGCGGGGACGGTGACCGGCGCGCCCAAGATCCGGGCGATGGAGATCATCGACGAGCTCGAGCCCGTCTCGCGCGGTCCATACGGTGGAGCCGTTGGCTACGTGGGATACTCGGGCAATATGGATACGGCGCTGACGTTGCGCACCATCGTCATGGCGAAAGACCGTGCATATGTGCAGGCGGGCGCCGGCGTGATCGCCGACTCGGTGCCCGAGCGTGAATACCTCGAGACCGTGAACAAGGCGAAGGCGCTGGTGCGGGCGCTCGAGATTGTCGGGCGCTCGCGCGAGCCGTTGCTGCGGGCGGGCGTGCTGCGATGATCATCGTGATCGACAACTATGATTCGTTCACCTACAACCTGGTGCAGTATCTGGGTGCGCTGGGAGCCGACCTCGAGGTCGTGCGTAACGATGCGCTGACGGTGCAGGACATGGTCTCCAGGCGGCCGCGCGCAATCGTGATCTCCCCGGGGCCCTGCACACCCAAAGAAGCGGGGATCTCCGTGGATGTGGTGCGGACCCTGGGCCCCTCGACCCCCATCCTGGGCGTGTGTCTCGGGCATCAGTGCATCGGGGAGGCGTTTGGCGGTCGGGTGATACGCGCGCCGGTGCCGGTTCATGGGAAGACCTCGATGATCTCTCACGACGGCCGGACAATTTACGAAGGGCTGCCGAATCCGCTCGAGGCAACGCGCTACCACTCGCTCATCGTCGCCGCCGAGGACCTCCCCTCCGATCTCGAGATATCCGCGCGCGCAGACGACGGGCTGATCATGGGCCTGCGCCATCGCGAGCATCGCATCGAGGGCGTGCAGTTCCACCCGGAGTCGGTGCTGACCACCGCCGGTATGCAGCTGCTTGCCCGCTTTCTCGCGATGGCGGGCGTGACGCCCGCGGCCAGGCCAGCCTCCGCGGGACGCCCCGAGATCCGCCCATGATCCGCGACGCCATCAGACAGATTGCCGACCGCCAGACGCTCTCGGAGCAAGACGCGTGGGCCGCGATGGGCGAGATCATGGACGGTCAGGCCACACCGGCTCAGATCGCGGCGTTCATCACGGCCCTCCGCATGCGCGGCGAAACGGTCGACGAGATCGCCGGGTTCGCGCGGGCCATGCGGGAGCGCGCCCTGCGCGTCATCCCACGGGTCGATCGTCTGATCGACGTCGTCGGGACAGGCGGCGATCGCGTGAGTACGTTCAATATCTCGACGACGACGGCGTTCGTGGTGGCCGGGGCGGGCGGATACGTGGCGAAACACGGCAACCGCGCGGTCAGCCGGCAGTCCGGCGCGGCCGACGTACTGGAGGCGCTTGGGGTGAACATCCAGGTGGCCCCCGAGGTCGTGCAGCGCTGCATCGAGGATGCGGGCATCGGCTTCCTGTTTGCGCCGATCTATCATGCCGCCATGAAGCACGCGGCGGTCCCGCGCAAAGAGATCGGCATCCGCACCGTGTTCAACATCCTCGGGCCGCTGGCCAACCCGGCAGGGGCGACGAGCCTGCTCGTGGGCACCTACGATCCCGCGCTGGTCCGGATCATGGCGGAGGCACTCGGGGAGCTTGGCGTGCGGCGCGCGCTCGTGGTGCACGGTGACGGTATGGACGAGATGTCAACGCTTGGTCCCACCCAGGTCGCCGAACTGCGCGATGGACGCGTGGCGATGAGCATTGTGCAGCCCGCCTCGCTCAGCGTTGCTTCGCCGGCCCCTGAAGCGATCGCCGGCGGCACGCCGCAGCAGAATGCGGAAGTAACGGTCGGCGTCCTACGCGGTCAGCCCGGTGCCGCCCGCGACATTGTGGTGCTCAATGCGGCCGCGGCCCTGATCGCCGCGGAGCTGGCCGAAGACCTGCGCGAAGGGATGGCGCTTGCGTCCCGGTCGATCGACTCGGGCGCGGCTCATGAAAAATTAGAGGCGCTGCGGGTACATACCCGCGCGGCGTGAGATCAGACGGCCGGCGGCCTTGTTGAGCAGACGATGACGATTCTCGATGAGATCCTTGCGCACAAGCGCGACGAGGTGGCCGCGGCCAGGCAGACGGTTGCCCTGGAGGTCCTCGAGGAACAGGCGCGCCGATCACCGCCGCCTCGGAACTTCCGGGAGAGCCTGGCGCAGCCCGGGATCGGCGTCATCGCGGAGATCAAACAGCGATCGCCATCGGCCGGCGTCCTTCGCGAGATGGTGAACCCCGCGGAGATTGCACGCCGATACCAGATCTTTGGCGCGCGGGCGATCTCCGTGGTCACCGACCGGCGGTTCTTCGGCGGTGAGCCGGAGTTCTTGCCGGCTGTCCGCGCGGCGGTCTCGATTCCTGTGCTGCGCAAGGATTTCCTCATCGACGAATATCAGGTGTATGAGTCCCGCGCCCTCGGAGCCGATGCCGTGCTGCTCATCGTCTCCGCGCTGGCCGGCACCGCCCTGCGCAAGCTCATCGCGCTGACCGCCGCGCTGGCCATGCCGGCGCTGGTGGAGGTGCACACCGAAGCCGAAGTGGACCAGGCGCTGGAGGCTGACGCCGAGCTGATCGGCATCAACAACCGCGATCTCGCAACGTTTCAGGTGGACCTTGGGACGACGGAGCGGCTGCGGCCGCGGATCCCGCGGGGAGTGTTCGTCGTGAGCGAGAGCGGGATCGAGACCCCCGGCGACGTCGTGCGGGTCTGCCGGGCCGGCGCCGATGCCATCCTGGTGGGAACGGCGTTGATGGCGCACCGCGACCCGGCCGCGCACCTGCGCGCCTTGCGCCTCGCGGCCGAACAGACGGGAGGAATGGTGTCATGAAGAAGGGACGTCTGCTCACCGGGGACCGTCCGACCGGTAAGCTCCATCTTGGGCACTACGTCGGTACGCTGGCCAACCGCGTGCGGCTTCAGGACGAATACGACTGCTTCTTCCTGCTGGCCGACTACCACATCCTGACAACCCGTCTGGACAACCTCGGGGAAATCGAGCAGAACATCCGGGAGATCGTGCTCGATTACCTGAGTGTAGGCATCGACCCTGAGCGTTCGACGATTTTTCTCCAATCGGCGGTGCCCCAGATTCCCGAGCTCCAGTTGATCTTTTCAATGCTGGTAACCGTCCCGCGGCTCCAGCGCGTGCCAACGCTGAAAGAACAGATGCGCGACCTGCACATCACCCAGCCGTCGGCGGGACTGCTGAGCTATCCCGTGCTGCAGGCCGCCGACATCCTGAGCGTGCGCGGAGAGATCGTACCCGTGGGCAAGGACCAGTCCTCCCATTTAGAGCTCACCCGCGAGATCGCGCGCCGGTTCAACGAGCAGTTCGGCGAAGTGTTTCCCGAGCCCGAGACGCTCATCGGCGAGGTCGGCACGCTGCCGGGAACCGATGGAAAGGCCAAGATGAGCAAGTCCGTGGGAAATGTGATCTATCTGTCGGATGATGCCGATGCCGTCGGCCAGCGGGTCATGCGAATGTACACTGATCCCAAGCGAATCCATCCCACCGATCCCGGGACCGTGGAAGGCAATCCGGTATTTGTGTATCACGACGCGTTCAACGCGAATACGGCCGAGGTCAACGAGTTCAAGGAACGCTACCGTGCAGGCCGCGTGGGCGACATCGAGGTCAAAAAGCGCCTGGCAAATGCCTTGAACATGTTTCTGGAGCCGATCCGGGAGCGCCGCCGCAGGTTCGCGGCGCATCCCGAGCTGGTGGATGACATCGTCGTGGAGGGCAGCCGCCGCGCGCGCATGCAAGCGGAGGAAACGCTCGAGCGTGCCCGCGAGGCCATGCAGATGGCCTACTACCGAGGGGTGAAGCCCCGGGCCTAGGGAGACGGTCCGAGCGCGAGGCCATGATCAAGGTGAAGATCTGCGGGATCCAGGACGAGTCCGCCGCGCTGGCCGCGGCCGATGCCGGAGCCGATGCCATCGGCTTGATCTTCGCGCCGAGCCGCCGGCAGATCGATGCAACCCGGGCGCGCCGAATCTCTGAGGCGCTGCCGCCCTTTGTCAGCCGGGTCGGCGTGGTCGTGAATGAGCCGCTGGACAGGCTCAGACAGATCATCGAAGAGGCGCGGCTGGATGCCGTACAACTCCACGGCGACGAGGATCCCCAATACAGCGCAGCGGTGCGCGAGTTCGGCGTGACGGTCATCAAGGGAGTGGCGGTGGCAGGTCCCCTCGATCTGCCGCGCCTGAGGGCGCTCCGGGTGGCCGCGGTGCTGCTCGATACGCATCGGCCCGGGCAGCGGGGCGGCACGGGCGAGATCTTCGACTGGTCACTGGCGGCGCCGGCCGCGGCCGTCATGCACGTGATTCTCTCGGGCGGGCTGACCCCCGAGAACGTGGGCGACGGCGTCGCGGCGGTGCGGCCCTATGGGGTCGACGTCTCCTCCGGCGTCGAGACGGCAGGCAAGAAGGATCCCGCGAGGATCCGCGCGTTCGTCGCAGCGGCCCGCGCATCCGGGGCGTCTCGGTTTCCCTGCGACCCCCCGGAGTCGGTCCGAGGATGAGTGTCGCGCCGGAAGGGCGACGCACGGCGAGCGCGCCATCAGTCACCGGCGAACCTGGCCGGTTCGGGCGCTTCGGGGGACGCTATGTCCCCGAGACGTTGATCCCCGCCCTTGATGAACTGGAGGCCGTCTACGCGCGCCTGGGCAGCGACCCGAAGTTTCGGGAGGAGCTCGATACCGCGCTGCGACAGTACTGCGGCCGTCCCACGCCCCTCTACTTTGCCGCGCGCCTGAGCGATGAGCTCGGCGTTCGAGTCTACCTGAAGCGAGAAGATCTGCTCCACACGGGCGCGCACAAGATCAACAACGCGATCGGGCAGGTGTTCCTGGCGCGGAGGATGGGCAAGCGCCGCATCATCGCCGAGACAGGGGCCGGGCAGCACGGCGTGGCGACCGCGACCGCGGCAGCCGTAGTCGGTCTGCCCTGCGAAGTGTACATGGGGACCGAAGACATCGAGCGTCAAAGCCTGAACGTGTTTCGGATGCGGCTGCTCGGCGCGCGGGTCATCCCCGTCGACTCCGGCAGCCGTACGCTCAAGGACGCGATCAACGAGGCGCTGCGCGATTGGGTCACCAACGTGGCCACGACATTCTACGTCATCGGATCGGTCGTGGGGCCACATCCCTATCCCACGCTTGTTCGCGACTTCCAGGCGGTGATCGGGCGCGAGGCGCGGGCGCAGATGCTCGAAGCGACCGGCCGCCTGCCCGACGTGGCGATTGCGTGTGTCGGCGGGGGGAGCAATGCGATCGGTCTCTTTCATGCATTTCGCGACGATCCGGTGCGTCTGATCGGCGTCGAGGCAGGCGGAGAAGGGTTGGAGACCGGCCGCCATGCCGCGACACTGGTGGCGGGATCGCCCGGCGTGTTGCACGGCGCGATGAGCTTTCTACTTCAAGATGCGGGCGGGCAGGTGCGTGCCACCCATTCGATCTCCGCGGGTCTCGACTACCCCGGTGTCGGGCCTGAGCACGCCCATCTAAAGGAATCCGGGCGGGCCGAGTATGCGGCCGCCCAGGACAGCGTCGCGCTCGAAGGGTTCCAGCTGCTGGCGCGAACCGAAGGCATACTCGCGGCACTGGAGCCTGCGCACGCGGTGGGATACTTGCAGACGATCGCCCCGTCGCTCGCGCGCGGGGCCACGGTGCTCGTGGGGCTGTCCGGACGCGGCGACAAGGATGTCCACGTCATCGCCCGTGCGCTCGGGCAGACTCTGTGACCGCCCACGCGCAGGCGGCCGCGGCTCGCGCAATCAGGCCATGAGCCGCATCGCCGCAACCTTTGAGACACTCCGGCAACGTCGCCGCCGGGCGCTGATGCCCTTTGTGATGGCGGGCGACCCTTCGCTGCAGGACACCGAGGGATTCCTGCGATGCTTTGCCGAGTCAGGTGCCGATCTTGTGGAGATCGGCGTACCGTTCTCGGATCCGGTCGCCGACGGGCCGACGAACCAGCGGGCGGCTCAGCGCGCGCTTGCCACCGGCACCACGCTGCAGGCCGTTCTCGACCTTGTGGAGCGTGTGCGCAAAGCGATACACCAGCCGATCGTCCTGCTTTCCTACTACAATCCAATTTATCGGTACGGTCTTGAGGAGTTCTGCGCCCGCGCGGCCTCCATCGGCGTCGATGGGCTCGTCATTCCCGATCTGCCGCCCGAAGAGGGGAGTGAGCTCCGCGCGATCGCAGCGGTCCGCGGGATTGACGTAATCTTCTTAGCAGCGCCGACAAGCACCGATGAGCGGCTGGCGCGGGTCGCGGCTTCGAGCAGCGGCTTTGTCTACTGCGTGTCTCTGACCGGTGTGACAGGCGTGCGCGAGGGCCTCGCCGCAGATGTGGGTGTCCTTGTCGGTAGGCTTCGGCCCTTCACGAGCGTCCCGATCTGTGTAGGCTTCGGAGTGTCAACTCCCGACCACGCCCGGCAGGTGGCCGCTGTAGCCGACGGGGTCATCGTGGGCAGCGCCATCGTGGCCGTGATCGAGCGCGAAGGCGCCGGGGCCGCGCCGGCGCTGGGCGCGTTCGTCCGGCAGCTCCGCGCGGGCGTCGACGCCGCGGTGGGGCCGTAGGCCTTTGATGGCCATCGTCAAGGATATCTTCACGCCGCTCCCGCATCCCGACGATCCGGCTGCCATCTACCTGAGGGTGCTGTGCCTGGTATTTCACGGGGAGCGTGTGCTCTTGATCTTTCAGCCCGGATCGTCCGGCGCGGGGTGGTGGAATTTCCCCGGCGGCCGTGTGGAACGCGGTGAAGATCCTCTCGACACCGCGCAGCGCGAACTGTTCGAGGAAACGGGCCTGCGTGCGGATCTGGAGTTCCGCGGGGTGGCGACGACGATCGTCCGCTCGACCGGAGAGCACTGGTCGATGTTCCTGTTCGCCGCGCGCGTCGATCGCGCTGATATCGTGCCCTCATCCGAGGGGCCGCTGCGTTGGGCCGCGCCCGCCGAGCTCGAAGCGCTGCCGGTGTTCCCCGACGCCCCGTATCTGTTGAAGCATCTGAGGGATCTGTCGGGTGGGGTCGTGCTGGCCAAGTTCATCTATGCGGAGCGCGATCCTGGTAGCCTGGAGGTAGCATCGATTCGAATTTCCGTGTACGGGCGTCGGTAGCAGTGCTCGCGGCCCTCGACGGGGCCTTGGAGGACATGAGGCTTTCCACCGCTCCGCCATATAGTCTCGCGCGCACGCTGGCCAGCGGGCAATGCTTCCGCTGGACGCTCGACCATGGTAGCGCGCGCGGCATTGTAGATGGCACCGTCGCGCGCGTCGCGCAACGCACCCGGCATCTCGTGGTGTCCTGGGACGGACCGCGGCGCTCGGCGGCGCGCCTGCGGCGCCATCTGGGCGCTGATCAGCCTTTGGCCGCGATCGAGGCGACCCTGGTACGAGACCGCGTACTGCGGCGCCTGCTGCCGATGACATCGGGGATCGCCCTCATGCGTCAGGATCCCTGGGAGTGCCTGGTGTCCTATGTCGTCTCGGCGTTCAACAATATTCCCAAGATCGTGCAGAGCATCGAGCACCTGGCCCGGCGCTTCGGACAGCGTGTCGAGGGTACGGACGGCGTTGTTGACGCCTGGACCTTTCCAACGCCCGACCGTCTTGCGGATGCGAGCGTGGCCGCGTTGTCCAAATGCAGCCTGGGTTACCGCGGTCCCTACGTCAGGGCGCTTGCGCGTGAGGTCGCCTGTGGCAAGAGCGACCTTGGCCGCGTCGCAAGTCTGCCCTACGATGACGCGCGGCGCGCGCTGCTGGAATATCCGGGCGTCGGCGAAAAGGTCGCGGACTGCGTCTTGCTGTATGGCTTCGGCCATCGGCAGGCGTTTCCGGTTGATGTGTGGATTCAGCGCGCCGTCGAACGCTGGTATTTTGGGGGTAGGCAGCAGACGCCGCGCGCCATTCGGGCGTGGGCGCGTGATCGGTTTGGCGAGACCGCGGGCTATGCCCAGCAGCACCTGTACGCGGGCGCCCGCGCCGTGATGCGCGGAAGCCCCTCGCAACCCTAGGCGCGCTCGTGCACGATGCGGCCACCCACTATCGTCATCGACACCGTGATCGAGAGAAGGCGGTCGTCCGGTACCGAGAGATAGTCGTCGCTCAACACCACCAGATCAGCCCATTTGCCCGGCTCGATCGATCCCTTCACCCGCTCCTCGAACGTCGCGTACGCGCCGTTGATCGTCCATAGGCGGAGCGCGTCCTCGCGGCTGATCGTCTCTTCGGGGAGCAGCTTTCCGACCATCGTCTCCTGCGTCGTGATCTGGTACAGGCCTAGCAGCGGGCGCGCGGGGTCGTAGTGCGTGGCCGGGCAGTCGGTCCCGCCGGTGACCATGAGCCCTTCGCGCAGCCACGACCGCGGCGCCAGCCCCCAATCGCGGATCGTGCGCTCCCAGGGATCGGTGATCCGGCTCTTGGCGATGCGCACGCGGTCCATGACCTCGTGCATCCGGAAGGACCGAGCCGCCGCGAAGTAGGCGAGCTGTGGGTTGGCGGCGACGATCACGCCGAGCGGGACGAGCCGCCGGTAGAATTCCGGCCGGATGAGCCCGAAGCCGTGCTCCCACGTGAACCGCCGGCCTTTGAGGGGACGGTCACGGTTCGCCTCCTCAAAGGTGGTGAGCACGAGGTCGGTAGCGTCGTCAGCACTCCCGGTGCCTACATGAACCGCGAGCGTGAACCCCAGCCGGTTGGCCTCCAGCATCATCGTGCGCATCTTCTCGGGCGAATACGCCCACCAGCCGTCGTTCTGGATCACCATCTTGAGTCCGCCCAGGCGAAGGAACGGACCGCCAAGACCCTGCTTCGGCCCCCAGTAGTGCTGGAGCGATGTCTTGATGTCTTCGATGCGCATGTAGCGGGCCGGCAGGCCCAAGATGAGGTCCGTGCGAACGGTCAACTCCCCTCGCCGGTCGGCTTCGACGTACGCGTCGATCTCCTCGGGTGTGACGCCCATGTCGCGCGTGCCCGTGACGCCACACGCGTGGAACCTCACGGCCTGCGCCTTAATGGCCCGTACGTACGTCTCGGTGTCGAAGTGGAGGAAGTCCCACTTCTTCATCGGCTGCCCCATACGTTCCCATAGGCGCTTGCGCGCCAGATCGCCCGCCCCAGCGATGAGATGCCCCGTGGGCTCCCCGTTCTCATCGCGGACGACGTGGCCCTCCGATTCGTTCGGGTCGCCGCCCGGGTCGGGCGTCGCTCGATCGATTCCGGCCAGACGCAGCGCGACGGAGTTTAGAATGATATTCTTGCCCGACTGAAACAGATAGACGGGGTTCTCGGGCGAGACCTCGTCCAGGTCGTCACGGTTGGGGAAGCGCCCGTCGCGAAGCGCCCCGCGATACATACAGGATGTGGCGATCCATTCGCCCGGCCGGGCCTGCCGCACGCGAGCGGCAATCGTCGCGCGAATCTCGCCGATGCTTTGGGCCCAGGCCAGGTTGACCTTTGCGCCGACCTCGGGATGGTCGAGTCCCGCGAGCAGGGCGTGCGTGTGGTTATCGATCAGCCCGGGGATGACGCACGCACCGTGTAAATCGATGCGCCGGGTGCCGGTGCCGGCGAGAGGCTTGATGTCGGCGTCGCTGCCGACCGCGGCGATCCGGTCGTCGATGACCGCGACCGCTTCCGCTATCGAAAACTGGGGGTCAACCGTGATGACCTTGCCGTTGTAGAGGATGGTATCCGCAACGAGGCGCCCGCCTTCGAGCATCACCGGCCGTGGCCCTCGCGGATGCGCTGCACCGCCGAGGCGTCGGAGAGCAGGTCTACGGCCGTGTCGGCCATCGCGTGCGCGGCGGTGAGCATAGCGGCCAGCGCTTGGTCTGTGATCGCGCAGGCGGCGGCTTCTCTCGTGTGAAACGCCACGGTCTCGGGCCACGTGGCGATCGAGAACAGCACAGCAGGCACCGCCTGACTCACATTGCCGAAGTCGGTTGACGCCGCGGTGCGCCACGTGCCGACTGGCTCTCCCAGCGCGCTGAGGTTGCTGGCGACGACTTCACCCAGGGCGCGGTTGTATCGCACCGGCTCCATGAATCCCACTTCCCGGACTTCGAGACGCGTGGCTGACGCCAGGGCGCCGGCCTCTGCGCACTCCAGCACGCGGGCACAGACACGCTCGAGCTCGTCTGGCTGGGGAGCGCGCACGCCTATCTTGCAGATGGCGCGGTCGGGAACCACGTTCACCGCCTGGCCCCCGTCGCTGACGATCCCATGGATGCGAACACCGTCGGTGGTGAATTGCCGGAGCGCGTTGAGGTTGGTGTAGGTCAACAGAACGCCGTCGAGCGCGCTCGCCCCATTCCACGGCCCATCCCCTGCGTGTGCCGGCCGGCCGTGAAACTCAAATTCGTAGATACGGACACCATTGCATCGCTCCATGACCGCGGTGGAATGCCACGGGTGATACGTCAGCGCCGCATCCAATCCGGCAAACGCCCCGGCCGCGAGCATCATGGGTTTGCCGGTGCCGACCTCCTCGGCCGGGCACCCATACACCTTGATCGTGCCGGGGAGGCGCGACATCGCGCCGGCCAGGAAGACGCCGGCGCCCACCGCCGAGCCGGCGATCAGGTTATGTCCGCAGCCGTGGTTGACTTCGGGCAGCGCATCATATTCGGCGAGAAATCCTATCGTGGGGCCCGGACCCCTTCCGTGCCGGGTTGCAACGAAGGCTGTCTCTACCCCCTGCACCGGTGCGAACTCGAACCCGTGGCGTTCGAGCACCTCTCGGCACCACGCGAACGCGCTATGCTCCTGATGGGCAAGCTCGGGGTGCCCGTGGATCCGCCGGCTGAGGGTGACGATTTCGCCTGCCAGGTCGCGCACCGCGGCTGCCACCTGATCCTTGTCCTCTGATGCCATCGTCATTGATGCTCTCCCTCCGCGCAGGTTTCCAGCCGCGCTCGAAGATCGCTGCGGCCGGAATCATTGAAGTCCTTGCCGATGAAGACCAGCTCGGTAAGGCGCGCCTGGTCGGGGCGCCAGAGATCGCCGGCGGTCATCGTCCAGCGGCCGCCGACGACGTGAAAGATTAGCCGGCACGGCACATCGGCCACCGAGAGGACACCTTTAGCTCGTACCACCTCGGCCGGCAGATCGTCGAGCAGGCGGGAGAACCGATCGAGGGACATCGGGCTGGGCGTGCTCAACGAGACGGTGCCGTAATGCCCGGAGTGATGAGAGTGGCCGTTGCGTTGGCTGCCGCTATCGTGGGGCAGATCTAATCCTACGAGCAATGCCACATCCACCGCGCCGCGCACACACCGGAGGATTGTGGCGGTCGGGTTCAGCTTCCGCAGCCCGGCTTCGATCTGATCCCGGTCTGCGACCGCAATCAAATCCACCTTATTAATGAGGAGAATGTCGCCAGCCGTGATCTGCGCGTAGGCCTGCTCGGCGGCATCGAGGTTGCGGTCAAAGTTGGCGGCATCAACCAACGTCACAATGGCATCCAGCCGGACATACCGCTGCGCGCGAGGATCGAGCAGCTGCTGCGCAACCGGGACGGGATCGGCCAATCCCGTCGTCTCGATGAGGATATGGTGGGGAGGCTGCGGGCGATCCAGCAACGTTTCCACCGAGCGGAGGAGATCGTCGCGCACGGTGCAGCAGACGCATCCGTTAGCCAGCTCCACGATATCCTCGTCGCGTCTCATGATCAGCCGGCTGTCGATGTTGATCTCGCCGAACTCGTTGAGGAGAACGCCGATGCGCACGCCCACCCCGACGCTGAGAATGTGGTTGAGGAGCGTGGTCTTTCCGCTCCCCAGGAAACCCGTCAGCAGGGTCACCGGAACCGGTTCGAAGGCCATGGTGATCGGGATACGGGCGACGGCAGGGTTCCACCTGCCGGCCTACGAAGGTGGAACCCCATCGTCGCGCCCTGTGAAGCCACGACGCATCGCCTCATTGAGTTCACGTGAAGGAGGGAAGCACGATGCGAAAGGCGCTGATGTTGATCGCACTCGTGATCGCCGGCTCTTTGCTGGCAAGCCCGGGCTGGTCGCAGGCGCAGCCGTCGGTGATCAAGATCGGGGCCACCCTGGCGGTGACAGGTCCGTTTTCCGCGGAATGGGGACCGACGTTTCTCCAGTTCATGCGCGAGTGGGAAAAGGTCGTCAACGAGGGAGGGGGCGTGCTCGTCGGCGATATGGGCCGGCGGCTGCCGATCCAGCTCGTCATTTACGATGATGAGAGCGTGCCTGACAAAGCCGTAGAATTGTATGAACGGCTCGGCGCCGTGGACGGCGTGCATATCTTCCTTGGGCCCAGCACCAGTCCGATTACGCTGCGGGCCTCGACCGTTGCCGAACGGATGCACATTCCCATGGTGGCGGCCGAAGCCAACGACACCTCACTGTTCGCCAGGAATTTCAAGTGGTTCGTCGGCGTGCTGGAACGCGGGTATGACTGGAGCGAACTCTACTTCGACATGATCGGGGCGTCCAATCGCGCCGGACGCACGAACTACAAGACCGTGGCCGTGCTGATCTCGACGATTGCCCACACCCGCGACGTGGGTGCGGGCGTGGCCGAGTATGCAAAGAAGGCCGGGCTGACGGTTGTGGCCAGCGATGTCTTTCCGTTCCCGACAACCGACTATTCCGCGATCATCTCCAGGCTCCGGGGCGCAAATCCCGACATCGTTTTTCTGGCCCTGTGGGGAGGCGCCGAGCAGACCGCGTTCGTCAGGCAGGCCAGGGAGCTTGGGTTGCAGCCCCAGGAGATTCACTCCCGATTCATAGGTAAGAGCCCCATGCTGACCTCTTTGGGCGCTCCCACGGTCGAGGGGATAACGGGGGAGACCTACAATGCCTTGAAGCTGCACGATCGCCGGATGCGCACCATCTTCGAGCGGATGCGGATCGACCCCTACGATCTGCCGTGGGCGCCGATCAAGTACGTCGCGATGGATACGATCATCAAGGCAATCGAAACGGCCGGGACGCTCCGCAAGCCGATCCTGATGGACACCCTGCGGGATCCGGCCTTCCGGGTCGGCACCACGACGATTTCCGGCAGCCTTCGGTTCAACTGGAACGTGAGAGAAGGCGACAGGGTGCTCAGCGGATTCGGAACCCAGAAGCCGTTCGTCGCTCAGTTTCAGGGTGGACAAATCCGCGTCGTCTGGCCAGAACGCATCGCGGACGGTGCCTACCGACCTGCCCGCCGCTAACCGCGCTTGAGCGAGCGCAACCGAGATGACGGCGGCCCCGCGCCATGCCGATCCTTGAGGTAGTCGATGTCAGCAAGAGCTTCGGCGGGGTTCAGGCTCTCAAGCGGATCAACTTACTGGTGGAGGAGGGCGACATCTTCGGCCTGATCGGGCCCAACGGTGCAGGTAAGACCACGCTGTTCAATGTCATCTCCGGGCGATACCGGCCGGACGAGGGGCGGGTTCGCTTTCAGGGCTTGGACCTGGTAGGGCTCCCTTCGCATCAAATATGCCGGTACGGGATCGCACGAACCTTCCAGATTGTCCAGCCTTTCGCCGGCATGTCCGTGCTGGATAACGTTGCGGCCGGTGTCCTTTTCGGCCGGGGCGGCGATGACTACCGGTCCTTAGCCGCCGCGCGGACGAGGGCCTGCGAACTGCTGCCGTTCGGGAAGCTAGCCGGCCGGCAAGATGTGCCGGCCGGGGCGTTGACCCTCTCCGAGCGCAAGCGCCTGGAGATGGTTCGTGGGCTCGCCACGTCTCCGCAGCTCCTGCTGCTCGACGAAGTCATGGCCGGTCTCACCCCGGCCGAATCGGAGGAAATGATTGGCCTGATCAGGACGATACGGCATGAGTTTCACCTGAGTATCCTCCTTATCGAACATAACGTCCGCCTGGTCACGGCGGTGGCGGACCGGGTCGCGGTGCTCAACTATGGGGTCTTGATTGCCGAGGGGCGACCGGAGGTAGTGGTCACCAACTCCGAGGTGATCAAGGCCTATCTCGGACAGCACCTGATCGGTGCCACCGGGACCGATGCTTGAAGTCAGCGGGCTCGGAGTCTCGTATGGCGACCTCCGGGCTGTGTGGGACGTCACCTTTCACGTCAATCGCGGAGAACTGGTGGCCATCATTGGCCCAAATGGCGCAGGCAAGACGACGACGCTGCGGGCCATCCTTGGGCTCGTCCGTTCTACGACAGGAGACATCGTTTTCAACGATAGGCGTCTGAACTCCGATGCGAGCCACGACCGCGTGCGGCAGGGAATTGCGCTCGTCCCGGAGGGCCGGCGTATCTTTCCTCTCATGAGCGTCCTAGAGAATCTGGAGCTGGCTGCGTACACCACGGGTGGCCAGAAAGAAATGGGGGATCGTTTGAGGCAGGTCTATGAGCTCTTTCCCGTTTTGGCCGACCGCCGAGCCCAGCTTGCCGGCACCATGAGTGGCGGGGAGCAGCAGATGCTGGCGATCGGCCGGGCGCTGATGGCCAGACCGAGGCTCCTCATGCTGGATGAGCCTTCCCTGGGTCTGGCGCCTATCGTCGTCGACCGGCTCTACCAGACAATTCGAGGGCTGCGGGCTCAGGGGCTCACGATCCTCCTCGTGGAGCAGTACGTGTATGGCGCGCTGGCACTGGCCGACCGCGCCTATGTGCTGGAGACGGTCACATCACCCGTGAAGGCGAAGGGAAGCAGCTCTTTCACGACGATTACGTCCGAAAGACGTATCTGGTGGTGTAAACGCCGAAGACGGCGCCGCGATGGCGGGCTCCTTTACCCCGCAGATCTTCTTTGAGCTGGTCCTGGGAGGGGTCAGTCTGGGCGGCATCTACGCCCTGATGGCCCTTGCCCTATCGCTCGCGCTCGCGACTACGCACGTCTTGAACATCGCGCACGGAACGTTTCTGGTACTGGGCGCGGCTCTAAGCACACTGCTCTTGCAGTATCTTCACGTCTCCCTGGCCGTCAGTGTGGCGGTCCTCTTGGTGGTCTTCGGGCTCGTGGGCTGGCTGTTTGAGTCGGTATGCGTAAGGCCGTTGTTGGGCGGTTCGCCCGAGCGTATTCTGATCGGCTCGATTCTCATCACGTTCGGATTGGCCCTGGCCCTTGAGGCCAGCCTCGGCTTCTATTGGGCTAAGCTCGTAGACCCACAGCCCATGTTTTCCCTACCGGTAACCATTCCGCGGCTCGCATTGCTGGGGATATCGTTGTCGGGCACGCGCCTCATCATTCTTGCTTTTGTTTGCCTCGCCGTCTTTCTTTTCCACGTTTTTCTCAAGAAGACATCTATCGGGAAAATGGCGCGTGCGGTGAGTCAGGATTACGAAGGGGCGCTGATTCTGGGGGTCAATCCCCGCGTGGTATCCGTCACGATCTTTACGTTGGGAATCCTCGCGACGGCGCTCTCCGGTCTATTCTTCATCCTGGCAACGCCACTCGGTCCGTATGATGGGCTTCGTCTCACCCTGATCGCGTTGACGGTCGTGGTGATCGGAGGGGTTGGAAACCTCCCGGGAGCGTTGCTCGGTGGCATCGTGCTGGGCGTTGTGGAAGTGTTCACCGCCTTCTTCATAGGAGCCGTGTGGTCGCCTGTGACCTATGTTCTGGTTTTCTTTCTGGTCTTGCTTCTCCGCCCGGAAGGGCTCGTCGGGATTCAACAAGGATGAGAGGACGCATGGCGGGATCCCGGCGATCGTCCCGGATCTTTGTGGTCGGCGCGTTGGTAGTGTTGGTGGTCTTGCCGAGCATGCTGACGAGGGACCTTGTGACCGCGCTGTTCTTCACCTTCACCTTCATCACGCTGGCGCTGAACTACGATCTCCTCGGGGGGATGCTAGGATACCTCAACCTGGGCCAGGGCGCATTCTTCGGCATGGGTGCCTACGCCACGTTCATCCTGGCCAAGAGCTTGCCGGGCACTGTCGAACAAGTCGGCCCCCTTCCCCTGGCAGGGGCCATCGTCATGGGCGCGGCGGTGACAGCGCTGTTTGCCTTCGCGGTCGCCTACCCCCTCTTCCGCCTCCGCGGGGCGTACTTCGCCATGGCGACATTCGGGCTATTTCTTCTGGTCAGGCAGCTCGTGCTGAACCTTGAAGGACTGACAGGCGGTTCCTTTGGGATTTATTTGCAGCCCGGGTTCTACGCCGATCAGCGACTCGCGTATACCTTGATGCTGGGCGTGGCTGCTTTCTCCGCCGGTATCACCGTGCTGATCTCACGCTCGCGCCTGGGGATCGCCTTTCGCGCAATCCGTGAAAGCGAGGTGGCCGCGGCGGCGATCGGCATTGACCTGTTTCGCCACAAGCAGCTTGGCCTGGTGATTAGCGCGATTCCCTCGGCGTTGGCCGGGGCTCTCTTTGGCCTCCACTTTGGTTACGTGGATCTGGAGTCGGTGCTGGGCGTCGACAGGACGCTGATGCCCGTCATCATGGCCATGCTCGGCGGGACCGGTCTGGTGCTGGGCCCGATCGTGGGCGGCGCGCTGATCCGAGCGATCGACGTGGGACTCAAGAACTATGTGATGCTGCCGGTGCCGGCGGTGGCCGTCTACGGGGTGATTCTCATGACGGTCGGTTTGTTCATGCCGGAGGGGATACTCGCGGGCGCAAGGCGCCGCAGGAAGTTTGGGTCCGGCGCCCCATGATATTGTGTACATGTCACATGAGCCCGCCCGAGGGAACAAGAGGCGGAGGAGGGAAGTCGTGATGACAGTGTCCAGAAAGATCGCGCGGTCGGGCGTCGCGGCCGCCGTGCTGGTCCTCGCGATAGGAGTGGGACCAGGTCTCGGCCAGGCCCCGGGGCCACTCACCGTGGCCCAGGTGGCCAACTATAAGGCGAACGACCGTCAGGCGAGGCTGGAGGAAGGCGCGAAGAAGGAAGGCGGCCTGCTGCTGTACACCTCTATGGATCTGGAAGAGTCCCAGCCCTTGATGGAGGGGTTCATGAAGAAGTATCCCTTCATCAAGGGTGAGGTCTACCGGGCGTCTGGCGAGGATGTCGCGCAGAAGCTCATCACCGAGTATCGCGGGCGTAAGTATGTGGCGGACCTCTTCGAGGGCACGGGCGTCGACGTCGCCAAGATGCTGAACGAAGGCTATGGGCAGTCCTACTTCACCCCTCGCGCCGCCTCTTACCCGCGCCAGGGCCAGGATCCCAAGGGCATGTGGGTCTCAACGCGGTTCAACATGCTGGCCATGGGATGGAACACGACCCTCGTCCCCGCCGCAGATGTGCCAAAGAAGTACGAAGATCTCCTGGAGGCTCGGTGGCGCGGCAAGATCGGGATTGAAGCCGACGACCAGATCTGGCTCGCTACGCTGCTCGAGCACTGGGGCGAGTCGCGGGCGATGGAGTTCTTCAGGCGGCTACAGGAACAGCAGTTGCTGATCCGCAAGGGCCACACGCTGCTGGCCAACTTGGTGGTGGCGGGCGAAGTGCCGCTGTCGCCCACACTCTACAATCATCGCCCGCAGGTGCTGAAGCGCCGCGGGGCGCCTATCGACTGGCGGCCGCTGGAGCCCGTGGTCGCGGTCATCCATGTCGTCTCGCTGCCCAAGAACGCTCCGCATCCGCATGCGGCCATGCTCTTTATCGACTACCTGTTGTCGCCCGAAGGGCAGCAGGCGCTGGCGAAGCTCGGCCGGATTCCCGCGCATTCGTTCGTGAACGCCGATCCGCCCGAGCTCAACCGGGGGTTCGTCTACAAGGCGCTGGATCCGGTCGTGTTTCTACAGAAGTACGCCCGATATGACCAGCTCTGGCAGGAGATGGTGATCCGGCGCCGCTAGCGGCCCGGCTGACCGATCGCGTTTAAGCGATGCGCGTAACCGACGCGCCCCCGTTTCCGTGGTCTGCCCCGCGGCGGTCGTGGCTCACGACGCCCACACTGCTGATGGCGGGCGCCGGACTCGTCGTCGGCTTTTTGACACTGCTCCCATTGTTCTTTCTCGTCTACGGGAGCTTCTTTACCCCGACGGTGGGAGGACAGGCGGGAACGTTTACGCTCGCCAACTTCGCCAAAGCCTACGCGGACCGCTCAGCCCTCCCGATACTCCTCAACTCCATTGCGTTCGCCGCGGGTACTCTGGTCGTGGCCGTGGTCGTGGGCACCGCGTTGGCCTGGATCACCGAGCGCACGAACGCGCCCCTGCGGGGCGCGTTTTTTGCGATGAGCCTGATCCCGCTCATCATCCCCGGGATTCTCTTCACGGTGAGCTGGATCTTCTTGCTGAGCCCGCGCATCGGCTTGATCAATGTCTGGCTACAAGACCTGTTCGGGCTGGCGTCGGCGCCGTTCAACGTGTACTCGCTGCCCGGCATGATGTGGGTGGAGGGTCTGCACTGGTCGCCGATCGTGTACCTGCTGATGTCGGCGGCGTTCCGGTCGATGGATCCCGCCCTCGAGGAGTCCGCCCTGATGTCGGGCGCGAGCTTGCGGTCAACCTTCTATCACATCACGCTCCCGCTGAATCTCCCGACGCTCCTCTCGGTAGTCCTCCTGCTATTTCTGCGGGGTCTGGAGACGTTTGAGGTCCCGGCGATCATTGGGCTCCCCGCGGGCATTCAGGTTTTTACCTCGAAGATCTACCTGGCGATCAGAAGCTATCCCTCAGACTTCGGACTTGCGGGCGCGTACTCCACGATCCTGCTCGGGTTGACCTCGATCGGCATCTACATCTATGCGCGCGTGACGCGAGAGGCCTCCCGCTTCGCCACGGTGACCGGGAAAGGGTTCCGCCCTCGGGTGATCGACCTGGGCCCCTGGCGGTATCTGGCGACCGCGCTCATTGTGCTCTACCTCACCGTCATGGTCGCGCTGCCGGTGTTCGTCCTGCTGTGGAACTCGTTGCTGCCGTTCTATCTCAAGCCCTCGCTGCAGGCGCTGCAACGGCTCACCTTCGAGAATTATCCGTTTGTCTTCAAGCTCCCCAAGACCACTCGGGCCATTCTCAACAGCCTGGTCCTTTCGTTTGCCAGCGCGACGATCATCATGCTCCTGACCTCGGTGGTGGCCTGGATCGTCGTACGCACGCGGCTGCGCGGCCGGTGGGTACTCGACAATCTGGCCTCGCTTCCCCTGATCTTCCCAAGCGTGGTCATGGGCGTGGCGCTCATCTGGGTCTACCTCACGCTTCCCATTCCTATCTATGGGACGATCTGGATCTTGCTGGTGGCCTACGTCACGCGGTTCCTCCCATACGGCATGCGGGCGTGCTCCGCCGGTCTGGTGCAGATTCATCGAGAACTCGAAGAAGCCGCCGAAACCAGCGGCGCGCCGTGGCGACAGTCGTTCACCGGCATCGTCCTGCCGCTCCTCCGGCCGGCGCTGCTGGCGGGATGGATCTACATCGTCATCGTCTCGATCCGCGAGTTGGGCAGCAGCATCTTCCTTTGGGGCCCGGGCGCGGAGGTGCTCTCGGTGATCATCTTCGACTTCTGGCAAACGGGACACTTCCAGGAACTGTGCGCCGTCGGCATAATGCTGATCCTCTTGCTGTTCGTTCTCGCGCTGGTCTCGCGCCGGCTGAGTCAGCGCTACGGCGTGCAGCACTGACGCGCCGATGATCAAGGTCACGGACCTGGTGAAAGCGTTCCAGGCGGAACAAGGGCGGGTGGGCGCGTGCGAGCACATTAGTTTCGAGGTGCCTTCGGGGCGCTTCTTCACCCTGCTCGGCCCGTCCGGCTGCGGCAAGACCACGACGCTGCGCTGCATCGCGGGGCTGGAACGGCCCGATGCGGGCGAGATCGAGCTCGACGGTGAGCCACTCTTCAGCTCGCGCCGCGGCACCTTCGTACCCCCGAACCGCCGCGACATGGGAATGGTCTTTCAGTCGTATGCCATCTGGCCGCACATGTCTGTCTTCGACAACGTCGCGTTTCCGCTTCGCGTCGGGCGCCGGCGCCTGTCCGCCGCGCAGATCACGGGGCGCGTGCGACAGGCGCTGGCCACCGTGCGGCTGGACGGCCTCGAACAGCGCTCCGCCACGAAGCTGAGCGGCGGGCAGCAGCAGCGTCTGGCGCTGGCCCGCGCGCTTGTTCGCGAGCCGAAGGTGCTGCTGCTGGATGAGCCGCTTTCCAATCTGGACGCCAAGCTGCGGGAACAGATGCGGCTGGAGCTGCGACAGCTGCAGCGCGATCTCGGTATCACCACGGTCTACGTGACCCACGATCAGGTCGAGGCGCTGGCCATGTCCAACGTGGTCGCGGTGATGTCAGAAGGACGCATCATCCAGATCGGAACCCCTCGGGACATCTACGAGCGTCCCGCGAGCCGGTTCGTTGCGGACTTTATTGGCACCACGAATCTGGTGCCCGGGCGCGCGAGCGGCGCCGACGGTGAGCTCTATCGGGTGGACACGGCGCATGGACCGCTGCGCTGCGTCATGCCGGGAGGCATGGCGCCGGGCAGCGAGGTCCTGGTCTCCATCCGCCCAGAGGACGTTTCCATCGCGACGCGGCCGGCCGACGGAAGCTGGGAAGCCGTCGTGGAACAAGTCGTCTTCCTCGGCGAGGCGGTCGACTGCCGCTTTGCGGTCGGCGACTTGATCCTGCGAGCGCACGCCCATCCCTCGCTGCGGGTGCGTCGCGGCGACCGCGTCCATCTGGTATTCAATCCCGATCGCTGCGTGGGGATTCATATGGAAGCTTGAAGGGGAGGGCTTACGCCTCCGCGAAGCGTGCAAGATAGGCTGCAGCGGGGAAAAACGTCCGACGGCGAGGAGGCGTGATGCCTGAGCTCGAGCGCAAGACCCTGAACCCCCAGCGGGCCTATGACCAATGGCTCTCCGAAGAACGCATCCCTGTGTACGGCGGCTACTATATCGAAGATCTGGCAGCCGTCCCCGTTGAACGCTGGGAACGAAGAGGCGGCCTCGGCGCTTACATCCAGCTCGAAGGCACCGGGGGCACAAACGATAGTTACGTCTGCGAAATCCCTGCCAGGGCCAGTCTCAACCCGCAGCGGCACCTCTTTGAGGAAGTGATTTACATCCTGAGCGGGCGCGGGAGCACAACGGTCTGGTATGACGAGGGGCACACGCAGAGCTTCGAATGGCACGAAGGCTCACTGTTCGCCATTCCGCTCAACGCCTGGCATCAGCACCACAACGGTCTGGGCGATCGTAACGTTCGGTACGTGGGCGTGACGAGCGCGCCGCTGGTGATGGATCTGTTCCACAACCGCGATTTCGTGTTCAACAACCCGTTTGTTTTTGCAGATCGCTATGCGGGCGAGGAAGACTACTTCAGCGCGGAGCCAAAGTCGCTCGTCGGCCGGTTCATGGACACCAATTTCGTCCCCGATGTGCGAACCTTGACGCTGCAGCAGTGGAAGGAGCGTGGCGCGGGCGGCACCAACATCATGTTCGAAGTGGCCGACAACACGATGGTGGCGCATGTCTCCGAGTTTCCGGTTGGCACGTACAAGAAAGCGCACCGCCATGGGCCGGGGGCGCACGTGATGTTTCTTACCGGCAAGGGGTATTCGCTGATGTGGCCGGATGGCGGGGACATCATTCGCGTCGACTGGAAGCCCGGCGGCATGGTCGTGCCGCCGCTTCAATGGTGGCATCAGCACTTCAACGCTGGGAACACGCCCGCGCGCTATCTGGCAATCCGGTGGGGCAGCAGGAAGTATCCCATGCACGGGCTGGCCTGGAACCAGGACAACGTGGACAAGGATGTTCGGGCCGGCGGCGACCAGATTGAATATGAGGATGAGAACCCCCAGATCCGGCGGGTCTTCGAGGAGGCCCTGCGCGCCACGGGCGCCACATCCCGGATGCCGGTGGTGACAAAGGTCGGCTAACCCTGCACGGGCCCGACGATCACCCTCACGAGCACGATGACGCCCTCGATGGCGTTATCCGTCCTGAGGTTGTCGAGCTGAGCAGCGTCGGCATCGACATCGGATCGACAACCTCACACCTGATGGTTTCCCGGCTGACCCTGCAGCGGCAGGGACGGCGCCTCTCGAGCGGCTACCAGGTTATCGCCCGCGACATCGCCTATACGTCACCGATCCGTCTGACTCCATACCGCCAGGCGGATCGGCTGGATGGCTCGCGCCTGGCGGCGCATTTCGCCCGAGCCTATCAAGATGCCGGCATCGATCCGAAGACCGTGGACACCGGCGTCGTGATCGCAACGGGCGAGGCGGCAAAGAAACCAAACGCCCCGGTCGTGGCGCGGGCCGCGGCGGCGGGAATGGGACGCTTCGTGAGCGTGGCGGCAGGCCCGAGTTTGGAAGGCACGCTCGCCGCGCACGGGGCCGGCACCGTGGAACGCTCGCGCCAAGAAGGCAGCACCCTGTTGAACGTTGACCTCGGGGGCGGCGGCTGCAAGGTGGCGCTCGTGCGTCGCGGCCGGGTCGTCGATACATCGGCCATCAGCGTGGGCGCGCGGCTTGTCGCGTTCGACCGTGCCGGCCGCATCAACCGGATCGAGCAGCCCGGACGCGCGGTGGCGGGGGCGCTGGGGATACGGCTCGCCCTGGGACGGCGCCTGGCGCTCGCTTCACGGGAGGCGATGGCCGACCGTCTCGCCTCGCTGGTAACGGAGCTGCTCTCGGGGCAGCCGCAGGACGCCCTCGGCAGAAACCTTCTTCTGACCGCGCCGCCGTCCTGGACCGGGCACATCGACGGGCTGTGCTTTTCGGGTGGCGTGGCGGAATACTTTTACGGGCGCGAGACCAAAGACTTCGGGGATCTGGGCGCGCCGCTTGCCGGTGCGCTGCGCCGGCGCGTGGGGGCGCTTGGGGTGCCGGTCGTCGAGCCCCGCGAACGCATCCGCGCGACGGTCATCGGGTTATCCCAATATACCGTCCGGCTGAGCGGTAGCACAATCTATACTTCCGACGAGCGCATCCTGCCGCTACGCGACCTGCCGGTAGTGGTAATTGACCTTGCCGAGCAGCCGTTAGAGGCTCAGCGCGTCCGCGCAACGATTCTCCGGGCGCTGCGGCGGCACGACCTGGCCGGAGATGCGCGGCGTGCGCTCGCCCTTTCAGGTGATATCGAGCCGGGGTATGTCTCGCTTCGGCGCCTCGCCCAAGGGATCGTCGAGGCGGCGCATGAGATGGGGTGGGAGCGCGAACCGCTCGTGCTGATCTTCAACCGAGACATCGGCGGGCTCGTGGGGAACCTCCTCGTCAACGAGGTGGGCTATCGCGGTCCCGTCATCTCGATCGATGAGATCGACGTCCAGGACTTCGATTACCTGGACATCGGCCGCAGATTGCCCGAGGGTGAAGCCGTGCCGGTTGTCATCAAGTCCCTCGTCTTCCATCCGGCGCGGGTTCCCACCCGTACGGGGGCGGCCGTATGAGCGCGCGCACTCAACCGGCGACGCGGGCCGAGTATGGATCCGATCTCATCGTCGACTTGCTCGGGAAGCTCGACGTCGAGTTCGCCGCGCTCAATCCGGGGGCGACATTTCGCGGCCTGCACGATTCCATCGTGAATTACGGCGGCAACACGCGGCCGCAAATCGTGTTGTGCTGCCATGAGGAGATTGCGGTGGCGGTCGCGCATGGCTACGGCAAGGCCAAGGGCCGGCCGATGGCCGCGATCGTGCACGATCTTGTCGGTCTGCTTCACGCGCAGATGGCGGTCTATATCGCCTGGCTGGACCGCGCGCCCGTGCTGGTGCTTGGCGCGACCGGGCCGATGGCCATCGAGCAGCGGCGCCCATGGATCGATTGGATCCACACCGCGCTGGTGCAGGGCCAGGCCGTCCGCGACTACGTGAAGTGGGACGATCAACCGGCCAGCCTGCAGGGCATCGTCGAGTCTTCGATCCGGGCGTATCGGATCGCGATGACCGAGCCCCGGGGCCCGGTCTACCTGTGTTTCGACGCGGCGCTTCAGGAACAGCGACTCGAGGAATCCGTGGCCATTCCGCAGGTGGGGCGGTTTGGGCCGCCCCGCGCCGCGCAGGGTGATCCCGCCGCCGTCGATCAGGCCGCTCGATGGCTCGTGGACGCGGAGGACCCTGTGATCATCGCCGGCCACGTAGGTCGAAAGGCCGGCGGGGTCGACGGCCTCGTCGAGCTGGCCGAAGCGGTCGGCGCGCCGGTGGTGGATCTCGGCAGCCGGTTCAATTTTCCGAACACGCATCCCCTGGATTTGACCGGCGCCGAGGAGCCGCTGCTCGGGAAAGCCGATCTCGTGCTCGCGCTGGATGTCTTCGATCTCGAGAAGGCGCTCGCCAAGGTCGACCGCACGAGCCGCCTGAGGCTCCCCCTCATCGGCGGCCATACCAGACTGATCCACATCTCGATGAATGACCTTCTTGTGCGAAGCTGGGCGCAGGAGCAGGGGCACCTTCACCCGGTTGACCTGCCGATTGCCGCGGACACGTCGGGCGCGCTTGCCGCCCTCGCGGCGCGGTGCCGAGAGCTCACCGCCACAGATCCGCGGTGGCCGGCGCGGCGCGCGCAACGGCTCAGCGGATACGGCACGAAGCATGATCAACTGCGGCTGCGATGGCGGGAAGAAGCCGAGCGCCTGCGCGATGCCCGGCCGATCGCGATGGCGCGCCTGGCGACCGAACTGTGGGACGTGGTCAAGGACGAGGATTGGGTGCTGGTAAACCGGGCGCTGCGCGGTTGGACGCGACGGTTGTGGGACTGGACGCAACCGCACCAGTACGTTGGCGCGTTGATGGGTGGCGGAGTCGGGTATGGTATCGGGCACGCCATTGGCGCCGCGCTGGCTCATCGCGACGCCGGCCGCCTGTGTATCGACATTCAGCCCGACGGCGACCTGCTCTACACGCCGAGTGGCCTGTGGACCGCCGCCCACCACCGTGTCCCGCTGCTCGTCGTCATGTACAATAATCGCTCGTACTACAACGATGAAGACCATCAGATCCTGATAGCGAAGAGCCGCGGCCGTCCGGTGGAGAACGCGCACATCGGACTACGCATCGACGAGCCGCCCGTGGACTTCGCCGGACTCGCGCGGTCTTTCGGGCTCTACGGCGACGGCCCGATTGAAGATCCGGCCGATCTTCGGCCGGCGCTCGAGCGCGCTGTGCGGTACGTGAAAGAGCAGCGGGGACCCGCGCTGGTTGACATCGTCACCGAGTCGCGGTAGCGATTGGGAGGCCGAAATGGATGATTCAAGCGCAACGACCGCGGTGCAGACGCGAGCTCTGCGTGCGCGGCTGGCGCTGGCGTGCAATATCCTGGCCATGGAGGGCCATACGGACATCAGCCTGGGTCACGCATCGCTGCGCGAGCCTGGCGCGAACGAATACTGGGTGAAAGCCTCAGGGTTTGGGCTCGAAGAGGTGGCCGCTGACGACATCATCCTGGTCGACCTCGAAGGCACCAAGCGCGCGGGCGATCGGCCTGCGCATCGCGAGCTGCCCATTCACGCCGAGGTGTACCGGCGACGTCAAGACGTGTGCGCGGTCGTGCACACCCACCCGTCCTATGCGACGGCTCTGGCGGCCACGGCAGTACCGCTGCGGCCGGTAAGTCACGAAGGCGTACTGTTTCAGCCTCTCCCGCGATTCACTGAGATGACCGATCTGATCATCACCGCCCAGCAGGGCCGTGCTATGGCCGAGGCGCTCGGTCCGCACAACGCCCTGCTGCTCAAGAACCACGGCGTCGTGACGGTGGGGCCGAGCATCGAGTACGCGACGCTCTTTGCGATCTTCCTCGAGAAGGCGGCGCAGATGCAGTCCCTCGCCGCGTCGTTCGGACCCTTTGAATGGACCGACCCCAAAGAGGCCGCCGGGAAACGCGAGCGCATCTATCATCCCAAAGCCATGGAGACGTTCTGGGAGTACTACCGGCGCAAGGTCGAGCGGCAGCGACACCGGCTCGCGTGAGCGCCGTCGCGAACGGCGTGTGGCGGTGGCTTCCAAAGCCCGACCGCACGAATGCCGGCATGTGGGCGATCAGCGCTGGTCATGCGATGACCCATGCGTCGTCAGCGGCATTCTACTTGATGCTGCCGTTTGTCGCTCGGGAACTCGGGTTGACGTACGGCCAGCTCGGATTGATGCTCTCGTTGCGGCAGTTCATGAGCATGCTGGTCAACCTGCCGGCCGGGATGATCGTTGATACGGTCGGCAAACACCACCTGCTGATGGCCCTGGCGCTCGCGGGAACCGCGGTGCCGTATCTCGTGGTCGCTGGCACCTCGAACTACGCCGTGATCCTCGTCTGCATGGCCTGGATCGGCATCGCCATGTTCTTGTGGCATCCTGCGGCGATCACCTCGATCTCGGAGATGTATCCCGCCCGACGGGGATACGGCTTGGCGCTCCACGAGGTGGGAGCGAACCTCGGCGACACGCTCGCACCGCTGGCGACGGGGTTTCTCCTGGCCTACCTCACATGGCGCCAGGCGCTAACCATCAATGTGGCCATAGGCCTGCTGGTGGCGCTCGTCATCGTGCGCATGGTCGCGCACGCCCGGGGGGCCCGCAGGGAGGGAACCCAGCGCGGCCTCTCGGTCGCGGAGTATCTGGAAGGCCTCCGCATCCTCGCCCGGAACACCAGCCTGCTCCTCCTCGCGATGGTCTCCGGCATCCGCTCGCTGACCCAGCAAGGGCTCACGGCATTTCTGCCGCTGTATCTGGTGAATGACTTGAAGGTGCCCGCGGCACTCCTCGGCCTCTACATGACCGTGGTGCAGGGATCGGGAATGATCGCCACACCGATCGCGGGCACACTTTCCGACCGCATTGGGCCTAAACGCGTCGCCACGGCAGGGATGCTCATCACCAGCGTGGTGCTCGTCGGGTTTGCGGCGATCGACCTTGGCTCGGCCTTCGTCGCGGCGCTTGCGCTGCTCGGCTTTTTCGCCTATGCGATGCGGCCGGCCATCTTAAGGTGGGCCATTGGCGTCGTGCCCCGCCGCTATGAGGGGACGACGGTCGGGACGCTTTTCACCACGCAGGCGCTGTTCTCGACGATCATGCCTTTGGTCGGCGGCGCGCTGGCCGACCGCTACGGCTTGCTGAGCGTGTTCTACTTCATCGCCGGGGCCGTGCTGGTGGCGAACCTAGCGGTCTTCGCCGTGCCTGACCTCCGCCGCCCGGCGGCACCCTCTGAGCCGCCAAAGGAACCGTAGAGCCATGGTGCGTCGGCGGCGTGCGACCCGTCCCGAATACGGATCGGATCTGGTCGTAGACCTGCTCCGCGATCTTGGCATCGAGTATGCGGCCCTCAATCCAGGCGCCACGTTCAGGGGACTGCACGATTCCATCGTTAACTATGGCGGCAATCAGCGCCCGCACCTCATCCAGTGCGGCCACGAGGAGATCGCGGTCGCCATCGCGCACGGCTATGCGAAAGCGGCGGGGCGGCCCATGGCGGTGATCGTCCACGACGTCGTGGGCCTTCAGCACGCCAGCATGGCGGTCTTCAACGCCTGGTGTGATCGCGTCCCGCTGATCCTCCTCGGTGGCACGGGCCCGATGGCCACCGAGGCGCGGCGACCCTGGATCGACTGGATCCATACCGCGCTGGTCCAAGGTGAGGCGGTGCGCGACTACGTCAAATGGGACGATCAGCCCGCGAGCCTGGCCTCGATGCCCGAGGCCTTTCTGCGCGGCTACCGCGTGGCGACCACCGAGCCTGCGGGCCCGGTGTACCTGTGCATCGATGCCGGCCTCCAAGAGATGGTGATGACCGAACAGATTTCGCTCCTGCCTCGCGACCGGTATCAGCCGCCCGCGCGTCTGCACGCCGATGGGGGGGCGCTGGATGAAGCCGTTGAGATGCTGGCCGGAGCGGAACGGCCCGTGTTCATTGCCGAGTACCTCGGCCGGAACCACGCGGCCGTAGCGGAGCTCGTCGGTCTGGCCGATCTGCTTGGCGCGCCCGTGATCGATCTGTACGACCACGGGCGGTTCAACTTCCCCAACACCCATCCGATGGATCTGACCGAGGCCGCCGCCGAGATGATTGCCGAGGCCGACCTTGTGCTGGCGCTGGACGTTGTCGATCTGTACGGTGCGCTGGCGCGCGTCGATCGCACCACACGGCGGGCCGAGCCGATCGTGTCGCCCGCCGCTAAGATCGTGCACATCACGCTGGCCGATCTGGCGGTGCGCGGTTGGGTGAACGATTATCAGAGGCTTGCCGCGGTCGACCTGCCTATCATGGCCGACACCTCGCTCGCCTTGCCCGCGCTCGCGGACCGCCTCCGCGGGGACGCGGGGGAAGCCGCGCGCGGGCCCCGCCGCCAGCGCCTGCGTGAACGGCACGACGCGCTGCGCCGGGAGGCCCAGGCGCGGGCGCGGGCCGAGTGGAATGCGGTTCCCATTGCCCCGGCGCGGCTGGCGGCCGAAGTGTGGGAGGCCGTGAAAGGCGACGATTGGGTGCTCGCCAATGGGACGCTCAATGGCTGGGCCAGGACGCTGTGGGACTGGACAAAGCCCGACCAATACCTGGGCTACAGTGGTGGCGCGGGGTTAGGCTATGGGCCCGGCGCATCGCTGGGTGTCGCACTGGCCCACCGCGACGGCGGCCGTCTGTGCATTGATCTACAGCCCGACGGCGACCTCCTCTATACGCCGCAGGCCCTGTGGACGGCCGCGCATCATCGCATCCCGCTGCTGATGGTGGTCTGCAACAATCGTTCCTATCACAATGACGAAGTGCACCAGGCGCTGATGGCGCGCGCGCGCGGCCGGTCGGTTGAGAACCGGGTGATCGGCATTCGGCTGGAGGAGCCTCCTGTGGATTTCGCGGGAATGGCCAGGGCGTTGGGCGTGCACGCGGAAGGCCCCATTGAAGATCCAGATGAGATTGGCCCCGCCCTGCGCCGGGCGATTGACGTCGTCAACGGGCAGCGTCTGCCGGCCCTGGTGGACGTTGTGCTCCGCACCGAATAACGCCGGGTCTAGGGGCAGGCGCCGGCGAATCGGGTGTCGGCGAACTCCTCAAAGGGAATGGCCCGCCGCGCGAGCTCGTACTTGACGGCCAGCTTCATCTCCACGTCGAACGCCGACTTGCTCAGACACCCCGTGCCAAACCCCGGCTTGATACGGTCGAGCATCTTCACGATGAGCGCACGGTCCAGACCCGCGAACAGCTCGGCCGTCTTGGGATTTCTCGTGACCAAGTCGGCGATCTCAGCGGTGCTCGTGGCGCGAATGTACTCCAGGCCCTTCTTGTGCGCTTCCACCATGCGGCGGACGACGCCCGGGTTGCGCGCAATGACATCCTCACGGGTCACCAGCACCAGGGCGAGCGCTTTGGTTGAACCCACCCACCGCTGGTGCTCCTGAGGTTCCCAGATCCTGGTGATGGGGTAGGCGATGCCCTCTTCGATGACGCGCGTCGTTGTGGGCTCCCAGGCCGAGAACGCGTCGACGCGTCCGGTGCGGATGGCTGTATAGATGACACCCGGATCGCCCCCGAGCGAGAGGAACTGAACGTCCTTCTGCGGATCGAGCCCCGCCGCTTCGAGGTACACGCTGCCCATCGCCCACGACGCCGCGCCGGGGGTGCTGAACCCCACCCGCATCCCGCGGAGGTCGGAAACAGCCCGCACCCGATCGCGAAGCTCGCTGCGCACCACGATGTTGAAGATCTCCCGATCGTGAAGCGAGATAAGCGCCCGCCACGGTGACCCTGCAATCCGCGCCAGAGGCACGTGGATGAAAGCGAACAGCCCAAAGTCGTATTCCCTGGCGATCATTGCGGTGCGCAGCGTGCCGCCCGACCCGAGCACGAAATTCTCGAGGTCGATGCCCTGCTCGCCGAGATATCCCTTCGCGTGGGCAACCAGCGTGGGAAGATTGAGCTCGTAGGAGACGACTCCCGGCAGCGTCAGCTTATAGCGGACCTCGGCCCCCCGGACGGATCCGCCAACCACGACCAGGCATGCCGCCACGGTGAGCGCCCACGTCAGCGTTCTCGCCAGCCCGCGGTTCTGCATCAGGTGTCCTCCTTTACAGCGCGATCAACGGCTGGTTTTCCCTCTATGATAGGTGAATCCTTCGCGCCGACAGGTGTAGGCGAGTGACAGTGGGTATCATTCCGTATGAGTGCCCGTCGCCGCACGCATTCCGCTCGCTGCGGTAAGGCCTCGGGAGGTGTAGGAATGCGGTTCGTTCTGGCGTCGCTCGCGGCGCTGGCGGTTCTCGTGTCGGCCACGGCGTGGGCAGGTCCCGCGGCCCCGGCCGCCGGTCCAAGTTTCCAGGGTAAGACGATCACGATCGTCGTGGGGTATCCGCCGGGCGGCGGATACGACCGTATGGCACGCTTGGTGGGCAGGTACCTCGAAAAGTCGCTGCCGGGGAGCCCGACCGTGGTCATTCAGAACATGCCGGGCGCCGCCAGCATCGTGGCGGCCAACAGCGTGTTCAACATGACACGGCCCGACACCCTGATGTTGGGCGCCTTCAACCGCAACCTGCCGCTGGCCCAACTGGTGAAAGTCGACGGCGTGCGGTTCGACATGAGCAAATTTGCCTGGATCGGCAGTCCTTCGAACGAGACGACGGTCATGGTAATCCGCAGCGATCTTCCCCATCGTACCGTCGACGATCTGCGCCGGGCCAGGGAGCCGCTGAACATGGGGGCCACGGGGCCGGGTGCCAGCACGTTTGACTTCCCTCTGCTGTTGAAAGCGTTCCTGGGCGCCAACCTCCGGATCATTGCGGGGTACCAGGCGGGAACGGAAGTCAACCTCGCTATCGAACGGAGAGAGATGGACGGCCGAGCGGGATCGTATTCTTCCCTCAAGCCCCTGATCGATCGCGGTTTGGTGCGCCCCATCGTCCGCGGCCGCGCGTCGGCTCCCGAGATCGACAAGCTGCCCGTCGATGAAGACCTGACAAATGACCCGCGTGCTCGTGCGGTGATGGCGCTACGCTCGGTTCCCGATATCATGGGCCGGCCCTTCGTCGCACCGCCCAGCACACCCCCAGACATCGTTCAAGCCTATCGCGACGCCCTGCAAAGGATCACTCGCGATCGCGAGTTCGTGGCCGAGGCGACGCGGGGTGGATTCGACATCGACTTCACCACGGGCGAGCAGGCCTTGAGAATCACCCTTCAGGTGCTCAACGCCTCGCCCGACGTGGTGCGCGTGTTTGCCCAATTCTTCAAGTTCGAGTAGTATTCGACCAGCCGTGTGATCATCGACTTTCAGCATCACTTCGTGCCGCTAGGGCTGGCCGAGCGCCGCGGATTCACGCCGGGCGAGCGGCGCACGATTATGGAAGATGGCATCCCCAAGTTCACGCTGCACGCAAAACTGTACGACATGGATGAGCAGTTGCGTGACATGGACATCGCCGGCATCGATGTGGCGGTCCTTTCGTGCAACCTCGGGTGGGACGCCCCGCTCGATGACTGCAAGCTGATCAACGAGACGTGCGCGGAGCTCCAGCAACGTTTGCCCAGACGGTTTGCCGGCCTGGCCCACGCCCCAATCATGGAGGACGATGGCCTTCGTGAGCTGGAGCGGGCAATCCGCGAGCTGGGCCTGCGGGGCGTTACGATTGCGTCGCAGATGGGAGGCGAGCCGCTGGATTCTCCACGGCTCCGCGATTTCTACGCGAAGGTCGCGGCCCTCAGCGTGCCGATCTTCGTGCACCCAGCCCAGGCGCTGCGGGGGTATGCGTTCCTCCAGGAGTACGATCTCGCCAGGATCATCGGCCGTGAGTTCGACTTGGCGGTCGCCGCTACGCGCCTCATCGCCGGGGGCGTGCTGGAATCGTTCCCCGGGCTGGCGGTCGTCATCGCGCACTTTGGCGGCGGGATCGCCGCGGTCAAGGAACGGCTGGAGGCCAAGGCCGGCCGCTTCGGTACGCTCCGGCGCCCCTTCGATGAGTCTTTCGACCGGCTCTACTTCGACATGGCGGGGTTCGAGGGTGGTCCGCACGCGCTGACCTGCGCCCTGACCGGCATCAAGCCCGAGCGCCTGGTCTTTGCCACCGACTACCCACAGGACTTTACCGGCGCCACGACGCAGACCCGCAAAGGGGTCGAGGACATCCGCGAGTACATCGCGTGCATCCGCGGCCTTGACCTCCCCGACGGTGCGACATCCGCCATGCTCGGGGGCACGGCGGCTTCACTTTTGAGGTTGGAGGGATCCGTGCTTCCGCGCGCATGACGCCGAAGTTTCCCACCCTGGCCAGGCGACACCTGAATAGGCTGCAAGGGAACGTCCGGGCATTGAGCACCGACCTGAAAAGGCTCAGCCTTACGCGGACGCTTGCCCTTGGCACCAGCACACGCGACTTCCTCCGTGGGCCTCTCACCGTACCGCGCGCCGAGGAAGCGATCAAACATGCGCTCGAGCATCGTGAAGAGAACTTCCTTGAAATCGTCCGGACGCGCATCTACGAGTCCCCAGACAGTCCCTATGTGAGGTTGCTCAAGATCGCCGGGTGTGAATTCCCCGATCTCCGTGCATTGGTTCGAAGATCCGGGGTGGATCGCGCCCTGGAGCGGCTGGCGAAAGACGGCGTCTACCTTACGTCGGACGAGTTCAAGGGGAATACCCACATCGTGCGTCGGGGACAATCGTTTCGCGTCGTTCCGGACGACTTTCTGCGCCAGAACGCACCGGCGGGATTCACCGGGATCAGCAGCGGCACCAAGAACCGGCCTGTCCGCACCTTCATCACATTCGACTGGCTTGCCATGCGCGCACAGGCCATGGCCGTGTTCCTGTCCGCGCACGATCTCTATTCGTATGCTCACGCCGTGTACGACGGAACGCTCCCCGCGAGCGCAGGTATGAACAACCTCCTGTTGTACGCCAAGGCGGGATTGGCAACCGATCGCTGGTTTGCCCGTAAGATCCCGGGCAGTACCTGGCTAGAAGGCCCCTACTATCTTCTTGCCACCCATGTGATCGTGCTGGCGGGGAAGCGTTTTGGGCCGGGTTTTCCGCGGCCCGAGTTCATCGACATCCAGGATGTTCACCGCATCGTCCGTTGGGTAGAAGAGCAGGGTCGGAAAGGCCACCGCTGCTGCATCACGGCCGCCGCCAGCAACGCGATCAGGGTCGCGCGTGTGGCGTGGGAGACGAGCGCCTCGCTCAGTGGAACAAAGTTCATCATGTCCGGCGAGCCCTTCACCGAGTCCAAACGCCAGCTGCTTGAACGAGTCGGCGGCAGCGGGACGGGCCGGTATGCGTATGGCGGCGGGGTGAACATCGGCTTCGGGTGTGCGCGCGGGGTACACACAGATGATGTGCACGTCAACGAGCATCTGCTCGCGCTTCTGGCCCATCCAGAACCACTGCCCGGCACCGGGCCGCAGATCCACCCGCTGATGTGCACGACGTTGAATCCTTTGTCCCCCAGAATGCTTCTCAATGTGCAAAATGGTGATTATGCGGCCCTGGAACGGCGGGAGTGTGGCTGCGCCCTGGGAACGGTCGGCCTCACGCTTCATGTGAGCCGCATCCGAAGCTTCGAGAAATTCACGAGCGAGGGCACGAACTACTTCTATGGCGATCTTTTCCCGCTATTCGAGGAGATCCTTCCCGCCGAGTTCGGGGGAAGTCCTGGTGACTACCAGCTTGTGGAAGAGGAAGACAGTGCCGGGCAGACACGTCTCACCGTTGTCGTTCATCCTCAGGTCGGGGCACTCAACGAAGAGCGCCTGCTTTCACGGCTGCGGGAAGCCCTCGCCGACGGCTCGAAGGGCAATCGCATCATGGCCGGTATCTGGCGCGGCGCCGGGACCCTACGGGTGAGACGCGACCTTCCACACGCCAGCCCTCGGGGAAAGATCTTACCGCTTCACATCCCCCGTTGAGGGGAACCTCAGGCTTTCTTCTGCGCTTCTTGCAGCACCAGCGCCCCGACCTCGCGGACGAATTTCTCCATGCAGTCGTAGAGGACCGTCAGCGACTTGCGGAGCTCTCCCAGGGTTGCGGGATCGTGCTCGCGCTCAACCGGCAAGTGCGATCGGAGGTGTACCTCCATACGCCAGCGCGACCGGGCGATCGCCTCGGCGAGCTTGTCAAAGTCCTGGCTCAACTCCTCGGTCACGCCCATGGTCAATTCTTCATGCAAGCCCATCGTCCGCGGCCTCCTAAAAGAACTTCCGCCCGGCCTTCTTGTCCGGCACCCGTACACCCAACTCGGCGATGATGGGATCTACTTCTTTGATGTAATCTTCGCGGGCCTTCGCATTGTGCCGGCGCTTGATCCCCCAGTAGACATACCGCTCGCTGCGCTTGGAATCAGACCGGCCAAACATGTCCAGGGCCATGGGATAGTACTTGTCGATGGATTGTTGGGCGATCTTCTTGCCCTCGGGTGTCTTGACGAGGTCTTGGAGCTTCAACTCCCCAAACTTGACGTGGCCCTTCTCTTCGTCAATGACCCGTGGCAGAACCCCGCGCACCGGGACGTAGCTGCAGCCCTCGAACTCCTCGAGCTGGTACCGTCCCACGCGGTCGATCATGAAGCTGAAGGTCGCGAAATCGACCCACGTGTCCATCGAGTGCCTGAATACGTCCACCATGCGGTCCTCGGGTTCCTTATGAATGAGATCGTCGGCGGTGCTCCCGATGTCTTTCAATAAATTATTGAACTTCCGGAAGTGATCGACCTCCTCGGCGGCGATACGGGCGACGCGCCACATGTCGTCGGCATTGGGCGCGCGTAGCAGCCACTTGTCGACGTAGAGGTGCGGTCCACCGATCTCCGCGTCGGCCTGAATGTAGAACACGCGCAACAGCAGGTCCTTGTACTCGTCGTCCATCTTGCTAAAATTCTCAGGCGTCACTTCGCCGGTAAATCGCTCTGCCATTCTCATCCCTCCCGACCGGTTGGCCTTCACCGTTTCTGCCGGACCGCCCGGATACCCTGCCCCGCGGATATGCTCACCCGGCGCGTGACGCGGCGACGGGTAGGGCTCGACTATGGCCCCAGCGAAATTTTGAGTCATATGCCCCAGGCCTTTCAGCAATACAATGCGGCGACCACCTTCGTCGACGAGCCTCTCGAACGGGGCTGGGGCAACCGCATCGCGTTTGTACAGGGGGCCCGCCGGGTTACGTACCACCAGTTTGCCGAGCTCACCAACCGAACCGGAAACGTTCTGCGCGAGCTTGGGGTGGAGATGGAGCAGCGCGTCATGCTGCTTCTTTACGACTCGCCCGAGTTTGCCTGCAGCTTCTTTGGAGCCATCAAGATCGGAGCGGTTGCGGTTCCGGTCAGTACGCTCTTGCGAGCCGAGGAATACGCCTACTTCCTCAACGACAGCCGGGCGCGCGTGCTCGTCGCGCATGAGCCGCTGCTGGCGGAGATCGAGCCGGTTGTGGGGACGCTCACGTTCCTCAAGCACATCGTCGTCGTGCCGGTGGGGACGACCCGCCGGCCGGGCGCGGAACGGTATCAGCATCTTGACGCCCTGGTCACACGCGCATCGTCGAGCCTCGCGCCGGCCGAGACCGTCGCGGATGACGCAGCGTTCTGGCTATACACCTCGGGAAGCACGGGCCTGCCAAAGGCTGCCGTGCACCGGCAGCATGACATGCTCTACTGTGCCGATACGGTCGCCAGGCATGTCTTCGCCTACGCGCCCGAGGATCGCGCGTACTCGGTCTCCAAGCTCACGTTCGCCTACGGGTTGGGCAACGGGCTGTACTTCCCCCTGCGCTTTGGCGCGTCCGCGGTGCACGAGGCGGGCCGGCCGACCCCCGAATCCATCTTCGAGACGATCCAGCGATACCGGCCGACCCTGGTCTTCACGGTGCCGACGATCTTCGCGCGGTTGCTGGCGGTCGAGGATGCGCCGCGGCGCTATGATCTGAGCTCGGTGCGCATGTACGTCTCATCGGGTGAACCCCTGCCCGAGGCGCTCTTTCATCGGTGGGAGCAGCGTTTCGGGGCGACGATCTTCGATGTCGTGGGCTCGACGGAGAACCTGCACGACTTTCTGGCGAACCGTCCCGGCTACATCAGGCCTGGCAGCAGCGGTGTTCCCGTGCCGGGGTATGAGTGCCGGATCGTGGACGATGCGGGCGAAGAAGTCACGGATGGCCAGGCCGGACACCTGCTCGTCAAGGGCGGGAGCACGGCATCCTGTTACTGGAACAACCGCCAAGCGACCCAGCGCACCATGCTCGGCGAGTGGCTGCGCACCGGCGACATGTTCGTGCGCGACGCGGAGGGATTCTACTGGTACTGTGGCCGGGACGACGACATGTTCAAAGTAGGCGGGTTGTGGGTGTCTCCCCATGAGGTGGAGAACGCCCTCCTGGGGCATCGCGCGGTGCTGGAGGCCGCGGTGGTCGCAGTACCGGACGAACACGGTCTACTCCGGTCGAAGGCCTACGTCGTCTTGAAGGATGGTGAAGGGCCCGGCCCCGAGGTGGTCGCGTCCCTGCAGGCGTTGGTAAAAGAGCGCCTTGCGCCGCACAAAACTCCGCGCTGGATCGAGTGCGTTCCCGATCTGCCCAAAACGGCCACGGGCAAGATTCAGCGGTTTCGTCTGCGACCACGCACCACGGTTCGCGCCGGTGCGGGGGGAAGCACGTGAAGGTCCAGAGACCGGCAGACCTCGCCCGGGACATCGTGGCCGCCTGTCGCATCCTCGACGGCAAGGGGCTCGTGGAGGCCTATGGACATGTCAGCGCCCGCATGCCGGGTCGCGACCTCCTGATGGTCACGCCACGGGGCGGGCTGGACGCTTTGCAGCCCCGCGATCTGCTAATCGTTGACCTCCGCGGCCGCCTCGTCCGCGGGCGCGGAACGCCGCCGCTAGAGTTATCCATGCACACGGAGGCCTACCGGCGACGTCCCGACCTTGGCGCGTTGTGCCGCACGCACAGCACAATGGCCGGTGCCTGGAGCACTTTGGGGCGCAGTTTGCCCGCCACCCACGGCTTCGGGAGTTTCCTTGGTCCTGAGGTGCCGGTCTTTCCCAAGCCCGATCTGATCACTACCGACGCGCTGGGCGCAGAACTGGCGCAGGTGTTGGGGTCGGGTGAGGCGGTGCTTCTCCGCGGCAACGGCACCCTTGTTGTCGGCCGCACGGTCTCGGAGGCGTGCGTCAAGGCGCTGTTCCTCGAAGAATCGGCGAGGATTCAGTGCCTGATTGCGGGCGCGGGGACGCCGCTCGCGTTGACCCCAGAAGAGTTGGCCCGGCGGACCGATGTTCCGTACGACCACTACGGGCGCGCGTGGCAATACTACCGCGCCAGGTTTGCTTCCGGCGTCACGCGGGCGAGGGGATCCCGGCGCAAGGCCGCGCGATGACGGTTGTCCTCAACGACGACGACGTCAGCCGGCTGCTCTCGATGGAGCATTGCATTGGGGCGCTCGAAGAGGCCTACACGGATGCGGGCCGCGGTACGGCCGTCAATGCGCCGAGGCGCGACACCTTCCTGGCGTCATCCCGGCCCGGAAGCTACTACTCGTTCAAGACCATCGAAGGCGGGCTTGAACGCCTGGGAGTCGTCGCGCAGCGCATCAATTCGGATTTGATCACCTATCCCTTGATCGACGGCGTCCCGCGTCGCGTGAAGGTCCCCGCCGCTCCGGGCGGCCGCTACGTCGGGCTTGTCTTTCTCTACAGCACGGAGACGCTCGAGCTGCTGGCCATCATGACCGATGGTCATCTCCAGCGCATGCGCGTGGCGGGGACCACCGGGGTGGCCGCCAAGCACCTGGCCCGGCCTGATGCACGCACGCTCGCGCTGTATGGGTCGGGATGGCAGGCCGAGGCGGCGGCCTGGGCACTCGCGGCGGTCCGGTCACTCTCGTCCATTCGCATCTATAGTCCCACGCCGGCAAACCGTACTGCACTGGCCCAACGGTTGACCGAGCGGCTGTCCCTGGAAGCCATCCCTGTGGCAAAGCCAGAAGAGGCGGCCCGTGGCGCCGACATCGTGGCAACGGCCACGAACGCGCAGCGCGCCGTGGCTTCCGGCGCCTGGGTAGAGTCGGGGATGCATTTGACGTCGATCACCACAGTTGAGCTCGACGAAGCGGCCTGGCAGCGGGCCGACCGCATCATCGCGTCTGCTACGCCCGACCACTACATGAACTACCGCACGGCTAACCCAGGACTCGATCGCGTCCTCTCCGATCGCGACCTGCGCACCAACGTGGAGGACCGGCGTTTCGAACAGTTTGCCGGGAAAATGTCTCTACTCTCGGAGATGCTGATCGGACGCGCGTCCGGCCGCACGCACCCCGAGGAAGTCACGCTGATGGACAAGACCTGGGGCCTGGGCATCGAGTTCGCCTCGGTCGCCAAGGTCGTCTACGATCGGGCGAAAGCCGTCGGCGCTGGGCACGAGATCCCGACCGAGTGGTTTACGCAGACGTCCCACCCGTAGGACCGTTACTTCTTCCTGTAGGCTACTCGTCGATGCCGAATGTATTCGACCTCGACGGCCTCCTCGCCCACGATCCGATAGATGATCCGGTAGTCGCTCGTCCTGAGCTTCCAGTATCCTTCCCAGTCGCCATGCAGCCTGTCGCCCGATCGAGGATCGTCGATGAGTTGGTCGAGGGTCAACTCGACCTTCCGCCGAGCCTCGAGGGGCAGCTTCTTGATATCGCGAATTGCCCTCCGGGTGAACCGGAGGTTCGCCATTATCGTCTCTTGCGGCTCTGACGCAGAGGGGGGTGACCGAAGACGCTCTCGTATGTGTACACGCGACCAGCCTTGGCGTCGGCCCGCGCTTCTTCCAGAGCGCGCAGCGCGCCGGGATCGGCCATTTCTTCTAGGGTCGCCATGATGCTGTTGTACTCAGTCGCGCCGAGCAGTACCGCCGCCGGCATTCCATCGCGGGTGATCACGATATGGTCCCCCACCTCGGCTGTGCGAATGAGCTTTGCCAGACGTTGATGGGCCTCTTTCACGCCGACAATCTTCGCCATTATCCCAGCTCCGCGTACTAAGATATATACCTTAGTATAGACTATGGTATGAACTGAGGTCAACTCTCGGCTGGTGCAGGGCGGGGTTTGAGCCGCGTCAAAGGAACGGTGCCAATGCCGGCGATTGAGCTCAGCCACATCGACAAGAGCTTTCACCTCGGCAGGCAGCGGGTGAAGGCGGTCGAGGCTTTTTCGCTCACCATTCCGGAAGGGCAGATCGTCACGCTGCTGGGCCCCAGTGGGTGCGGGAAGTCCACGACGCTGCGCTGCATCGCCGGGCTCGAGCGACCCGACGACGGGGAGATCCGGTTCGGCGAGCGCGTCGTCTTCAGCCGGAGGCAGCGCGTCTTCGTCCCGCCCGAACGCCGCAATATCGGCATGGTGTTTCAGTCCTATGCCATCTGGCCGCACCTGACCGTCTTTGAAAACGTCGCCTATCCTCTTCAGGTACGACGGGTTTCGGGGGGCGAGGTCAGGGATCGTGTGCGTCGGGCGCTGGATTTGGTAGGGCTGACGGGGCTCGAAGATCGCCCGGCCCCGTTTCTCAGCGGCGGTCAGCAGCAGCGTGTCGCGCTGGCGCGCGCGCTGGTGTACGAACCATCGGTGCTTCTGCTCGACGAACCGCTCAGCAACCTGGATGCCAAGGTGCGCGAGCACGTCCGTGAGGACCTACGGATCCTGCAGCGACAGCTCGGCATCACGACGGTGTACGTGACCCACGATCAACTCGAGGCCTTGTCGCTCTCCGATGTGGTCGCCGTCATGCACGACGGCCACCTCGTCGAGGTGGGAACGCCCCAGGCGCTGTACGAACGGCCCCGCGCGCGCTTCACCTCAGATTTTCTCGGAGAGATCAGTTATCTGGCCGGCACCGTGGCCTCGAAGGACGGCAACTCCCTGACGATCCTCACGGCCTATGGTCCGGTGCGCTGCGTCACCGCCGTGGAGATTCGGACGGGCGACGCCGTACTTGCTGGAATTCGCCCGGAGCACGTCACGCTCTCCACGCAGCGGCCTGGGGACGGTACGAACGCTTTCGAGGGCACCGTGGTGTCCGTCCTCTTCGAAGGCACCCATACGAAGTACCGAGTGTCGGTGGGCGACCTGGCCTTCCTGGCCTTTGGCCGCCCCGCCTTCGGCGTGGGTGACCGGGTGGTTGCCTCCGTGGACCCAGACCGCCTAGTTGTGCTTCGAGACCTGCCTGGTTAACCTAGGGAACACCGAATCTGGCGATGGTGCTTGCAAAGCACTCTGAATTCTACCTGCCGGAGAAGGACGCCACGTTCGTGATCCTGGTCAACTCGGACATAGCGACAAACGGGGTCAACCCCATGCCCGCCCTCTTCAAGGCGCTGGCCAAAGTCGTCACGCCGGACAACGTGCCCGAATGACGTCAAAAGCCACTGTGGCAAGCCGTGCGACCTGGTCGGCCCGGGAGAATGTATAGGCTACTCGAGCCTGACCGGATCGCCGCGGCGGATCGTACCGCCGCGCAGGACAGCGGCATAAACGCCGACGTTGACCTGGTTGTGCTGGGCCGCCGTACGCAGGATGCCTGGATCCCTGGGTAGATCACCCTGAGGTAGGGTCGTCATCACGCACCGGGGGCAGGGCCCCGAGACGCTTAGGCGAACTTCGTCGCCGATGGCGAGCGTGTGTCCGACCCACGCGTTCTCAACGAAATCTTTCTCGGTAGAGGCAGGCTGCACCACGATGTTTGGACGAAACCGGCGGACCTCGAAGCGCCCTTGCGGATAGAGCTCCCGCAGCCGGTCGATCGTGGCAGTTGTCAGTACATGGGCGACGGCGAGGTCGAAGAACGTGCCTGCTGGCATCGCCTCATCGGTGACCGTTTCCCTGTGGGCGAGACCCTCCATATCCGGCCAGTATTCTTCGAGGCTGGGCGTCTCGGGCGCCGTTGTCGCAAGTGTCACCTCACGGCCGAGAGCGTTCGTCAGGACCTTGTTGAGGTCCCTCTGCTCGCTGGTAACGAGGCCGCCGGTCGGAAGAGTGATCCGAACCGGCGGAATCTTCTCACCAGCGCGTGGGGACTCGGCGAAGGCAGCCCGGAAGTCAAAGACCTTCGCCCACTTTCGGGGGTGCTTGGCACTCACGACTTTCCCGTTGGACGGATCGCGGAGGGCATAGGCTCGATCTCCGAGCAGCCCGCGGTCGGTGACCTCGGCGGCGTTCAGCTCCTCTCCCATCATCGATTTGACGGGATAACGCCAGAGGGACACCACTGAACCAAGCTCAATCTGCGTTGTGTTTGCCATAGTCAGCCCTCCTTTGGCCGGTCAAGTTCGCGACGCATAACAAGAATTAGGCTCTAGAGCCTTTCGGGGTGCCGCTGGGTTCAAGCGGCATTCGCGCGACCCGGCGCGCGATCACAATCAGCAGCGCGGATGCCAGACACACGCCTACGCCCAGCGCCGCCATGCGACCGTGTTGCCCATCGATCCATAGGTGGTACAGCAACGGCCCGATGGGCTCCGAGCGCGGCGTATAGAGGAAGAGCGAGGTGCTGAACTCCCGCATGAAGATCGTCGCCAGGATCACCCACCCCGCCATGAATCCCGGCCGCAGCAGCGGTAGGAGGATGCGCCGAAACGTCACCAACAGCCCGCCGCCGCACACCCTGGAGACGTCCTCCAGCTCGCGGTGCACCTGCACCATGGTGCTGGTCATGGCGCGCAGGCCGTAGGGGAGGAACCGCGTGATATAGGCGATCAGCAGGATCCAGATGGTGGCGTAGATCGGGATCGGCAGCCGCACGTATCCCCACAGCAGACCGATGGCCAGCGCGGTGCCGGGGAATGCCCACGGGATGAAGGTCAGGCTTTCCAGCGCGCCGCGCCCGAAGACCTTGGTTCGTACCGTCAGATAGGCGACGACCGAGGCGAGAAGCATGCCCAGGGTTGCTCCGACCACGGCCAGAAACACGCTGTGTTGCACCGCGCGCAGCACCCTGGGACTGCCCATGATGTACCCGTAGTGCTTGAGCGTCAGCAGCTTGAGCGTCGCCCACGAAGGCACTTCGTAAAAGGGCAGCACCGAGGTGAGCAGGAGCATTGCAAACGGCAAAACGACGATCAGTCCTAGGATGGCGAGCGCGACCGCCGAGGCCACATAGCGCCACGGCCCCAACTCGATGAGCTGCGGCCGGTAGCCGCGCCCCGTGATGGTTGAAAACCGTTCGGTCGACGCGGTGAAACGCCGGTAGAGGTAGACGAAGAGCAGCGCGATCACCACCAGGCTCATCGCGTACGTGGCCGCGAGGTTATGGTTGGGTGGAAACGCGCCGAGGGCTTCTCGAAAGATCTTGGTTGTCAGGACCTCGATCCGCGCGGGCAGCGCGATGATGGCGGGCGTATCGAAGCTCTCGATGGCCCGGACGAAGTTGAGCATGCCTGCCGACAGCAGCGCAGGCAGGATCAGCCGAGAGGTAATGCGCCGTGCCACTTGCAACGAGGGCGATCCCGCGATGCGCGCCGATTCTTCGAGGGAAGGATCCATCGACCGCAGCGATGCGCCGATGATGAGAAACGCGAGCGGCGTGAGAATGAGCCCTTCGACAAACATCATCCCGGGCATCGAATACACGTTCAACGGTGGCAGCCCCAGCCGCTGGACGATGAGGAGATTGAGCAGGCCGATCCTGGGACTCAGCAAGAGGACCCAGGACGTCGAGATAAGCAGCGAGGGGAGCACATTCGGCACGAGCGCCACGAGTTCGAACAGGTCGCGCCCCGGGGCGTTGGTGCGAATGGTGATCCAGGCGAGCGCGGCCCCAAAGGTGACAGAGAGAACCGCCGATCCCGCGGCGAAGATGAACGACGCGCCGATCAAGCGATATGTCTGCGGGTCCGCATACGCTTTCACGTAGTGGGCGAGGGTGAACCTCCCGGCGACGCCCAGCGGGGCGTCGCTGACGCTTCCATAGAACAGCATGCCGGTGGGGTATAGCGCGAGAAACGCCAGGATGGCGCCGGCCAGCAGCGCCAGGACGATGACGGGGTCGATCTGAATCCCGAAGTACGCCCGCCGCGATTCTGCGGCGGCGGGAAGGGCCATCAGCGTTTGGCGAAGAACTTGCCGAACTCATCCCTCCATTTTGCGAACTCTTGCTCGTCCAGATCCTCCATCAGCGAAATTCGCAGTTTGTCCGCGTCTCGAATCGGCGGGAATATCCCGGGCACCAGGACGAATTCGCCGGCGCGCGCGAGCGCCAGCAGGCCGGCGCGCGAGGTGAACGTGTCGATGAAGAGCTTTGCCGCGTTCGGGTGGGTTGGTTTCACGCCCAGTGCCACATGGTGCGTTTCACCGAGGACAGGGTTCAGGCGCACGTAATCCAGCGGCGCGCCCTCCTGACCAAAGATGTGGACGTACTTCACATAAGAGATTCCGAGGGAGAACTCGCCTGCAATGACTTTCTGGACTGCTGGAAGGAAGGACTCGACCAGACCCACCTGGCCGGGCAGCCGCTCCACGAACGGACGCCAGTCGCGCCCCAACACCTTCTCCAGATTCGCCAGCCAGGTCGTCGTGGTGGTGTGCTGCGTGGGATCGGGCATGACGATCTTGCCCTTCCATTTCGGGTCCAGGAGATCCATCAGGGTCTTGGGCGCGTCGGCTGGCCTGACCAGGCGGGTATTGTAGAGGATGCTCACGACAACGACGCGATACGAAGGAGACAGAATGCTGTCGCGATCGTGCGTCGCCGCCGGGAATCCTTCGTAAGAAGGCGAGGTGTACTTGCTGAAGGCCCCCTGCTTCTTCAAGATCAGCATCGGGCTTTTGTTGGTCAGCACCACATCGAACAACGGCCGGCCTGCCCGCACCTCGGTCAGCGCGCGGTCCAGCACTCGGGTCGAGGATGCACGGAAGTACTCGATCGGGATGCCATACCTGCCCTCGAAGATCTTCTGGCTCACCTCGAAGACATCGGTCTCAAGCGAGCCGTACACGACGACCTTCCCTTCGCGCTTGGCCGCGTTGACCATATCGGTCTGCGCCTGCGCCGTCGGCGCAATCATGACGGCGACCGCGACCACCACTGCCCAGAGAATCGGCCGGAGCCGCATGGGTGTTACCCCCTTCGCAATGTAACCGTTCTCGTTCGATGTTGCGCGCGAGCCCTCCTATACGGCAGGGAGCCAGACCGCCGGGGCAAAGTGTAAATGGGCGTGTGGAGCACAGGGAGGGAGCAAATGGCACAGACCACGAGCCACTACGATGTTCAGAAGAAGCGCCGCGTCGATCTTGTCGAGGAGTGGAACGAGAACCGCAAGGCGATAGGCAAAGCGAGCCGGCTCGAGATGATTCACTCGCCGGCGCGGGGTGTTCGTCAGGGAATGCTTATCGGCGCCGACGGCGGCGTGCCCACGCGGTCGATCGACACCCGGATCGTCGAGATCCCGCCGGGCGGGCGCACCAGCACGCATCGTCACAGCTATGACGCCATCATGTTCATTATGGGCGGTCGAGGGTACACGATGATGGACGGCGTGAGGCACGAATGGGGGCAGTGGGATGCCCTCCACACGCCCGTGTGGTCCTGGCATCAGCATGTCAACCTCGACGGCTCCCGACCCGCGCGCTACATGTCGTTTTCGACCGCGCCTCTGATGGAGTTCTTCAACCTGCTCGCCGTCGAGGATGTGGGCGACACACCGCCCCCGTCTTCGCCTCCCACGCTTCGCCCGCTTGCGGACGTCCTCGACGCCGCTCGCCGCGCCGGCGGACGGTCCTCCTACGAATCCGAACTGGAGCGGGCGGTCGCGCAAAGCGATGCGCGGCGGAACGCCACGCGGCACACACCCTGGGATCCAAAGCATCTGGCCCTCAACAAGAAGGGTACGCGCAGCGCGTTTCTCGTCGATCCAAGCCTCGGGTACCGCACGACCGGCCTGACCGCGGTGATGTTTCAGATGGCGCCGGGAAGCTGGCAGGCGAGCCATCGCCACGGCGGTGAGGCAGTGCTCTTCGTCGTGGACGGCAAAGGCTATAGCAAAATCCACGGCGAACGCTACGATTGGGAAACCGGCGACGGCGTGTTAGTCGGACACTGGGCCTGGCACCAACACTTCAACGCGCAGCCCGACAAACTCTCGACGATCATACGCCTCCACATGGAGGAGAGTCTGGGGAACCTGATGCGGCTGCTGCTGTGGCCCCTGGAGCTCTTCAATGAGCCGGAGGTTTGGGACGGTCCCGACCCGGCGGCGCTGCGCTGGCCCGACTGAAGGACACTCGTACTCACGGAGGAGCGCGATGAGCTACCACGACCTGCGCGATTGGACGGCGCAGGTGCAGCGATTGGGCGAACTCCGCACGGTCGAGGGCGCCGACTGGAATCTGGAGATCGGCATCATCACCGAGCTGATCATGAACCGACACGGTCCGGCGCTGCTTTTTGACAAGATCACTGGCTACCCTCCGGGCTACCGGATCGTGGCCAGCGCCCTAGGGGGCGCGGGACGGCTCGCCTTGACGCTCGGCCTCCCCACCGATCGCGACATCAGGGAGCTGCTCACGCTGTGGCAAGAGAAGAAACGCGGCCTCACGCCGATTCCGCCGAAGGTCGTCAAGGACGGACCGGTGATGGAGAATGTCTACCGCGACGGCGATGTGGATCTGTTAAAGTTTCCCACGCCGAAGTGGCACGAGCATGACGGCGGGCGGTACATCGGTACGGGCAGCGTGGACATCACACGCGATCCCGATGAAGGATGGGTCAATCTTGGATGCTATCGTGTGATGATCCACGATCGCAACCGCATCGGCTTCTATATCTCGCCGGGAAAGCAGGGCCGCATCCAACGCGACAAATGGATGGCCAAGAGCGGTCCCATGCCGGTGGCCATGTCGTTCGGGCACGACCCCGTGATCTTTCTGGCCGGCGGCATTGAAATTCCCTGGGGGCTGTCGGAGTATGACTGGTGCGGCGGCATCAAAGGCGAGCCCATCGAAGTCATCGAGGGGCCCGTGACCGGCCTTCCGATCCCGGCCACCGCTGAGGTCGTCGTTGAGGGGTTCGTGGACCCCAACGAGAAGCTGATCGAAGGTCCGTTCGGCGAGTGGACGGGGTACTATGCCAGCGCGTCACGCGAGGAGCCGGTTGTAAAAGTCGCGGCGCTCTACCATCGGAACGATCCAATCCTGTTAGGCTCTCCGCCGACGAAACCGCCGTCTGAACTTGCTTACTATCGTTGCTTCCTACGCGCCGCGGCCATTGACGAGGAGCTGCGGCTTGCCGGCGTTCCGGACGTCGCCGGCGTGTGGTGTCATGAGATCGGCGGCTCGCGCCTGTTTACCGTTGTCGCCATCAAGCAGCGCTTCGCGGGGCATGCCAAGCAGGCGGCGACCGTTGCCTCACAGTGTCACGCCGGCGCGTACCTCGGCCGTTTCGTGATCGTGGTCGATGATGATATCGACGTGATGAATCTCGAAGAGGTCATGTGGGCGATCTGCACGCGCTGTGACCCCGAGAAGGACATCGACATCCTGCGCCGGTGCTGGAGCGGGCCGCTCGACCCAATCATCCCCCCGGGGCAGAAGGGCCTGAGTTCCCGCGCGCTCATCGACGCCACGCGACCCTTCGAATGGCGGGACAAGTTTCCAATGGTGGCCGAGTCGAGCCCGGAGCGGCGCGCGGAAGTCCTGCGTAAGTGGGGCCACATCATCGAGCCGGAGAAGGGTGCACGCGTACCGGTTGGCGCGAAGGCATCTGCGGATGGCGCATCAACCGGGTCGAAGCGAAACGCCCGCCCCGCGCGGACTACCTGATCAGGCGAAAGAGAAGACCTTCCAGAAATGGAAGGTGAAGCAGCCGGACGAATACGGCGGTAAACCCGAACCAGGCGATCGCCACAAGGATGAGCGTCGTGAGCCATCCTTCCTTGGCCTGACCTCTCAGATAGGCAAACACGAACAGGGGCACCGCAACCGGAAATCCGAGCAAGACGATTGCCGCCAAGAACCCGCCAATCCAGACAAAGATACCGATGGTTCTGCGCAGTGCCACCGGGGGCGCGACACCGGAAGTCAACTCGATGTCCATCGCACCCTGCGCTATCGAATCAGGCACGCCCCTCAGGGTGAGGATGAACTCCGCGGCGGCCAGCGCAAGCAGTGGCAGCCCAATGGTTCTGGGATAGAACGCGGTCTTCAGCGGCCACCCCAGCGTGGCCAGCACGCCCCAGACCGCGAACAGGATGACGGCCAGGCTGAAGAGCGCGGCCAGCCTAGGCTGCATTCTGCGCCTGCCGGAGTCTGCCTCGACGCTCCTGGATGAACGGCCAGGCCATAACCACGAGTGCGAGGGCGAAGAGCACCAGAACGACGGGACGCGTCAGCCATGCCGCCCCATAGCGTTGGGTGGAAATCCACAGGTACCGTTCGGCGATGTCGCCCAGGACGAACCCGAGCACGAGGGGCGCCCGCGGCCAGCGATGTTTCACCATGAAGTAGCCGAGCACGCCGAACGCGAGCATCACGAACAGATCGCCGATACTGCTATTGGCCGTGTAGGCGCCGACGAAGATCAACAGGAGCAGGAACGGGATCAGCAGCACTCCACGGATTGCCGTGAGCCGGGCAAGCTGGTTCAAGAAGACGAAGCTGGCCACGACCGTGATGAGGTTGGCCAGCACGATCGTCCAGACCATCGAAAATGTGACGCGCAGGTGTGTGGTAAGCATCTCGGGACCCGGCACCAGGCCGACGAGAAAGAACGCCCCCAGCAAGATCGCCATCGACGAGCTGCCGGGCACGCCGAAGGCGATCGTCGGGATCAAGTCTCCGCCTTCTTTCGAGTTGTTGGCCGCCCCCGGCCCGATGACGCCACGCACGTCTCCTTTGCCAAAGCCATCCCGCTCCCGAGCATCCTTGGCGCTCTGCACGGCGTGCGCATAGGCCATCCATTGTGCGACCGCCCCGCCGAGGCCCGGTAGGATCCCGATCCATGTGCCCACCAGGCTGCAGCGCACCGTCAGCCAGAAGTGCCGGAACGTATCTTTCACGCCCTCGAGCACTCCGCTGAGACGGCTCGGTGCGTCGCCGGCGATGGCCGTTCGCCGCACGGCGAGATCGACGATCTCAGGGATCCCGAAGAGTCCCACCAGGACCGGGACGAGGTCCAAGCCGTCCCAGAGGTAGAGCGTGCCCAGAGTGTAGCGCAGGTTGCCGGCCTGCGGGTCCTGTCCCACCGCTGCGAGGAACAGCCCGAGGGCTCCGGCGAGAAATCCGCGCAGCATGGCGCGGGGACCGCGTCCACCCAGCGACGAAATGGACGCGATGCCGAGGATTGCAAGCATAAACAGCTCCGGCGATCCAAACGTCAGCACCAACGGACGTACGACCGGGACGGCCGCTGCCAGCGCCCCGGCGCCGATGATCGCGCCGACGAGAGAGCTGGTGAGCGACGCACCCAGCGCTCGCCCCGCTTCACCCTTCTTGGCCATGGCGTGGCCGTCAAGGACCGAGGCGGCCGCGGTGCCCTCTCCGGGGATCCCAAAAAGGATCGAGGTGATGTCACCGGTGGTCGCGACCACCGAGTGCATGCCCAGTAAGAACGCGAAGGCCTGCACCGGAGGCATCCTGTACACGAACGGAAGCATCAGCGCCAGCGTGGTTGCCCCACCGAGCCCCGGGAGCAGCCCCACCCAGAAGCCTACCACGATCCCGATCAGCATGAAGCTGAACGCGTCCCATTGCAGGACGGCCACAAGCCCCTGGAACAGGGCCTCGAGCATGCCGACGCCCTACGACACGCTTAGACTATTCGAACTTGAAGAACTGGCTGAAGATCCTCACCACGTCAGGTGAAGCGTTGAGCACGTCCCTGATAACCTTCATGGCCTCGTCGGCCGTCACGAAGTCGATGTCAAAGCCGGCTCGCGTCGCTTCCGCAACAAACTCCTGGTCCTTGGCGACTTTATCGAAAGCCTCCCGGATTACCTTCAGCACGTCCGGCGGAACACCGGGTGGAGCGACGAAGGGTCGCCCGACAAGCTCGGGCACCGAGCGGAGCGACATCACGGACCTGGCGCGGGCATCGGGCGCGAGCTGCTCATCGACCGGAAGGTTGGCGATTGGTGGAACCGACGCCTTCGCTCGGATGATGGCCCGCATCAGCCCGCGGTCGAGGGCGGGTTTGAGAGACGAATAGGAGCCGGCTCGACCGTCAACCTCTTTTCGCTCCACTGCGAGTGTGATGTCGGCGCTGCCCGGATAGCCGCTGATGATCCTGAGGTTCAGCTTCAGAAACGCCCGAAGCAGCAGCGGAAAATCGTACGTGTTGGCGCCCGGTCCGGTGGCGCCGATGATCACGGCTGGATCCGCTTTCTGGAGATCGGCCACGGTTCGATACGGTAGATCCGCGCGGATCGCCAGCACCGTCGATTCGCTGGAGGGGCTGCCAATCCACGAGAATTTCTGCATGTCGTACCTGACCCCATCGACCTTGACCAGCTGGCCGAGGACGAGGTTGCGGTTGAAGAGTCCCACCGTGAGGCCGTCGGGCCTCGCCACGCTGTAGAGGTGATTTGCCGCCACAATGCTGTTGGCTCCCGGCATGTTCTGTACGATGACCGTCGGGGTCCCCGGCAGGTACTTGGGCAGATACCTGGCCATCATCCGGGCGATGCGGTCGTATCCGCCACCGGGCGTGTAGCCGACGATGATGGTTACCGTCTTTCCAGCGAATGTCGGCTGTTGGGCGTGCGCCGGCGACAGCACCGCAAGAATCAGTGCCGCAAGCAGTACGGCCAAGATCTTCTTCATTCCAGTCCCTCCCTGGTGCTACCTGATTGAATACTTCCCTGATTAGTACGCATTCCGAACCCGAGATGACCTCGACTCTACTCTGCGCTAGATGTGCGCGGCGCCACCTGTCCTTCGGGCGCACCCGACCATCGGCGAAACAGCGTATGCTCGACGTTGAATTGATCCAGCACCTTGCCCACGGTTTGGTTGATCAGGTCATCGATCGTCCTGGGTGCGTGATAAAAGGCCGGCGCCGGGGGCAGAATCACCGCTCCGATTTCCGCCGCGCGTACCATGTTGCGCAGATGACCGAGGTGCAGCGGCGTCTCCCGGGGCACCAGCACGAGCTTGCGTCCTTCCTTCAACGTCACATCAGCGGCACGGACTAGCAGATCGGACACGAATGAGTGGGCGATCCCCGATAGGGTCTTCATGGAGCATGGCGCCACAATCATACCGTCGGTGCGGAATGAGCCGCTCGAGATCGCGGCCGCCATGTCGCTCTCGTTGTAGACGACGGCGGCCAGCTTTTGGACCCGCTCGACGGTCCAATTCGTTTCTAGCGCGATGGTGCGGTGAGCGCCGCGGGAGATGACCAGGTGTGTTTCCACGCCGGCATCTGCGAGCGCCTCCAGCGTGCGGATGCCGTAGATCGGAGCGGAGGAGCCTGAGATCCCTACCACGAGGCGCATCGGTTCCCCCTCTGGAGCAGGTGTGGATTTGGCGCCCGCGCATCGCGCCTCCTGCACCAGACGGTTCGGAGGATTTGTCTAAGGACGGCTTAAAGAGAGAGACGTCAGTCTGGCGCTCCTTGGGGTTGTTGTGGAGATCGACGTTGTAGGCCTGCATCTGCAATTCCGTGGGGGGATCGAAGCCCTGCGCGATGTCACCTTTGGTGTAAGAAGCGGTGAGCTGGTGGCCATCGTGGGGCCGAGCGGCTGCGGGAAGTCCACCCTGCTCAATGCGATCGCGTGTCTCATCCCGCCAGGCGAGGCCGACGTGCGGGGGGCGATTCGCATTGACGGTGCAGATGTCTGGGGCGGGGGCGCGCCCTCGCGATCGCTGGGCTATGTGTTTCAGCGAGACACACTCTTCCCGTGGCGAACCGTGGCGCAGAACGTGGCGACGGGCCTCGAGATTCGCGGCATGCCTCCCGCCGCCCGCCTCAAGAAGGCGCGGGAGCTCATCGATCTCGTCGGCCTGTCTGGGTTCGAGCAGTACTATCCCCACCAGATCTCGGGCGGAATGCGACAGCGGGCCTCCCTGATCCGCACCCTGGCGTATGACCCACAGGTCATCCTGATGGATGAGCCCTTTGGCGCGCTCGACGCTCAGACCCGGATGATCCTTCAGGGTGAACTCATTCGCATCTGGGCCGGCAGCGGAAAGACCATCATCTTTGTCACCCATGATCTGTCGGAGGCCATCACGCTTGGCCAGCGTGTGGTGCTCTTCTCGAAGAGGCCCGGAACCGTTACGCGCACCTACGACGTGCCCTTTCCTCATCCCCGCGATCCGTTTGAGCTGCGCGGCTCGCAGGAGTTTGCGAGCCTCCACGCCTACATCTGGCGAACCTTGAGCGAGGAGTTCCGCGGCGGCGCCGGCGATGGCGCGCCGCGGGCGCCAGAGATGACCGGATGACCATAGAGCAGACTCCATCCGTCCGCGTTCGGCCAGCTCCGCGCGGTAGCGTCGGACGGGCACGGTCGGGCGTGCGCGTGCTGCTCTGGCGTATTGCGCTTATCGGCGGCCTGCTCCTGGCCTGGGAAAGCGTCACCGGCGGGCTGGGGCTCGACTGGAAGGTCTTTGAGACCAGCATCCTCGCGCGCCCGTCGCTGATCGCGCAAGACATGGTCGCCTATACGCGGTCCGGCCTGCTTGCGCGCGATCTCCAGGCCACGCTCAGCGCGGCGTTTCTGGGATTGTTTTTGGGCGCCGTGGGAGGCGTCGCGGTCGGGCTGCTGCTGGGCTACTTTGAAACCCTGGCGGCGGTGCTGGAGCCGATCATGGTCGCGCTGAACTCTCTGCCGCGGATCACGGTCGCCCCGATGCTCATTCTCTGGTTCGGCCTGGGGATGACGTCCAAAGTGGCGCTCAGCCTGTTCACGGTGTTCTTCGTCATTTTCTTCAACACGTATCTGGGGGTGCGCAACGTCGACCCCGACCTGGTGAAAGCGGTCCGCGTGATGGGCGGCGGCCCCCAGCAGGTGGCGCGCATGGTTGTCATCCCGTCGGTCGCCAGCTGGATCTTCGCGGCGCTGCGCACGAGCGTCAGCTTCGCCCTGACCGGCGCGGTGGTCGGCGAGTTTGTGGGGTCAACGCGCGGGTTAGGCTACCGGATGCTGCTGGCGGCCGGGACGCTGCACACCGAGCGCGTGTTTGCGATCATGCTGACCCTGATGCTCGTGGGGGTCTCGCTTGTGGAGATCTCCCGGAGGGTCGAGCGGTACCTGCTGCGCTGGCGGCCGCCGCAGGCGCAGATGGGATAAGCAGCCTCCACACGCGGACTGAGAAGGAGGGGGGAGCACGCGATCAGCGTAATTCCCTAGATGCCGTTGGAACGTTTCCCCATCGGAGGGTGAGAGATGGAGCGAGTACGTGAGCGACAGCGCGAGCGTGAGCCGGACCATCAGCGAGGGTATGACGAGTTCTTCGACCGCCGCGTGACCTTCCTTGAGCGTCAGTACAAGGGCAAGGTCGTGGTCTGGCCGCACGAGCGCGAGTGGGACGTGAGCCGCCAAGGGAAGCTCCTCTGGTTTCTGCATCCCGGCGTGTACAAAGATACGTGTCTGCAGGACTGGTACGCGTTCCTTCAGGAGATTCCGAAAGTCTCCGGCAAGCACAAGCATCAGGGCGGACTGGTGATCTTCGCCCTGGAGGGCATCGGCACCACCACGATGGACGATGTCCCCCATGACTGGGAACCCGGCGACCTCAACATCCTCCCCATTAAGGAGGGGGGTGTGACGCACCAGCACTTCAACCGGAACCCTGACGGGGGACCGGCGTACTGGTTGGCCTTCATCAACAACTTCATCCTCGACCACGTGTGCAGCCAGATGGAGCAGATCGAGCTGTCGCCGCTCTGGCTGGAAGCGCAAAAGAAGGCCGGGCGGTCGAAGAAGTGAGCGCCGTGGCGGACCGACGCGAGGCCATGGCCCAGCGAAACCTCTTCGACGAGCTCGTGCGACTACGAGACACGCAGCGCGAGCATCGTCCCACGCACCTTTCCCTGATCAAGGGCAAAGACGTGCCGGTGGAGTTGAGTCAGTGGGGATTCATCCAGTGGTACCTGCACCCCGCCCTCGTCGATACCGCGAATCGCGCGATGATCATCTGGGTGATGCACATTCCTCCGCGCAGCCGTACCGGGAAGTTGAAGTGTCAAGGCGGGCATATCTATTACGTATGGCGCGGGACCAATGGCCACACAGTCTTAGACGGCGTCCGGCACGAGTGGGGGAAGGGATGCATGATCAATCTGCCGTTTCGGTCCGACGGCATCACGTTCCAGCACGTCAATGACGGCGACGACACGGCCATGCTGGTTGGCGCCGAGGAAAACCTGGTGGATGCCCTCTCGGTCGATCGCGGCTCGGGTTTCGAGATGCTTGAGCCCTGCCCGGAATGGACCGCGGCCAAACGCAAGGGCGGATAGCGGACCGGAGGATGCTGGTTGGCCGCCGAGCTGCAGGTTGAGCGGTCGC
>Ga0187893_10000773_pt1 | contig 81513 bp, 69 predicted proteins | sample MA1701074metaG_FD_139574 | JGI IMG/M metagenome (GOLD analysis project Ga0187893, IMG submission 139574) | White microbial mat communities from a basaltic lava cave in the Kipuka Kanohina Cave System on the Island of Hawaii, USA - MA170107-4 metaG ... | reverse complement strand
GAGAGAGGATGGCACCCGGCGAGCAGGGAGAATCTCCTGCCCGGTGCGACTCTCCTCCTCCCCAACCAAGCCGGGGCTACGTGGACACACTCGGATGGACGGGCGGGAGCGAGAACGCACCGGTCACGGCTCTGTACGAGGAACCGCAGCATCCGACGGATGAGGATCTGCTCTCGGCCTTGGAGCGCGGTTGGCAAAGCATCGACTCGCACACTCGCGACGTGCGATCCTGTTCGGACACCATCATCAACGGCCTCTCTTTGGTCGATGAAGGCGTCCGAGCAGCAATCGCAGATGCGGTTTCGTGGCACGATTACGGGAAGGCGGTCGATGGTTGGCAAGAGGCGACCCGCCGCGTCGCCGATGCCGCGGGTCTGAGTTGGCCGAGCGAGATTGCTCCCATCGGGAAGTTCTCTATTCGGGAAAGCCCGCTGCTCGCTGCATTGACGGGGTTCACACTGTGGCGAGAAGTCCGGCGTTTGAAGAGCAGCTTCGCCCCGCGCCTTCGCCACGAGGTCGCCTCTGCACTCGCGCTTCGGCAGCACCACCGTCATAGCCATCACGAGCCAACGATCCACGAACTCCTCGCGGAGTACCTCGTCATGTCTCACCACGGCCACGTCCGCAAGACACTTCGTGATGAGCTGCCTCGCAATCCGCGCCGAGTGCAACGTGAGGCCGACGCCGTGCGAGGGATCCAGGAAGGAACGCCGGTTCCCGCTGTCTCGGTGGATGGCCACGTGCTCCCCGCCACTCCGGCACTCTCGCTTGCGTGCCGGCAGATGGGACGGAGCTCGGACGGCGCGGAGAGCTGGACTCGGTCCGTGCTTCGGCTGCTCGACCACTTCGGGCCATTTGCAGGGTTCATCTGTCCAAGCAGGCTCGCACGACGAACGCTAAACCTGACCATCGCGTCGGGTTGTTCTTGGCCGCACACTTCGCTGAACCAACGGTCTTGCCGTTGCCAGGCTTTGGACACTCGTCTCACTTCGGTCTCGGGCAATTCAGGCCAATCGACGAGTAGATGAATGCTTGACGGTGTCACGAGGGCGTGTTTCTCGATGCGCTGGTCGATTCTCAACCGAAGGCCACAGCGGTTGAATGAGGGCGGGCGGATGGCCGTCAGGCGGTTGCCGATCGTTGCCTCGGCTGCACCTGGTCACCGACAACTCGACGGGCTGGAAAGCAGCCCAGAGGCTGCACCCGCCTGTCCCACGGGAGCCCGGTACTGGCAACCAGCCGACCCTGAAACTGGCAATCAGCCGCCTGTCAAATTAGCGATCAGCCGACGGCCAAACTAGCAATCAGCCGCCCACGGCGTTACCATTCGGCTGCATTGTGCCCCGAAAGACCACGCCTCTCCCACGCTACCTCGCACCGCGCCTGCGCGAGGCGCTGGCCGACACCCCGGCCGTCCTGATTCACGGGCCGCGCCAGAGTGGCAAGACCACGCTGGCTCGCCTCGTCGGCGAGCCGCGCGGTTACCGCTACGTGTCCTTCGACGACGAGGCGGTGCAGGGTGCGGCCAGACGCGATCCTATCGGCTTCGTGGAAGGGCTGGGGCCACGAGCGATCCTCGACGAGGTGCAGCGAGTTCCCGGAATCTTCACCTCGCTCAAGGCTGCCATCGACCGCCGCCGGACCGCCGGACGGTTCATCCTGACGGGCTCCGCCAATGTCCTGCTCGTGCCCAACCTCGCCGACTCGCTCGCCGGACGCATGGGCATCCTCCGGCTGCATCCGCTCGCGCAGTGCGAGCTCCTCGGAAGGCGACCGCGCTTCATCGAGGCGCTGTTTCGCGGCGGCTTCCGCACCAGGATTACAGATCGTCTCGGCACAGCGCTCGCCGAGCGCATCGTCGGCGGTGGATACCCCGCCGCGCTCGCGAAGCGGACACCGGCCCGGCGGCGGGCCTGGTACCGCGATCTCGTCGAGACGCAGATTCAACGCGACGTGCGCGACGTGGCCCGCATCCATTCGCTGGACGCGCTGCCCCGGCTGCTTACGCTCACGGCTTCATACACAGCCCGGCTCCTGAACGTGTCGGATCTCGCGGCACCGTTCCAGATGACGCGCCAGACGATTCATGACTACGTCACGGTCCTGGAGCGCATCTTTCTCCTCGATCGGCTGCCACCGTGGCACAGCAACCGGCTGAGCCGGCTGGTGAAGGCCGCCAAGCTCCACATGGGCGACACGGGACTGGCGTGTGCCCTGCTCGGGATCGACGCCGTCGCGCTGCACAGGGATCGCGATCGACTCGGACCGTTGCTGGAGACGTTCGTGCTTCAGGAACTGCGTCGCCAGGCGAGCTGGTACGCGAAACCCGTGGACTTCTTTCACTACCGCGACCGCGACGATTTCGAAGTGGACATCGTGCTCGAACGTGGCGCCGCCTCGGTTGCCGGCGTCGAAGTGAAGGCCGCCGCGACCGTGACCGATGCCGATTTTCGCGGGCTGCGCAAGCTGCGTGATGCCGCCGGCAAGCAGTTTGCCGCCGGCGTGGTGCTCTACGACGGCACGGCGGCGACACGCTTCGGAGACAACCTCTTTGCGGTGCCGTTGCGGAGCCTGTGGGAGGATTCGTGAGTGGACACGCCTGACGACGTGCTCCTTCAACGCCGCGCCAACTGTGACGTAACTGTGACGTGACCCTGTCGATTCCGCGAGATCTACCGAGGTTGACGGCGATCGATGGAGCAGACGCGATCGCCGTTAACTGGTTGGCTTTGCAACGTAATCGAAATCCGTAGCACGCCGTCGCAGACCGCCAGAGTAATTTCCAAACGCGGATGTCAGATCGTTGCCGAGCAGTCTGGTCACGTTGTGGCAATCGATCAGCCACAAGTCGTTGTAGACGCGATTCGCGCGATTGTGGAGGTCGCCAGAGGCGGAACGATGTTCCGCTTGCGGCTCTCGCAGTGCGACCCGATAGGCCAACTTCACGGCCACGTGGAAATCGGTGGCCGGCGTGCTGGTTACAGCAAACGACTTGCGCTTAGAGCTCGTAGGAAACCGTCGAGTGTTCGCAGGAATCGGCTGATGGGGTTCCAACTGGCGAACGTTAGGGTGTGCCCAACGCGGATCGCGCGATCATTGCCGCGGACAAGCTCACCGGCTACCTGCTGAGCGTGTCACATAAGCGGGGCGGCCCGAAGGCCAGATTGCTCCTCAATTTCGGCTACCGTTCGGACAATCCGCACTCGCTGGAGTCGGACTTGCGCGCTCAGCACCTTTCGCTCGATGTCACCCGGACGCATGCGAATGCGTACGGTGTCGTCTACGAGATTGAGGGGCCGATCAAGACGCCCGGCGGCAGGAGTGTCCGCTTCTGCTCGGTCTGGCAGGTTGACACTGGCACCGACGTGCCACGATTCATTACCATGTACCCGAGGTAGGCCATGCCCTTCGAGATGTACGGCGACGTGATCCTGACCCGCGACGTCACTGAGCACGGACTCCGCGCTGGCGATGTCGGAACGGTTGTGGAGCAACACGCCGTCCCCGGTGTCCCCGAGGAGGGTTACTCCGTCGAGTTTTTCGACATGACTGGGAACACGGTGACCGTGGCGACGCTGCCAGCGAGCGCCCTCCGATTGCCTACGCCCGCTGATCGACCGACCGTACGGGCTCTCACCGTGCGCAACAAGGCCGTGTATCTGGCCACGACATTCTGATTGCCGTGACCGATGGCCTCAAAGGGATGAGTGAGGCCCTGGCGGCCGGGTATCCCGCGACGACGCTGCAGACGTGCATCGTGCATCTGCTGCGACACAGTCTGGAGTTTGGCAACTGGAAGCAGCGGAAACCGCTGGCGGCCGCGCTGCGCCCCATCTACATGGCGCCGAGCGGCGACGCCGCCGAGCGCCCCTCCTCGGTGGTCGTCGTGAGGATCGCTGTGAACTGATGTGGTGTCAAATAGCCGAGACTCGAGTGCGGTCGCACTTCGTTGCAATGGCGGCGCCAGAGACAGGCGCGCTATACTCATCTATGTTCGCCGCGCAAGATTCGCCAGCTGATTTCCGCCATCCCAAGCTCGCCGGATCGGTGATCCTCAGCGGAAACGACGTCGAAGCTCCGATTTGGTGCGGTGCGAAGAGCATGGACGACGCCGAGCACAGCGGCACAATCCGGCGCGTGATGGCGGGTAACTTCCTGGCCTGACCTGACAGAAGGAACGTGTTCGACGCGCGGCCCATTCGCAGGGCCGACTCCGCGAACGAATCGCCCGGCAATCAGCGACAGACAAACCATGGCGTGAGCGACTCCGCGGGCGGCACACAGCGCCGCCCTAGGGGGCTGATTCCAGCGCAACGTCCAGCGGAGCAAGCATTTGCAGGGGCCTCGATCCGCAGCGCCAAATGCGCGGGTTGGCCGTTCAAGACGTCGTCGCGGAGCGTGTGGCCCGTGCGCTCGGCATGGAACTGACCCAATCTGGTGCCGCGGGGGCTGATCGCCGGTGCCGAAGGACGGGTCCGGGCGCAGCGCGACCGCGCGCAGGAATCGATCCGCGGAACCAGCCCCGTCGCTTGACGCCCGACAATCCCTGGATCACGCCTTGGCACCGCGACCCGAACGTGCTACGTTACATGTAACCATACTGGAGCCATCATGTCCGCCACCGCTCGTTCGAGATCTCGTGACAAGGTTCGCGCGCACCGCATTCGCCTTCGGGAGCAGGGTCTTCGCCCCGTTCAAATCTGGGTCGCCGATGTACGTTCGAGGACCTTCGCCCGCGCTGCCCATCGTCAGTCCTTGGCGGTGGCAAAGAGCCCTCATGCTGAGCGTGACCAGGCGTTCGTCGATGCGATCTCAGCCTGGGACGCCGAATGAGGCGTGGTGAAATCTGGACGGTCGCTGGCGGCGCCCCCTACGCCGGCAAGCCACGACCGGCGGTCATCATTCAGGACGACCGATTCGACGCGAACGACTCAATCGTCGTGGGTCCCCTGACGACCGATCCGACATCGGCGCCGATCTTCAGAATTCCGATCCCGTCCAATGCCAGAACAGGATTGCGAGCGCCGTGCAGACTGATGGTGGACAAGCTCACTGCGGTGCCACGCAAGCGGCTGGGAACGCTCGTTGGAACGTTGAACTCAGACGAACTGAAAGCACTGAACCGGGCGATCTTCGTCTTCTTGGGCCTGTCAGAAACCGAACCGGCCGAAGAGTAGGCCGTTCACGCCGCCCGCCTCAACGCCTCGACCTGCTGCAACCACCCGTCGAGCCGGTTCCAGCTCGCGAAAGTTAGGCTCACCACTCTCGTGATCCAACACCAAACAAGTACTGCGGGTGGTCGTAGCTGCGACCGCGGACAGAAATCGAACCCTTCGACCCTGCCGACGGCTTTGCGGAATTTGACGAAACCCATCGGTAGGTTTACGATCTTGGAGTGACTTGGGCAGAGGTGATCCGCACGTTGAAGAATGCAGGATTCATCGAGGTCCGATCAGGGAAGCGCAGTCACCGGCTGCTGAAGCATCCCATCAGCGGCAAAGAGGTCTGGGTGGCCGTTCATACAAAGAAGGACGCGGGGAGGCTCGGCCACCGTATCCTGCGCGAGGCTGGTGTCGAATGACGGTACTCTATCCGATCGTGCTCGAAACCGAAGAGGGCGGCGCCGTCAGCGCCTACGTTCCGGGGTTGCCCGTTTACGCGGCGGCCGAGACCCATGCGCAGGCGGAGCGCGCCATTCGCCGCGTATTGACGGAGTACTTGAATGCGCACCCGGCGAGCCGGCCCGACGCACGCGTCCGCGTCGCGCGGGTCTCCGATCGCGGACAGACGCGAGTCAGCGTGGTTGGCGTTGCCGCGCTGGTCGGCGCGAAGCGGAGTGACGCGAAAGCGCGCGCATCACGGGCCAACGGCCGGCTCGGGGGACGCCCGGTCAAGAACCCGCGAGCCGTTCGGACGAAGGCGTCGCGCTGACGCTGCTGAATCAGCTTGACGCGCTTCTCCTGCTCAACCGTCCGGTCCTTCGCCGACCGCCGCTGCTGATGGCGTTCGTTGTGCACGCGCGCGCGGCCATCCTCCCGCCAATCACGGTCGCGCGCGTCATCTCGCAGATCGAACATGGCTGTCCTCCCGACATGGCGTTGTTGGGGTTGTCCGTGAAGGCGCCAGAGCGGTTGCCGCGCGGGGCGATTCAGGAAGGCGCTGATCGTTCGGGGCGTTGTGCCGCGCGACGTTCAGGGCGTGGTCTGTGGGAACCCGGCTCGGCACCGCTGAGGCGATCGAGCCGCAGGTTCGGCCGCACCCAGACTAAGGTGGACCAGCAGCCGACCAAAAGCTGCTCCGAAACCTTATACGCCTTCGCTGCCAACGACGCAAGCCGACAGGCGAATGAGCAGCAGTCGTCGGTTGACACCGCTGTCGAGGCAGCCTACTCTGGTTTCATGAACCTGCAGGTTCCGCCCGAACTCGAAGCGAAACTGACGCGGCTCGCCGCGGAGACTGGCCGCACAGCGGACCAGGTGGCGCTCGACCTGCTGGCCGCCTCGATCGACCATGACGAGTGGTTCCGCAACGAGGTTGAGAAGGGTCGCTCCTCAGCACGGGAAGGCCGATTGCTCGAGCACGATGACGTCGCCGCTCGCATGGATCGGCGCTATCGCGCTTGATGCGCGTCCGCTGGACGACGGACGCCGCGGACGACCTTGAGCGGATCTGCGAACTACATTGCGGAAAGCCGCCCTGAATCTGCACAGCGCGTGGCACAGTCCATGGTCGAGCGCATCGGGACGTTGAAGGAGTTCCCGCACCTCGGACGCTCTGGTCGCATCGAAGGCACCCGAGAGATTGCCTTCCCGCCACTCCCGTACGTTGCTATTTACGAAATCCTTGATGCTCAAGACGAGGTCAGGGTGCTTCGCATCCTGCATGGCGCGCAGCGATGGCCACCACGGCCATAGTTGACTTCCAGACACCTTGATCCGCCATCGGCCAACCGTCAGAGTTATTGGCGCCTGAGCCGTCCAACTCGAAGGTCGCGCCTTCTACGCGTGGCGGTTTGCCGTCAGCGAGGCAGTCGGTCATAGCCGCAACGCCTCGACCGGTTGTACTCTGGCCGCGCGGCGTGCGGGCACGTACGCCGCCACCAGAGCGATCGCGAGCATGGCGGCGGTGGCGAGCACGAGCGGCCACATGCCGTCCACGCGCAAGTCGCTGATGACACGGCTGGCCGCGCGACGACTGAGAACGGCAAGCGGCAGGCCGAATACAAAGCCGAAGCAAATCAAGCCAAGGGCGCCCCGCAGCACCATGCGCGAAATATCCGACTTGGCCGCGCCGAGCGCCATGCGGATCCCGAACTCGTTGGTGCGGCGCGTCACGGTGTAGGCCAGCAGGCCGTAGAGCCCGAGTGCGGCGAGCGAGGCACCAAGTCCGCCGAAGAAGCTGGACAGCATCGCAATGACGCGTTCCGGCACGATGGAGGCATCGACCAGATCGTCCATCGTCGTTAAATCGGAGACCGCACCCATCTTCATCCCCTCAATCACGATCCGTCGCACGTCACCCGCGACTGCTCCGGGACGGCCCGTCGTCCTCAGCGCCAACCGATTCGCGGGCATCCGCGATTCTTGGAACGCGTTGAGATAAATGGTTCGCGGTGGAGTCTCACGAAGATCCAGATACTTCGCATCGGCGACCACACCGACGATCTCGTACATCTGATCTGGGGGAGCACCGGTGATTCCGCTGTTGGACGAGCCGACGAACTGGAAACGCCCACCGATCGGACTCTTATCGCCAAAGTAGTGGCGTGCCATGGCCTGGTTGACGATAGCCACAGGTGGTCGGCCCCTGTCCGCGAACGTGAATTCACGCCCCGCCAGCAAGGGTGTACCGAACGTCTCGAAATACCGCGGCCCGACCCAGTTGAGCGGGACGTAGCGGCGTGCCTCGGCGGCCTCGGCGAAGCCGTCCACTCTGATGAAACGAGACGCGCCCGCACCGGAAATTGGTGTGACCCCACTGACCGTGACCGAACGCACACCAGGAATCTCTTCCAGGCGGCCCAGCAGATCCTGATACGGCGAAAATAGCTGTTCGCGGGCATACCCGCTTTTCGATGGGTCCAGTGTCACCAGCAGTAGGGAAGCGCGCTGGAAGCCGAAGTCCTGGTTGCGGAGGTTCGAGAGGTGGTGCACGAAAAGACTGGCAGCGCTCAGCAGCACGATAGAGAAGGCGACTTGAAGCACAACGAGAGTCTTTCCAAACAGTCGGCGCGATCGTGTTTCTGCAGCCGCACCATGCACGCGCAACGAAGATGCCGGTGCAGAGGTGAAGGCATGCCAGGCGGGCGCGGCGCCGAATAAGAGGGCCGTTCCGACTGCGACCGCGGCGGTAAACAGCAGCACCTGCAGATCGGGCTGCACGTCGACGACGATGCGCTGCTGCATTCTGAGGAACTCACGGCCGGACAACATGATGCGCACCAGCGTTTCCGCGCCTACGTACGCCAATACGATCCCAATCAAGCCGCCCATGGCGGAAAGCAGCAGTGACTCGGCCAGCACGTGCCGCACCAGCCGCACGCGCCCCGCGCCCAGCGAGACGCGCACCGCCATCTCATGTTGCCTTGCTGCGCCACGCGCCAACAGCATGCTGGCGATGTTCGTGCAGGCAATCAGGAGGAGTAGAGCGACCATCGCCATCAGGACGACGAGTGAGGAGGCAAACCGATCACGCAGCGCGGCGAATCCAGCGGCCGCCGGCTCCAGCTCGATAGTGAAGTCGCGCGCGAACGCCGCGGATCGCGTTTTCGCGAAATCCTCAAGGCGGTAGCGGTCGAGGACACGCATCTCCGCCAAGGCCTGCTCGATGGTGATACCGGGCCGCAAACGTCCCAGCATGCCGACGCCCAATGTGCCATCCATCCGGCGGCTGGGTTTCTGGAGTATCGGTTCCATCGCTGCCGGCAGCCACACGCTGGGCCGGACGCCAACTTGGAGGCCAAAGAACTCCTGCGGCGCGACACCGACGACAGTCGCGGGCGTACCATTGACGATAATGGCCCTGCCGACAATCGCCGGATCTGCGTGCAACCGGTTGGTCCAGTACGACCAACTGACCACGGCACTGGCCGCGGTCGCCGATCCCAGCTGATCGTCTTGTCCGTTGATAACTCGTCCTACGGCGGGCTGCACGCCAAGCGCCGTGAAGAAGTTGCCCGTGACATACTCGCCGTCAATCGCCTCCGGCTCCGATCCTTCCGCGGCTACCTGAAAGCGGGCGCGGGATACTGCAAGAAGGTCTGAGAACGACTGGTTGTGATCGCGAAAGTGCTCGTAGTGCCGCCACGAGAAGGAGCTCAGGCGCGGCTCTCCCGGATATCGACTCAGCAGCTCTACGAGCTGTTCGGGGTGGCTCACTGGCAGCGAGCGGAGCATCAGCGTGTTGATTAAGCTAAAAATCGCCGTGTTCGCGCCGATGCCGAGCGCGAGCGACAGAACCGCCACCAGCGTGAAGCCGGGCGAGCGACGCAGAGTTCGAGCAGCGTAACGCACGTCCAGCCAGGTTGTTTCGAGGACGTTCTCCCAGCCGACGTCACGCACATGGTCCTTGACGGCGGTAGCGCTGCCCAACTCCATGCGCGCGGCGCGCGTCGCTGACTCGCGGCTCATACCGCTGCGCATCTTGTTTTCAATCGCCGAGTCGAGGAACTCCCGTAATTCCGCGTCTAGCTCCTGGTCGGCCTGGCGCCGATGAAGGAGTGCGATGAATCCGGCCACAAAGCGGTGGAGAGCCGACATCAGAGCTCTCCCAGCGATGCGGACATGATGCGAGCGATTGCGGCGCTCTGTTGCTCCCAGTCCTTGGTCTCGCGCTTGAGCGTCGCCCGCCCCTGCGCGGTGAGCGCGTAGTACTTGGCGCGTCGGTTGTTCTCCGTAACGTGCCACTCACCCGCAATAAACCCGTCGCGCTCCAGCCGGCGCAACGCGGGAAAGAGCGACCCGGCGTTTACCTTGAACACGCCCTTGCTGATCTGCTCGAGGCGTACGCCGACGCCGTAACCGTGCATCGGCTCCAGCGCCAACGTCTTCAGAATCAGCATATGCAGCGTGCCCTGCACGAGGCTGCTCGATTTCTGCTCAGCGGACATCGCGATACTCTCCTCTAGTCCAACTAGACGAGAGGATTATGCTTCTTCTCTAGTTTGTCAAGAGGATGGCATCAAGGTTGGTAGCGACCGCGGCGCGACGCAGGGCATCCAGTCCCGTCAACCACGTGCTGAGCTGGTTCCAACTGGCGAAATTTAGGCTCACCGACCTTCGCTCACGCTTGCGAAAGACTGCCGTGAGCTACGGTTGGCAAGCCAGTCGAAGGTTGTCCACCGTAGCGCGCAGCGCGAAGGTGTACCTTGGGCTCGCGCTTGGTTCGACTCGCTCATGGCAAGCCGTTCAGACAGGTCGAATTGCTACTCTCCAGAATCAACCCACTTGCAAGTCGTTCGACCGGAAGGCTTGAATTCAGGCGTGCCAGGACGACGCTACAATTCCGCGATGAGCGTTACCCGCCTATCGCTGGCCATTTGCTGCGCGGGTATCGCGACCGCCACCGTGGCGGGCGCCCCGTCCCAATCAGCGGCGACGATCAATCCGATCAGGACAGTCGGCGAACAGTCGGTAGTCTCCTCGTCTCTGCCTCGCCTGCGGATCGACGTCAAACCACCGCTGCGCTATCTGGGCTGTCCCGTTCGCGATTCGCGAAACAGCCGCTGGCGAGCGCATCATCTTTGGCGACGTCGACGGCCGGCACGTCAAGCGCCTGTTCGTGATGCAGTTCGAAGGCTTCCTGCCTCAGGTCAACGAGATTTACCGGTATGACTTCTCCAACGCCCGCGAGATCGGCGGGCTTCGCTGGCGCAGCAATGCCTTTGCGTATCGGACGCCGGAACGCCAGTCAACCGAGGCGCCGGAAGCAACGGCGATGCACAACTGGCTCAGAGCTGGCGGCTACACGTCGTCTCTAAGTCGGTAAAGCGAAAATACGCCATACCCCATAAAGGCCAGGCCGGCGGCCATGATCTGCAGCCTGATGCTGCCCGCGGTTGAAGGGCCCCGGCGCGTATCAACAATCCTCGGGCCGCCCTCGAACTGATAACCCAACACGATAATCACCAGCCCGATGACTATCGACCACGCCGCGGTCTTTCGCTTGCCGGACCTCTCGCGGCGATATACCTCGGTGCCAGGCAGGTTGCGTCCGCACGACGGGCAGGCCTCCACGACGGGATCGATCCTCGTGCCGCAGCTTGGGCAATGGCGCTCCGCCATGCATCGGATTCTAGAGCGTGCCGCCCAGCCGTGATCGGAATGCCTTCAGCGATGGAGCCGGATCAGCCCCGGCACCGCGGGCGAACGCCTCACACGCGGCATAGACGTCGAGCATCTGGCGGTAGATCGCATGCGGCGCGGCATCCGGGGCGATGCGCGAGCCGCTGAGCGGATCCGCAAACCCCCGCACGATCTCGTTCCACACCACGTCTCCCCCGCCTGCCACCAGATCCGCTGCCCTTTTGTGCAGCTTGAACTCGCGAACAGCGACACCTTCCGCCGCCGCTGGATTCATGTCGTCGCGGTCTTGAAGACCCACCCGGACTCGGTCAGGGCGGCGTCGATCTTCTGGCGTGCCCGCGCTTCCGGGGCGTTCTGGCTGCCGGCTGGGGACATCTGGAAGTGCCAATCCTAACCCGGGCCGGTAAGCCTCCGAATCAGACCGCTGCGTCCTTCCTGCAGGACGTTCCGTCCGGTATCTGGAGCAGCTCCGATCGCTCCGGCCCAAATTCGCGAGGGTTACTGACGGCATAAGCCTTGCTCCTGCGCGGGAACAACATCCTGAGTGGCGACACGTCAATGTGTTGCCCGGCAACCTGGGACGGACATCCCAAGGTGCTTGCTCACCGGACGGCGAAGCCGGCGCCGGGGGGGAGATGTGGTGTTGGCCAGGTGGCCACACTCCGTTCTTGCTCCTGTGATGGGGCGAATCCCAATTGCTATCGTTGGCTCGGCAGGGGTGTCGGGTCCGCCGCGACCGCTCAGGGCAATCCCAGTCCGAAGCGACGCCGAAACGCTCGGCGAAAAGCGCGTAGAAGGCCCGTCGCGCGAGCCCGTTCTGGCCGAACATGCCCCTGCGTGGCTTCGACTCGATGGCGGACTTCGTGACAAACGAGCTCGAATACCGGGATCGTGCAGACGTAACCCGAGGATACAGTGTGTTCCGTGAGCAGAGCCGATTCGGTTCACATCCAATGCACGACGGGTTCGACGACGAGTCGAGGCCATGAGAGAGGAGTGACGTAGTGTCACAACAAAACGCTACGCCGGGAATGACCTCGCCGTCGGAGCCGACACGTGCGATCTTGTCTGCATACTTCGAGGGACCGGAAACGGTCCCCTCCTCGACGTCGCCATCGGCGAGCTTGAGCTCAGTGGATGGTGCTCGGCCGAAGAAATCCCGAACGTCGTGAAGTTCGACCCGCGACTCCAGTAGACGGCACGCGAACTCCCTCTTCAGGTCGTAGAAATGGAGATTCAGAATTCCGGCCTGCGCATGCCATTCACGACGCTCAGGCGTCAACAAAGGTGGATACCTAAAAATCGCGATAGCACGTTGTGCGTCAGATGCGTATGGTCGTAGGTGCGGTGTCGTGCAGATCAGCGCTCACCGTTCGTGTCGGTCGTGATCGCGGATGGCGATCAGCGAATGCGGAGGAGAGCGATATGCACGCGCTAGGTTGGCTCCTGTCGGTCACGCTCGGCCTCGTCACAGCTGCTCAGTCTTCCCGTGCTCTCGCTCCTCAGCCTTCTCTCGAACGCGTCGTCGAGATTCGCTCTTACAACTTGAAGCCAGGCAGACGAGATCGGTTCCATCGGCTGTTTGTCAGCGAAGCGCTACCGCTGCTGAGGCGTTGGGGGGTCGATGTGGTCGCATACGGACCGTCGCTCCACGACAACGACTCGTACTTCCTCATCCGAGCGTTCAACGGCGTTGCGGAGCGGCAAACGTCAGAGGACGCGTTCTACGGTAGTGAGGAATGGAAGCAAGGACCGCGGGAGCGAGTGCTCGCGGATATCGACTCGTATACGACGATCGTTGTGCGGTTGGATGCAGCCACGCTTCAAGGCTTGCGCAACGGAGGAGGACACGCCATGCCTGTCACAGCGCCACAGGACTTAGAGATCCTGACGAAACTCAACGAGGACTATATCCGGTCGGTGCAGCAGTCTGACGTTAAACGGTTCGATGAAATTCTCGCGAACGATTTTCTATGCTCAATGGCGGACGGTTCACTGCTTGATCGGAAGGCGTTTCTCGACTACACCGCGAAGCCGGTCACGATACGGAACATCCAGGCACACGAGGTGAACGTGCGGCTCATGGGCGACTTTGCGATCGTTCACGCGAGGACCACCTATACCGCTGCTGACGGCACGCCCGGCGGCGGCAGATACACGGACGTCTGGGCGAGGCGGGATCGGCGCTGGCTGGCAGTTTCGGCGCACGTGACGCGGAAGTGACTTCCCGGATTCCCCAGGACCCCAGAGAACACGCTTCCGGAAGCCCGAGTCCCGATCCGCTTCGGGCGAGTGTGCGGAAAGAGTCTCAGGCTATAAAAGGCAAGATCCACTTCAGCGTCGCTTCGTGGGGCCAATCGCGATCGGCTCCACTTCGTGTAGAGTTCAGTAAATGCTGGCTCACGGATCTGCGCAACGCAGTTTGACGATCGCAGCCCATCCGACCGACACTCCGGCCAGGCCGTCGCGGGCGCCGCTTTTGGTCAGCTCGATCGCGCTCGTGGAAGATCTGCACTCGCCGGGAGTATCAACCAGGACACCACCCGAGGATTACTCTGCGGCGTTTCAGGTCTGTTTTCCGTACTCGGGTTTTTTCACTTGGCACGTTGGTCACGACCGTGTGCTTGGCGACCCGAATCAGGTCCTGTTTGTCAAGGCGGGTGAGGCGTTTCGAGTCTCACAGCAGCGGTACAGCGATTTTGCGGAGCTCATCGTGACACTGCGTCCGCCCCTTGTCGCTGAACTTCTGCACACTGATGAGCAGCGCCTGACCGACCATGCGCTGTTCACAACCCGATTCAGGTTCGCGGACCCGTCGCTGCAGCGAGCGCGATCATACTTTCTTCACGGGCTCCGCAACGGTGTCAGTGAACACGTCGCAGCCGAGGAGACGATGATTGCGTTGCTCCAAGGGGCTCTGATGGTGCCAGCGCTCAGACCCAGAGCGTCGATTTCGACCGCTCGCCTCGTCGCTCGCACGAAGGAGTTCCTGGCGGCGCGTTTCAACACGCCCGTGCAATTAGGCGAAGTCGCCAGCCATGTCGGAGTCTCCCCGGCATACCTTACGACGGTGTTTTGCAGGTCTGAAGGTGTTCCCGTGCATCGCTACCTGACACAGCTTCGACTGGCGCAGGCGCTACTAGAACTGCCGCACGCGACGGATTTGACAACATTGGCGCTCGAGCTTGGTTTCGGCAACCACAGTCATTTCACCGCGACGTTCAGACGCGCGTTCGGCTGTACACCATCAGCGTTCCGTCAGCGGACGCGACAGACGCATTCACACCACCACTGATCAGCACGGATCGCGAGAACCGATCCGTTTCCGTTGCCGAAACGCAGTTGTGATTGGAGAAACATCAGTGCTGCTGCGGCTCGACGGACGCGGTCCCAATACCTGCAGAGATCACCCGGGCGCTCAAAGAAGCGATTCAGGCGGCACCTTCGCCACGTCTCTCTTTCCCGCGGTCAGACTCGGATATCTTTCTCTGCCACAGTCGCTGGTCGAGCCCGCGACGCACGCCAAGTGGCTCACCGATCTCGGTCGTCAGCCTTGCTGCAGCGCACATCGCGCCAAGGCTGAAACTCAACCAGGTCAATCGAACGACAGCGACAGGTGAGGTTCGAGCGCGGCGAGAAAGCGACGCGCGTCGAATAGCGCTCCGGGAGCGAAGACGCCACTTGCGCCGTTGCGGCGCGCAAGGAGACGCGCCACCGCCTCTCCCAACAGCGGTGCGGCGGTCGCATAGATGTCGCGGCCGGCTGCCGTCGCGCGACGCGTCGTGCTGCCGCGCCAGGCGATCGCGTCCATCACGAATCGCTGCGCCGATCGACCACTCGCATCGGCCGGCAGAGGCGGCGGCGTCGCCGGATCGTGTAGGTCGCGCAACGGCGCCAGATTCAGGTAGGCGCGGAAGTCGCGGACGCGGAGGTGCTGCGCGACGAGAATCGTCTCGCAGAAATGCTTGCGTGTCACCTCTTGCTCGCCGAAGGGTGCCGGGAATGTCCAGACCTGTGGATCGGACTCGGACGTGATTTCCTCGAGCCGACCCCCGGCCATCTCGAATCTCGGCCCGGTGTTGCGCTCACCCCTGCGCCTCGTTCCGACAGTTGGCTGCCGGGTGTCCAGTCCGATTGCGAGCTCGACCGCATCAGCGTCTGTCCAGTCGTCGATCGCGGCCGTGATCAGGAGATCACCGAGGCCGCCGAAGAAGGCCATCGCGGGCAATATGACGATTCCCCGGTCGCGCGCGGTGGAATCAAAGCGGTGGAACGCGGCGATTGTGGCTCGCTGTTCCGCCGTCACATCGAGATAGTGAGCCCTCTCACGAAGCGCGGCCTCGATGATTGGTGTCGCGGTATCGATGAATGGGCCCGCGACGTTGATGACGACAGCCGCTCCGGCCAGCATGCGATCGAGTGACGACGGGTCATCTACCGACGCGGGACGCAGCTCGGCGCCGGGTGCCTCGGACGCCAGCGTCGCCAACTGGGCAGCGCTTCTGCCAGAGAGGATTGGCGGGAGACCGCGTGCGACCAGTTCGCGCGCGATGAAGCGCCCTGTATGACCGTAGGCCCCGAAGACCGCGACGTGGTTTCCGTGTGAGGAAGTCATGCGTCCAGTCGACCACTACGGAACAGGGTCGCCATCGAATTGTTTAGCGATTTCAGGGGCGCCCGAGGCGCAAGGGCCTAGCGCTGCAGATGCGCGCGCTATCTCTTTTCGGCAGGCTGGCCTCCCTAAAGCGGGTCGATCTGCCGTCACACGCGTGAACAAGGCCCTGGCCCATTGCCGGTCGTCACCGTAACTCCGATCGCGATGTTGGCTGCAGCCGCAGCACCTCGGGTGGCTTCCGCAGACGCCCTTGCAGCTCGGCGGCGATTTGCGGCCAACCGGGTTGCGCTCCGAGCTGACGGATTGCTTGCGAGTACTCAGCGGCGCTCGCGGTCCGCGTCAGCCACACGAAGGCATTCTCGCTGCGCACCGGCAACGCCGGGAAATTGTTCGGGCTGTCTTCGGTTACCAGTGTCACCAGCACCGGCAAACCCACTCGGGTCAACGCCGGTTGAAGCGTGCGCTCGAAGAAGGTAGCGAACTCTGGATCCACGTGCTCGGAGAAGGAGTAAATGGTCGCCGCAATCATGGCGCTGGGTGCCGGGGCAGTGCCGCCCGCGGGCCGCGGCGTGGTTACTGCAGGCAAGTTTGCTCGCGGTCTGGACGTCCGAAGCAGCAAGATGTCGTCGAAATCAATCATCGTGGAATTGGCCAGTGTCTTGTGTGCGGCCCAGGTTGGTCCAGAATAGAAAGCCGTCAAGGCACGTGCGCGCGCCGGCATGTCGGGGAATGCACGTAGCCAAACAAAGCGGTCGGGCCGATCAAGGTCGCGAAACTGGCCGATCACCTTCATGCCGGCAGCCTCCTGCGGTTCGACGAATTCAGCGTCGAAGAGATCAATCAAGACGTCACGCTTGCCCTGGTGCAACGTGTACTGCCGCAGTTCAACAATTGACCACACTTCTGGTGTTCCCCCTGCGACGAAGCGGGATGCTTGACCCTCGCGGCCCAGGCAAGTGTTGAGCGCAAGCAACACAGCCATCAGTCCGAGTGCAATCGTATTCATTCGTGAGCAGTATGCCGACCGAGGGACGAAGGTAACGCAAGAGCTTCGCTATTCATGTGCTTGCCATATCGAAAGAACAGTCGATATGACGAGCAGCTTGATCAACCCGTCGGCCGCATGAATCGCGTACAGCCGCCAGGGATATCCCTCATGCAGCACAGATCCGGCCAGTGCAGCATAGATGGCGACCCAGACCCAGAAACCGACCTGAACACCAGAGGCGAAGGAGTTGATGCTGAGCCGAAGCAACAAGTGGGCGACGATCAACACAATCAGCAGCCACCGCGCGAACTCGCCGGCGACCTCGGCCGCGTGCATGGTCGTTGGAGCAGACGCTGGGTCCACTCCCCGCAATGTCAGTGAGGCTGTCCCAAAGAGCAGCGGACTGTACCACAAGCCGCCGATGAGAAAGGCAAGCAGCGCGGCTACGCCGACGGCGAGATAGTTGATCATGGCCCGTCACCCGATCGCTCGTGTGGCGACCTCCGCTGCGGCTCGCTCGCCAGATTCGAGCGCGCCGTTCATCCACCCGGTCCACGGAGAGGTGTGCTCACCCGCGAAGTGGATACGCCCCTCCGGAGTACGGAGATTCTGGTAATGCTCCGACAACTGACCGGCGTCGAACAGCGCCGACGCACCAAGCGACCACTGATCGGCGATCCAGCTATACGACGCCGTCGCCTCGAGTTGGTCGCGGAGACCGGGGTGGACACGCTCCATCCGCTCGACGATGAGGGCGTCACGCTCCCTGGGAGGTACCGCCGATGCATGCAGCGCTGGCCGACCGCTTTGGTAGGCTCCGAGAATGCCACGCGATCCAGGCTGATCGCGCGTGTAATCCCAGACATCCATTGGGTCGTCGGTGAATGCCCACCCATGCGATCCCTGCGCGAGCCAGTAACGTGTGCGTGTCTGCAGAAAAGTGCGTGCCATCGGAAGAGCGTTTACACCAATCAGGGCAGCCTGCTTTCCAGCGGACCAGCCTGGCGCAGTATCGATACGGCGAAGAACCGGTGGTGGAATCGTACAGACCGCGTAGTCCCCTCGAATGGTTGGCGATGCGCCGTCGCGTTGGCAGATGACGCGCACTCCTGTGTCGTCCTGCTCGAGGCGCACGACCGGTAATCCATAACGCACGTTCTCGCTGAGTGCGGAGGCAAGCGCCTTCGGCAAGCTGTCGTTGCCGCCTCGAATCTTGTACCACTGCTTGGTGGACGCACTCAGCGCGGACTCGCGCAGGAACTGCAGCGTTGACATCCCGGTCAGGTCATGACCGAGACCGATCATGCGCAGGTACGCCGCCGAAGCGCCCTGACGCCGGCAGAACTCGTCAATCGGCAGTTCGAAGCGCGACAGGTCGGCGGCAGGCCAGTTTTCGGACACGGTGTTTCCGAGCGACTCGACATGCCGCATCAAGTAGTGAATGAGGTTGCCCATGTGTCCGCGGCGCCGCTCGTCTTCGGTAAAGTCGAGCGGTACCTGTGCGAGCTCATAAGGTCCAACGAATCGCCGGCCGGCCACGCACGTCACGCGTGAGCCACTGCTCGGGAAGAAAGGATCCAAAGTGAGGCCAAACCGCTTCGCGTATCGCAGCGTGTGCGCGTGGGTGTCCTGGATGCGCGCTGCACCAGCCTCTGCATACAGTCCGTCGGCGAACGGTTCCCGCAGCGTGTGCACGCGTCCACCCGATCTGGTCCGCGCTTCGATCACCGTGACCTGGATGCCTCTCCGCTCGAGTTCGAGCGCCGCGCTAAGCCCCGCCAGACCGGCGCCCAGCACGATGACGTGCGCTCGGCGTTCGGGCTGAGCGGTCAACGCTAACGGAAGCGCGATCGAGCGCTGCAAGAAGTCACGTCGATTCATGTGTTGTCACATCTCGATGGATGAAATCCATCGTCCAGTTGATTTCCCATGTGCGCTCGCGATCGATCGAAAACCCCTGCTCCCAGCGGCAGGTATCGGACGAGGGCCGTGACCAGACAAAGCGCACCCGCACCGGCGTTCCCTCGTGTGAGTCGTCGCCCAAGAAGAGAACCCTGATCATGCTCAAACCGGCCCACCATCGGAGGGTCGAGCCGGCCCGGACGCCTGCTGTCCATCCAGTTGATGGTCCAAAGACCCGTTGACGGATCGAACAACCGCAACGTGGCACCTACGAACGGTCCCTCGGGCAGCGGCATGGTGTATTCGTCGAAATTGCCCAGACCGCCGAGGATCTTACGGACGGACGCGGTGCCGATGAACTCGATCCACGTCGTACATCCTGTGAGCCGTTCTGTCAGCCGGCGGTGCCGAACCGACCACTGACCGATCAGGAAATCGAAATCGGTGATCGCACTCATTCCTCCCACCTATGCCGACCAGGCGTAAAAGGTAACGACGCCCGATTCCGGCGATTCGATCACAAGAAACGGATGGTTGAGAGCGGACAGGCTCGATAGCCTCGTGACTGGAGGTGCAGAATGGCACGCTTAGCAGGTAAAGTCGCAATCGTCACCGGCGCGAAGCTCGGGCATCGGCCGTGCCGCGGCGCTGCCGTTCGCCAGGGAGGGCGCACACGTCGTCGTGACGGCGCGGCGCGAGGCAGAACTGGAGTCGCTGGTCCGCGACATCGAGTCCAACGGCGGCCACGCCAACGCATTAGTCGGCGACATCCGGGACGAAACGCTCGCTCGTACGCTGGTCACGACGGCGACTGATCGATTCGGGGCCTCGACATCGCGCTGAATAATGCTGGCGCCGTTGGCGAACTGGCCCCGCTGCCGGACGTCTCGACCTCCGGCTGGAGAGACACCCTCGACACGAATCTCACGGGCGCATTCTTCGGGGCCAAGCATCAGATACCGGCGATGCTCGAGCGGGGCCGCGGTTCCCTAATCTTCACATCGTCGTTCGTGGGTCACACGGTTGGATTTCCGGGGATGGGTGCGTACGCGGCGGCAAAGGCCGGCTTGGTGGGGCTTGCCCAGGTCATTGCGGCCGAATTTGGCGCGCGACGCATCCGTGCGAATGCGCTGTTGCCCGGCGGAACCGACACGCCCTCAGGGCGCATGGTGCTTTCGTCGCCCGAAGCACGGCGCTTCGTTGAAGGCCTCCACGCGCTCAAGCGGCTGGCGAGGCCGGAAGAGATCGCTGAGGCGGCGCTGTATCTCGCGTCGGATGCGTCGAGTTTCGTGACCGGCGCGGCGATGCTCGTAGACGGCGGTGTTTCCACGAGCCGAGCGTGACGCCGGACATCGCCGGTGGTGTTTCCGTGCGCGGCGCGCCGGCACATTACCAGTAATGCCCCGTTCAACCATCGCACTGGCCGCGGCCCTGTTGCTGGCCGCGGTACGCGCCGCCGCGCAATCCGCCGACGCCGTTCAACCGATCCGATTCACTACTCCCCCCACCATCGATGGCCGGTTGGACGAAGAAGCTTGGGCCGGAGCGGCTCGCATTTCCGCGTTTCGCCAGGTGCAGCCTGGCGACAACATCGAGCCCTCGCAATCCACTGAAGTCCTGGTCGGTTACGACAAGCGCGCACTGTATCTCGCATTTCGCGCCACCGACACCTCCGGACGCGTCCGCGCGACCGTCGCCAGGCGGGATGCCATCGCCGAAGACGACTCGGTCGGTGTGTATCTCGACACGTTCCACGATCGCCGGCGCGCCTATTACATCTTCTTCAATCCGCTCGGTATTCAGGCCGATGGTATTTACACCGAGGGTAAGGCCGATCCCGACCTCACGGTTGATCTGGTGATGGATTCGAAAGGAGTCGTCGGCGCAGATGGCTATACGGTCGAAGTGGCGATCCCGTTTGCGTCTTTGCGACACCGTAGCGGCGAGGGCCGCGCGTGGGGTTTGCACGTGCAACGCTTCATTCGCCGCGATCGCAATGAGCAGATCTCGTGGCGGCCGATCTCGCGCGAGCTGACCAGCCTGCTGGACCAAGCGGGACAACTGGGCGCATTCGAGGACGTCGGAGAAGGACGTCCGCTGGAGATCATCCCCACCGGTGTGGCGACCCGAACCGAGCGGCGTTCCGCGGCCGGGATGACGACAGTAGACGACGGCGATCCGGGCCTGACGCTGAATCTTGGATTGACGCCAACGATGAACGCGGCGGTCACCGTGAATCCGGACTTCGCGCAGGTCGAGGCCGATCAACTCCTGTTGACTGTGAACCAGCGGTTTCCGCTGTTCTACGACGAGAAACGGCCGTTCTTTCTCGAAGGAATTGACTCGTTCCAGACTCCGATCCTCATCGCGCATACCCGCACGATCGTCGATCCCAGGTATGCAGCCAAGATTACCGGCAAGCACGGGAGGACCACTGTTGGCGCGCTGTTCGCGGAGGACGCGGGCGGAAAGTTCGCCGGCCGCGTCAAGCGAGACATCCGGCAGGATTCGACGATTGGCGCGAGTGTCACCGGTCTTGTCGACGGTCCGCGTTACAATCACCTGGCCAGCGCCGATACCCGCCTGCGCTTGAACACACAGACATTTCTGACGGCTCAAGTCGCGGCCACGTTTGCGCACCTGCCGTATCGGGATGCCGCTGCCGGCGGCACGCGCGAGCGACACGGGACTGGGTTTGCGTACTACCTCAGGACCGAGCGACGAACGCGTCACACTGTCATGGCGGTCAGCTCGTCCGGATTCAGTCCCGACTACCGCGCCGAGCTCGGCTTCACGCGGCTGGTCAACATGAACAACGTATCGGTACAGACGACGTACAACTCGGAGCCACGTCCAGACGCGCGCCTGATCTCGTGGTCGTTGACGCACATAGGATTAATGCAATGGGACTGGCAGGGGCGTGCGAATTTCGCCTACACCTATCCACAGGCACGGCTCACCTTCAGGCGCCAGAGTTTCCTGCAGCTGCTCGCGTATCGCGACTACGAGCGGCTGTTCGAATCCGAATTCGGCGTCGCGCGTGGCCCTGGTCGAAACGGCGCGTTCATCGGCGACAGCGAGCGATCGACGAGTTGGGAAGGATTCGTGGTCCAGGCGGGCAGCGCGCCGGGCGAGGCGGTGTCGTTCTCGATCACGGGATCGAAGAGTTGGGATGTGTTCGACTATGACTTCGGCGCCGGATCGAGGTTTCCGCGGGTCAGCCCCGCCGCGCTGATCGATCCGCGCGCGCCGCTCGATCCGGGCCCGGCCAGTTCGACCGGCGTGAGCGGTACTGTCACGTGGCGACCGGTCGACGTGCTGCGCACGTCGCTCGAGGTCAGCCGCAGCACGCTCCGACGCAATGACACCGGGTTGCTGGCCTACGACGTCAGGCTCGCCAGTTGGCGGACCACCTATCAATTCACACGATTCCTGTTCGTGCGACTGCGCACGGATTGGAACTCCGGCACCTCGACGCTCAGCGGTCAGTACCTCGCTGGCTGGACACCGAGTCCTGGCACTGCTGTCTATGCCGGCTACAACGACACTGCGACGATCGGCGCGTTCGATCCGATCACGCGCGCAGCACTCGACGGCTATCGGCGGCAGGGGCGCACGGCGTTCGTGAAGCTGTCGTACTTGTTCCGGCTGTCGATCTGATACTTATGTCGCCGTCGATGCGAAGGTAACGAATCGAACCGGCGCCGTGTAGTGCGCTAGACTCGAAGCCGCGGTCCACATGGCGGCGATGGCGACAGACGAGAATCCCGCGCTTACGCAGCTGATGGCCGAGTACCAGGCAGGGCACCCGGAAGCGTTCGACGGCTTGTATGCCGCGCTCGCACAGGATCTGCGCGCTTATCTCACTTCGTTGACCAGAGACGCGTCTCGTGCGGACGATCTATTGCAAGAGACATTTCTGCAGTTGCATCGCTCGCGCGCGAGTCACATTCCGGGACATCCGGTGCGTCCGTGGGTCTTTGCGATCGCCAAGCGGACGTTCTTGATGGATCGCCGTGGCGCCGGCCGCCGGCTGCGCCGCGAGGCCGATCCGCTTGCGCACGTGGTTGCGACGCCGACCGCGACTGAAGGTCAGTTGCACGCGCGCCACGAGGTGGAAGGGGCGCTGCGGCAGATCACGCCGGAGCGCCGGCGCGCGTTCCTGCTGCACCACGTGTTCGGGTTTTCGTTCAAGGAGATCGCCGCCAGGCTGGGTATCAATACCGGCGCGGCGAAGATTCGCTCGAGCCGCGCACAGCGCGACCTCCGGCACATTCTTGGGGACCGTGATGACGAGCCGTAACGACCAGGCGCCCGCCCATGAGCTGCGCGCTGAGATCGCGCGGACGCTGACACCCGTGCGTCCGTTGCCGCCGCCGTCGCGTCGCGCGTGGATGCTCCTGCCGTTTGGGTTGTTGGTCGCCGGGTCAGCTCCGTTGCTGGATGTTGGCCGATTCGATCTCGGTTCGATGTCGCCGCTCGTGACCTGGGGACTGACCGGGCTGCAGGCGCTGTTGGGAATGTGGATTCTCGCTCTCGGCTTCCGTGAGTCGGTGCCTGGCGAGAATCTGTCACGCGGCTCAATCGGGATCGCAGTTGCGCTGACGGTGCTGTTGTTGGTGGGCGTGACTGTCACCACGAACAGGTCGAGTCCCACCGTAATTCCGGCCGGGCTCGAATTCCAGTTCTGGATCGAGTGCGTCTACGGCCCGATGGTGTTGGGCGTGCCGTTCATGCTGGTGGCGACACTCCTCGCCGCGCGCGCGTTTCCGACGAGACCGGCAGTGACGGGTGCGCTATGCGGATTGTCGGCGGGGATTGTGTCGGACGCCGGTTGGCGCCTTGGGTGTTTCGTCTCGTCGCCGGGGCACGTGCTGACTTCTCACGACGTCGCTATCGTCCTGCTGGCCGCGTCGGGCTCGCTGCTGGCCGTCGTTCTGGATTCAGGCCGCTGGTGGCACTTCCGCCGCTGATGGCTTTCACTGCCTCCTCCCCTTCGGCTGCGAAAGGATGATCGAAGTGGCCTGTTCGACGAGAATCGGGCACGTCGGGCAGCGGATCGCGCGTCACGTGACTGGAGAATCCCAAAGCTAGAGCAAGGCTCGTTAGATCCGATCGCCTGTGAGCTCAACGAGCGCTGCGTTCTCATGGTTCCTGAACGTTGCTGCTGCTCGGATCTCGCGGTAGTAGTATGCCGGTATCCTCTGGTCAAGGAGACAACATGCCGACGATCGTCGCTTATCACGACATCACAAAGGGTCAGGAACATTGGCTGCGCTCGCCGAAGCGGAAGGAGCTGTTCGGACCGCTTGGCGTCACCAATATCCGGACGTTCGTGGATCCGCAGAATCCGAAACGCGTGTCTGTGGTGATGGACGTGCCGGACATGGACGCGTTGAGCGCAGTCATGCGCACCCCGGCAGCGGCGGAGGCGATGGCCCATGATGGCGTGGCGCCTGAGACACTGGTGATCCTCGTCGAGGCCTAAGCCGCTTTGCGAGCTGACGACGGGGCCCTGGGTCCGTACCCGTCTCCGGCCATGGCCTCCTAAGCGGTGACTCGTACGGATCGAAGCAGGTTCTAAAGTCAGCCGGGGCGCCGCATCCGTGATTTCATTTGACGCTCTAATGGTCGCAGTGATATTCCATTGGCGTGTCTAATAAAGCAGCTCGATCCAAAGCCGGTGCGCGAACTTAGCTCTCCCGAATCTCTCCACGACGGTGGTTTACTCCTGACGAATCCAGTTGAAATCAGTGGACTCCAGAGGAATTGGCAACTTATGACTGTCAACGATCGATAGATGAGTGCCGCTGCCACTCACCAAAGTCCCGAAGATGCTGGTGATGACTGGGCCCTTGCCAAGTGGCCCACCTTATCCAAAGAGGAATGCCGCATGTCCATCGACCGCGAGGCTCTCGGTGTTGTAATTGCCACGAACCCATAGGTACGAGCACTACGGCAATATCGTCACCTACATGCGCTGAAGAGGATGGTGCCGCCGTCAAGCGAGCCAAAACCCACGAAATAGCACCAAGGTTGCCGTCACCGACATATGTCAGCTTCGGCGAGCTCGAAACGAAACGAAGTAGTACCGTTCCGTACGAGCGAATTCGCAACGGGCCTTGCAGGAGAATCGGTTTTACAAAGTTTGTCCAGGTATCTTGACCGGCAGCGATGAAGGGGTCTTCCAGTTTTGGGCGTTGTGTTTGAACTCGTTGATACAGCGGCAATACCGGCGGAGCCAGCGGCGGCACCGAGACCCGTTCTTCTGGCAGAGAAGTTGTCTTCGCGGCTGTCGCGTTGACCTCGGTGCTACCACTGACGAGCGGAAGTGCCCTGATTCGTGCATCCTTCAACTTCCGAACATCAAGTTTGCGCACATTGCCGGATGCATCGAGCAAGGGGGCGCCTTCTTTCCGCGCTTGCTCCTGGAATGCGGATTGCGTCGTTGCGCGGTCGGACTGAATCTGATCAAGAAGGGCTCGGGTCGGCCAAGTTGAATTGTCGTACATCCAGTAGGCAGCGATGAGAGCAGCCACGGGAAAAATCACCCGCAAATAGCCTCGAATTGCAGTGCCACGTTGCAACTCGGTGACGAAAAAGAAGCCCGCCCAAAACATTGAGGCAACTATCATCGTTGCGAAAAAAGAAGCTCCCTGGTCTGGCCGGTTCCCCAGAGCTTGGCCATTGCATGAAACGGCCCGTCCGGCATGATTCCTTGCGTTTCGAGATACAGGAAAAGCCAGCCCATCGTGCCCACGAGGAAGAACAAACCTGTGAAGGGCCAGAGTTGATATACAGGCCTGATGTTGTTGAAGTCGAGGTTCCAAGGCCTTTCCCGCCCATCGGTATCGTCCGCTGAAAGCCCCCAATCCTTGAGCCTTCCGGTGCAATGCGGACAGCGCCTGGACCCGAGCGTGATTGGCCGCATACAGTGCGGGCAACTGAGCTCGAACATTCGGGTCCTCCGCTGGATGGCCGTGAAACGGGCGCCACGTTCCAATAGACGCGTCGCCTTTTCGAGTGTCTAACTGAGGAGCGCATGATATCGCGGCTGAAGTAGCGCCGGATATTCTGTCGCAAAAGAAGCACTGTTCGGTCGGGTGTCCACCCAACATCACGATCTCCGTGACGGGAGCCGAGACGCGGCACGCGTTCAATTCAATCAATCACGACCGATCGACCGCCTCCCCGCGACCGGAATGCCCTCAGCTGTGGTGATGGATCAGCCCCAACTCCGCGGGCGAACGCCTCACACGCGGCGTAGACGTCGAGCATCTGACGGTAGATCGCATGCCGCGAGGCATCCGGGGCGATGCGCGAGCCGCTGAGCGGATCCGCAAACCCCCGCACAATGTCGCTCCACTCTGCGTCTCGCTCGCGTGCCACCAGATCCGCGTGATAGGCGCGCAGTGCCGCGCCGAGCGCGGCGGAGCTGCCGACATCGAACTGGTAAACGTCGGCGCCGAAGACATCGGCCATCACTTGCAGGATGGCCCGATTGATCGCCGCGCCGCCGGTAGCATACATAGTGTCCACTCGCGGTGCCATCCACTTGGAGTGCAGCCGCGCGGCGAGCATCTGCGCTTCGACGACCCCACGCACGTTCGCGGGCGCATCGTCCACCGGTACGCCGAACGAGACCGCGCCGGCGCGCAAGACAGGCGGTGTGATCTCCGGCTCGAACCACGGCAACAGGATGCGGCCCAGATTTCCGGGCGGCGATGCGCTCAAGAGAGTCGAGAAGCCCTCCCAGTCCAGACCGAACGTGCGTCGCACCCGCTCGCGCGCGAGCGATCCGTTCTGAAAGCAGACCAGACCCATGTAGTCACCGGTGGGCGCGCCGAAGACGTGACCAGCGCCGGTGGGATCAGGCCGGGCCTCGGCGGTGTGCGCGAAGACGGTGTCGCTCGTACCGAGAGAGATCGCCAGCGTGTTGCTCGACACCAGCCCCGTGCCGATCAGGCTGCAGGGGTTGTCGCCGGACCACGCGATGACGCGTGCGGCTGGCAGTCCATAGCGCTGCTGCCAGTACGCCGCGAGCGATCCCACGTCAGTCCAGGACGCGACGATGGGCGGGAGTTTGTCCAACAGCTTGGGCGCGGTCGCATCGAGAGCCGGCTTCCACCAACGTCGTGACGCGAGGTCCATCAGGTTCATGCCCGAGGCATCTCCGGGCTCGAGCGGCGCGTGACCGCCCGCCAACAGCGAAGCCATGAACGAGCTGACCAGGTGGATGCGATCGGTCTCGGCGTAGCGTTCCGAATGCTGCTGCCAGAACTTGCGAATCTGCGGCCCCGTGAAACGTTCGAATGCATGCGAACCGGTATGTCGAGCCAGTACCGCGTCGCCACCGATGGCCGCGGTGATCTCCTCGCACTGCGGGGTTGTGCTCGAATCCATCCAGATCGGTGATTCAGCACGCGACAGCAGGCCACGCACCTGGTCAACGAGATCAACTTTCGGATCCAGTCGCCGCAGCGCATCGGCAGCGCGCGCGTTCAGATACACGCTGCCGTGCTGCTGGGCCGAGCCCGACACCGCCGCAAGCTGCGACCAGTCGAGATCAAGCGTGGTCAGGCGCGCCATCATTCGATCGAGCGCTTCCACCCACATCAGCGGCGGCGCCGTGCGGACGGATGCGTCAACACTTGGCGTCACGCCGTTGGTCGTCCCATACTGCGGCAGGTCGGCGTCGAACACGAGCGTGGCCTGGTGCACTACGCGGCGGGCCGAGGCCGTGACCTCGATGATCACCGCGGTCAGACTTTGCGTGCTGCTGTCGAGACCGAGATGCAACGCCACGCCTGTTAACATCTCATCAGTGTCTAATCGGTGTCTAATCAGTGGCCATGCCTCAGACACCCGACCTCGATCCGCGTCCGGAGCACAAGTTCACTTTCGGTCTGTGGACCGTCGGCAATCCAGGCGCAGACCCGTTCGGCGCGGCGGTCCGGACCCGGCTGTCGCCGGTCGCGATCGTGAGGTTGCTCGCCAAGGCCGGCGCGATGGGCGTGAACCTGCACGACAACGATCTCGTCCCGATCGACGCGACGCCGGCCGAGCGCGATGCGATCGTCGCCGAGTTCAAACAGGTGCTCGCCGAGACCGGACTCGTCGTGCCGATGGCGACGACCAATCTGTTCAGCGACCCGGTATTCAGGGACGGCGCGTTCACCGCGAGCGACCCCCGCATCAGAGACTACGCGCTGCAAAAGACGATGAGGGCGATCGATCTGGGCGTGGAGCTGGGCGCGAAAGTCTACGTGTTCTGGGGAGGGCGGGAAGGCACCGAGTCCGACGCCGGCAAGAATCCATTGGACGCGCTGAAATGGTTTCGAGAGGCGCTCAACTTTCTCACCGCCTACGTTCGCGATCGACGATACGACCTGGTGTTCGCGCTCGAAGCCAAGCCGAACGAGCCGCGCGGCGACATCTATCTCCCCACCACCGGCGCCATGCTCGGTTTCATCGCCTCGCTCGATCATTCCGAGATGGTGGGCGTCAATCCGGAAGTGGCGCACGAGCACATGGCGGGCCTCAACTTCCTGCACGTGGTGGCGCGAGCCTGGGATGCCGGCAAGCTGTTTCACATCGATCTGAACGACCAGGCGTTCGGCCGCTACGACCAGGACTTCCGCTTCGGCTCGCACAGCATCAAGCAAGCCTTCTTCCTGGTGAAGTTTCTCGAAGACGTGGGCTACGCCGGCAGCCGCCACTTCGATGCCCACGCGTATCGGACCGAGGATCTCGACGGGGTCAGCGCGTTCGCGCGCGGCTGCATGCGCAGTTATCTCCTGCTGAAAGAGCGCGCTCGCCAGTGGAACGAAGACCGTGAGATTCAGGCCCTGGTGGCGGAACTGTCCGCGACGGATCGCAGCGTCGCCGCCGCGGGCTTCGACCGAGCTCGCGTTGACACGCTCAAGGCGCGCCACTTCGATCGGGCGAGCCTCGGCAGCCGCGGTCTCGCCTACGAACGTCTCGATCAGCTGACGGTGGAATGCCTGCTGGGGATGCGGCCGTGATGAACCGCGGCTTGCCAGCTGTCGAGCACGCGCATGTTGCCGAGTGTGTCGGCGTGACTCATGGCCGGCCAGGCCGCTTCAAGGGCCGGCAGCGTATCGCGCACGAGCTCCGCCTCGATCGCGTAGGTGGCCAGATCGGTTTGGACCGTCACCTGTTCCGCGTCCCGGCCGTCGCGGAACACCGTCAGCTCACTGACCAGGCCCTGGCGCCGGCTGCCCGGGATCCAGGGATCGGGCAGCACGATCCTGCCGTGGTCGCCGAACACGACGGCCGTCGTGCCGACGTCGTAGCAAACGGCGCTGGTCACACTGGCCGTCATCCCCGAGCGGAACGTCAACTGCGCGTTGGCCAATTCGTCTGCCCCGGTCGGTCCGATTAGACCGGTGGCGGTGAGTGCGGTGGGCTCCGCGAACGGCGTGCCTTCGACCACACCCGCGATCAGGCGCGCAAACGACACCGGATAGCCGCCGACGTCGAGGATGCTGCCGCCGCCGAGCGCCAGGTTGAACAGGCGATGCTCGGGCGTCCGTGCGACGCGAAACCCGAAATCCGCGCGGATGTGATGGATCGCGCCGATCGCGCCGTCCTTCAGCAACGTCAACAGCTGATGCAGAAGCGGATGGCAGCGGTACATGAACGCCTCCATCACGAACACGCCCTGCCGCTTCGCGGCGGCGAGCACGCGCGCCGCGCCCGGCTCGTCCAGCGTCAGCGGCTTCTCGCACAACACGTGTTTGCCGGCCGCAATGCACTTCAGCGCGTGGTCCTCGTGCAGCGGATGCGGCGTCGCGATGTAGACCGCATCAACTCCTCGATCGGCGAGCAGGTGCGATATTTCTTCGGACCAGCCGTCAAGACCAAACCGCTCGGCAAAGTGACGAGCCTTGGCCGGCGATGAGCCGGCGACATTGACCACGCGGCAGCGCCGCGATCGCGTCAGCGCTTCGCAGAAATCGGCGGCAATGCCGCCGGTGCCGATCACGCCCCAGCGCAGCACGTCATTCATCGTCCGGCCGCTGCACTTATCGACCGCGTAAGACGTTCAGGCGCTGCGTGAACTCGTCAACGTTGGCGCGGTTGACGATCTGAGTCGGGACGATGATCTGTTTCGATTCGGGGATGAACGACCGGTCGCCGCGCACCGCCTGCGCCATTCGCGTGATCGCCTGATAGCCGAACTCGTACGGCTGCTGCACCACGGTCGCGTGAATGGCGCCTTCCTTGATGCCGGCCAGGGTCTCGTCATCCTCGTCGAACGCCACGATTCGCACCTGACCCACCTTGCGGGCTTCACGCACGGCGTTGAGGATCGCAGGGCCGTTGTAGGCCCACAGCCCGACCAGCGCCTTGGCGTCGGGATATCGCACCAACGTGTCCGCCGCGTTGGCCTTCGCCCTCACGTGATCCACATCGTCCGTGCGCACGTCGATGATGCTGATGTTCGAGCCGGTGAGCACCTCCTTGATTCCTTGCACCCGCTCCTGCGCGTTGCGCGCGTCGAGCTTGCCGACGAACAGCATGATCGCGCCGCCGTCCGGAACGGCCTCGCGTATGAGCTGGCCCGCCTGCCGTCCCGCCGCGACGTTGTCCGTCCCGATGTAGCAGGCCCGCGCCGACTGCGGGGCGTCGCTGTCCTGCGTGAACACGAGGGTCCGCTTCGCCGCGGCGTCGATGAGCGGTGTCTGATTCTGGGGATCGATGGGCGAGATCGCAATCGCGTCAACGCCTTTGGTCAGCAGATCGTCGACGACGCGTTGCTGCTCCGCGGCGGTTCCATCGGCCGTGATTCTGAACTCGGCTTGAACGTCCGCCAGCTCCTCATCCGCTTTTTCGACGCCGCGCCGCGCGATGGTCCAGAAGTCGGAGGCATTGTTGGTGACGAACGCGAGTTTGAGCGTCCTGGTACCCCCGCCGCTCTCGGGCGACCGGCAGCCCAATAAAAGGCCCGCCAACCCAATCACACATAGGGCGATCTTCCAGTTTCCGACGTTGGTATGCTCACAGCCTCGCGCCATGCCCATTCCTTTACTGCAGATGTCGGCAATCTCCAAGCGATTCCCGGGGGTGGTCGCCCTCGACCGGGTCGACTTCCACATTGCCGCCGGAGAGATTGTCGGGCTCGTCGGCGAGAACGGCGCCGGCAAGTCGACGTTGATGAAAATCCTGACCGGGATCCATCGGGCGGACTCGGGGACCATCTCAATCGACGGCGCGCCGGTGGTGATGCACGGCCCGGCGGACGCCGCTCGCCCGGGCATCGCGATCATCCACCAGGAGCCGGAGGTCATCGAGACGATCGACGTTGCCGGTAACGTGTTCCTCGGGCGCGAACCGCTCCGCGCCGGACCGCTGCGACTGCTGGATCGCCGGCGCATGGAGGCCGAGACGGTACGTCAGCTGGCCCGCATCGGCTCGGAGATTCCGCCCCGCACCGTGTTGCAGCGGTTGTCCACGGCGCAGCAGCAATTCGTCGCCATCGCTCGCGCGTTGTCGATGAACGCACGGCTGCTCGTGTTGGACGAGCCGACCTCCAGCCTCGGTGCGAGTGAGGCGGAGCGACTCTTCCAGGTGCTGCAGGATCTTCGCTCGACCGGGACCGCGATCGTCTACATCTCGCACCGGCTGCGGGAAATCGAAGCGTTGGCGGATCGGACCGTGGTGCTTCGCGACGGACGGAATGCGGGCCTTCTTCACCGCGACGAGCTCACGCGCCATCGGCTCGTGCAGCTGATGGTCGGTCGTGCGATCGCGAGCGATGCGCCGCCTTCTCGGCCCGCCGGCCACCCGAACGCGCCGGGCGCATCAGAACCAGGGCTTCACGTCGACCGGGTGAGCACGACTCGATATCCGGCCGTCGAAGTGTCGTTGCGCGTCAACCGCGGCGAGGTGCTTGGCCTTGCGGGACTCATCGGCGCCGGCCGGTCGGAGCTGGCCGAGGCGATCTGCGGCGTCAGTCCGCGCGTGTCGGGGCGCGTGGTCCTCGACGGCCATCCGGTGCCACCCGACTCGCCGCGCGACGCCATCCGCGCCGGCCTCTGCCTGGTGCCGCAGGACCGGCGTCACCACGGCGTGATCGCGCCGATGAGCGTTCGCGAAAACCTCACGTTGCCTGCTGTCGGCTCCTTCGCTCGCTTCGGATTGGTCAAGCAAACCACGGAAGGCCGGGCCGCGGACGCCGTCGCCACGAATCTCCAGGTGAAAACCTCTTCGATCGAGGCCGCGGCGGCGACGCTCAGCGGTGGGAATCAGCAAAAGGTGGTGCTCGGCAAGTGGCTGGCGCGTCAGCCGCGCGTCATCATCTTCGATGAGCCGACACAAGGCGTCGACGTCGGCGCCAAGGCGGAGATCCATCGTCTGATCCGCGAGCTCGCCGACCGCGGCACGACGGTCGTGATGATCAGCAGCGACATGGACGAAATCGTCGCTGAAAGCGATCGCGTGGCCGTGATGCACGAAGGACGGATTACCGGGATTCTCGACAAGTCGGCGTGCACGCCCGAAGCGATCATGCAACTGGCCACCGCCTGACTGCTTTCCGTATGACGCGAAAAGAACTCGCTGTATTCCTGCTTCTCGCCGCACTGTGCGCCATCGTCGCGGTCGCGAGTCCGCAGTTCCTGAGCCCCGCCAATCTCCAGAACCTGGCGCGGCTCGTCGGCATGTACGGCATCTTCAGCATCGGCGTCGGCATGGTCATCATCACCGGCGGCATCGATCTCTCCGTCGGGTCGATCTGCGCGCTCCTCGGCGTGCTGCTGTCGATGATGCTCGTCGAGTGGGGCTGGCCGGCCGGCATCGCGCTCGTGGCTGTGGTGTTGCTCGGCGGCTGCCTGGGCGCCGCGCACGGGGCGCTCATTGCGCGACTGGGTCTGCAGCCGTTCATCGTCACCCTGTGTGGACTGCTGCTCTACCGTGGCGCGGCGCGCTACGTGGCGGGTGATTCGACGAAAGGTTTTGGAACAGTCGAGGGCTTTGAATGGGTTCGGTCGCTGGCGTCGGGAAGCGTCGGCGGGGTGCCGATGCCGTTTGTGGTGATGTGCGTGGTGGCGGCGATGGCATGGGTGTTACTCCATCGCTCGGTGTACGGCCGGCACCTGTTTGCCGTGGGCCACAATGTCGAGGCCACGCGCTATTCGGGCGTTGACACGCGAGCAGTCATCGCCTGGGCCTACGTCCTCTCGGGGATTCTCGCCGCCGTGTCGGCGATCCTGATCGCGTTCTACACCAACTCGATCTCTCCGGCATCGCACGGCAACTTCTACGAGCTCTATGCGATTGCCGCTGCCGTGGTCGGCGGTTGCAGTCTGCGCGGCGGCGAAGGGACGGTGCTCGGCATCGTCATGGGCGCGGCGCTGCTCCAGGTGTTGCGGAACCTGGTGAACCTCCTCGACATCCCCGGATCGCTCGACTTCGCGGTGATGGGTGCCGTGATCCTGATCGGCGCGATAGCAGACCAGCTGTTCGGACAGCGGCGGCGAAGTATCCCCTGATCGAGCTATGACCTTGCGAACGAGGCGCTGAAAAAAAACAGCTCCGGCGGCGACTATTGCGCGAACCGCAACGATCCCGCGTCAATCTCGGCCCGGCACTTGGCCAGTGAATTGCTCAAGTCTGGTTACCCTCCCCCAAGGAGTGAACCGAGTGAAGACCGTCCCTATCGTCGCTCTGCTGCTGCCGCTCTTCTTCGCGAGACCGGCCGCCGCGGACCTCTTTACGATCAATCCAAACCGTTTTGCGATCGGCACCGACCTCTCGCGGATGTTTGATGGTGTCACGCTCGCCAGACTCGTGGATGACAGCACCATCCCCGGGTTCAATCCCATGGCCACGCCGGTGCTGGTGTCGGAAGCGCAATCGACCCACAATTACGACGCATACACCATCGGCGCGTCGTATCAGAACATCGCTTTTCACGACAACTGCCTTCGCAGTCTCAGTTGCGGGGAGTTTGAACCACTCGAGCTGCGATTCGACGCGCCGACGAACTACGTGAGCATCGCGAGTATCGGACTCAGCGATCAGCCCACGTTCTACGCCTACGACGTCTTCGGAAATCGCCTCGGCGGCTATGGCGACGTCACGCTTGATGCGAACTGGCAATCCGATAGCGGTCTGTACTACGCCACGTTCGTCAATACACTCTCGATGGATCAGCCTCTGATCTCGCGCGTTGTCTTCGGCGGCGAGTTCGGCAACGTCAAAGCCACAGAGGTCCAGTATGCTGTTCCGGAACCGGCGACGCTGCTCCTGGTGGGCCTTGGCGCACTCGGCTTGATGCGCCGGCGCCAGCGCGACAGGTCCGCTCGATGAATGGGTCTGGCGTCACTGCTCGACGAACCATTCCAGAAAATCCTGCGCGACGTCGGCCGACGACATTTCCAACACCGCCTCGGCAACAGCGTGGTGCCCCTTTGCGGCGGCGATCGCAGAGAGTACGCAGGCAAGATAGCTGGCACTCCATGGCTTCGCGGCCGCCGCCGACGCCAGGCCCGGAAGGCGCGCCAACGACTCGAAGTACGCGGGCCGGAGATCTGGCGGAACAGTCACGTCCTGCCTGGCGCGACAGATTTCCACCCAGGCTGGGAACTGAAAGAACGACTCGTCTGCTTCCGCTGGCGCCAGGGCAAGCGCGGCAATGACATGCGGGACTGCCGCAAACGACGCGTCATACACATCGCCCTGATGAGCCAGTGCACTCCACAGAGATGACCACGGCTCCGACTCATCCTCCGATTTCGGGAGGTTCCGCAACTGTGCGAGAAGCGGCGGAATGTCTGCCGCTCTGCCGTACGCATGCTCAAGCTCCTGCCAACGTTTGCTGTCAAGTTCGAGCACGGTTCCTCCTCTACTCGCTGGCTAGCGCCTCCGATGGCCGAATACCGAGCGCGCGTCGCGTCGGGAGCCACGCGGCGGCAAGGCTGGCCAGCGTCACCGCGCCGATCACGATCGCCGGCGTCGTCACTCCCGCGGCCGGCATCCGGATCAGCATCACCGATTGGAAGCCGGCGAGCGGCACACCCACGAGCGTCCCAAGGGTGGCGCCGGCGGCCACCAGCGCGCAGGCACCGCCGGCAACTGTGGCCAGCACTTGCCAACGCCGCGCCCCGAGGGCCACGCGAATTCCGATCTCGCGCGTCCGCCGCGTCACCATCAGCGACAGCAGCGCGTAAATCGAAACGACCGCCAGTAACAGCGTCATCGCGCCGAGCGCGGTCATTGCGGAGGTCATACCCGAAAGAAACGAACGCTGCTCCGAGCCGACCTCTTCCAGCAGCCGCATACTGCGTAGGTCAGCCTTCGGATCGATCTGCGCCACGACTCTCCGCACCGGACCTGCCGACCTGTTTGGGTTGGCCGCCGTTCGGATCGCGATCTGAAAGCCCGTCGCACTATTCAGCATCGGCACGTAGACGCCGGCCGCGCTCCTACGATCACCAGCGCTCATGCCCAGGTCGGGAACCAACCCGATGATCTCGCGCCATCTGTCGTCCGACACCTGGACGCGATGACCAACCGGAGAGCGGCCGTTGAAGAAGCGAGCCGTGAATGGCTGGTTGACGATCGCCACCGGTGCGGCGCCGGCCTGGAAATCACTGGCGGTAAACGATCGGCCCGCGATCGTCCGGCCGCCGATCGTCTCGAGAAAGCCGTCGGTCACCTCGGTGGCGGGAGCCGATCCAGTGAGTGGTTGCGCGTGACTGGTCAGCGGCTCGACGACGATTGCCTGCGCCGCAGGATCGAGACGAGGCAAGTGGCTGGCGGCTCCGGCCGAAACGACTCCGGGAATAGTGCGAATCGCGGCCAACAGGCGATCACGGGTCTCCGGGGTTTGCTCACCGCCGAGCCGCGCCGTGAGGACCTGCCCTTTCGGCAGCGAGGGGATATCGTCGATGTGCGAAGCCAGCGCACGCGCCGTGACAAGGGCACAGTTGAGCAGCGCGACCGAGAGCGCAACCTCCACCAGCATTGCACGGCCGACGTGACCAAAGCCGCCGGCCGCCGATCCGCGGCCCTGCGCATGCAATGCGCCGTTCAGATTCACGCTCGTGACCTTGAGCGCCGGCGCCAGCCCGCTCACGACGCTGACCAGAACGGCCAGGGCCACGACGAACGCCATCGTCCGAATCGTCGGATCGAACGTCATCCAGAGCGGGATGTTGCTGAACATCCCAACCATATAGTTGAGCGCGACGTGGGCGACCAGGAGCCCGATCACCGACGCAAGGGCGCAGAGAATGGCGACTTCGACAAACAGCTGGCCCACCAGACGGGAGCGCCCTGCGCCTAACGCCGTTCGTACGGCCAACTCAGACGTCCGCGACCATGTGCGCGCGGACACGAGCGAAGCGATGTTCGAGGCCGCCACCAGCAGAACCAGCACGAGTACGCCGACCAGGCCGGCCATCACGGTATTGATCGCATCGTCATCGCCGGTGAAGGGAAGAGCGAGAACCGTGGTCGCGGTGCCCGGCCTCCCCGGCTGCTCGGGCCTGGCATAGGCGCTCAGTTCCGCCGTTGCGCCTGCCCTGTCGAGCCCATCGCGGAGTACCCCGAAGATCGTCAGCGACGCGTAGGTTCCGAGCGCCCGGCCCGCCAGGGTGGCTTCATCGAGCGCCACCCACATCTCTCCGGACGCCGGGAACTTGAACGAATCCGGAAGAACCCCGATGACCGTTCGCGGGAGGCCTGAAAGTTGAACCTGTTGACCCACGATTGTTTCACTGGCGCCGAATCGCCGTCGCCAGAGGCTTTCGCGCACCAGCACGACCGGCTCGGCGCCGGCCGCGCCGTCTTCGGCAGTCAGCACGCGCCCAACGATCGGTACTGCTGGAAGAACCTGAAACGATCGGGGCGTCATCAAGTCGACGCGGATGGTCTCAACCGTGCCGTCTTTGGCTTCGAGCGCATATTCGCCGTCGCCGACCGCGCCCAGGTGCGCGAAGCTCTGTGACGTATCGCGAATCGCGTGATACGCATCGAGATCGAGCTGGACGTTGTCATTCGCGTCTGAATGCAGCACGAGCCGCACAAACCGTTCGCCGTTGGCAAACGGCAATCGGCTGTAGAGCATCCCCTCGCGGAGCGTGAATCCGACGGTCGCCAGGCCGATGCCGATGGCCAGCGCGAACACGATGGTGAATGAAAGGATGGGCTGCTTGCGAATCAGCCGCAGCGCCAACCGGACCTCGGCAACCGTGACCCACTTGCTCATGGCCCGGACATTATCACCGCGCGACTGCGTTAGATCCGAATCGCCGCTGCAGCCGTAGGACTGGGTGGAGGCAAGCGGCAATGAAGCGAACCTGGCGGATGGTATGTGTGATGGTGTGCGGAGCGATGCTCGGTGTCCCAGCTCTCGCACGGGCGCAAGAATGGCGCGGCGGCTATGTCAGCGGGCATCTTGGCGTCAGCATGATTCCCGCAGGGCCGGCGGACAGGAACGTCGTCCGATTCGACACCAACCTCGACGGAGCGTTCAGCGACACGGTGCGAACGGCAGCGGGCGCCAACGCGTTCTCACCAGGCTTCTGCATTGGCGCCTCGGCCAATGCGTTGCCTTCCAGCGGCTGCGCGGTTGATGACAATGGCTTCGACTTCAGCGCGCGCGGCGGTTACGACTGGCAGTCGGGCATGTTTGTCGCCGGTGCGGTCGCGGAACTGGCGGCTCCCGACCACGTGGACAGCGTCAGTGCCTTCAGCACGACGCCGGCGTTCTACACGCTCTCCCGCGAGCTGAATTGGGTCACCGGATTCCGTGGCCGGGCGGGCGCCGGTTGGGGCTCAGTACTGATCTACGGGACCGGCGGGCCGGCGTGGGCCAGCGTCGACCACAGCTTCACCACCAGCAACGCGGTCAACACATTTGTCGAAACCGCCGACGACATGGTGTGGGGCTATCAGCTCGGCGGCGGCGCTGAGATCAAGCGGGGCCGCATCACGTTCGGCGGCGAGTACCTCTGGACCAGGCTGATGGACGAGGATCGATATACGGTGCGTGCCCAGGGACCGGCGCCGGCGACCAATCCGTTCATCCTGACCAACACGGCCGGCACCGACCTTCAGCGGGCCGATCGATTCGAGTTCGGCGCGCTGCGCGTCACCGTCGGCGTTCGGTTCTGAACCAGACGTCAGCGAGGCTCACCTGCCTTCGCGGGAGGAGTGCGCGGAGGCAGGCCGCCGTCGCAATCACGATGCGCAGTCTATGGCAGGCGCAAGACCTGGCCCGGTTTGATCTTGTCCGGATCCGTCAACTGATCCTTGTTGATGTCGAAGATCTTCATGTAGGCCCCGGCGTTGCCGAGGTTCTCCTTGGCGATCTTGCTCAACGTATCACCGGCCTTCACGGTGTAGGTCTTGGCCGCCGCGGCAGCCGGGCCGCCCGTGACCTGAATGTCCGCGACGATGTCCTTCTGCCACGTCGGGATGGTCTTGATCGCCGTCCAGATCTCATTCTTCTCCGCCTCGGTCGCTACGGTGCCCTTCCAATAGAGCTTGCCGTCGCGCTCTTCAGCGTTGCCATGAAATTTCCCCTTCGCGGTTTGAATGGCGTAGACGTAGATATCTCTCAAACCCATGGCTCTCCTCCCCTTCCGTCGAAACACGCTGGCGCTATTCGTCGAGGACGAACGTGACCATCATGTTGACTTGATACTCCTTGATCTTCCCGTTGTCGCAGCGCACATGCTGCTCCTTGATCCAGGCGCCGCGAATGTTGCGCAGGGTCTTCGAGGCTCTGCCCAGGCCCTGCTTGATCGCATCCTCAAAGCTCTTCCGCGACGTGGCGCTGATCTCCGATACCTTCGCGACTGACATCCTGTTCCTCCTTCTGCTGATTCCTTCGATTAGCGTCGGCCCAGCGAGCGGCCGATCATGCCTGCGATGTCGTCGAGCGCCGAGCCGTCCCGATCCTGATCGAGTGCGCCGGCCAGCATGTCGAGCAGACCACCCGATCCGGAGGCACTGGCCAGCGGCGAACCGCCGCGAGTGGCGGCCTGTCGCGACATCGCGCCCATCACCAACGTCGCCACGAGCGGCAGCATCCGCTTCATCACGTCCGACCCGAGCCCGGTCTGCGCTCCGGCTCGGGCCGCCACCTGCCGGCTGACGTCCTTGCTCCCGAGCACATGCCCAAGGATGCCGTTGCCATCGGCAATGGTCCCGGCATCGCCAAGCACGGCGGGCTCGTTGATGTAGCGCTGATGGTTGCCGCCGGCGAGCGCGTCGAGCAGTCCGCTAAGCCCGTCCGGCGTCTGCGCGTTCTGCCGCAAGCCCGCGGAGAGAGCGGGGACCAACGCGGACAGCGCCGACGAAGCCTGCGCCTCATCAATCCCGAGCTGTGACGCCAGCTGGCGAACGGCCGCGCCATTGTTGGCGCTCATGATGCTGTCGAGGATGTTCATGTCGAGACCTCCTGAGGGAAACGCCATCTTATCGCTTCGTGCAGGCTGAGTTGGCGATCGTGGGTTTCATCCGGCATGGAGACAGTAGTAGCGCGCTGAACCCGCCGATCGCTACCGTTGAGCTCGACCTAGGCTGCGCCGGTTCTCAAGTCGTAGATGACCGTCAGTTCATCCACCTCGCGCCGCTCGTAGCGGAAACCTTCGAGTGCCGATGCGAAGGCGAGGCGTTCGCGATCGCCGTGTAATTCGATCGCGATGTTCCTCGTCGCCGCCAGCCAGGCGGGCCGGTTGCGGAAGATTTCCTCTTCGGCACCTTCGACATCCATCTTCAGCAGATCGATCTGATCCGGCGCGCCAGCGCGGCGAAGGATCTCGTGGATCGTCAGTCCGTCCACGTCACCGTCTGGCCACGGCTCGACCTCGAGCGACCAGGCGCCGCCGCGCCGTGATCCGGGATTGATTCGCAGGCGCGTGTTCTCCGGCCACACCGCCGCTTGCAGCACCACCGCGCGATCGCCGAACGGCGCGAGGTTCTTCCGGCACAACGCGCAGTTGGCCGGGTCGGGCTCGACGGCAATCAGACGCGCGGACTGATGGTAGTGCAGCAGGTAATACGCCGAGAGGCCGATGTTGGCGCCGCAGTCGACGATGGTGCGCACGTTTTTCAATGACGCGACGGGCGCGTACTCGCGCGTGACGAACATCTGCATCATCACCGCGAGATCCGTCCCAACCCGCCGGAAGTGAAACCGGTAAGGGTAGCCGTGCGGCCGGGCCTTCAATTCATCGGCGGCAAACGGCTTGACGATCTCGGCGATTGGGCTGCGCGTGGAGGCCTCGCAGAAGAACAGCAGCAAGGCAGTCTTGATGCCGATCAACGGCGCGTGCCTGAAGACACGCCTGAACAGACGCCAGGTCTCAGCGAGCTTGGCGGCCGTCAGGTGAAGGACGCTGGGGGGCGCTTCCACCACGTGACACCTTCGTTCGCGTGATGCTATGCCCCGCTGGTACTGCCGTCAACCGGGCCTTCCACTTCACACTTTGTCACCAGGCTATTCGATTCGCAGCGCCACCAATGGTTCCACCCCCGCCGCCTTCCGCGCGGGGTAGAAGGCCGCGATCAGACACGCCGCAACGACGATGACGATCCCGCCAGAAAACGCGGCGACGTCGAACATGTCCATCATCACGAGCTGGGATGCCAACGCCGTCGAGAGTGCGACCGCAAGCGTGAGGCCGAGAGCCAGGCCAATCGCGCACAGCCGCATCGACTGCTTCAGGATCATGCCCACCACCCAGGCGGCGCTCTGGCCGAGCGCCATGCGGATGCCGATTTCCTTCGTCCGCCTTGCCACGGCGTAGGCGAGCACGCCGTAAATGCCAGAGATCGTCAGCACCAGCGCAATGCCGCCGATGATCCCGGCCGCCCACGACATGGCCTGGAACGGATAGACGCGCCCCTCCACCAGATCTTGTGCCGTGATGATTTGATTGACGACGCCTGGGGCGGCGGCACTCAGGTCGGCGTCGATCTGCCGCATCGCGGCCGACACGTTTCCGCCGCGGGTCTTGACCAGCATGTTCAGGTTGAATCCCTCGACGGACATCGGCGAGTAGATGGTTGCCCGCATGTCTTCGTCCCACGACGTCGAGAGTGTTCGCGCCACGCCGACCACGTCAGCTACGGGGGACGGCGGCGTAAACGCGTTTGGCCGCTGCGAGTCCGGCGCCAGCCGGACTCTCCGTCCGACGGCGTTCTGGCCGGGCCACAGCGTCGCCGCGGCCTGCTCGCTCAGGATCACCACCGGCGCCCCGCCGCTGGCTTCCGCCTCGGTGAACCGACGCCCGCTCACGAGCGCGATCGCGTAGACGTCAAAGAAGGCGGGCGAGACCAGCTTCTGCGGCATGCGTACGGGCACCGCTGATGCCGCGTCCGCATCCGCGGCGATCACCAGCCGACCCGCCCCGAACGTCGACTCCGAAGAGGCCGCAACGGATCGGACCAGCGGATGCGCGCGCAACGCGGCGAGCGCGGTCACGTTGGATTGGTTCCTGGTGCGAAATTCGATCACATCGCGTGTCTCCAGCCCGAGATCCGTTGTGGCCAGACGTACCGATCCGCGCAGCAGTACGCCGCAGGTGACGATAAGCAGCGCCGACACCGCAATCTGCGCGACCACCAGCACGTGCCGAAGCCGCGACGTCCGCCCGTCGGGTGTCGCGCCATGCGAGGCAATCGTTCCGGCGTGGCGAGTGGCGTGGAAGGCGGGCAGGGCGCCGAACAACACGGCGGCACCGACACCCGCCGCGATCACCCCCGCCAACACGCGTGCGTCGGGAACCACAGGCAACAGCCGGATGTACTCGGCAATTCCCGAGGGCAGAGTGGCGTACACCGCACGGATGCCGGCATCGAGCGCGAATCGTCCCAGCGCAAAGCCAGCCAGGCTGGCGACGAGCGCCAGCAGCAGGCTTTCGACAAACAGTTGCCTGACGATCTGGCCGCGCGATGCGCCCAGCGACAGACGGATGGCAATCTCACGTTGTCGTACGGTGGCGCGCGAGAGCATCAGGCCCGCGAGGTTTGCGGCGGCCGTCACCAGCACGAGGCCGAACGCGACCATCAACGGCGTGAAGGCGAGAAGCACGTTGAACGACAACGCGATCGGCGTCGCGGCCGGCTCAAGGATGGCGACGGCGGCCTGCGTCTCCGGCGGATTGTTCGCCGTTGTCCGCCGCGCCCAGGCCAGTACCGCTGCCCGGGCGGAAGCCTCAGTCTGTGTGGCGCCGAGGCGTCCCACCACTTCGAGCCGTTGCGGCTGCTCGGGGCCGAAGAGGCTCGGCCCCTCTTCGAGCGCGGGCAGCAGCGTCAGCGGCGCCCAGAAGTCGCGGGGGATCACGTCCAGGCCGACGAAGCCTTCGGCAGCGATACCGACAATCTCGAGGTAGACACCGCGAATCTGCAGCTGCTGACCTACCGCTGCCGGATCGCCGCCAAGAAGCCGCATCCAGGCGGCGTGGCTGAGCACGACGACGGGCTCGCGCCCGGGGGCCTCGCTGTCTGATGGTCGGAGCGTCCGACCACGGAAGGCCGGCACGCCGAGCATGGAGAAGTAGTTGCCGGTCACCAGCTCGCCCATCGCCGGCCGCCCGTTGATGCGGGTCACCAGCTGCCGCATTGAGACGTACGTCTCTGGGAAGACGCCGGCCATCTCGCGGCCGAACCCTTCGGCCTCCGTCCACGAGAGCAGATGGAAAAAGCCTCCGCGCGTCTCCCAGGATCCGAGATAGAGCGATCCGGGATCGTGCACGGCCGCTGGCTTGACCACGTAGGCGTTGAAAAACGAGTAGGCGGTGGCGTTGAGGCCGAGCGCCACGGCGAGCGTCCCAATCACGGTCAGCGCGACCGCCGGCGAGCGCTTGAAGATGCGAAGCGCGAACCGGATGTCTCCCCGGAGCGACTCGACGCGCATACGCGCGTTAGACGGTTGAGCGCGTGCCGATGTTTCCGTCCCGTTCGATGTATGCTCTCGATCGCATGCGTGTCAGCGAATCGGCACCGCTCAAGACGCGAGGTGGTCGCATTGTGTGCCTCGCCATCGCCGCGCTAGCTTCAGCCGGCTGTCCCGAAGGCGCCAGCTCGGGGCCTCCGACTGCGCCGACTGCGAGCACAGCGCTGGAGTTCTCGGTCTCACCAATCCTCACTCAGCGAGTACGGCAGGGCGAGTCGACGACCTATACGGTAACGGTTCAATCCAAAGGCAACATCAACGCAGGGGTCCAATTCGAAATGGTCGATTTGCATCCTGCCCTGACCGCAACCTTCGCGACGTCACGTCTCGCTTCCACTCAACAGAGCACACAGCTCACCATCAGCACCTCGACGAGCACCCCGCTGGCGCCCTACATGCTCACGATTCGAGGACGCGTTTTGGCGAACGGCCAGGTCGCTTCCAGCGGTCCCCCCGACACCATTGTATTTCTGGACGTCATCGCTGGCGCAACTGGCTTCAACCTTGTCTGCGATGCCGAAGTCCGCGTGTCAGGTTCAGGAACGACTTTTACCTGTCGAGTCGTTCGCGATCCCGGCTTCACCGAGACGGTCGAACTATCATTTGCTCCTTTCCCGGAGTTTCTCACTGTGGATCCGCTAAGGGTGAGCCTGGACCCCAGTATCACGAGTGGCTTCGCCTTCGTCGCGTCGCGTGGCCAGGGGACACCGCCACCAAGCTACGACCTGACGGTCATCGGACGATCCGCCGGCCTGACACGGCAGATCACGGTGCGCTTGGTGTTCAACGCGCTCTGACGCGCCGCTCGCCGAAACCTTGTCGGCTGATGAACGCCTACTGATCCGAAGATCGGCGCGCCGGCGCCGTCTCCTTCCAGAACTTCATGCCGAGCACACGGCCGGCCTCCAGCACGAAGCCAGTCACACCGCCTGTCGTATCGCGCATGAAGCGGATCACGCCTGGCTGACTCGAGAACGTGTCGGCGACCAGTGGTTCGAGCACCGCGGGAGCCGACTTGAGCCGCTCGAGCCGCAGTTGGCCGTCCTTGACGACGATCCGGTAGGTCGCCTCGATTTCGTCGCTGCGATACACGCCCACGTACGCCGCGAGTTGCGCCGGCGTCGGCGCGAAGGGTTCGGCGCGCTCGAAGACGTCACCGCTTCCCGGTTGGTTCCCGATCGTCACACGATTGGCGTCGAACGCGAGCACCATCGGTGCTCCGTCTTCCGGCACGAAGCGGCGGTTCCCGATCGATTTCAGCGCGACCGTCTGCTGTGGGCCCGTCCGGGCTTTCAGGCGGCCATCCTCGAAGACGAAGCGCCGCGCCATGGCTTCACGCGCGTTCCAGTACAGGCCGGCGAGGGCCGACAGCTCCGCCGCCGGAAGCGGCACTTCCGGCTGGCTGTTCGACGCGGTCGCTGCCGGCTGCATCCGATCGGCGAGATAGACCTCGGCGACGCGCTGCGCCAGCTGCCCCGGGTTGGTCTGCGCCAGGTTGCAGAGCGTCGAGACGCCGAAGCGCTGGTCGGGATAGCGATTCAGCGCCGAACGATAGCCGGCGTCTGCTCCACCGTGACTGATCATTCTCAATCCGCGATGCGTGCCGTGAACGATGCCGGAGGCGTAGTCGATATGGCTTCCATCATTCAGGCGGCCGCGTTCCTCCATAGCGGAGATGAATGCCGCGCCACCGAGCGCCGGGTTCTGAAAATTCGCATCCCACTTCACGAGATCCTCGGCGGTGGTCAGCAAGCTGGTGGCGCCTGCCGTGTCGAAGTTCGTGACGCTCAGCTTGAACGTCCCACTCTGCCGCGTGTAGCCGTACGCCTGGTTCTTGACGATCTCCGCGAAGTCGTCGCGGAAGTGCGTGCTGGTCATGCCGAGCGGCTTGAAAATCCGCTCGCCGGTGAACTCGCGGAACGACTTGCCGCTGACGCGGCTCACGATGACGGCGAGGAGCGTGTAACCGCTATTGGAATAGAGGTGCCGCTCGCCAGGCGTGAAGTTCAACTCGCGCTGCCGCGAGAGCAGGGCCAGCACGTCGGCGTCTGTAATCAGATCGCGCGAGTAGCGCCAGCCGGCAAAGCCGAGCAGCGACCACTGATCGCGGATGCCGCTGGTGTGATGGATCAGATGGCGGATCGTGATCTTCTTTCCGAAGTCCGGCAGTTCGGCGATGTGTTTGCGGACCTCGTCGTCGAGTGTCAGCCTGCCGTCCTGTGCGAGCAGCAGGATTGCGGCGGCCGTGAACTGCTTCGACACCGACGCCACATGGAAGACGGACGCCGGCGAGAGGCGCACATCGTGGTCGAGATTGGCCATGCCGTAGGCGCGGCTCAGCACGGTCTTGCCGTCCTGGTAGACGGCGACGGTGCAGCCCGGCGACCCGGGGACGATGAATTCCTTGAAGATCTCATCGATGCGCGCCTGGCGATCTGGTGGCGCCTGCGCGAGCGAGAGAACGACGAGGGCGCCGGCGAAGAGATGTGAAGGCATGGTGCCGCGCATCGTAATACAGCGGGTGCCGATTGCTCCACCGTCCGGCTACGGTTATCTGGAAAAGCCGCAGCGCGCGAGCAGCGCCACGAAACGGGCGTCGTCGCGATAGTTGTCCCACTTCGCATCGACCGGCAGGAAGATGAGGTGAACATCGCGCGCGGAATAGGCGCGCTCCAGCCACTCGAACGCCGCGTCCCGCTCGCCGAGCCCTGCGTGCACGAGCGCGATCGCATAGGGCGGCACGTACCGATCCCCTGCCGCCGTCTGCAAGGTCTTCAACACCTCTCGGGCCTCGGCAGTGCGGCCGGCTTTCGCGAGGACGTAGCCTCTGAACGACACGGTCTTGCTGTTCTGGCCTGAGAACCGTCCGGCTTGCACCAGCGCCTCGATCGCCGGCTCGGCCTGGTTCAGGCGATCGAGCGCCTGCCCTTGCATGATGTGGCCAATCCAGAACTCCGGGTCGAGCGCGATCGCCCGGCGGGCGTTCTCGAGCGCCGTGGCATAGTTGCGCGACTGGAACTCCACCTGCGAGGACATCGCGGGGCCAAGCGGATGCAGCGGATCAAGCGCTTGGGCGCGCCGCATCGATGACCGCGCCGCATCGTGGCGCCCGCGCTGCGAGAGCAGGTGCCCCAGCACCAGATGACTCATGGCGTGGTTGCCATCGAGAGCCGTCGCGCGGCGGAACCCGGACTCCGCCGCCGCCCAATCCCAGTCGAGCATCCAGTTCACGTAGGCCATCGCGAATTGGGCTTCCGCGCGGTTGGGATCGGCTCGCAGCGCACGCAACGCCGCTTCCCTCGCGCGCGGCCAGACCTCGAGCGGCGGCGCGTCGCCGTTCAGCGGACTCGCGGCGTGAACCTCGGCGAGTCCGGCCCACGCGAGCGCATAGCCGGGATCCAGCACCGTGGCTCGTTCGAAATACTCGACGGCCTTCAGCGTGGTCGCCGGCGTGCGCTGGTTCATGAATGTCCGGCCGCGTAGATAGAGGTCGTAGGCGTCGGCGTTGCGAGTCTGCCGCCGCGCCAGCGCGTCGAGTCGATCGGGCGAAAGCCGGAGCCGGATCTGCTGCGCGATCGCGGCACTCAGCTCCTGTTGTAAACCGAGCATGCTGGTGGGTTCGCGATCGTAGGATTCGGACCAGACCTGGACCTGATCGCCGGCCCGAATCAGTTTCGTCGTGATGCGGAACCGCCCGCCCTCCGCGCGCAGCGAGCTCTCGAGCAGATAGTCCGCGCCCAGCTCGCGGCCAATGTCCGCCAGCGACTTGGTGGTGCCTCTGTAGACCATCATCGACTGCCGTCCGATCACGCCGACCTGCTCGGGGTCCAACTGACCCAGCGACGAGATCATTTCTTCAGTCAGGCCATCGGCCAGATACACGCGTTCGGGATCGCCGCCGAAATTCTCGAACGGGAGCACGGCGAGCGTGACCCGCGTGGAGGGCGAAACGGCATTCGGCCAACGCCAGACCGCTGCCACCGCGATCAACACGAGCAGGACCGCCCCGCTGATCAGCGCGGCCGACCAACGGAGGCCGGCGCGAGTGTTGGCAATCGCAGGCTCGACCGAGTCGACCGCGGCCGACGGACCAGGTGCATCACCGTTGGTCACGACTTCAACGGCAGCCACGAACCGATAGCCCCGCCCCGGAACGGTCTCGACAAAGGCGGGAGCCTCGGCGGAATCGCGGAGCGCTTGCCGGATTTTCCGTATGGCCGTGTGAACGCCGGTCTCGACGTCGACGAACACGTCCTTGCCCCAGAGGCGATCGACGATTTCGGCACGCGTGACGAGCGCGCCGCGGCGCTCGACCAGCATCACCAGCAGGTTCATCGGCAACCGCTCGAGGCGAACAGATCGACCCGCCCGCCGCAGCTCGTACGCCGTCAGGTCCAGTTCGAATTCGCCAAAGCGGAAGGTGTCGCGCGCCTGCGTGTCCAGCATAAGCCGTAAGTGGGGCCTGTAGAGTGCCACAACCCGCCTGAATTGTTCTACTTGCCGGGACAGAAAACCTCCAGATCTCTTTCAGGTTCTCTCCATGGCGCCTGGTTGCAGGCCGCGCGACATTGCGCACGGAGGTTCACATGACTCGACTGTCAAAAACTCTGGCGGTGGCGACTGGTCTGTTGATGGTGTTCGGTGCGGTCGGCTTCGGATCCCTGGTGGAGGCGCAGTCCGACGAGAAGGTCCATGCGGCGGCGTTCACGTGCTCGGACCGTACGCTCAAGGGCGACTACGGGTTCTCAATTGACGGAACGATCCTGGCGGGCACGCCGAACGCGTTCCTGTTGCGCGGCGTGGCGATGGCGCATTTCGACGGCCGCGGCAATCTCAGTCAGGTGGATTTCACGACCCGTAACGGCGTCCCGCTCACAGCGGATTGGCGACCCGCGGTGGGCGTTTACGCGATCAATGCCGACTGCACCGGCACGGCCCAGATCATCCCGTCTGATGGCAGTCCGACCTTGAACTTGCGCCTGGTTGTCGTCGATCGGGGTCGCGAGGTCCGAACGATTGTGGTCGGCAACGCGACCGGGAGCGTCGGAATCAGAGTGAGATGATCGAAGCGTGTGGCGGCCGGGGTCCCCACCGCGCGATCTTGCGCGGTGGGGTGGAGCCCTCAACGCGACCGTCGTGCGGCGTCTGTCCCTACCAGCGCGATCAGGCCATCGGCCAGCGTGCCTCGCCAATTGAGGTAGTCGTGGCCGCTGTTGAACTGCTGGTAGTGCACCTCATAGCCTTTCGCGAGCAGCACGTCACGCATGTGACGGCTCGGTTCGAGAATGGCGCCGCCGTTGCCGCGCGCGTCGACTTCAAAAACGCCGGCGTCCATCCAGAATCGCAGCGGCAGCTTCGGGCTCGCGATAAACTCCTTCGCCAGCCATCCGGTTTCGATCGTCGCGTCAACATCGGGACCCATGCGCTCAGGTGCCCACCAGAAGGATCCGGACTGACAAAGGATGTTCCCAAATATTCCGGAGTGACGAAGTCCCGCATACGTCGCCGCGATGCCGCCGAAACTTGATCCGCCCACGGTGGTCAGCTTCGGATCGCGCGTCACCCGGTAGTTTGCGTGCACCCAGGGCAGTAACTCAGTCGCGAGAAAATCCGCGAACTGCGGATTGGGTGGGAGCTCCCTGCTGCGCGTCTCCTGACTCGGATTCGCGATCAGGACCGCCACCATCGGCGGGATCTTTCCCGCGGCGATCAGGTTGTCGAGGATGATTGGGGTCGGCACGTTGTTCAGATAGGCGCCTTCGTCGAATAGCACCAGCAGCGCGTACGGCGTGCCGTTGGCGCGGTAATCGGGTGGCGTGTACACCGAAAGATTGCGTTCGTTCTGCAGCAGTTTGCTGGCGATCTTGTGCTTGTGGACCGTGCCGGCCGGGATCGTGTCGTTGCGCACGATCCAGGGCTGCGGAGAAGCGCCTGGCAACTCGACCATCGACTGGCAGTCATGACGCGTCGCGGTGGGCTGCGAGCATCCCCAACGGCGTGGATTCAGCGGATCGCCCTGCACGGTGGCGGCACGCTGAGCCGCACGCGGCGGGCCGGACGCCTGCGGGTCGTTCGGCGACAGCGAATAGGCGAAGCGCGAGCCGATTGGCAGGCGGACGGTCAGATACCACACGTCCGTATCGTCAAGGTGCCTCATCGCGTAGTCCGTGGGCGGTCCCGTGACGAACGAACCGAGAACCATCACATTCCTGGTCGGCGCCGTCGCGCGCCACAGGAACGTCACCCGCGTTCGTTTCGCGTCGCCCTCGATTGGCTCGACCAACGGTGTACCCGATTGCGCAACTCTCTCCCAGAATGATTCGGTGCTCCTTTCTCCGGCAGCAATTTGCTTGCGGAGCGCCTCAATCGCAGGGCTCGCATATCTGTCCTGTGGAAGCGGCGATTTCATCCGTTCGTCGAACGTAATCCGCTCCAGCAGTTGCAGCTGGTAGGTGCCCTTTTCATTCTGAGAGCCGCCGAACTGCGCCGCTTCCGCAACCGACGGCGCGCGCACTTCGAGCCGATAGGTGCCGGCGCGTTCGGCGATGAACGCGAAAGGCCGCCTGCCTTCCCGAGGTCCACCAAAATTTCTCAGGCGTGACCCGTCCGGAGCCAAAACAGCCGCGAGCACCGTGATCGCACGCTGATCGACGGCACCGGCGACGTAGTCGCCGGCGTCGAGAGCGACCGTGTATTCGTGCGTGGCTCCGGCTGCAATGGCGACTTCAATCGACTGTCCGACCGTGAGGCTTTGCTGCGCCAGCGCGTAATCGGCACTCAACAAGACCGCTGTGAACGCTGCCGTTGCCGTTCGTACCATGCGCTTCTCCTGGCTTCAGCTTCGGTTCCGCGTTGATTGATGTGGCTGGTGATGCCACCACGCGTCCGGAGCTCGTCAAGCGGCTCATCACCGCGAAATTCGCTCACGAAGATCCCGCGCCTTTTAGCTGACGCATCATATCGCCCATGCGACTGATCCGCGCCGTTGCCCTTAGCCTCGCGTGCGTCTGCACGATCGGGTTCGCTCAGACCGGCGACGGGCTCTACGGCAACACCTTCACCGTCACCGACCTTGGCAACGGCGTCCACACCCTGATGTGGATCCAGAAACCCGGCACGTTTGCCATCGGCAACTCCACCTTCATCGTCGGCGAACGCGACGTGATCGTCGTCGACAGCGGCTTTTCACGAGCCACCGGCCAGGCGATTCTCGAGGGCCTGAAAACAGTCACCGGCAAGCCGGTGTCGACGGTCATCAACACGCGCTGGCATGCCGACCACATCTTCGGCAACCAGGTATTTCGGACCGCGTTTCCCTCCGCCCGTTTTGTCGCGCACCCGGAGACGCGCAGCGGCATCATCACCGGCGAGCTCGAGTACCGCGATCTCAATCGACCGAAGATGCAAGCGCGGCTCGACGAGCTGAAGACCAAGGCGAATCGAACGGCCGCCGAGGACCAGGAGCTCAGACGCGCCGACATGCAAATCGAATCGTGGCAAGGCGACTACGTGCTGCCTGATGTGTTGGTCGACCAGACACTGACGATCATGCAAGGAACTCGTGAAGTGCGTGTCATGCACCTGGGCGCCGGCAACACCAAAGGGGATCTGGTTGTCCATCTCCCCGCCGAAAGAATCGTGATCAGCGGCGACATGGCGATTACGCCGATGGCAATTCGCCTTCTACTCCTCGCCTCGCAAGTGGATCGAGACCCTCGGTCGGTTGGCCGCCATCGACGCGGCGATAATTGTTCCCGGTCATGGACCGATCCAGAGAGATCCGCGGTTCCTGAGCCATCTTCAGTCGATGCTGCGATCGGTGGTGGGACAGGTCGATTCGGGCGCGAAGGCCGGTCTGACTCTGGAGGAACTTCAGCGTGAAAGTTGTCCCACCCGCCGGCAGCGTCTACGAGAAAGCGGGCGCCAATGCGCTCGATCAACTCTTCCGGCGGCCCGCGGTCGAGAGCGCTTTCAAGGAGAAGTAGTGGCATACTGGGTGGAGCGCGCTGACAGGGCGCCACCCACCCGCGGCAAGGGAACAATTCCCACCTGTGTAGACGGAGAGTCGCGTGCATCCGCACCTTCTTTCAGCCTGGTCGTCAGCGGGGTACAGGCGATTGATGAAAGGAGGTCGCAATGACCACTTCGAGATCCCTTCCGCCTCGGCCGTCGCTCGACTCTCTTCGCAAACAAGCCAAGCAACTGGCGCGCGAAAGCGCCGCCGGCGACGCCGCTGCGATTGCCCGAGCTCGCGCGCGCGTGCCGCAGGTTGCGCTCCCGTTGTCGCAACGCAACGCGCAGCTCGTGATCGCGCGTGAATACGGCTACGCCGGCTGGCAGGACCTCACGGCAGAAGTCACGAAGCGGCTCGGTCACGGGTTGGAGTGGGCTGCCGCGCAAGCCCGGCGCACCATTCACGACAACGACCTCGGCCGCCTGAAGCAACTCCTGGCCGAGTACCCGGCGTTGCTGTCCTGGCGCGGTGAAGGCGATCTCGGCCTGCTAGGCGCCGCAACGGTCGCGTACGGCGACGCCTTCGATCCCGAACGGGAAAAGAACTTCACTCGACGCGCCTGCACGGAGCTGTTGATCGACGCCGGCGCACTGGTAACCGCGTCCGTGGTCGAAGGCCTCCTTCAGTCGCGCGCCAGGGGCCTGCTGCAGTTGTTTTACCAGGAGGGCCTGCTGCCGCGAACGCTCAAGTTCCTCGCCGCGCTTGGTGACCCGGACGCCGTGCGTGTCGCCCTCGCCGAGAACGGAAGCGACCTCGCGATCGTCAACGAAGCGTTCGCCTGCGCCTGCAGATTCAAGCACGACGCGATCGCGTCCCTCCTGCTGGACCGATCGATTGCGCTCGATCCTGCGTTGGGCAAACAGGTCGATGACAGCGGCGGTCGCGGTGCCTTCGTGAAATCCTTCATCGAAGACGCTTCGCCGGATCTGACGCGCGCAGCCGCGCTTGGCCCGTGGAAGACGCTGGTCATCGGAAAGATCAGACGGGCCGCCCACGGCGACCTTGCTGCGTGCCTCCGTGACTTGCAGCGTGAGCCGTGGTTGCTGGGCGACGACTTCGTGTGGTTTCAGAACGACTTGATCGGCGTCGCCACGCTCAACGGCCGCGATGACATCATCGCCGGGTTCCTCGAGCTGAGCCCCGCGATCGTGCGGCGTCAACCGCCGCCGCCATCGCAAGCGATCGAGTTCGCCATCACCTACGGGCACACGCGGCTGATGCCTTTGCTCACCCGCATCTGGCCGGTGCCGGATGATCTGCCGCACGCCGCTGGGTTGGGCAATCTCGAGCGTGTCAGGCGGTGGTTCGATGAATCCGGCGCGCCCGCGCTGAGCGACGTCAACCGCCACTTTCCACACAACAGGGTGCATTTTGAGGTCAACGATCCGTGGGAAGCGACGCCGGCGCAAAAAGTGCTCGACACGGCGCTCGCATGGGCCGTGATCAATCGGCACTTCGCGGTGGCCGATTTTCTGCTCCAGCACGGGGCCGACATCAACAGCCGATGGAATTCCCACGAACCGGCGAGCATCCTGCACCACCTTGTGTTCGAGGACAACTACGAGTCGATGCAGTACCTCATCGACCGCGGCATCGACATGACGATCGAAGACTACCGGTGGAACGCTAACGTGATCGGCTGGGCCCGGCACGGCAAGAGCGACGAGAAAATGGCGCAATGGCTTGAAGACGCGAAACGGCGGCGGCAACAGAGCTCGGGATGATCGGCGCCGGTTGAGAGCGGTTATAGTCTGCGCATATGCGTAGTCCTTTGACCGTCAGCGTCATCGCGGCGCTCGTGTTGGCCACTCCATCAGCCCCTGCGGGACAGATTGCCGAGCAGAATCCGCGCATCAAGGCGCTCGTCGGCGGAACGCTGATTGACGGGTTCGGCGGGCGTCCGCTTCGCAACAGCGTGATCGTGATCGAGCGCGAGCGCATCACCGCCGTCGGCGCGCTCGGCAGCGTGACGATTCCACCCAGCGCGGAGGTGATTTCCACCGAAGGGATGAGCGTGCTGCCAGGACTCTGGGACATGCACGTTCACCTGATGCTGAACGGTCACAGCGACTACGCCCACTGGGACAAGACATATCCCTCGCAACTCGGTCCCGTGATCATGCCGGCGAGCGCCAAACAGCTGCTGCTCGCCGGCGTCACCAGCGCGCGCGATCTCGGTGCGCCGCTCGAGGCATCGATCGACGTGCGCAACCGGATCAACAAGGGCCAGATCCCCGGCGCGACGATGTATATGTCGGGTCCGTTCATTCAGCACGAGCCCTATCCGGGGACGGAAGTGTTTCGCTGGGGCGTGAGCGGCGTTGAAGATGCGCGCGCCAAGGTCCGCAAGCTCGCCGACGGCGGCGTCGACGTCATCAAGCTGATCGACCAGGATCAGATGACGCTCGACGAAGTGAAGGCGGTGGTCGATGAAGCGCACCGCCGCAGCCTGCCGGTGGTGGCGCATTCGCACCGGCCGGAAGAGATCCGCCGCGGGCTGATCGCCGGCGTCGACAACTTCGAGCACACCGGCCTCGCCGCCGCGCCCGAGTATCCGGAAGACATCGTCAAAGCAATCCGCGAGCGCGCCGCCAACATGGCCGCCGGGCCGCTGTTCTGGACGCCGACCATCGAAGGCCTGTTCAACTACGAGTACATCCGCGACAACCCCGAGCACATCGACGACACGGCCTGGCACGAAGGGTTGCCGAAGAACATCATCGACGACATCAAGAGCTCACTCACCCACCCTGATCGGCTCGACTACTTCCGCGCCACGCCGTCACGCCGGCCGACACTGGCGCGCAAGTTCCAGCAGTTGCGCGAGACCGGCGTCACGCTCCTGATCGGCACCGACAGCGGCATCCCGATGAAATTCCACAGCGGCTCCACCTGGCGTGAGCTCGACGCGTGGGTGAACCTGCTCGGTGTGGATGCCATGACCGCGATCCGCGCCGCCACGTTCTGGCCCGCGGTCGCCATGCGCAAGGAGCGCGAGGTGGGCACCATCAGCCCGGGCAAGTACGCCGACATCATCGCCGTTCGCGGCGACGTGCTGCGCTACGTCAATTTGCTGCAGCGGGTCGATATCGTGGTCAAGCGGGGAACGCGATACAAATGAAGGTTCCAAGGGTTCCAGGTTCCAGAGTTCCAGGGTTCCAGAACGACGCCCTTGGAACTAATGGAACTTTGGAACACCGGGAACATTCGGCAGATACATCGACATCACCCGCACCGGCGCCTTGAGATCGACGAACTGGTGCGGCACGCCGGACGGTACCATGATGAAGTCGCCGGTCTTGAACTCGATGCGCGTGCCACCGGTGATCGTCGTGCCCTGCGTGTTGGCGCCGCTGGCCTTGCCGTCGCTGATGGTGCCGCCGGTCAGCATCGTGCCCGCTCCGTCGATCACATAAAACAGCTCCGCGCGATCGGCGTGCGCGGCGGCGCCCTGCGGGCGCGGTTGCCGCTGCTCGACGGCGACATTATACGGGTCCAGCGTGAACACGCGCGCGGCGGCGTTGGGACGATCGGTCGGCAATTTCGCGAGCGCGGTCTGCAGGTCGGCGGCGCTGAAATGCGTCGCCTTCGTACGATCGGTCGGGGCGGGTGCTGGCGCCTGCGCGAACAGGGGAACCGCAAATCCGATCGCGAAAACAAAAATCGCAAATCTCATCGTTCTTCCCCCCAAGCCCCAAGACCCAGGACCCAAGACCCAAGACCCAAGACCCAGAACCCAAGACCCCTACTGCGCCAGCTTCCTCCGCTCATCAAGCAGATACGCTCTCAGCTCGGCGACCGCGGCCTTGTCCAATTCAGCAAAGCGCGGCATGCCGATCTCAGCCAGCGAGCCGTCGAGAATCTTTTCCAGTCCGTTGTAGATTCCTGGAGTTGAGCGGCGCAGATCCGGCAGAACGGTCGCACCGCCGTGGCAGCGGGCGCAGTAGGTGTTGAAAATCTTCGCGCCGGCAGCGATCTGCTGCGGCGTGCCGTTATGCGCGATCGCCGTCACCGGACGCGGCCGCGGCCGGTTGGGCAGCGACGCAGAACCGCCGATCGTGTAGGTCAACAGCCGGCCATAGCTTCGCGCCTTCTTCGAAAATGCGCCGCCCCAGCCCGCCATCACCGACACGTATTGCTTGCCGTCAATCGCGTAGGAAATCGGTGGTGCGACGATGCCCGTCGTCGCCCACGACTCCCACAGCTTCTGTCCGTCGGTCGCGCGGTAGGCGATGAAGTCGCCCGCGGCCGTCCCCTGGAAGACGAGATTGCCGGCAGTGGCTAGCGTGCCACCATTCCAGTAGTTGCCGTACTCCGCGGTCCATCGCGGCTTGCGAGCGATTGGATCCCACGCCAGCAGCCGGCCCTTGTACGGAATGTCGTACTTGTCGAGGTTGCGGCCGATCGGCGCCAGCGCCAGGTTGTATTGGTTCGGCGTGAACCTGAAATCCTTCGGCTGCTCGTAATAGCGGCCGGTGTCCTGTGCCGGAATGTAGACGAGGCCCGTGCGCGGGCTGAACGACATGGCCTGCCAGTTGTGGCCACCTAGCGGACCGGGACGAATATAGGTGCCGCGGTCCACGTAGTCGGCACCCGGCACTTCCACCGGACGGCCGGTTTTCAAATCCACATGCGTCGCCCAGTTGACGTCCACATACTTGTCGGCAGCGAGGAGTTCGCCGGTGGCGCGATCGAGGACATAGAAGAAACCGTTCTTCGGCGCCTGCATGATCACTTGGCGCTGGCGCCCGCCCCAGTTCAGATCCGCGAGCATCATCGGCTGCACCGAGGTGAAATCCCACGTGTCGGCGGGCGTGGTCTGGTAGTACCACACCAGCTCGCCGTTGTCGGGATTGATCGCGAGAATCGCGCACAGGTAGAGATTGTCGCCGCCGCCGGGACTGCGAATCTCGCGATTCCACGGCGCGCCGTTGCCGGTGCCGACGTACAGCAGATTCAGCTCGGGGTCGTAGACGATCGAGTCCCACACCGTGCCGCCGCCGCCGACCTGCCACCACACGCTACCCTTCCACGTCGGCAACGCTTTCTCGAGCGCCTTGCTCTCCTGCGGCTTCGACGGATCACCGGGCACAGTGTAGAAGCGCCACGCCAGCTTTCCGGTCTCGGCGTCGTAGGCGGACACATAGCCGCGAACTCCGTACTCCGCGCCGCCGTTGCCGATGATCACTTTGCCCTTCGCAATGCGCGGCGCACCGGTAATGGTGTAAGGCTGGTTCTGATCGACGGTGGTCGCCTGCCAGGTGACCTTGCCGCTGTTGGCATCCAGCGCCACCAGACGGCCGTCGAGCACGCCGACATAGACCTTGCCTTTGTAGTACGCCGCACCGCGGTTGACGACGTCGCAGCACGCGAGGTTGTCGTACTTGCGGTGCACTTCGGGGTCGTACTTCCACAGCTGTTTGCCCGTGCGCGCGTCGATCGCGTAGGTCACGCTCCACGACGCGGTGGTGTACATCACACCGTCGATCACGAGCGGCGTGGCCTCGAGGCCGCGTTCGGTGGCGGTCTCGAACTGCCACGCGAGACCGAGCTTGCCGACATTGGCATCGGTGATCTCGTCGAGCGTGCTGAAGCGCTGCTCGTAATAGTCGCGGCCGTACGAGAGCCAGTCGCCGCGGCGCGCTTCCGGCGCGGCCAGCGCGGCGTCGTCCACCGGCCTCGGCGCTGGTTGCTGCGCCGACCCGAACGTCACAAACGCTAGAGCAAACAGGGCAAAGCCCGAGAGACAATGGCGAATCATGGGCCCGATTCTATGGCAACTTTCGGTCGGCGGTCCTCGTCTGACGATCGAATGATGAGGACTGCGCTGCTCGCAGCGGCGATCTGTGCCTGCGCGACGACCCTGGCACGAGGCACGAGGCACGAGGCACCGAGTCCTTTGGCGCCCGGCACCAGGCACGAGGCACAAGCGGACCTCGGGAGCATCCTCGACGCCTACTACGGCGGCGAGCGCGACGGCGCGATTGCGCGAGCGGCCAGGCTGCGAGATCTCGGTCGGTTGCGGCTGCAGTTCGTGCAATTCACACCCGGTTGGATTGAGAGCGACCCCGCGCGGGCCGCGGCCCGCCGTGCCGCCGTGGCCGGATTCATCGTGGAGCTCGTCGCGGCGAGGCTCGAAGACGATTGGGGACGCCTCTCCGATTTGATCGAATGGACGTGCGCGCAAATCTTGCGGCCCAGCGGACCGCCCACCGAGTTCGAGCGGAAGTGGCACATGGCGACGACGGCCCTCGCCGGGCGCGCGCGGACGCGGCTCTGGCTGCTCGGCCCCTATGCGCGGCTGCCGCATCAGAAACCACTGAAGCGCGTGCCGCAAAAGGACGATCCGCCGAGCCCGCTGCATCTCATGCACGCCATTGAACGCTTTCCCGACGATCCACAATTTCAGTTGGCGCGCGTCGTCGCGTGGACGTGGGGCCGAGACGCGGAGCCGATTCGCAACGTGCCACCGCGCGAGGGCAACGACTGGCGCGTGCCGAGGCCGCCGCAGCTGGAAGCGGTCACGGCACTCGAGCCGCTCCAGGCCGTTCCGGCGGTCGCGGCGGAAGCGTGGATCCGAACTGGCTTGATACACGTCACTGTGGGTGATCACGTCGCGGCGCTGAAGGCGTTCGAGGCCGCGCGTCCGGCCGCGTCGGCCACCCAGTTGAAGTACCTGTCGCACTTTCTTGCTGCGCGATCGCTGGAATGGCTGAACCGCCAGGACGAGGCGGTCACGGAATACAGGCATGCGCTCGATCTGGTGCCGGTTGCCGAATCCGCCACCGTGGCGCTGGCCAGCCTCCAGTTTCTGCGCGGCGAGCACGACGCCTCCGTTGCCCTGATCGACACAACATTTGGGAAGACCGTCACGGAAACAGATCCCGGACGATTGACCGGATATGGCTTCTATCTGCATTGGCCGGAGATCAAAGCGGCGATGCGCGCTGAGTTGAAGTGATCGCCAGGGCGATTCTGCTGACGCTGTTGTGCTGTCCGGCTGTGGCCGGATTCGATCAAGCCGTTTTCCGAGCACGCACCGACCTGGTCGCCATCAGCGCTTCGGTCAAACGCGGCAACGCGCCGGTCGCCAATTTGAAGGCCGCGGATTTCCGAGTTACAGATAACGGCGTCGCGCAATCGATCGAAGCGGTCACGATCGAATCGGTGCCACTCGACGTCACGCTGTTCATGGACACCAGCGGCAGCACGGCCGGCGCGCTCGACCGGATGAAAAAGAATGTCCTGTCGATTGCGGCGATGCTGCGCCCCGACGATCAGTTCCGGCTGCTCACCATCGGCTTGTCGGTGGAAGTGCCGGTGCCGTGGCAGGCAGCCGGTAGGCCAATCGCCCTCGACATGAAAGCCGTGCCGGGGATTTCGGTCGTCTACGACGCGCTGTTTGTCGCGCTCACGCACACCCCCGCCCCCGGACGCCGTCACTTGATCGTGGCGATGACCGACGGCCAGGATTGCGGCAGCCTGCTCGACGGCGCGCGCGTGCTCGACGCCAGCGCGCGATCGGAGGCGGTACTGCACTGGATTTACGTCAGCGCCAGCGGCGAGTTCGATCAATTCAGCGTCAGCGCCTGGTGCACGCCGGGCGATGCCAGGCATGTCGATTACGTGGCCCAGAGCGCGGCCCGCACCGGCGGCGATTCGCACCGATCGCGCTTCGGCGACCCCGCGGTCCGCACGTTCGCGCAGATTCTCGACGAATTCCGGCAGAGCTATATGCTGCGGTATTCCCCGCAAGGGGTGACAACGCGCGGCTGGCACGCCGTCACCGTCGCCGTGCCGGCCCAGCCGGCGCTGACGATCAAGGCCCGATCAGGCTACTTCGGCAGCTAAGCAACGGAGTTACACTCCGTCGTATGACACGATTGGCAAGACTGAGCCCGGCAGCGTGTTCTACTACCGGATCCACAGCCCGGTGATGCTGATCGAGTTCGATCATCAGAACCCCGCCAATCTCCGGCACCTGGCCACCGCTCCGGGCCCGAACATGGAGCACATCCACACCATCGTCCGGACGCCGAACGGCAACGACTACGGCAAGGATCTGCTGCGCCAGCACTACTTGCAGCACCCGCACACCGCCCGCTAGAAGTGGCGTTTCATATGTATCCTTATGTGTGTTATATGTATTACACACAACTGAGGGACCTATGGACGACACCACCGGCCGCCGCGCTTTCCTCTGGACCGTAGGCGCCACCGCCGTCGGGCTGGGCGTGACCCGGACCGTCTTCGGCACGCAGCCAGCGGCTTCGCCGGGCCGCTGGCGCGCCGACTTCCCGGCCCTGACCCAGCTCGTCAACGGCAAGCCCGTCGCCTATCTCGACTCCGCCGCCACGACGTTGCGGCCGGAAACGGTGATCAACGCGATCGCCGGCTACTACCGGACCGTCAACGCGAATCCTTCGGCCACTCTGCATACGCTGGCGCGGCGATCGGCGGAAGAATACGCCGCCGCTCGCGGCGCCATGGCGCGGTTCATCAACGCCGATCCGCGCGAGATCATCTGGACCCGCGGCACCACCGAGGCGATCAACCTGTTCGCCTCGTCGTGGGGCGGCGCCAACCTGCGCGCCGGCGACGAGATCCTGGTGACGGTGGCGGAGCACTACTCGAACTGGCTGCCATGGCGCGCGATTGCCGAGCGCACCGGCGCGACCGTCCGTGTGTTCGGTGTTCACGACGACGGCAGCGTGAATCTCGAGGAGATGGAGCGCCTGTTGTCGCCGCGGACCAAGCTGGTGGCGGTCAGCCACGTCTCCAACGTCCTCGGGCTGATCAATCCGATTCCCGCTGTCGTGCGCCGGGCCCAACGTGTCAACGCACGCGTGCTGGTGGATGGCGCGCAATCAGTGCCGCACATTCCGATCGACGTCAAGGCGCTCGGCTGTGATTTCTTCGCGTTCTCGAGCCACAAGATGCTGGGGCCGATGGCCACCGGCGTGGCGTGGGCGCGTCACGACATTCTCGAAGCGATGCCGCCGTATCAGACCGGCAGCAACATGGCGCACGACGTCACCTTCGACCACGCGGTACTGGAACACGATGGTCAGAAGTTCCAGGCCGGCACACCGAATGTGTCGGGCCCGGTCGGACTCGCCGCGGCGTGTGCCTACCTCAACGGTCTCGGCCGTGGCGCGATTGCCGCGCATGAACGCGAGTTGACGACTCGCGCGATCGAGATGTTTCGCGGCGTCCGCGGCTTGAAGCTGGTTGGATCGGCAAGCGCAGACAATCGAGTGCCGGTGTTCTGCTTCACCATCGCCGGCGTGGCAGTACCGGCGATCGTCAAGGCGCTTGATGACGAGGGCATCGCCGTCCGCGGCGGAGACATGGCCGCGATGCCGCTGCTGGAACGGTTCGGCATCAAGGCCGCTGCCCGCGTGTCGATGTATCTGTATAACACTGTGGAAGAAATCGATCGCCTTGGTGCCGCGCTGCGGAGGCTATAAGGGGTCGGGTCCATTTTTTCCTCTGGAGTGCGGAAGCGATGCGAAAACAGGCCTCGAGGAGACAGCCAAGTGGATCGGGTCAGTTCTATCGATTGCCCTAAAGGCCTTTAAAACAAGCGGTTCACGAAGATAAATGGACCCGACCCCCTCACCCAAGTGGCTTCTCCTGCTCCTGCAGCTGCCGACGAAACCGGCGGCGGCGCGGATCAAGACGTGGCGGCGGCTGCAGCAACTGGGCAGCGTCGCCTTGAAGAATTCCGTCTATGTGCTGCCCAACACCGCTCAGGCGCGCGAGGACTTTGAATGGTTGCGCGCGGAAGTGCTCGCCGCGAAGGGCCAGGCGTCGATCATGGTCGCCGGGGCGCTGACGGCTCGCGAAGACGAAGACATTCGCGCCGCATTCCTGAAGCAGCGCGCGTCGGAGTACGACGCGATTCGACTCGAGATCGAGACCGCTGCGCGAAGCCTCAAATCACGGGCGGCCGGCGCGGCGCGGCTCGCGGCCGAGCGTGCGGCGCGAGGGGGGCGAGACGAAATCGCGCGCCTCGACGCGATGGAGCTGATTCCCGCTGACGCGCGCGCCCGCGCCGTGGCGGCGATCGAACGATTGGAGGCGCGCCTCGCGCCAGACGAAGAAAGGATGCCGGCCATGCCTGCCACCACCGCCACGCACGACAGCTTTACCGCGCGCACCTGGGTGACGCGCCCGCGCCCGGGCGTCGATCGCATGTCGTCGGCGTGGTTGATCCAGCGCTTCATCGATCCGAAGGCGCGCTTCGCCTTCTCGGCGGAGCCGCCGGCCGAGGACGACAAGAAACGAGTGGCGTTCGACATGTTCGGCGTCAAGTTCGGACATCAGGGCGGGCGCTGCAGCTTCGAGGTCCTGGCCGATCACTTCGGCATCGACGACCAGGGCGTGCGCCACCTCGCGAAGATCGTCCACGACATCGACCTCAAGGATCAGCGCTATGGCCTGCCCGAAGCGCCGATGGTGGCACGGATGGTCGAAGGCCTCCGCGCGACCTATACCGATGACCACGACTTGCTGAAGCACGGCATGGCGATGTTTGCCGCCCTCTACGAATCGCTGCCCGCCGCCTCCGGAGCTGCGAAGCGGAAAAGCCGCCGGTAACACGCCGGGCCTGCAACCTGTGGTTGACAGCCGTCGTCTACTAGGGCATATATGTCGATCGTCGACATGTCGAAAGACAAGGCGGAGCTCCCGTACGGCACGCTGGACCTGCTGATCCTGAAGACGCTGGATGCGATGGGCCCGCTGCACGGCTACTCGATCGCGCGGCGAATCGAACAGGTGTCCGGCAACCTGCGCCTCAGCCAGGGCACTGTCTATCCGGCGCTGATCCGCCTCGAACAGCAAGGCTGGATCCGGACGAAGTGGGGCCTCTCGGAAACCAACCGCAAGGTTAAGTTCTACTCCCTCACCGCCGCCGGCGCGAAGCAGCTACGCGTCGAGGTCGCCAATTGGGAAAACGCCGCGGCGCTGGTGGCGAGAATTCTCGAGGCCAAATCATGACGCTGCGACGGCGTCTCGCCCGCGTGATGGCGCTCTTCAGGCGATCGCGCCTCGAGCGCGAGCTCGACCACGAACTGGCCGCGCATCTGGAGCTGGCGGAGCGCGACGCGCTCGCGCGCGGCCTGCCGCCGCCGGAAGCGCGCCGGGAAGCGTTGCGCAGATTCGGTGGCGTCGAGCAGATCAAGGAAATTCACCGGGAGCAACGCAGCACGCTGTGGATCGAGAACCTGCTGGAGGATGCGCGCTACGGCGTGGCGTCACTCCGGCGCGAACCGCTGTTTGCGCTCGTCGCCGTTGCGGTCCTCGCCCTGGGCATTGGCGCCAACACCGCGATGTTCAGCCTCGTTGACGGTGTGCTGTTGAGGCCGATGCCCTTCCCCGATCCCGATCGCATCGTGCGAGTCTGGGAAGCGCCGACGCCGACGACCAGCAATTCGACGACAACTAGAACCTTCCTCGAGTTGAAGCGGCGGAGTCGGGCGTTCGAGGCGTTGTCCGCGGAATCGCTGTCGACCGCCACGGTGCTCATCGACGGCGAACCACGCCGGCTCAATGGCCGCTATGTGTCGTGGGACCACTTCGCGGTATTCGGGATCGAGCCGATCCTCGGTCGATCGTTCCGACCCGGAGAAGACGAACCGGGCGCGGCACGCGTGCTGATCCTCAGCCATGCCCTCTGGCAGCAACAATTCGGTGGCCTCGCGTCGGTGATCGGCCGCCAACTTCTGCTCGACAGCGAGCCGCACACGGTCATTGGCGTGCTGCCGCCCGGCGCATTCGATCGTCATCGTGCGCGCCCACTCGAAGAACCGGCCAGCTTCTGGAGGCTGAACGCATTTACCGAGCAGGAGATCGCCGCCAGCATGCACTGGTTGAATCCTGTCGGCCGCCTGAAACCGGGTATCACGACGGCCCAGGCGCACCAGGACGTCATGAACGTCCGCGCGCAAATTGCGGATCTGGTTCCGGAATGGAAGAAGGACTGGAGCATGCGCGTCGAACCGTTCGAGCGGCTCCTGGTCGGTGACACGCTGCGCCAGTCGATCTACATCACCGCGGGCGCGGTGTTCCTGGTGCTGCTGATTGCCTGCGCCAACATCACCAACCTGCTGTTGGCGCGCGGCGCGGGGCGGCAGAAGGAGCTGGCCGTGCGTGCGGCGCTGGGGGCAACACGGCTGCGGATCGCGATGCAGCTGCTCGCCGAGAGCCTCGTGCTCGGCGCCGCCGGCGGCCTGGCCGGCGTCGCGTTGGCCGCCGCGCTGCTCGAGATCGGCCTGCCCCTCGTCGGTGCGCTGCCATTCACCGCTGACGTGACGCTCGATCGACGCGTTTTCGCCTTTGCCACAGGCGCGGCGCTCGTCGTGGCGATCGTCGTGGGCATGCTACCGGCGATTCGGATGTCGACGGTCTCCGAGGTGGCCACGCTGAACGACGCCTCTCGCGGCTCCTCGCGAGCCAACGATCGCGCGCGACGCCTCATCGTCGGCGTCGAGGTCGCCGTCTCGGTGATGTTGATCTGCGGCGCGCTCCTGCTGTTCAAGAGCCTTGCCCGGATGCAGCGCGTTGACATCGGCGCACGCATCGACCGAGTGGTGACCATGGCCATCGATCTGCCCTGGGCCCGCTATCCCTCGGGCCACTACTGGGCGGCGTTCTATCCGCTGTTGATGGAACGCGTGAAGGCGATTCCCGGCGTCGAGTCGGCGTCCATTTCAGGGGATGTGCCGCTCGAGGGCACCGGCGGCGAGAACCTCCGCCTGCCTGGCGGCGATGAACGTCTGCTGGTGCGATTCAAGCGTGCCGACGCGGACTACTTCGCAACAATGGGCATCCCCGTACTCTCCGGACGCGGTTTCACCGATGGTGATCGCATCGGCTCGCCGTACATCACCGTGATCAATGAAGCGTTGGCGCGCCGGCTGGAGAGCCGGTTCGGCATGAAAGATCCATTGGGACGGGCCCTCGATCTTCCCGCCCTCGGCTTCGGTCCCGACCAGCGGGCCACCATGACCATCGTCGGGATCATCGGCAACGAGCGGGTCCGCAGCGACCTGCGCGTGCCGCCCGACGAGATTGCGTATGTGCCCATCGCGCAGGCGCCGCGCATGCGGGTGAAGTTGTCGGTGCGCACACTTGGTGGGGCCGCCGCCGTCGTGCCGGCCATCCGTGGCGCCCTCGATGAGATCGATCCGCTGCTCGCGATCGCCGACATTCGGACGCTGGAGGACATCTGGCGGCGTAGCCTGTCGGATCTGGTCGAGCCGGTCTGGATGATTGGCCTGTTCGCCGCCGTCGCCGCGCTGCTCGCGGGGATCGGACTCTACGGAGTTGTCGCCAACAGCGTGGCGCAGCAACGCCGCGAGATCGGCATTCGGATGGCGCTAGGCGCACGATCGGCGGACGTGCTCTCGCTCATCTCTCGCCACGTTCTCGCGACCATCGCCGCCGGTCTCGCGATTGGCCTCGCCGCAGCGGCGGCGCTGACCCGCGTCATGCGCAGCCTCTTGTTCGAAGTGTCCGCGCTCGATCCCGCCGCCTTCGCCACTGCCGCCGTAGCGATGGCGTTGATTGGCACGGTCGCCGCGCTGATTCCAGCCGCCAGAGCGACGCGCGTCGATCCCACCGTGGCATTGCGATCCGAATAGTCACGGCGACGCCCTAGGGTAAACTTCCGGGGGCGTGGGTCGTGCAAGACCCCGGTCCCAAGATCAACAGCCCGGAGGACCAATGAAGCAAGCTATCCTGGCGCTGGCGTTCGTGCTCGGCGCCCATACATCGGCGTTTGCCACCTGGTCGGTGATCGCGGTTGACGCCAGGACCGGCCAGGTGATCATCGCCTCGGCGACCTGTGTCCGTCAGCAGGGCTTTCCCGAACGCAAACCGAACGGCGCCCGCGACCTGATGGACGTGCAGGCGGTGATCGTGCCCGGCATCGGCGTCGCCGCCTGCCAGGCCGGCGTCGACAACACGCGCGAAAACCAGATGCTCGTCTACAACGAGATCAAGAAAGGCACGCCGCCGGCGCAGATCATCGAGCTGCTGAAGAAAGACACCAACATCGAGCGGCGCCAGTTCGGCATCGTCTCGATTCCCAACGGCGGCACCGTCACCGAACAGAACAACCGCGCCGGCTTCAACGGCACCGGCAATTCGCGGTCGTCGCTGTATTTCGGCGGGCGCGTCGGCGACATGTATTACCAGGTGCAGGGCAACACGCTGCTGGGCGATCAGGTCGTGCATCTCGCCGCCCTCGCCTTCACGCGCGCCGCCGGCACGCTGGCCGATCGGGTGATGGCGGCGATGGAAGCTGCCGACGTCAACGGCGGCGATCACCGCTGCAACTGCGGCAGCAATCCGATGGAGCACGTGCCGTGCGACAACAAGACGGCGCACGTGGCCTATATCGCGATCGCCGACAAGGGTGATGCGGCCGGTGTGACACACAACGACGGCAAGTACTTCGCCTATATCGCGGTGGGCGACAACGACATCAAGAAGGGTGAAAGCGCGAACCCGGTGAAGACGCTGCGGATGCGCTACGACGCGTGGAAGAAAGCGGGATCCCAGCGGACGGCGCCGCCGGGACCCACGCCGTTCAAACCCTCGAGTTATTGACCCGGAGGCCCGCCGCGCCGCTGCGGCGGGTTCTTCAGCAGCCGGTACTGACTGATCGCGGCGTTGATCTTGAACTGAATGCCCATGCGCCCGATTTCGGCGGTGGCCTTCATCGGATCGCCCGACACGCCGGAATCCTTCGGCCCGCCCCACGGCATCAGCATGTTCTTGCGAATGCCGGCCGGACGCACGTGCAGCGTCTGCGCGGTGTCGCTGATGCCGGCGTGGCTGCCGATGATGTCGTCGGTATAGCCGAACGCGGCGTCCATCCACGCGCGATAGTGCTCACGCCCTTCGTTGTAGTACGCGGTCAGCGCGTAGACGCGCGTCGAGCCGCCCCTCCACTCTTCGTTGAGCTGGTTGGCCACGTTGGTCATGCCCGGCTGATTGCCGCCGCTGTCGCCGATCAACAGAATGTCGGTGGCGCCGTGGGCGCGCAAGCTGCGCGCGATGGCGTCGAGCACGCTGTCGTAGGCCGGCGACGGCAGCGAAATCTCACCCGGGTCCTGCCGATCGGGATCGCCCTCGGGGACGTACTGCAGTGTGGGCACCACGAGCGCGTTGCCGAGCTTTCGCGCCATCAGGTTCGCGGCATGCGTCACGGTGTAGTTATGCTTGCCGAGCACCATGTGATAGCCGTTCTTTTCGGTGCCGCCAATCGGCACGATGAACACGGTCTTGCCGGCCTTCATCGCATCGCGGTTTTCTTCCCACGTCAGTTCGTCGATGAACACGGTGTCCGGCGCTTTCGTTGGAGTCTTGCTCGCCGGCGCCGTATTCATCGTCGGCCCGCTCGGCGGCGGGGCATTCCTCTGCGCATTCTGCGCCGCCTGCCCTCCGCCCTGCCGTTGCTGTGGCGCCGCAACCGGCGGCTCCGCGCCGCTCGACATGCGCTTGATCTGTGCGAGGGCGTTGTCGACCTTGATCTGCACGAAGACTTTGCCGATCTCCGGCGTCGACTTCGCCGGATCGCCACTCACGCCGTTGCCTGGATAGTCATTGCCGGTCAGCCGATCGCGGCGGACGTGTCTGGGCGCCACGAACAGCAGCTCGGACGTGTCGAGGAGATTGGCGTGACCGCCGATCTGATCCTCGGGGATCTTCATGTTGGCGGTGATCCACTTGTTCTGATCGGCGTGCGACTTGGTGTAATAGTCGTCCACCCAGTAGGCTTTGGCCTCGCCCTTCCAGAGTTCGTTGAGCCGCGTCGCCGCGTCGCGCATGCCGTTGCGATTGCCGCCGGACTCGCCGAGGAAGTAGATGTTCTTGAAGCCGCCTGACTTGAGGCTGCGGCCGGTCATCATCAACAGCTCGATGAAGCGGTCCTCGGGCAGCGTGATCGTTCCCGGGTAGCGCATGTGGCCGGTTGGCGGCTCCCAGCTGCCTTCGGGCACGTAGGTGATCACCGGCGCCACCAGCGTGCGACCCATGCCGCGCGCGATCTTGTCGGCGGCGTGCTCCATGATGAACTTGTGCTCGCCGTCCACCATGTGCGGGCCCTTCTGCTCGGTCCCGGCGGTGCCGACGATCACGTTGGTCGTCCCGCTCGCGGTGAGGTCACGCACCTCGGCCCACGTCAGCTCCTCGATGAACACCGTATCCGGCGGCTTGGCCGCGGTCATCGTCGCCGGCGCATCGGCAGGCCGCTGTGCAGCGGTGGTGATCGCAACCAACACGGGCAGCGTCAAGACGACAAACCAAGAGCGTCCCGCCCCGCCGGAGGCGGGGCCACACAACTTTTTCATGGGCATAGCCTATATCAGCTGGTGACTCTCAGCGTGATGAGCATTTCATGAACCGCGTCGGGATCGATGGGCTTGGTCAGATGCGCGTCGAAGCCCGCCTCGAGGGTGCGCACGCGGTCCTGCGCCTGGCCCCACCCCGTCTGCGCCACCATCAGGATCGACCGGCCCCACGGCCGCGACCGAATCGCTTCGCACACCTCATATCCGTTCATGCCCGGCATACCGAGGTCGAGCAGGATCGCATCAGGTTGAAGGCGCTCGGCCAGCGCGACGGCCGAGCCGCCGTCGTGCGCGGTCTCCACGAGGTGGCCTTCGATCCGCAGCAGCAACGCCAGCGACTCGGCGCTGTCGGCGTTGTCGTCCACCACGAGCACGCGGCGCGACACCAGAGCATTCGTGGCGGCCGGCGCAGGAACCCTCACAGGATCGGCCATCACCACACCGTGCAGCACCGGCAGCCTGACCACGAACTCGCTGCCGCGGCCCGGGCCGGCGCTGCGCGCCTCCACTCGGCCGTCGTGCAGCGAGACGATGCCGTGCACGAGCGAGAGGCCGAGACCAAGCCCGCCTTGCGAACGGTCGAGGGCGGGCGCCACTTGTGAAAATTTCTCGAACAACCGCGGCAGGAATTCCGGCGGAATGCCGATGCCGTTGTCGCGAACCGCAATCTCCACTTCCCGTTGGTTCGGCAACGACGCTGTGAACATGATCTCGCCCCCCGGCTCCGTGTACTTGCACGCGTTGTGCAGCAGGTTGGCGAACACCTGCGACAGGCGGGCTTCGTCGGCATCGATGACGATGGGCTCGTTCGGCAGCGACACGATCAAACGGTGCCGCGCCTCGTCGATATGAGGGCGCACCGTCGAAATCGCCAGGTTCAGCACCGTCGCCAGCGGCAGCGGCGTTTTCTTCATCGGCAGCTTGCCGGCGGTGATGCGGCTGACGTCGAGCAGGTCGTCGATCAGCCGCGACATCTGCCCCACCTGGCGCTCGATGATCAGGCGCGCTTCGCGCTGGTCCTCGGCCGACACCAGATCCGACCGCAACACCGCCACCGCGCTGCGAATCGGCGCCAGCGGGTTGCGCAGCTCGTGCGCCAGGGTCGCGAGAAATTCGTCCTTGCGGCGATCGGCGTCGCGCAGGCGATCCTGACTGCCCCGCAATTCTTCGTTGCGCGCGGCGAGCTCGCCCGTGCGCTCGGTCACCCGCTCTTCGAGCTCGGCGAACGCCCGCTCGCGCTCGCGGCGCAGCGCCGACATCCTCGATGTGTACTTCCAGATGATCCCGGTCATGGCAGCGGCCAGCAGCAGGATCAGTACCGCCGTCACCACCTGCGGGCCGAGCCGCGCCGCCGTGGCTTGTCGCAACAGACCCAGCAGCAACGGCACGACAAACGCCACGATCAGGAAGGCCCCGGTGCGTGGTGCCGGCATGGAGGCCGCGTCGCGGTCCCGTTCGATCGATAACGCGAGTGACGCCCAGCTCGCCGTCGCCACGAGCGCGATGGTCAGAATCGCCATGCCGGGGAAGCGCGGCGCATCGGCCAACCGCCCGGCGTCGAACGCGATGGCGAGAATGGCCAGCCAGGCCGTGAGCAGTGTGGCGCCGGCGGCGATGCGCGCGAGCACCATCGCGCGGGCCCCCGGCAGCGTCGCGGCTATCACGGATGTCGAGATCACCACCAGGCACAAACTGGTGAGCGGAGACATCCGGCCCGCCAGGCCGGCGGGATCGTCGAAGGCCACGCCAAACCAGTTTTCGAGCCCGCTACGAATCCCTGTGAGGTACTCCACGAACGTCAGCAGCGGCAGCGTGAGGCTGACGATCGCCGCGAGGCGAGCCGCCATCAAACCGGCGCGCCGCTGCGTCTTCCCCGCGGCGAGAACCAGCGCGACGCCAATCAAGATGAAACAGACCGCGGTGACCGGCACCATCACACGCCAGCCGGCCATGACGCTCTTGGCGGGCGTGACGTCGAACAGCCACCCGGCGAGGACTACGGTCCCGACGGTGGAGACGAGGACTCCCGCCGGAAGGATCGGTCGACCTGACATACTGGGCAGGACACGATCTTAATCCGCTCGATCGAAATCACGTACTCCGCTGTTTCCTCGAATGCGTGCGACGAAGCGTAAAATAGGCGACTTGATGCGACGGAATTTTCTCGCTCTCTTTGCGGCGGCGTGGGTCGTGAACGGTTGTGCACCGGCGACCACTGCGTCGGCCGTGCAGACCCAGGCAACCAGCTCTGCTGTGCCACCCTCCGAGCGGGACCAGTGGCTGCAGATGTTTGCGCGCGGATACTTCCCGGGACGCAGCGGCCAGGTGTTCGTGGTTCCCTACGAAGGTGACTTCGTGACCTCGCGCGATCCGCTCTACCTGTTCATGCACGGATCGCCGCACGACTACGACCGGCACATTCCACTGCTCTTCCACGGCGCCGCGTTCGTGACGCCGATGACCTACGTGCGGCCGGCGAAGCAGCAGGACATTGCGCCAACCATCGGCGCCATCATCGGTGCGCCGGCGCCGGCCACATATACCGGCCGCGTGTTGAGCGAGGCGATTGCCGCCACCACCGCTCGTCCGCGCGTCGTCTCGGTGATCGTCCTCGATGCCATGCGCGCCGATTACTTTCTCAAGTTCGCCGAGGTGATGCCGACCCTCACGCGCCTGCGCAGGGAGGGCGCGTGGTTCGAAGCGACCCGTACGACGGTGTTGCCGACAGTGACCGGCGTCGGCCACGCCACCATCGGCACCGGCAGCGATCCCCGTTTCCACGGCATCACAGTGAACAACCTGTTCAATCGCGTCACCGGAAAATCGCAGGAGGCCTACGACCAGCTCGACACGCGCGAGTTGATGGCGCTGACTCTGGCAGACGTGTGGAACCTGGCCACCGACGGGCAAGCGGTGATCATCGGACAGGGCGGCGCGATTCGCGCCACCGCCGGTCTCGTCGGACGCGGCGCGTGTCTCGTCTCGGCGCGCAAGGTGATCGCCGCCAGCTACGGCGGCCCGGACGGTGGTTGGGAAACGAATCCAGCGTGCTACACCATGCCGCCGGCGCTGAAGCGATTCGTCGGCCGCACGGTGTGGGAGGCGGCCGGCGGCACCTGGATGGGCCATGACATCGCGAGCGCGTCGAAGTTCCGCGCGTCGAGCCTGTTCCAGAAGTACGAAGCGGAAGCCTTACGCGCCGTCGTCGACGAGTCCAGCGTCGGCGCCGACGAGATCACTGATCTGATTTTCGTGAACATGAAAGGTCCGGACTACACCGCGCACGCGCACGGGCCCGAGTCGAAAGAGCAACGCGAAACGCTCGCCGAGCTCGATCGTCAGATGGCCGCTTACGTCGCGTTGATCGACAAGAAGGCCGGACCCGGCCGCAGCCTGCTGGTGATTACCGCCGATCATGGAACGCCCGGTGAACCCCGCGCCCCACGGCGACGCATTTTCCTGGACGAAGTGATCGCCGAGCTCAACAAGAAATTCGACCCCGAGGGCAGGTTCATCCAGTACTACAACGACGCCGCGAACAATCAGCTGCACCTCGACACCGCGCGCCTCAAAACACTGGGCTTCTCGTTGAAGGACGTGGCGGTCTTTCTCGAAGGCAACCTGTTCGCCGCGGCGTTTACCGAGGCTGAAGTCCGTGCTGCACAGCGACGACCACTCCATTAGCCCCTGGGCTTGACCCAAGACGCCCGAAGCCTCAACATGTGCCCGTCGCGGACGGTCTGCCACCGTCTGTTGTTTACTCGTCCCTGATTCACGGCGTTTTGGCACAGGAGGCTCGATGCGCACGCGATCCCTCGTCGCCGTTCTGCTCGCTTTTTCCGTCTACGCTGCCCCCGCTGGAGCGCAGTCCACCGCCGCCACGGTCAGCGGCACCGTCATCGATGAACAAAAGGGAGCGCTCCCTGGTGCAACCGTGACGCTACGCAACGTTGATAGCGGTCAATCGCGCTCGACCGTCACCGACGCGCGCGGCGCTTTCCAGGTGGCCGGCTTGCCGCCGGGCCGGTATGAACTGGCAGCCGAACTCTCAGGATTCGCCCGCTTCGTCCGGTCGGACGTAACCCTGAACATCGCGCAGGAACTGACGCTGAACCTGACGCTGCGGGTAGCCGCCCTCGAGGAAGCGATCCTCGTGAACGCCGAATTGCCGCTGGTCGAAACGTCGCGCTCCGCCCTCGGCACGACGATCACCACCACCGACATCGAGGAGCTGCCCATCGCCGGCCGCAATTTCGCCACGCTGGCCCAGCTCACTCCAGGCGTCACGAGTACGGCGGGCAGCGGCATTTCCTCGGCCGGCCAGCTCACTCGCAACACCACCTTCTTGATCGACGGACTCAGCAACGACGATGACTCGGTGGCCGGGCAGCGGGGCGGCTTCTCCGTTGACGCCATCAAGGAATTCATCGTCGTCTCGAACAGCTCCAGTGCCGAGTACGGGCAGTCGTCGGGCGCGATTGTCAGCGTCGTCACGCGCTCGGGGACGAACTCACTGAACGGCCGCGGCTTTTACTATCACCGTGACGATTCCTGGGACGCGTCCACAGCGGCGTCGAAGCTCGTCACGCCGACACCGCCGAAGGCGAAGCTCGAACAGAAGATCGTCGGCGGGTTCCTGGGCGGGCCGATTCGCCAGAATCGCGCGTTCTACTTCGGATCGATCGAGTACACCAAGCGGCTCACCGAGAACACGGTGACCTCGCCGACCGCATCGACGTTCCTGCCGAACGACCCGGTGGTCTTCGAGCAGCCGCTCACCAACCCGCAGTTTCTCGGCAAGGTCGACGTCACGCTGTCGTCGACGAACTCGCTGGCGCTGAAATACCGGCGCGACAGCGATCGGCTGATCGGCACCGGGATTGGCGGCACGGCGACCCGCCAGCGCGGCCAGGATCGCGATCGCACCGACCAGGATTTCGCGCTCAACGACACGTGGGTGATCGGCGGACGCGGGCTCAACGAGTTCCGGATGCAGTTCGCGCGGCGTTACTTCAACTGGGACGTCAGCAACTACTGCCCGCAGTGCCCGACCATCAACCGTCCAGGACTTGGCCTCGGCAAGGCCAGCAACATGCCGCAAGGCCGCACCGAAGATCGCATTCAGCTCGCCAACACCTTCAGCTGGCTGGTGCCGAACAAGTTTGGCAGCCACTCGTTCAAGGCCGGCGTCGACGCCAGCTTCATCGACTTGTTCTCGGAGTTCCACAACAACCTCGACGGCACCTTCACCTTTACGACGTCGGTGCCATTCAATGCGGCCGTCGCCTCGACGTATCCCACGCAGTTCACGCAGAACGTCGGCGACCCGATCGTGCGCTTGAACAACAACATCTATGCCGCGTTCGCGCAGGACCAGTGGCGGCCGAGCGACCGGGTGACGCTGAACATCGGTCTTCGCTGGGACTATGAGGACGTGGCCGGCATCGACCACGACAAGAACAACTTCGCGCCGCGATTCGGTCTGGTGTGGGATCTCAACGGCTCCGGCCGCACGGTCGTACGCGGCAATGCCGGCATCTACTACGACCAGATCTTCCTCAACATCCCGTTGAACGCGGAGAACGCGAAGAAGTTCGTGACCACGCTGATCACCAACCCCGGCTATCCGGATCCCAACGGGCCGAATCCGAATCGCACCGGCGGCCCGATTTCGCCGATCCCAAGCACCGTGCAGTTCGCGCCCGACAACCGCACGCCGTATACCGAGCAGATCACCGCCGGCGTGCAGCGGCAACTGGGACGCACGTTCTCGGTGTCGGCCGACCTGGTACGCGCCCGCGGGCTTGGCCTGCTGCGGTCGATGGATGCGAACTATCCCAACCTCGACGATCCGGCGCGAACCCGCCCCGACGCCCGCTTCCAACGCGTCACCATCGTCGAGACGGAAGGCAACTCGTGGTACACGGGCTTGCAGGTCGGCGTCGAGAAGCGGCTGTCGCAGCGGCACAGTTATACGCTGGCCTACACGCTGGGTTCGACGGAGCGGAACACAGAAGACTTCAACTTCTTCCCCGCCGATCAGCGGTTCTACGATCAGGAGCGCGGGCCGGCCTCGAACGACGCGCGGCATCGCGTCAGCGCCGCGTTCAGCGTGGAACTGCCCGGGCAGATTCACGCCAGCACGCTCTTCGCCGCGCGGTCGAAGCTGCCCTACAACATCACCACCGGCGCCGACGACAACCGCGACACGCAGACCAACGACCGGCCGGCGGGCGTCGGCAGGAATGCGGGCCGCGGCGCGAACCTGTTCCAGGCCGATCTGCGCCTGACCAAGTCCGTGCAGGTGCGCGGTCTCGAAGTCGAAGTGATCGCCGAGGCGTTCAACATCACCAACCAGAAGAACTGGACGAACTTCGAGGGCAACCAGCGCGCGGCCACCTTCGGCCGGCCTTCACAAGGCGAAGCGACTCGTCAGGTGCAGATCGGCTTGCGCGTGGACTTCTGATCGTGTAAGACCGCGGCCGAGGCGACAAGAACGCGAGTGACGTCTTCGCGTTCTTGTCGCCGCCCGCTCCCGTCAACCGAAAATCCTGACCCGTTCCTGACCTGCTGTTAACGGTCCGCCAACCTCAAGATGTTGGCGATCGGGCGTAATGACATCGAGGAGAAACCCCAATGTCATCGATCGCTCGACGAACGTTCATCACCGCCATCGCGCAGCGCCGCTGCTTGGCGTGTCGCTCACCGCCACTCAGGATCACAAAGCAGCCCCGCGCGACTCGTGGCAGCGCGTCAACGACGTCTTCGCGGCCCTGGAACTGACCACCGGCAGCAGCGTCGCCGACCTCGGCGCCGGCGGCGGATGGTTCACCACGCGGCTCGCGCGAGCCGTGGGCGAGAGCGGCCGTGTTTATGCCGTCGACGTCAATCCGGTCAGCCTGCGGGAGTTGCGCTCGGCGTTACCCGAAGAGCTGACGAACGTTGAAACCGTGCGCGCGGAGGAGGACGATCCGAGGCTACCCGCGGGGCGGCTCGATGCGGTGCTGGTGGTGAATGCCTATCACGAGTTCGCTGAATACGCGTCGGTGCTGGCGCGCGTGAAGGAAGCACTGAAACCCGGCGGGCGGCTCGTCCTCATCGAGCCCACGCCGGCCGCGGCCAATGTGACGCGACCAGATCAAACCCGGCGGCACACCATCGCCATTGAATTCGCGGAGGCCGATCTCGCTGCAGCCGGGTTCGAGATCGTTCGCAGGGACACGGCATTCATAACGCGTCCGCAACATACCGGGCCCGACGGAAAACCGATCAGGCACCAGGACTGGCTGCTGGTGGCCCGCCGGCCAGCCGATAGCCGACCTTTCGAACGGTAAGGATGTGCACGGGCTGCGCCGGCAGGGCCTCGAGCTTCCGGCGCAGCTCGGCGATGTGTGTATCGACGGTGCGCGTCACGACCGCGGCACTGTGTCCCCACACTTCCTGCAACAGATCAAGTCGCGACGCGGTCGCACCTCGCCGCGCCATCAGGGCGATCAAAAGCGCGAACTCCATCGGCGACAACTCGACCACCTCGCCGGCGCGCGTCACCATGCGCGTGGCGCGATTCACTTCGATGTCGCCAAACCGTTCCACGGCCTTCAATCCGGCATAGCGGTTGGCGCGGCGCAATAGCGCGCTGACACGCGCCAACACTTCGAGCACCCCGAACGGCTTGGTGACGTAGTCGTCGGCGCCCAGCCGGAACCCCAACACTTTGTCCGCTTCCTGCGTGCGCGCGGTGAGGATCAACACCGGCATCTCGAAGCCGTCTGCACGCAGCCGGCGCAGCACCTGGTAGCCATCGAGATTAGGCAGCATCAAATCGAGCACGATCAAGTCCGGCGCGCGATGGCGAACGCGATCGAGCGCCGCTTCACCCGTCTCCACCGTGTCCACGGCGTGGCCGTCGATCTCGAGGTTGTTGCGCAAGCCGTAGGCGAGGTCGGCATTGTCCTCGACCAGCAGCAGGTTCGCCATGCTCATCCTGCCACCGCCGTCGCCGGCTCCTGCGGCTCGTCGGACAGCCGCGGCAGCGACACCACGAACCGCGCGCCGCCGGTGGTGGTGTCTTCGACCGTCACGGTTCCACCCTGCTCGCGCACGATCTGCCGGACCACCGCGAGTCCAATGCCGGCGCCGCCTGTGCCACCCGTCACCGCGCCACGCTCGAATGGCTCGAAGACCCGCCGCCGATCCTCGAGAGGAATGCCGGCACCGTGATCCTCGACGCTGATCCGCGCGTCCGGTCCGTGTATCTCGAGACCCGCCGTCACCACCGCGTCCGCGGGGCCGAACTTCACGGCGTTGTCGAGCAGATTGAGCATCACCTGCCGCAATCCGTCGGCACTCGCCACCACGATGACCTCGTCTGCGGGAATCCTGACCTCGATCCGCACGCGCCGCGAAGACGCCAACGGCTTGAACGTGTCGGCCACGTCCACGATGAACGCGCGCAGTTCGAGCGGAGCGCCCGGGGCCGCAGCGGGGGCGCGGCGGTGCCGATGGAAGTAGAGGACGTTCTCGACCAGCTGGCTCAGCCGGCGGGTCTCCTGCCCGATAATCTCGATCGCCCGGCGGCCCTCTGCGGGATTGCGGATGCGATCGAGCAGCAGCGTGTCGGCGAACATGCGAATCTGCGCGAGCGGCGTCCGAAGCTCGTGTGACACACCGGCGACAAAATCCTCGCGCAACCGCGCCAGCTCACGCTCGCGCCTGAGTTGCCACACCGCAACCGTCACCAGCAGCGCGTTGACGAGCACCAGGCCAATCACCAGCGCGCCGCTCGGACCGGCGCCGTGCTCGGGTCCGAGCGTGGCGATGAACGCGGGCGTCATCGACGCCACGACCTTCAAACCCGAAGGACCATCGGGAAAAAGATCCACCGCAACGACATGCGCACCGGCAGTGGTGCCCGGCGAACTGAAGATGTGTGTTCCCTGCGGATCCTCGACCTGTAGATCGACAATCTTCCGGGTATCGCGATCCTCGACGAGCACCGCCGGCAGCAAGGCGGCCCGGCGATAGGTATGCGCCAGCAGCGGCTGCAGGGCGGTGGTATCCGTCACCAGACCAATCAGTCCGCCGCCGCTGGTGACATGTGGCTCCGGCCGAATCGCCACGACGCGCGCCGGCGCACCGTCCAGCACCGCGAAACGAAAACCGTTCTGGCTCGGGGCGGCAAACCGCTCGATCGCGGCGCGCAGGTCGGCGGCGATCGCGCCCGAGCGTTCGACGACGGTGCCTGCCGGCCCGATCTCGAACCAGTGCGCGACCGGCGCCGACGGGCCGCAGTTGCAATTGTCGGCCGCGGCATTGCGCCCCGGATGCGCGTAGGCGCCGAGGATCCGCGACAGATTCGCGTCGATGTCGCGCCTGGCAAGCCGCGCGAACTCCGAGGCCACCAGCTGCGCGTACTGACGCACCATGGCGTCGCTCACAGCCTGACGCGACTGGGCCGCAGAGATCGCCTGGAACGCCAGCGCCATCGCGACCGCGACGGACGCAATCAAGACGGCGACGACGACGGTGCCGCCAGTGCGCATCGAGCCGGCCTTCATTTCAGCGCATGCCAGCTTGGAGGATTGAACCTCGCGCCGGCGGGTAGATAGCCCTGCCCGACCTTGATCGCGCGGCAATCATCATCCATTGACGGCGGCCAGTGCGAGACCGTCATCGGATCGGAAGTCGAAACAATGTGACGCCAAGCCGGGCGCCATCCGAGAGGAGAATGAGGAATTCGCGCGGCCGCGTGCCGCTGTTGTCGGCGTTGGCCACCCAGCCCTTGTTTCCGAGATAGGCGCGGCGCTCGTCCTCGGCAGGCGGGCCCTTCCGCGTGTCGCGCAGCGCGAACTCAAAGCCCGATTTCAGAACCCAGGCATCGCCAGAAGGTTCGTACACACCCTCGCCAATTGCCGCCGAGGCGTGCAGGATGCGCACACGAGAACGCTCAGCGAGGCAGAGACTAGCCAGCCCGGCGCGTGGACCCGTCACGACCACGCGCCACAGCTCGCCGTCGCGCGAGATCGACACGACGCCGCCGCCCGTCAGGGGCGACGCGGTCTGCGCGGGCGCCGGCTCCGCCAGGACGGCAAGCCCGGCGACGACCAGAACGAACTTCATCATGCGGACATTCTCGATGGATTCGCAGGCCCGCGACTGTCAGGAAACTGCAAACTGTCAGACGACAACACGGCGGGAACGGTTGCCCGCCGGCGCGTCAGCGCGGCCCGGCAGGCAGGTGCTGGAGGAAATAGCGCGCAATCAACTTGTAGATGTGGGCGGTGGTCCCGGCGCCTTCAGAGATGCTGTGCGAGCGATTCGGGTACATCATCGAGTCGAACGGCTTGCCGAGCTCGATCAGCCGGTTGACGAGCTTCTCGGTGCCCTGGGCGTGGACGTTGTCGTCGCCGGTGCCGTGAACGACAAGCAGCTTGCCGCGCAGACCCTCGGCGAAATTGATCGCCGATCCAATGCGATACCCTTCGACGTTGTCCTGCGGCAATCCCATGTACCGTTCCTGGTAGATCGTGTCGTAGAGACGCTGGTCGGGCACCGGCGCCACCGCGACGCCGACCTGGTAGATCTCGGGGAAGCGGAACATCGCATTCAGCGTGTTCGTGCCGCCGCCGCTCCAGCCCCAGACGCCGACGCGCTCGCCATCGAGATAGGCATGACGCGCCGTCAACGCGCGCACCGCGGCCGCCTGGTCCTTCGACGACAAATCGCCGATCGTCCCGTAGACGAGCTTTCGCCACTCGGTGCCGCGCGGCGCCGGCGTGCCTCGGTTGTCGATGCTGATCACGATGTATCCGGCGTCGGTGAGCGCGCGATGGAACAGCATCTGGCTGCCGCCCCAGGAATCGTTCACCGTCTGCCCCGCCGGCTCACCGTAAACGTGCGTGATGAACGGATACTTCTTCGTGGCGTCGAAGGCCGCGGGCTTCAGCATGTAGCCGTCGAGCACGACACCCTCGCCAATGTCGACGCGGAAAAACTCCACCGGCGGATTGAGCAGCGGCTTCATCTTCGCAACCAGCGCCGACGGATCGGTCAGCGGGCGCACAGGCTGGTGACTCGGCAGCTCGATCACTTCGGTGATGGGCGGCACGTCGTACCGCGAATAAGTGTGGAACGCCATCCGGCCATCAGGCGAAATGTCGTAGCGATGGGTACCGGGTTGTTCTGCCGGCGTCACGCGCTCTGGCGTGCCGCTGCCATCGAGACGTGACCGAAAGAGATAGCGCTGCCCGGCATTGTCGGGCGAGGCGCGAAAGTACATCCACCCGCCTTTTTCGTCGAAGCCGGAGATGTCGGTGACGTCGGCGGCGAACTTCGTGATCGGCTGGCCGTTGCCGCCCTCGCGCGGCACTCGGTAGACGTGCTGCCACCCGTCGCGCTCGCTCATCCAGAGGAACGTCCGGCCGCCGTCGATCCACGGCACGTCTTCGACAATGTCGACCCACTGCTTGGATTCGTCGCGGAAAATGCGCTTGATCGCGCCGGTCTTCGTGTCCGCAGACAGAAAATCGTTGCGGTTCTGCAACCGGTTCAGTTGCTGAATGGCGACGGTGTTCGCATCAATCCAGCCAATGCGGGCGAGATAGGTGTTGCGCGGATCGCCTTCGGTCTTGATCCAGGTCGTCGGGCCGCCGTCGGCGGCGACGACCCCGACGCGCGCGGCGGAATTGGTGGTCCCGGCCTTCGGGTATGGGATCTTGGTGATCACCGGATACAGAGTGTCGGTGTTGTTGATCAGCGAGAAAATGCCGACGCCGGACTGATCGAATTGCCAGTAGGCGATCGATCGGCCATCCGGACTCCACCGAAAGCCGTCGCGGACACCGAACTCTTCCTCGTAGACCCAGTCCGCGGTGCCGTTGATGATGTTCTCGGATCCGTCAGTCGTGAGCGGGGTGACGCGACCGTCGCTCAGCCGTTCGAGATAGATGTTGTTGGCGCGCACGTAACCCACGCGCGTGGCGTCGGGCGAGAACTTCGCGAACATCAGCGAGGCCTCAGGCGCGCCGGCGCCAAGTTGTTTCAGCGATCCGGTCTTGCGATCGAGCACCCAGTAGTCGCCCCGCGTGTTCTGGCGCCAGACCTTTCGTGTGTTCGTAAAGATCAGCAGCTTGTCGCCTGCGTCTGACCAGACGTAGTCGGCGATAGCCAGGGGCTTCTGTCCGGCCGCAGGTGTCAATTGCGCGTTGGAGATCAGGACGCTGCGCGTTCCCGTGGCGGCGTCGTAGCGGACGATGTCGGACCCTTCGCCGCCACGTTCTACGGTCGTGTAGCCGGTTCCGTCGGCCATCCACCGGGCCGGGCCGAAGCGCGGCAACGCAAACTCACTGGCCTGGTAGATGCGATCGATCTGCTGCTCGAGCGCGCGGACACGATCAGCCTGCTGCGCAAGGGCAGTGATCTGCAGCAGTGCGATCGCGGCAACAACCGTCAATCGGCGGCTCTTCATCTCACACCCGTTTCTTCAACTCGCTGTCAATGGCGGACAAGAACTCTTCAGTGGTCAGGAACGGATGATCGGGACGGATCAGAATCGCCAGGTCCTTGGTCATCCGTCCTGACTCGACGATATCGACACAGACCTTCTCGACCTTCTCGGCAAATGCCACCACGTCGGGCGTGCTGTCGAATTTGCCGCGATACTGCAGCCCCCGGGTCCAGGCGTAAATCGAAGCGATCGGGTTCGTCGACGTCGGCTTGCCCTGTTGATGCAATCGATAGTGCCGTGTCACGGTGCCATGCGCGGCCTCGGCTTCAACCGCCTTGCCGTCGGGCGACATCAGTACTGACGTCATCAGGCCGAGCGACCCATACCCCTGCGCGACCGTATCTGATTGCACGTCGCCATCGTAGTTCTTGCACGCCCACAGATAGCCGCCGTTCCACTTCAAATTGGACGCCACCATGTCGTCGATCAGCCGGTGCTCGTAGGTGAGGCCTTTGCCGTCGAATGCCTGCTTGAACTCGGCGTTGAACACCTTCTCGAACGTGTTCTTGAACGAGCCGTCGTAGACCTTGAGGATGGTGTTCTTGGTCGAGAGATAGACCGGGTAGTTGCGGCCGAGCGCATAGGTGAAACACGCGCGCGCGAAACCCTCGATCGATGAGTTCAGGTTGAACATGCCGAGCGCCACGCCGCCGGCCTTGGTCTTGATCACCTCGCGTGAGATGGGCTCGCCGACGCCGTCGGGCGTCCAGCTGACCGTGATCGTGCCGGCGCCGGGAAAGGCAAAATCCTGCGCGCGGTACTGGTCGCCGAAACCATGGCGAGCCACCACCACGGGCTTGTCCCAGTGCGGCACCAGTCGCGGCACGTTGCGGCAGATGATCGGCTCGCGAAAGATCGTGCCGTCGAGGATGTTGCGGATCGTGCCGTTCGGCGACTTCCACATCTGCTTCAGGTTGAACTCCTTGACGCGCGCCTCGTCTGGGGTGATCGTGGCGCACTTCACCGCCACACCGTGCTGCCTGGTGGCATGAGCCGCGTCAATCGTGATCTGATCGTTGGTCTTGTCTCGGGATTCGACGCCAAGGTCGAAGTATTTGAGATCGATGTCGAGATACGGAAGGATGAGTTGTTCGCGGATCTTGTGCCAGATAATTCGCGTCATCTCGTCGCCGTCCATTTCGACGACGGGATTCTTTACCTTAATCTTCGCCACGCCGGCTCCTATGAAACCTCAATCTTATGTTGATTTGGGGCCAGGCCCCGTTTTTCAACATCTAACGCGGTTTCCAGTCGGGGAGGCGATCGTTGCCGGCGCCGTTTGTGATCCGCTGAATCGGCATCGCGCGTGACGGATCGGCGATCGCGAGATCCCAGTCCTCTCCGGCGTGGTGCTGCGGGCTGGTCGAGAGCGCGAGCAGGCGACCGTCAGGCGACCAATCCGGGTAGTAGTGCCATCTCCCTGGCTCGGCCGGAACGGGCTGCGGCCGGTCGCCGAACGACGAGACCACTTGAATGCTCGACGGCTCGACGCCGGTCCATACGTGCGCAATCGAGCTGCCATCCGGCGACCAGTTCGGCCAGCAGCCGGGCGCGGTCATGTCGAAGGGCCACGTCTGCTTCGTCGCCAGTTCGAGCACGTGCACTTGAAACGCCCAACTGTCCTGATACCGGAACGATTGCGCGACAAACGCGACCCAGCCGCCATCGGGAGACACGGTCGGCATGATCGCGTAGCCTTCGAAGTAGTTCGTCAGCCGCTCGACGGTGCCGTCGTGAAACCAGAGCCGATAGAGATCGTTCCGGCCGGGGCCGCGATCGCGATCGGAGCTGAACACCATGCTCTGGCCGTCAGGAAGCCACGTGGGGTCGTGATCGATGCCGGCGTGATTCGTCAGCCGCTCGACGCTGCTGCCGTCGGCGTTC
>Ga0187893_10000771_pt1 | contig 81726 bp, 81 predicted proteins | sample MA1701074metaG_FD_139574 | JGI IMG/M metagenome (GOLD analysis project Ga0187893, IMG submission 139574) | White microbial mat communities from a basaltic lava cave in the Kipuka Kanohina Cave System on the Island of Hawaii, USA - MA170107-4 metaG ... | reverse complement strand
CCCACGTGGGTGGTACCCTTTTCCATGACCGGCTCCCTTCGTATGCGGCTCTGGTTTCGCCCTCGAGCGCTGCTAACCCGCGATCCTACGATCGCGAGCCGGTCGTTCCATACGGTCTTATCCGCGGTGTTAGGCGACACAGGGTGAGTACCTCGCGACCTGGGCTCGTGCCCTTGGAGCCAGACGGCGAGCGGCTCGTTGCGTATCTCGAAACGGAGGACACCATGGGACTCTTGACCTTCAGTATCAACGTCACCCTGGACGGCTGCGTCGACCACCAGGAAGGAATCGCCGACGACGAGACACACGCCTTCTTCACCCGCCTCATGGACGAGGGCGGGGCGATGCTGTGGGGCCGCGTCACCTACGAGATGATGGAGAGCTACTGGCCAGCGGTCGCCCGCGGCGACGCGGAGGCACCGCCGGCGATGCGCGAGTGGGCGGTCAAGCTGGAGGCTAAGCCGAAGTACGTGGTGTCCTCGACGCGAAAGGACTTCCCGTGGACCAACAGCCACCACATCGCCGACGACCTGCGCACGGGCGTACAGAAGCTCAAGGACGCGACCCCGGACGGCGTACTCCTTGGTAGCGGCACGCTCGCGGCCGAGCTGGACCGGCTGGATCTGATCGACGAGTACAAGTTTCTCGTCCACCCCAGGATCGCCGGCCACGGCCCGACCCTGTACGAGAGCGGGCTGCCCAGCACGCGACTCCTCGAGTTGATCTCGGCGAAGCCGCTCCGCAGCGGCGCGGTCGCCATGCACTACCGGCGCGCGCGCTGACTTGGCGATGGGGCGTGTCGCCTAACAATCAGGTGGAGCGGACGTGGCGAAATGTCACGTCCCCTTGCATGCGCAAGGGCCGCGCCATTTCGCCACGCCGCTCATCTGAAGCGTTAGGCGACCTGACGGCGACCGGCTGGGGGCGCGACGAGCCGAACGCGAACCCCGAGGCGTGCGAGCATGTCAATCAGGGCATCGGAACTGAACAGTTCGATTCGGCCGCGGCGCAGGTTGCTCACTCGCGGCTGTGACACCCCAAGCTGCTTGGCGGCGGCGGCTTGGGTCAGGCCACGGCTCGTGATCTCCTGCTCGAGCCGGACCATGAGGTTGGAGCGAACGAGCAGGTGCTGGGCTTCATGAGCAGGAAAGCCCAAATCCCTGAAGAGGTTGCCACGCGAACGCCGGACCCGAGTCCTACTCCTTGCCATCCTTCCTCCTTCGCCGCAGGTCTAGGACCTCTCGATAGCGTGTGCGCGCGAGCTCGATGTCCTTTCCTGCCGTCTTGCTGCCTCGTTTCTCGAAGGCATGCAGGACGTACACTCCCTCGGAGAATCGGGCAACATAGGTCACTCGATGCTCCAGCTTGGTGTGGATCCGCAGTTCCTCAACTCCCGGTCCGATGCCCGCCATCGGCTTCCAATCGGCGGGCTGCAATTGCTGCTGAAGCCGGAAGAGCTGGTAACCCGCCAAGCGTCGTGCGTCGGCGGGGAAGGCCTTCAGGTCCCCAAGAGCTGAGCCCACCCAGAGAACCGGCTTCTCCACGACCAGAGATCATATAAGTTCCGATATGCGGAATCAAGAGTCGCCTAACAACGGCGTGCACATGACAGGGTCCACGCCGGCCCCGGCACACCGGCTTCGCCGTGGCCCTTGCAGGTGACGCCGGTGTTGGGCTGACGCATAGTCCCGCAACGGACCGGACGACCGACGATACGGAGCTCCCGATGACCCCAGCGCAATTCGTTAGGCTGTTCGCGAAGGAGAAGCGCGACGTGATCGGGTCCTATCTGGGTGATCCCGACACGGCCGTGGGTGCTCAGATCAAGGCGATGGACCTCTCTGCCAAGGAGTTGAAAGCCCTGAGAGGGGTCCTCGACGGCGTTCTAACGGATGCCTTCTATACTGTTCTACTGGCTCTCGATGGCGCCGCTTCGTTAGGGGGCAAGCAGGTCACCTACTCGCTCCGTGACGAGGACGGCAACGAGCTAACTGGCGGTGAGATCGAGGCTGCGGCATGGGAGCAGCTTCACGGGGGCAATACGCAATCAAGAGCTTAGGAGCTTGCCCGGGTGCACCCTCGAACCACACGATCCGGCGCATAGTCTCGAGCACGCGCAGCCCGACAGGGCGTTGAAGCTGACACGCGGCCAAGGTGGCTCGCCGTGTTCGACGGACGCACGAAGCTAACGAGAGGATCCGCAACGGGACGAAAGATATGGAGTGGGAATGAGCGCGCCGCAGAAGCCACAGGGTGGCCTTGACGACACCCCCGTCCCAGTCAGGATGAAGCTGTCCCTTCTGTGGGCCAGCGTAATGCTGTGCTACATCTACTGCGACTACTTCGAGCTCTACGTTCCGGGCAAGCTCCAGTCGATGCTGGACGGCAGAATTGGACCACTTGGGGCAGTAACCCAGACCGTCTTGCTCGGAACTGCCGTCCTCATGGCGATCCCAAGCCTGATGGTTTTCCTCTCCATCACCCTGCCCCCGACGCTGAGCCGGCTAGCCAACATCGTCTTTGGCATCGTGTATTCCATCATCATGCTGCTGATCGTGCTCTCCCCCGCGTGGGTGTTTTACCGGTTCTTCGGTGTTCTGGAGGTCGGGCTAACGCTGCTGGTCGTTTGGTATGCGTGGACGTGGCCCAAGGCAAGCCTGGGTGACGCTCGGTCATGAACCCCGCGTCCGTTACACAGACACCGTCGAACAATCGGATGAAGCTGACGGCACCTCTCGGCGCCGCCTTGGCATACTTCGGAGGCGTCGCCTCGCGCCCGCCCTTCGGCGGGCGCCGGTGCCGCAGCTTATCCGGGTGTTAGGTGGGCCTTGGGTACGGTCGCAGAATCATGAACATCGATCAGCTTCGAACACGCTTCGCGTACAACAAGTGGGCGAATGAGCGTCTCCTGAATGCTGCAGCCCATGTCACGGCCGAAGAGTTCACTCGAGTTCTCGGGGCGAGTCATGGATCGATTCGCGGCACGCTCGTTCACATCGTCTTGGGTGAGTGGGATTGGCTTCGCCTCTGGCTCGGCGACTCATGGAGAGAGATCGCCCAGAAGGAACCGCCGCCTGAGGCATTTCCAGACGTGGCGACGCTCCTTTCCGAGTGGGCCACGATCACACGTGATCACCAAGCGTTCATCAACAGTCTCACCGATGAAGCTCTGAACGCCGTCTTCTCATTCGAGAGCTTTCAGACGGAGCAGCAGAAGTTCCTTCTTGCGGACACGGTACAGCATGTCCTGAATCACTCCTCATACCATCGCGGGCAAGTGGTCACACTTTTGAGACAGCTTGGGCACGCGCCGCCAGGCACGGATTTCTTGACGTTTCTACTCGAAGGGCAACAGGCGTAGCGCTGTCTTGAATGCGCGGCCACCTAACAACCGCTTGGAGCTGACAAGGGAACCTCCCTCGATAAAGTAGACACATCGGGATAACACCCGGAGGTGTCTAGATGGCAGCACGTTGAGTGCGAAGAAGCTTCCGCGCTACAGCTTGGAGTTGAGAGATGCCTGAGCATCTGACGAAGCTCGAGCAGCTCACCCTTCTTCTTCTCCAGCAGACCGCCTTCCAGGAGGGTAGTGATCTGCGGTCCTGGAAGGGTTACGACTGGGCGATCATGAATCGCCTTCACGCGAAGGGCCTGATCACCGATCCCGTGCGAAAGGCAAGGTCGGTGTTTCTGACCGACGAGGGGCGGCGTCAAGCTGAAGCCTTGGCGGCAGAGTACCTGGGCCCTGCTGACGCACGCGTTCTGACAAAGGGTTCCTTGTGCGAGTGCGGGTGTGGAGAAGCGAGTTCCGGTGGAGCCTTCAAGCAGGGACATGATCAGAAGCTGCGCGTCGTGCTGGAGCCGCGGGCGGGTGGCCTTCTGGCTCTACGCGAGCTCGTCGACGTGGCCGAGGCCTATGCCCAGGGCCAGTCGACGACCGAAGAGCTGACTCGTCAGCTTCGAGCCTTGCTCGGGGGAAGGGAGTCTGGCTAACAATGGAGGTGACCTGGATGTTGGACCGCACCGCGTATGCGCTGGCTTGAGCTGAGGGTCCCGCCGCTGCTCGTGTGGCTTGCCTTTGCTGGTGCCATGTTCGGCTTGGCCTGCGTCGCTCCAGGGTTCTCGTACACGCTGCCCGCAAGGGTCGCCTTGGCGGTGGCGTTTGTTGCGCTCGGCGGAGCGGTGGCGCTCGCCGGAGTTGTCGCCTTTCGCCGCAAGCGCACCACGGTCAACCCGCTCACCCCTGGCGCGTCCTCGTCTGTCGTGTCCAGCGGCGTCTACCGCGTCTCACGCAACCCCATGTACCTCGGCTTCTTTCTGGCTCTTGCGGGCTGGGATCTGTACCTGTCCAATGCTGTCGCAGCCCTAATGTTGCCTGCCTTCCTTGCGTACATGACCCAGTACCAGATCAAGCCCGAGGAGCGAGCCCTACTGGCAAAGTTCGGCCCCGAGTTTGCGCAGTACATGGCGCGCGTTCGACGCTGGGTGTAGTCCGGTGAAGACCTTCGTCGCTCGGACTGCTGACCAGTGGCGCAAATGGCTCGACGAGCACCACGACTCCGAGTCCGAGGTGTGGCTCGTCTTCCACAAGCAGCACACCGGGGTGGCTTCGATTGCGTACCTGGACGCACTCGACGAGGCGCTGTGCTTTGGCTGGGTGGATAGCCTGGTCAAGCGCCTGGATGACTCACGCTACGCGCGCAAGTTCACGCCGCGGAAGGCGGACAGCCGATGGTCGGCAATCAACCGCAAGCGCTACGCGGCCTTGAAGGCCAGTGGCAGGTTGAAGCCCGGCGGCATCAACCGCGCACCGACAGGCCGCAGCTATGGTCAGCGACCGCCACGCTTCCAGATGCCCGCAACGCTTCCACCGCACATCCAGGCAGCGTTGGAGAAGCACCCGGCCGCGAAGCGGTGCTTCGAGGGGCTTGCGCCCTCACATCGTCGCCGCTATGTCGGCTGGATAGAGTCCGCCAAGCGCGAGGAGACGAAGGCGAGACGCCTGAAGGAGGCGATCCGCCTCCTCACTGCTGGCAAGCCGCTGGGACTCAAGTAAAGGAGCGGTCCGGGAATGACAGCCAAGCCTGAGATCGCCGCGCTCGACTGGCCGGGCGGCGGCCGCTTCGAAGCCGTGCTCGACGACCTGCTGAAGCAGAAGACCGACGCGATCGTGAACGCGGCCAACGGCCGTCTCGCCCACGGTGGCGGGGTCGCGGCGGCCATCGAGGGCGCGGCCGGACCCGAGCTGACGCGGGAGGGCGACGCGATCGTCGCGGCGCGCGGCCCGATCCCGACGGGAGGTGCCGTGGCCACGACGGCAGGACGGCTTCCCTTCAAGGCCGTGATCCACGCGGTGGGCCCGCGCCAGGGCGAGGGCGACGAGGAGCGCCTGCTGGTCGCGGCGCTCATGGCCGCCTTTGCGCTCGCCGACCAGCGCGGTTTCCGCTCGCTCGCATTCCCGGCCGTCAGCTCCGGCATCTTCGCCGTGCCGGCCGAGGTCTGCGCCCGCGCATACGTGGCGGCGGCGCGGAGCTTCTTCGAGGCGCGACCCGGAGCGACGCTGCGGCTCGCCCGCTTGTGCCTGTTCGAAGGCGCCGTGGCGGCGGCCCTGCGGCGCCAGCTCGCCTAGCGGTCCTGCTTCGCGGCGGCCGCGATTTCACGCAGCCAGCCGTCGAGTTCGGCGGCCGGAAGGAAACGGCCGCGGACCATGACGCCCGCGCGCCGCGAGAGGTTGGCGATGTCCACGAGCGGGTCGGCGTCGAGCAGCACGAGGTCGGCACGCCGCCCCGGCGCGATGGATCCGTACTCGGCTTCGCCCTTCAGAAACGCGGCCGGGCCCCGCGTCGCGGCGTGCAGCGCGGCGCGCGCCGTGAAGCCGGCCGCCACCAGCAGCTTCAGCTCCTCGAGGGCCGAGACGCCGGCGACGTTCCAGGTGTCGGGCGAATCCGTCCCCAGCAGGACGGGCAGGCCCGCGGCGTGCAGCGCGCCCACGATGCGCGCGCGCAGGGCGTGATAGCGGTATACGACCTCCCCAGCCCGCGGGTTGCGCTCGCGGGCCTTGCGCTGCTGTTCGCTCCACTCGGCGACCTGTTTCGCCGGCACGTACTCGAGACCGGGGCGCTTGCGCAGCTCCCCGGGCGAGGCGGCGTTCACCAGCACGCTCCAGAAGTCGAGGGTGGGCACGTTGGCGATGCCCGCGGCTCGCGTCGCCGCGACGGCGCCCGGCAACAGCCCCTCGTCGATTGCGGCCAGGGCGTCGGCCAGCCGGATCGCCTCCTGCTTGTGGAGCGGCGAGTCCGCCGGGATCAGCGCCTCCAGGTAGCCGGCGAGGTGGTCGATCGAATCCTGGCGGGCCGCCAGGGCGCGCGAGAGCCCGACCGGATCGGGGACGTGACCCCACACGGGCAGGCCGGCTTCCCGGGCGCCGGCGACGAACGCGTCGTACTCCTCGCGCGACATCCCGTCGAGGACCTTCACGCCGTCGTAGCCCGCCCGTTTCGCGTCGAGGGCGAAGCGGAGCGCATCCTCGGGGGCCTTGATCTCCGGGACGCCCGGCAACGACCCGGCCTTGATCCCGAGAGGCGGCGACGCGACGTAGAGCGTGGGTCCGAGCCAGGCGCCGCTCGCGATCCTGTCGCGCAGGCCGAGGTGCTCGACCTGGCCGATCATCACGCGCGCGGTCGTGACGCCGTGGGCGAGGAACAGCCGAAACTCGCGGGCGGCGCGCGCGTCGTCCGAGCCTTCGGGTGGGATGTGGATGTGGGTGTCCACGAGACCCGGGATCAGGAACTTTCCCGCGGCGTCGATGCGCCGCGCGCCCTTCGGAACCGCCACGCGGTCGGCCGGGCCCACGGCGACGATCCGCTGTCCCTCCACCAGCACCGTCTGGTTGGGAAGCACGCGCTCGGAATCCATCGGGATCACGGTCGCGCCGACGATGGCGACCGCGTCCAACAGCATGAATCGCAGGAACCCCAGCATGGGCCGCGATTCTACCCGGCAGCGTTTCTGGGCTATACTGCCGTTTTCGTCCGGGGCCCGGGAAGGGCCACCGGGTGACGGTAAACCCATGACCATCGCGTACTACATCGTCATCGTCCTCCACGTCATCGCCTGCCTGTTCCTGATCGGGGTCGTGCTGCTCCAGCAGGGCAAGGGCCAGGACCTCGCCAGCGCCTTCGGCGGCGGGGGAACCCAGACCGCCTTCGGCCCCCGCGGCTCGGCCAACGTGCTCACGCGCGCCACCACGATCCTGGCCGGCGTGTTCATGGTGACGAGCCTGGCGCTGACCGTGCTGCGGCCCGGCAGCAGGTCGGTTCTGGACACGATCCCGGCCACCGCTGCCTCGCCATCCCCGGCCGTCTCGCCGTCTCCGGCAGCCGTGACTACGCCGGCAGCGGCGCCCGCGAGCAGCCTTGCCGCACCGCCGGCGGGGGCAGCCCCGACGGCCACCCCCGCGCCGAAGTAAGGCCCGACTAAGTTCCGATCTGTCCGCCGTCGTCCTTTGTGATGACGACGGTCGCGGATCTCGGGCGTCCGATCCCCGGTCCGTCCGGCCAGCTACTGATGGCGGCAGGGTTGCTGGGGACGTTGCGCTCGCTGGACGGTTCACCCGGGTGCTGGATGTTCACGAACATGGTGCGGCTGTCCGGCGTCGTGATGACGCCTGTGATCTCGCAGCCCTTCGGACCCGACAGGAAGCGGCGCGTCTGGCCGCTGCCGATGTCCGCCGCCAGCATCATGTTGTTCCCGATGTTCACGTAGTCGCCCGTGCCGAGGGTGCTGGTCGAGATGTCGGTCTGGATCCAGAGCACGCCGCGGTAGTCGAACCAGACTCCGTCGGGCGAGCCGTAGGTGTCGCCCTTGATGTTGCCCTTCTTGTTCGCATCGGTGTTCCGCGGGTCGCCGGCCAGCACGAAGATCTTCCACTTGAAGCCGGTGGCCGCGGCGTCGTTCCCGTTCTCGCTCCAGCGCAGGATGTGGCCGAAGGTGTTGGTCTTGCGTGGGTTGGCCGCGTCGGTTCCCGGTCGGCCGGTGTCGCCGCGCTGGGAGTTGTTGGTGAGCGTCATGAAGACCTCGCCGTTCGTGGGATGCACGGTAATCCACTCGGGCCGGTCCATCTTCGTGGCGCCCAGCTTGTCGGCGGCCTGCCGCGCCCTCACCACCACCGAGCCCTGGTCCGGGAAGCCAGCCGCGGCGTCGAGACCGCCCTGGCCGTGGACGAGCGGCAGCCAGTTGCCGCTGCCGTCGGCGTTGAAGCGCCCCGCGTACAGCGTGCCGCTGTCGAGCAGGTTGGAGTTGGCGACGCGGTCGGCCGCGTCGAAGCGCCCGGTCGACACGAACTTGTAGACGTACTCGAAGCGTTCGTCGTCGCCCATGTAGACCACGACGCGCCCGTCGCGGGCCAGCGTCACCGTGGCGCCCTCGTGCTTGATGCGTCCGAGGGCCGTGCGCTTGACCGGCGTCGAGTTCACGTCGTAAGGGTCGATCTCCACCACCCAGCCGTGGCGGTTCAGCTCGTTCGGATGTGAACGCCCATCGAAGCGCGCATCGTGCTCGTGCCAGCGGTAGCCGGCCCCCGCGGCGCTGACGCCGTAGCGCGCCTGGTCCGCGGGGATCGAACCGGCGTTCACGAAGTAGCCGTTGAAGTTCTCCTCGCAGGCCAGGTAGGTGCCCCAGGGCGTGTAGCCCATGGCGCAGTTGTTGAAGGTGCCCAGAACGGTCGCGCCGGCGGGATCCTGCGCGGTGCGAAGCAGGGGGTGGCCGGCCGCGGGGCCGCCCACGCGCATCGGCGTGTAGGCCGTGATGCGCCGGCCGTAGGCCGACGGCCGCACCACGCGCCAGCTGTCGCCGTCCCGCGCGACCTCGACCACCGAGACGCCGTGGGCCGCCTGCGACTTGCGCACCTTCTCGGCGGTCCAGGGCTCCATGCCCCCGATGTGCAGCAGGCCGTCGTCCGTGTACTCGTGGTTCATGGCCAGGAGGCCGCGCGCCGAGCTGTTCGACCTGTACGGCAGCGGGAAGAAGTGGATGCCATCGTGATGCATCCCGGCCTGGCGCTCCTGCTCTGCCGCCGAGTTGCCGGCACCGGGCTCCCACTGGGGGCCGTCCGAAACGGGGTCGCCCCAGGCATACAGGACCTCGGCCGCGTAGCCGGGCGGCACGATGACCTGGTCCTCGCTGGTCGTAGCCACCGAACCGAACCCAACGAGGCTCGCCGACTGAGCGAGGGCCTGCGGCCCACCGATGAAGCCCGCGGCCGCGGCTCCCAGGCCGCCCTTCAGGATCGAGCGCCGCTTCAGGCCCTGTTCGACCAGCTCCCCGAAGGCGTCGTTGCCGGACGGGTTGGAGACACCGTCGTCGTCAAAGAAACTCATGCACTACCTCCCGCATCAAATTGCGCCGGGAGGTTAGTCCGCGCGTTGCGACAACCGGTGGACCGTCGGGCTACATCGCGACGGCGCCCGAGCGGCGACCGTGTGACGGCTAGCCGCCGCTGGCGGTGGCCGGCTGCGGGCCCACGACCAGGAAGGGCTCGTGCACCTCGAAGCTCTGGCCCGAGACCTCGTCCTTGAGGTTCAGGATGAAGTCGTAGGCGCCGGGCTCGTAGCCCTCGAGCTTGGTGCCCACCATGCGGTTGAGACGGCCCAGCGACGTGGGGTTGATCACCGACGGGCTGACGTTCTGCTTCACGGTGCCGTCCGCGGAGCGGATCTGCCAACCGGCGCTGACCTTGGGCAGCCCGTTCGTCTTCTCCTTCTCGGCGCCGTACACGGAGAACTGGGCGTAGACCATGCTCCCGGGGGCGAAGTCGCGGCGTGCGATGTACGCGGGCCGCGGGATGCTGGACGGCTCGCTCTGCGTCTCGAGCGTGTCCGAGAGCGAGACCGACGACGTGCGGAAGACCGCCGGGTCGGGAACGTCGAACTCGTGGATCACGGTGCCGACCTGGCCCGAGTTCTTGGCGCGGATCACGATCTTGGCCTGGTACCCGCCCGGGGCCAGCTCGAAGTCGCGCAGGATCGGGTACCAGGTCTGGGTCAAGCGCTCGCGCGTGGCCGGCAACAGGCGCATGTCCACCTTCTGGTTGTACTGGAAGAACTCTCCGGTCTCGCGATGCGCCACGATCAGCAGGAACTCCAGTGTGTCCACCAGGCGGCCGGCATCCTCCTGGAAGCCGAAGTCCTTGACGTCCGCCTCGGTCACCACCAGCGTGTTCAGCTTGCCGAGCAACGCCTCATCCAGGACGTACGCGGCCATGCGCACCGGGATGCCGTCCATTTCGAAGGGCGAGTCGAGGGCCTGCTGCAGCACCGGGTCCGGCCCGCCCTTCTTCCCCTTGTCCTTGGCCGGCCCGTCGAAGGCCGCGTAGTAGCCGCGGCGGGCGCGCACGTTCAGTCCCTTGCGGTTGACCTTGACCTCGATCTTGCGGAAGCGGCCGTCCCGCGTGGTGTTGCTGGGGTCGTAGCCCAGCAGGTAGTACATCTGGGTCTCGTTGGCGATGCGCTGGATGCCCTTGCCCAGGTCGTTGGTGTTCTTGACCGTGAAGCCGCCGGTGTCCGAGGCGATGGCCTCGGAGCCCTCGCTGGCCAGGGTCTGGTCGAGGATCGCGGCCCCCAGGTCGCGCGGATCGGTGGTGGACTGGAACTCGGCGGAGAACAACGAATTCAGCCCCTCGAGGCCCCGGGTGTCGAGGAAATAGACGGCGGCGTTGCCGCGCCGCGAGGCCGTCACGATGTCCTTGAACTCGCTGACGTTCGGGTCGTAGATGAACCCCTGGGAGACCAGGATCACGGACTTGCGACCCTTGGTGCCTTGCAACGAGTCGAGCAGGCGAACCACCACCTGGAGCGTCAGCCGATTGCGCGTGACGGCGCGGAAGTACACCTCGGAGGCGCGGCCGCGCACGAAAGGATCGCTCGAGTTGTCGAAGCCTGTGGTGCCGCCGCGCCCCCCGCCCACGGGGTTGGGGCTCAGGGCCACGCCCAGGCTTTCGAAGCGACGCCGCACCCGGCCGGCCACCTCGGTGTCGTTGTAGGCGTGGATGCGCATGGCCTCGTAGTCCGAGACCCGGTCGGGCGAATTGTCGGGCATCATGCGGCCGTCGAGGCGCTTCAGCAGCGTGATCAGCTCGTCGCGGCCGGCCGCCATGCGCGTGCTCCACCAAGCACCTCCGCCCGTGGCGACCAGCATCACGCGATCGCCCTCGCGGGTGCCGGTGGTCAGGAACTCCGCGACGGCCTTCTTCGCGATGTGGGCCTGGAAGCGGCTCATCTGGATGTCGTCGAAGACGATCACGAAGGTGCGGCCCGTTCGGTCCTCGGGCCGCCGGTTCACCGAGATGCGCGGGCGCGGCGCCGGCTTGTCGACGGGCGTCTCCGGGATCTTGATGGCCTCGAAGTTGACGACCTGCTGGGGCTTGCCGTCCTCGAGGACCGTGAAGTCCCCCGGCGACAGGTCGGTGATCGGGTTGCCCTTCTTGTCGGTGACCACCGCGTCCACGGTCACCCGTTCGGCTCCCGTGGCGAAGGCCGGAGGGGCCGGGGAAGGCGACGGAGACGGGGCCTGGGCTAAGGCGGAGGCCGGAAAGAGCGCCACACCGAGGGCGAGGACGCCTTGTGCTTGCAGTCTGTTCAAGATTGCCGATCCCTCCATGATCCGAACGCCCATTTTTTCCCGAGCGGACCACGAAAGTCCACTTGACAGCGGCGCGACGGATCGGGTCTGATCTGTTGGTTTCCCCGTGGAACTCACCGACCTGTCTTTGCTGCTCCTCCAGGAGGATGTCGGCGAGACCTACGACAACGTCGTCAAGAGCGCGGCTGCGGCGGTGGGCGCCGAGTCGTGCGGCCTCGCCCTGTACGACGCCGAGACCGGCGAGCTGATCGCACGCAGGCCGCGTTACGACGGCCCGCAGAAGTCGGTCCCTCGCTATCGCCTGGAGCCGTCCCGCGCCTCGCGGCGCGTGATCGAGACCGGCGAGCCTTACATCTCCAACGACGCGGCCAGCGACCCGCTGTACGACCCCACGGCGGCGCAGCGGGGCGTGCAGTCGATCCTGACGGTGCCGGTGCGCCGGGGCAGCCGGATCGTGGGCCTGCTCTACGCGATCAACCGGCCCGGCGGCTTCCAGGCCGAACACGCCCTCACCCTGACCGCCCTGGCGGGTGCGGCGGCCGTGACGATCGAGAACCTGAGGCTGTACGCCCTGGAGCGCGACCGGCGGGTGTTGAACGAGAGCCTGCGCGAGGTCTCGCGGGCCATCGTCACGACGCCCTCGGAAGACGCGGCCCTCGCCACGGTGCTGGACCAGATGTGGCGGGTGGTGCGCTACGAAGCCGCGGCGGCAGTGGTGATGGACGGCGCGCGCCTGCGGGTGGCCGCTTCGCGCGGAGGCGACACCGACCACGAGCTGCCGCTCCGGGAGGCGGGCAGCCTGCAACGGGCTCTCGAGTCGCGCCGGCCCGCGATCCTGGACGACGCGGCGATGCTGCTGCCCCGCCTCGGCCTGCGCGGCCTGCTCGGGCGCGTGCTGGCGGCTCCGCTGGTGGCGCGGGGCGAAGCCCTGGGCGCGCTCATCGTGGCCTTCGAGCCCGAACAGGCCGCGGGCCTGGGCGAGCTACCGCTGCTCAGCGCCTTCGCCGACCACGCGGCATTGTTCCTCGACGTGGGCGCGGGCCTGCGCCGCGACCGCCAGGCCCGCTCCCGCTCTGCCGGTGTCGCGCGCATCACCCGTCTCGCGGTCACGCGCCATGAGCCCGAGTCGCTGCTGCAGGCCGCCGCTCCGGAGCTGCTCGCCATCTCGGGGGCCGACCGCGTGGTGCTGTACCTCCGCCACCCGCGCAACCCGGTGCTGGTTCCCATCGCCGACGCCGGCACCACGGCGGCCGAGGAATCGCGGGTGCGTGAGCTGCGACTCGACTACGCTGCCGGACCGCTCGCTCCCCTCGCCGTGGGCCGCCTGGTGGCTCTGGCCGGCGACCAGGCGCCGCCCGGCAACGTGACGCCTCATCCCGACACGCGGTCCCTGGTGGTGCTGCCTCTGCTGTGCCGGGACGAGCTGATCGGCGCCGCCCTGCTGGCCGGCGTCGGGCGCGCCTTCGTCCTCGACGAAGCCGGTCTCGAGTTCCTGAGCGACGTGACCCACCAGATCGCCCTGGGTGTCGAGAACGCGCGGCTGTTCACCCAGCTCTCGCAGCTCGCCTCCACCGACGAGCTGACGGGGCTCAGCAACCGCCGCCGCTTCACCGAGGCGTTCCACGTCGAGATGGCCCGGGTGCGCCGCACCGGCCATCCCCTGAGCCTGGTGATGTTCGACGTGGACCACCTCAAGCGGATCAACGACAGCCACGGGCACCCGACTGGGGACGCCGCGATCCGTCACGTGGCCGACGCGCTGCGCCGTGGCCGGCGCGAGACCGACATCACGGCGCGCCTGGGAGGCGAAGAGTTCGCGATCCTGATGCCCGGCACCGAGCGCATGGGCGCCGTCAAGGCCGCCGAGCGCATCCGGCGCGAGCTGTCGGACACCACTATCCCGACGGTCGGCAGCGTGACGGTCTCGATCGGCGTCGCCGCCGCGCCCGAAGAAGCCAGCGACGAGAAGGTGTTGCTGCGCATCGCCGACGAGCGGCTGTACGCCGCCAAGGCCGCGGGCCGCAACCAGGTCTGCTACCTCAGCGTGACCGTCATGCCCCTTCACGGCGGCGGCACATCATCGGACGCCCCGGCGGAAGGCAAACCGTCGTAGCGCGTCTCACGGTAGCAATCAGCGATAAGCTGTCAGCTTCTTCGAGAGCGAGCGGGCTTGCGTCTGGTGCGGGTTTTCTAGAACAGCAACCCTTCGCGGACCAGGGTCTCGGTCGCCACAAACCACGACAAGAGCACGAGCGTGGCCACTCTACGCTCTTGGGACGGCGCCTCGGCGAGGCGCCTCGCGCCCAGGATGGCGACCAGCGTGGCCGCGCTGGCCCACAGGCGTGGAGACGACAGGGTGGGAACAACGACCCCGACGAACCAAACGGGCGCGGGTTGCCCACACGGCAGCGGCGCGTAGAGCAGCGGTGAGGCGAGGGCGGGGCACGCAAGGGCGAACACCAGAAGGCACCAGGCCCGCCCACGGCTAGGCAGTCGCAGACGATGGCTCATCTGCGCTCTAGGACACCGCTGTTGCTCAGTAGGTTCCAGCCTGGACTATCGGGGGACTCGGCGCGGTAGCTTGTCGCTTACTGCCTACTGCTTATCGCTCCGAAGCTCACCCCGCGACGCGGACGAAGACGTCGCCGTTCTCCAGCTTGGTTTCGAACCGCGCGACCTTGAGGTCGGGGTTCACGGTGCTGACGCCCGTGGTGACGTCGTAGGTCCAGGCGTGCCAGGGGCACAGCACCACCTGGCCGTCCAGCACGCCCTGGCCCAGCGGGCCGCCGCGGTGGACGCACAGGTTCGAGATCGCGTGGAAGGCACCGCCCACGTTGAAGAGCGCCACGGGCCGGCCCGCGACTACGGCCTCCATGCAGCTTCCCGGCTGCAGTTCGCCGGCGGCGATCACGCGCACGAACTCGGACATCTGGCAGCGACCTCCGGGCGAGCAGTCTAGCACCGCGAGTCGGCGCTTCCAGCTATAGTGGGCGCACTCGGTTCCCGGAGGAGACAGGCTTCCATGGTCCAGCGGCTCAGGCCGTGTGCGTGTGTACTTGCGTTGCTCGCCGTGGGCTGCGCGCGCCCGGCGATCCCGCCGCAGCCGGCCCGACTCGCCGACCTCTTCGACGCGAAGCAGGTTCACGGCTCGATCCCCTCCACACAGTTGCCGGCGCGGACCGAGTGGCGCTTCGACGCCAAGACGCCCCACGGCTTCGTGGCGGGACCCGGCATCGCGGGCCTGACGGTTCGCGACGGCGCCCTGTCGGGCACGACGACCACGGACAACGCCATCCTTCACGTGGAGAGGAAGAGCGGCCTCGACAACCCCGACCAGCTCTTCGCCGTCGAGGTGCGGGCCAGGGTGAAGGGCGCCGCGAACCTCTTCGTCGCCACGCGCGCCGCACCCACGCTGAACCTGGTCGCGGAGGCGGCCGAGGCCAAGACGACGCCCTGGACGCTGCGCACGCCCGTGCTGCCCGGAGAGCGCACCCAGACCTACACGATCCCGGTGCCCTACTCCCAGACCGGCAGCCGCATCCGACACGTGCTGCTGCGCCCCAGCGACGCCGCGGGCGCGAGCTTCGCCATCGAGTCGGTGCGCCTGGTGTTCCGCAACGAGCACCTGGCGGGCGTGCCTTCGGGCGTGAGCTGGCAGGGACTGAAGGACGTGTTCCACGAGACGCTGGTCACGCGGACCCCGGAGGTCGCGCGCTTCGACCTGCGCCTGCCGAGCCGGGCCGTGCTGGACCTGGCGCTCGGGACGCCCGAGAACGGGCCGGTCGGTTTCAGCGTCTTCGTGGCGCGCGGCACGGGGCCGGCCGTCCCGGTCCTGGAGCACACCGTGACGACGCCGCATCGGTGGGAGCGCCGGCGCGTGGACCTGGCGGCCTTTGGCGACGCCGACGTGACGCTGTCCCTGGCTGCGAAGGGCGATCGGCCCGGGAGCATCGCGTTCTGGGGCTCGCCGAGCGTGCGCCAGCGCCAGGTCGCAGGACCGGCTGGCGCGCCGCGCGGTGTGATCCTGATCCAGGCCGACACGCTGCGTACGGACCACCTCGACGCGTACGGCTACGAGCGCCAGACGGCTCCGACCCTGAAGCAGATGGCGGCTCGGGGAACGATGTTCAAGAACGCGCTGGCGCAGACGGCCTGGACCAAGGCCTCGACGACCTCGGTGATGACGTCCCTCTACCCGACGACCCACGGCGTGCACCAGATCCCCGACCGCATCCCGGCGGCGACCGCGACGCTGGCCGAGTCGTTCCGCAAGGCCGGCTACGCGACGCTGTCGTTCTCCTCGGTCAGCTTCACCGGCCGTCTGACCAACCTGCACCAGGGCTTCGAGGAGCTGCACGAGTCGGAGTCGTTCTCGGGCCGCGGCGGACCGCAATCGAGCAAGACCGCGCGCGAGTACGTCGACCGTCTGACCGACTGGCTCGAGGATCACCGCGACGTTCCCTTCTTCGTCTACTTGCACGTCTTCGATCCCCACAGCCCCTACGAACCGTTCCCGCCCTGGAACACGCTGTGGGCCGATCCCGCAGGCCGCGACGAGCACCTGAAGCAGCAGGAGACCCTGAAGAAGTTCATCGCCAGCTCGTTCCTCGCCCAGCGCGGGATGGCGACGCGGGAGGAGATCCTGAAGGCCGGCCTCGACCCCGAGGCCTACATCCGCCAGTGCCGCGACTGGTACGACGGCTCGATCCGCGGCATGGACGCCGAGCTTTTGCGGCTGCTCGAGCGCCTGCGTGGCCTGGGCCTGGAGGACAGCACCCTGGTGGCCCTGTACGCCGACCACGGCGAGGAGTTCCACGACCACGGGCGCATGTGGCACGGCCAGGGCGTCTACGGCGAGATGATCCGGGTGCCGCTCCTGATGTGGGGTGCGGGCGTCGGTCCGGGACGCGTGAGGGACGAGACGGTGCAGCTCATCGACGTGATGCCGACCCTGCTCGAGCTGAGCGGCCTGCCCGTCCCGGAGAGCGTGCAGGGCCGCAGCCTGCGTCCCCTCGTCTCCGACACCGCGGCCGGAACCTGGACGCCGCGGCCGGCGGTCGCCGAGAAGCACCCCATGGGAGCGCCCGATCATCCGAGCGCGAGCGTCTCCTACGCGATCGTGGACGGGGACTGGAAGCTCATCCACAACGTGGAGCGGCCCCCCGAACGGCCCGAGTTCGAGCTGTTCGAGTTCCGGCGCGATCCCCTCGACCAGAAGAACCTCGCGCTGCAGAACCCCGAGGTCGTCGCGCGGCTCGGCAAGGCCCTCGAGAGTTGGAAGAAGCTCGCCGCCGACGCGAAGCTCAAGCCCGACTCCGAGGCCGCCCAAGGCATGAGCGCCGAGCAGCTCGAGAAGCTGCGGGCGCTGGGCTACATCCAGTAGTCAGCGCACCGCCATCAGCGCCTGGGCGTCCGCATACGGCAGCGCTCCCTCGGACAACGGCTCCGACCTTCCGTCGCGGAGGAAGGCGCTCACGACCGCAGCGACCCGTCCGAGGGCCGCTTCGGCGACGTCGGACCCGGCGCTGAGGCGTCGCACACCCAGGCCGGCCAGCTCGGCGGCATCGGGCAGGCCCGGGCGCACCAGGACATTCAAGGGAAGGCCTGCTCGAACCGCGATGGTCCGGATCTCGCCGCGGTCCACCAGGCCCGGCACGAACAGGCCGTCGGCGCCCGCGGCGCGGTAGCGCGCGGCGCGAGCCAGGGTTTCCTCCACCCGTTGCTCGCGGGGCGCCAGGCCACGCAGGTAGACGTCCGTGCGCACGTTGACGAACAGATCTACGCCGCGCTGCTGCGCCGCGCTCCGCACCCGCTCCAGCTTCGCGCACAGCAGGTCTGGCGGGAGCGCGCCATCCTCGACGTTGATCCCGACCGCCCCCGCGTCCACCACGGCACGGACGGTCTCGCCGACCGAGCGCGGATCGCTCGAGTAGCCGCCCTCGACATCGACGCTGAGCGGCGCACGTATGGCACGGGCGATCTCCGTGACCGTCGCGACGAGCAGCGGCACCGGCAGCAAATCGCCGTCCGCGCAGCCGTGGGACCAGGCGACGCCCGCGCTCGTGGTGGCGATCGCACTCGCTCCGAGGCTCTCGATCAGGCGCGCGCTGCCCGCATCCCAGGCGTTGGGCAGGATCAACAAGCCGTCCTGGTGCAGCCCGCGGAAGATCTGGGCGTTCGTCGCGTGCGAAACGGTCAGCGCCGGCTCCTTCACGTGGAACGCGCCCACAGGTGCTGCGCGGCATAGGCGCGCCACGGACGCCAGGCCTCGGCCCTGCGCAGGAGCGCCGAGGGCGTGGGGCGTGCGCCCTGGGGGCGGGCCGCGCCGCGCAGCAGGCCGACGTCGCTGGCCGGGAATGCGTCCGTCTCCCGCAGCGCGCGCAGGGCGATGTACTGCGCGGTCCACTCGCCAATGCCGCGGATCCTGCGCAGCCGCGCGATGGCCTCTTCGATGGTCCCGAAGGGACGGAACATGTGCGGGTCCGAGCGCGCTGCCTCGGCAAGCGCCTTGAGGGCGGCCCGACGCGCCGCGGGCATGCCGAGAGCGCCGAGGTCGGCACGCGCCACGCGCTCCGGCGAAGGAAAGGCGCGCGACAGCGTCCCTCCGCCGTCGTCGAAGCTGTCGCCGCACAGCGCCACCAGCTGGCCGGCCAGACGGCGCGCGGCGCCCAGCGTGACCTGCTGGCCCAGGACCGCGCGCACCGCCAGCTCAAAGCCGTCCCAGCCGCCAGGGGCGCGCAGGCCGGGGCGCAGCGCTACCAGGCGCGCGAGGAACGGGTCGCGCGAAAGGTACGCGCCGATCGTCTGGATGTCCGCGCCCACGTCGAACACGCGCCGGACGCGGGCCAGGATGACCGGGATCGCGCGCACGGAGGGGAACCGGACGCAGGCCGCCAGGTTGTTTTTCTCCGGCTCGTGGCAGACCTCGACCGTCCCGAGCGTTGCGTCGTGGGACACGGTGCGCCGATAGACCCCGCCCTGGACCTCCTCGACGCCCTCGATCGCGCGCACGTCCAAGTAGGCCAGCATGGCCGGCCAGTCGTAGGGCGGCTTGTAGCGCAAGCGCAACGTGACACCCGCCGACGCAGGCGTCCGGCGCCCGCGCGGCTTGCGACGCATGGCGCTCGGCGAACGCCCGAAGAGCTGGCGGAACGTCTCGTTGAAGCGCCGCACGCTGCCGAAGCCGGCCGAGAGGGCGACCTCCGCCATCGGCAGATGCGTTTCGTGGATGAGCTGCTTGGCGAACAGCACGCGCCGCGTCTGGGCCACCGCCACGGGAGACGCGCCGAGATGCTGCTGGAACAGGCGACGCAGTTGGCGGCCGCCCACGCCCAGCCGTTCGGCGAGGGCATCGACTCCAGCCTCGCCCTGGTCCAGGCCGCCGTCCGCGATCAGCGCCTGCGCGCGAGAAACCGTGTTGCAGGTCCCGCGCCATGACGCCAGGTCGGGGGCTGTCTCCGGGCGACAGCGCAGGCAGGGCCGAAAGCCCGCGGCCTGCGCGGCCGCGGCCGAAGGGAAGAAGCGGCAGTCCTCCAGCCTGGGACTGCGCGCCGGGCAGACCGGGCGGCAATAGATGCCGGTGGACGTGACGCCGACGAAGATCAGGCCGTCGAAGCGCGGATCGCGGGACTGGAAGGCGCGGTAGCAGGCGTCGCGGTCGAGCACGTCCACGGCCTCACGATCTCACGTTCTGCGCCCGCAGAGCCGGCGTTTTCCGACCCGATCTCGGACGCTGCCGCCGACGCGCAGCGTCGCGGCCAGCGCGTGGCAATGGCTCGAGGTCGCGACGAGATACTGCCGCGGGCCGGAGTGCAGCTCCCCGACGATCCGGTCGCGAGCGGCCAGGATTTCGGCGACCGGGATCGTGCCCACACCGTACGCGAGGTGCAAGGCGCGGAACACGATGCGCTCGTGGAGCGCGTCGCCCCCGCGCTGGCGTTCGAGGTCGCCTGCCAGGCTCCAGTCCTTCGGTCCGCGCGTGTGCGGGCAGAGCGCGGGCTCGATGCATGTCGGGGGGCAGGTCCAGGTCGCGTAGGACAGCGCGCGGTCGCCAGACTTTAGCTCGCTCTCCCAGGGCACGCCTTGGGCCGCCACGGGATCGCCGCGCACGGCGCCTCCGCCGCGCCTTTGCACCTGGCGTTCCAGCCACTCGCGCAGCAGGTGCGGAGCCCAGTGGTACGGGACGAGATGCGCGCCGGGCGGCAGCGTGTCGAGCTGCGCGTCGAGCCACTCGGCCCAATCGGCGACGGCGAGGGTGACGCGCGGGTCGGGTGGCACTCGGGAGATGGCGCAGCGGTCGTCGCGATCCACCACGACGATCGCGTCCACCGCGAGCTTGCCCGCGGCCGCGGCGCGCAGGAGCTGGCGGACGTAGTAGACGCCGGCGTCTGCGCCGCCGATCACCGCGAAGGCGGGCACGGCTACTTCTGCGACTCGAGGACCTTCTTGACGCGGCCGCGGAACAGCTCGAGCTGCAGCTTGCCGCGGGTCGTCTCGCGGCTCACCCACTCGGCGTTCTGGTACGCGACCGGCGACACGTCCCGGCGCAGGGCCTCGAGGTAGGGCTCCACGCGCGCGAACAGGAACAAGCCCTCGCCGTTCGACTCCATGAAGAACTCCGGGTGCACGACCCGGTGCTTCACCATGCCGTACACCATCTCCCAGTACGTGTTCACCTGGCGGTAGGCGGCGTTCAGCGGATGGTCGCCCTTCAGGACCGCCTGCACGTCCTCCCACGCCTTCGGCCAGAACTTCTGGATGATGGCCGCGCGCGCTTCGCGCATCACCGTCTCCCGGCGCAGGTCGTAGACGCGCAGCGCCAGTTCCGCGTCGTGGTGGTCGGGTGTCTGGACGGACATGTGGCCTCCGCCTACGGCGCCGCGGGGGCGGTCTCGGCCTGCGCCGCCTCCAGCTTCTGCATGGCGTGCGCGCTGATGTTCATCGAGCAGAACTTCGGACCGCACATCGAGCAGAAGGCCGCGGACTTGTAGCCCTCGGCCGGCAGCGATTCGTCGTGGTACTGGCGCGCGGTGTCGGGGTCCATGGCCAGCCGGAACTGCTCGGGCCAGTCGAAGGCGAAACGCGCGCGCGACAGCGCGTCGTCCCAGTCGCGGGCGCCCTTCCTATGCCGGGCGACGTCGGCGGCGTGGGCCGCGATGCGATAGGCGATCACCCCCTGCTTCACGTCGTCCTTGTTGGGCAGGCCCAGGTGCTCCTTGGGCGTCACGTAGCAGAGCATGGCCGCGCCGGCGTAGCCGGCCATGGTGGCGCCGATCGCCGAGGTGATGTGGTCGTAGCCCGGAGCGACGTCGGTGACGAGCGGGCCCAGCACGTAGAACGGGGCCTCGTGGCAGACCTCGATCTCCTTCAGCACGTTCATGGCGATCTGGTCGAAGGGCACGTGGCCGGGCCCCTCGATCATCACCTGGACGTCCTTCTCCCAGGCCCGCCGGGTGAGCTGGCCCAGGGTTTCGAGCTCGGCGAACTGGGCCTTGTCGGAGGCGTCGGCCAGGCAGCCGGGGCGCAGGCCGTCGCCGAGGGAGAGCGAGACGTCGTACTTGCGGGCGATCTCGAGGATGCGGTCGAAATGGACGTAGAGCGGGTTCTGCTGGCGGTGGTGGACCATCCATTGGGCGTGGAGCGACCCCCCGCGGGACACGATGCCGGTGATGCGGTTCTGAACCAGGGGCAGGTACTCGTAGAGCACGCCGCAGTGGACGGTGATGTAGTCGACCCCTTGTTGCGCCTGGTGTTCGATGTTGTCGATCAGGTCGTCAACGCTGAGGTCCTCGACGCGGGTCACCTGCTGCACGGCCTGGTAGATCGGCACCGTGCCGATCGGGACCGGCGAGGCTGCGATGATCGCGGCGCGGATCTCGTCGATGCCGCCGCCGGTGGAGAGGTCCATCACGGTGTCGGCGCCGTAGTGCACCGCGAAGTGCAGCTTCTCCAGCTCGCCCTCGACGTTCGACTGGATGGCGGAGTTGCCGATGTTCGCGTTGATCTTGCACTTGGCGTTGATGCCGATCGCCATGGGGTCGAGAGCCGCGTGGTTGACGTTGGCCGGGATGATCATGCGGCCGCGGCCCACCTCGTCGCGGATGAACTCCGTCTCGACCTGCTCGCGTTCGGCCACCCGCTGCATCTCGGGCGTCACGACGCCCTTGCGGGCGTAGTGCATCTGCGTCACGGCCTCCCCCGTGTACTGCGTGCGCTGCATCGCGTCCTTTCCGAGGGTCGCTTCCCTCCGCTGGTTCTAACCAGTTCAGGTTCGAGGGGTCGGCGCCGCGTGCGCCCTCTCAGCCCCGGCGGGGGCTCCCCCAGCATTGCGGCCGTACGCCTTCAATCATAGGGCAGAATTCCCATGGGCATGCGGCCCCCGCTGAAGCCCTGGCAACGGATCCTGGGAACGACCACCGGCTGGACGGTGCGCCGGAGGTTTCGGCCGCCGCGGAAACCCTGCGGCAACCATCCATCACGGCTGGCGGCATGATCGTGGTGGGCCTGGCGCTCCTGGGCTGGGGGCTGCGCGGCTCGCTGGCGAAACGAGCTACGTGATCTGCAGCATGCGGTCGAGGGCGACCCGCGCGTCGCGCGCGATGCCTTCGGGAACGCGCACGGCGTTTACGACCGTGCCCGCGACCAGGCTCTCCAGGACCCACGCCAGGTGCGGGGGATCGATGCGGAACATGGTGCCGCACAGGCAGAAGCAGTCGTCCAGGGGCACGATGCGCTTGCCGGGCGCCATCTCCTTCGCCATGCGCAGGACCATGTTCAGCTCGGTGCCCACGGCCCACCTGGAGCCCTCCGGGCTCTGCTGGATCGTCTTGAGGATGCCCTCGGTGGAGCCGATGGCGTCGGCCTTCTGCGCCACCTCGAAGCGGCACTCGGGATGCACGATCACCTGGACGCCGGGGATCTCGGCCCGGCGCTTGTCCACCATCTCGGGCGTGAACCGGTTGTGCACCGAGCAGTGGCCCTTCCACAGCAGCAGGCGGGCGCCGCGGATCTGAACGTCGCTCAAGCCCCCGCGGGGCTCCCAGGGGTCGTAGACGAGCATCTCCTCGAGCGGTATGCGCATGCGGTAGCCGGTGTTGCGGCCCAGGTGCTGGTCCGGGAAGAACAGCACGCGCGGCCTCTGGCGCAGCGACCACTCGATCACCGCGCGGGCGTTGGACGAGGTGCACACGGCGCCGCCGTGGCGTCCCACGAACGCCTTGAGCGCCGCGGTCGAGTTCATGTACGTGACCGGCATCACCTCGTCGCCCACCGCCGACTGCAGGGTGTCCCAGCACTCCTCGACCTGCTCGATCTCCGCCATGTCGGCCATGGTGCAGCCGGCGTTCATGTCGGGCAGCACCACGATCTGGTGCGGGGCCGAGAGGATGTCCGCGGATTCCGCCATGAAGTGCACGCCGCAGAAGACGATGGTGTCCGCCTCGGGGCGCGACGCGGCCTGTTGCGCGAGCTTGAAGGAGTCGCCGCGGAAGTCGGCGTGGCGGATCACTTCATCGCGCTGGTAGTGGTGGCCGAGTATCAGCAGGCGCTGGCCCAGCGACCGCCTGGCGCGAACGATGCGCTCTTGCAGCGCGCCGGCCGGGGCGCTCGCGACCTCTTCCGGAAGGGCGACCTGCGGCATCGGCTCCACGCTACCATAGGCGCCCGATGCCGCGTTTCGTCAGCATCCCGGAAGGCCTGCGCGTGTCCACAGGCGGCGCCTGGCTCGTAGGCGACCAGCCCGTGGCCCACGACCGCAGCTTGTTCTTCTTCAAGTCCCACCTGGTGTTCGAGGACGACGGGGCCTTCATCGTGGACGGCGATCGGCGCCTGCCGGTCCAGGTCGAGGGCCCGGCCTTCGAGGTGATCCGCTTGGACGTGGACGCGAAGCGCGGCGAACTGCGCGTGACGCTCGACGACGGGACCGAGGAGACGCTCGGCGACAACGCCCTCGGCATGGACCCGAAGAGCGGACGCTTCGAATGCCGCGTGCGCGGCGGTGGCGGACGGGCCGTGCTCTCGCGCGGCGCCCACCAGACGCTGCTGGGGCACGCCGAGCAGGAAGACGGGCGCTTCTACCTGCGCGCGGGGCTGGTGCGCTTCGCTATTCGCGCTTGACGGTAGCTGTCAGCTCTCAGCCATCAGCACTCAGCCGTCAGAAGACCAGCACGCGCAGCAGGCGGTACTCCTCGTCGTCGCCGAAGCGGGCCGAGAACGCCCAGGCGCCGCGCGAGTCGTTGCGCTTGACGGTCGGGCCGACGAGCCAGCTCGCCTCGCCTCCGGTCTCGAAGAGCCCCGTCGAAACCCCCAGTTCCCACTTCTGGACCTGGCGCGTCAGGTCGAGGGCGTCGACGAAGGTGTAGTCGGCCACGTCGCCGCTGCCGCGGAAGAAATGGCCGGCGAAGGCCAGCACCTTGAAGCCCCCGCGATCCACCGACAGCAAACCGCCCAGGGCCACGCCCCGCTGGTCGTTCTCCTTGCCGATCACAGCGTAGACCGCGGGGGTCAGGGTCACGCCGGTGGCCGGGCGCAGCTGGAAGCCCGCGCCCAGGTACAGCTCGTTCTGGCCCGGAACGCCGATATACAGCGCTTCGAGATAGGGCCCGCTCTTGAAGGTGTGCGTCAGGTCCACGAAGCGGTACTCGGGGCCGAAGCCGTAGCGTCCTTCGAAGATCGTCTGGGCCGACGCCGCCGGCGCGGCGCAAAGCGCGAGGGCGGCGAGGAGCTTGCGCATGGATGGCGCAGTTTAAGATGCGAGCGGTGGATCCCCAAGCGTCGTCGGCTCGCGTGAAGGCGGCGGCGCTCGGCGTGGGCTTCGACCTGGTGGGCATAGCTGCCGCGGACACGCCGCTCCACCTCGACTTCTTCGCCGACTGGGTGGCCCGCGGCTATGCGGGCGAGATGGCCTATCTCAGCGGGCAGGTCGCGAAGCGCAGCGATCTGGGCCGGGCGTTCCCCTGGGCGCGCTCCCTCGTCTGCCTGGGCTTGCAATACGACACGCCGCATCCGTATTCCGGCGAGGCACCGCCCGACCGCGGCTGGATCGCGCGCTACGCCTGGGGCGACGACTACCACGACGTCATGACGGCGCTCCTGGACCGCCTGGTCGCGCGGCTGGAGGCCGAATGCGGCGGCTTCAGGTCGCGGCGTTACGTGGACACGGGGCCCCTCGCGGAGAAGGCCTGGGCGGCCGCCGCGGGCGTCGGCGCCTACGGCAAGAACACCTGCCTGCTGGATCCCGAGCACGGCTCCTGGTTCTTCCTCGGCGAGGTCGTCACGGACCTGGAGCTTCAACCCGACGCGCCCCGGGCCGACCTGTGCGGCTCGTGCACGGCCTGCCTCGACGCGTGTCCGACCCAGGCCTTCCCCGAGCCCTTCGTCCTCGACGCCACGCGGTGCATCAGCTACCTGACCATCGAGACGAAGGGCAGCGTGCCCGAGGAGCTGCGCCCCGGCCTCGGCCGCCACCTCTTCGGCTGCGACATCTGCCAGGACGTGTGCCCCTGGAACCGCAAGCGCCGCCACCGCGCGCTTCCGGCCTTCGAGCCGCGGGAGGGCCTGCTGGCGCCCGCGCTCGAGGAGCTGGCCGGCCTCGACGCCCAGGCCTTCGCCGCCCGCTTCCGACGCAGTCCGCTGAAGCGCGCCAAGCGGCGCGGCCTGCTCCGCAACGTGGCGATCGCCATCGGCAACTCGGGCGACACGGCACGCCGGCCGCTCCTGGAGATGTTGCTCGCGGACGAGGATCCGCTCGTCCGCGAGCACGCGGCCTGGGCGCTGCAGCGCCTTTCGCCAGGACCGAGAGTCGGCTAGATGACCACGGACGAGGTCAGCTTGACTGTCAGGCTCTGACCGGCCGGAAGCACCACTTCCCTGCCTCGGGTCGCCAGGACCGTGCCGGTCCCGCCGGCCGCACCAATCCCGGCGCCGATCGCCGCGCCCTTCTTGCCGTCGATGATCGCCCCGAGGATGGCGCCGCCCGCGGTCGCGCCGCCGATGATTGCCGCGTCCTTCTTCTTGGTGTTCTCGGCCGTGATGTCCACCGCAGTCGCCGCGATCGTCAGCGGCTTGCCCTTCACCACGAGGCTGTCGAACTCGAAGGCCAGGCGCGCGAGGCCCTTCACCTTGCCCGAGCGCACCGCGGCCGTGACGTGGCCGCGCGCTTCGCTGCCCGCGGGCACGACCACCTTCTCGCCGACTTTCACGTCCTCGAGGACCGTGGCGACCACCGCGTCGCCCACGCTGTTCGAGGCTGACGAGACCGCGGTCTCGAGCACCAGCGGCAAGGCGGTGCCGACCGGCAGCGTCTGCTTCAGGGGCGCTTGCGCAACGGGGCGGGCTCCGCCGGCGCCTTTCTGAGAACCGGTAGCGCCATCGTTGGCGGGAGTGCCGGCCTGGTTGCAGGCCAGCCCGAGAGCGGCCAGGAGCGGCAGGACCAGGGAGCGGGTTGTCATGACATGTCTCCTCGAAAGGAAGCTAGGTCAGAGACCGGGGGCGGCATGGTGACGGGGATCACGGCGCTTCTGGCCGGCCTCGGCGATCAACCGGTTGTTGTCGCCCAGAGCGCGGTATTCACGGTACAGGGTCACGGCCGAGAACGCGAACGTCGCCCACGCCAGCAGCTCGTGGACGAGGGGCGGTAGCGCGCGGGTGTGCGCCGCCGCCCCCAGGATGAAGTTCGCCATCACCAGGAGCAGCGTGAGCGTTGCTATGGGAAACACCTGGCCCTTGAGCCCGATGGTGCGGCGCCGGAACGAGTCGCCCCACCCGTGGGCCTTCTCCATGTCCTTCAGCTCGACGCCGGTGGCGATCAGGAAGAACAGGATGAAGGCGTGGCCCATGACGAGCAGCGTCGTCGAGGCGAAGGCGGCGAGGAAATGCAGCCTGAGCTGGGCCGGATCGGCCGGCACGCGGTAACCCAGCACGATGGTCGCCAGCAGCGACACAGTGCCGAGCAGCGCGACGGTGAGCAGCGAGACAGCCATGGATCAGGGCCTCGACGAGGCTTCCTTGGGCAGTCAACCCGGCTTCTGCGCGGGGACCTTGTCTTCGGCGGTGAACAGCGGGCCGGTCACGCCCAACTGCGTGGCGAAGCGCTCGAGGTCGGCGCGGCGCAACGCCTCGGAGACAGCCTCGATCTGCCCGCCGGCGGACACGAGGAACAGCGTCGGCACCGTGGTCACGTCGAGGGCCGCGGCCACGGGGTACGGGTCCGCCTCGAGCCTTATCGGCATTCCCAGGTGGAGATCGCTCCGCAGCTTGCGCGCCGTGTCGGCGTCGTCCTGCAGGAGGGCCACGACGGTCGCGGTCGCGCCGCGCCGCGCATGGATCCGATCCACGAGCGGCAGGGTCTCGCGCGTGGTCTTGCAGTCGCGGTGGCCGAGGATGACCAGGGCCGGGCCGCCCGCCCAGGCCGAGGACAGGCGCTGGGGCGCGCCCTCGGGATCGGGCAGCTCGAAGTCGGGGAACGCGCCGGAGTTCCTCGGCATCAGGCCTCCACGAAGTCCGCCAGCACGCGCTTCGGGATGATGCCCGCGGCATAGCCCCGGTCGAGCAGTATCTGCACCGCGCGCCGGCCGCGCTCGCCGCAGTCCACGGTCATCTCGTTCACCCACATGCCGACGAAGCGGTCGGCGATGCCGGCCTGCATGCCGCGGGCGAAGCGCATGGCGTAGGCCAGGGCGTCCTGGCGATGCGCCAGGGAGAACTGCACGGTCTCGCGCACCAGGCGCGTCAGGCGCGCCATCAACTCGGGGCCCAGGTCGCGGCGCACAGCGTTGCCCCCGAGCGGCAGCGGCAGGTCGAGCTCCTGCTTCCACCAGGCCCCCAGGTCGAGCAAACGCTGCAGGCCCTGGCCCCCGTACGTGAGCTGCCCTTCGTGAATGACGAGGCCCACGTCGGCGCCCCCCTGCGCCACCTCGTCGAGGATGCGGTCGAAGGGCACCACCCGCGTCTTCACTTCGGGCGCGAAGAGCTTGAGGGCCAGGTAGGCGCTGGTCAGGGTGCCCGGCACCGCGACCTCGCGGCTGCCGATCTCGTCCGGGGGAATGGCCTCGCGGGCCACCAGCAGCGGCCCGTAGCCGTCGCCGATGCTGCCGCCGCACGGCATCAGCGCGTACTTGTCGGCGACGTACGGGTAGGCGTGGAACGAGATCGCCGTGACCTCGTGGCGCCCCTCCATGGCCTGGCGGTTCAGTGTCTCGATGTCGGTGAGGGTGTGCTCGACGACCAGGCCGTCGGTCGCGACCTGGCCCGAGGCCAGGCCGTAGAACATGAAGGCGTCGTCGCTGTCGGGGCTGTGGGCGAGGGAGATCTTCATCAGGCGGCGATGCGCGCGGCGAACTGCGGCGCCCACTCGTGAAGCGGCCGGGTCACGTCGGCCACGATGGCGTCGTCGCGGCCTCGCGCCTGGCGCAGCGCGAGAAGCACCTCGGGCGCCGGCTCTCGCGCCTCGCCGGCGGGCCGGTTCACCACCACGGCGTCGGCGCGGGCGATCAGCGGGCCCGAGGTCTCCTTCCAGCGCGCGGTCGAGAGGAACGGGTGCACGACGAAGAACAGGGTGTCGGGGTGCGCCAGTTCCACGACCGTCGAGCCCTCCACCACCACGTGGGCGGCGCCCTGCATGCGCTCGCAGGTCGCCCGCCAGGCGGCAAGCGCGTGGGCGGCCTTGGCGATGGTCCAGATCACGCGGCGCGCCCCGGCCTGCCCCAGGCGCGCGGTGTCGGTACCGGCCTCCGCCAGCAGCGCCGGGTCCTCCACGATACGGAAGGGCACGTCGATGTCGCACACGATGCAGGTCGTACCGCGCGGGCAGCGCTCGAAGACGTCCTCGGTGGTCGTGAACTTCACCGCCACGCTGATGCCCGCTCCCCGCGCGCGCAGCACGGTCTCCGCCAGGGCGGTCTTGCCCGCGCGGCTGCACGCGCCGGCTATCGAAACGAGGCTCATCGCCAGATGATAGCCCGAGGCTGCGTGCTAGACTGAACGCGTGTCTTGGCGTCGCGCGCTCCTGTGCGTCTTCGCGGCGCCTGGGCTAGCGTGCGCCAGCGGCGGCTCGAGGCAAGGGGACCTCGGCCCCGCACGAGCCGCGGTCCAGAAAGCCCGTGAAGCGGGCGCGGCCGAGAAGGCCCCCGATACTTTTTCGCGCGCCGAAGGCCACCTGAAGCTGGCCGAAGCCGCCGCCCAGGCCCGACAGGGCGATCGGGTCGCCTGCTTGGCCGACCTGGCCGTGTCGGAGGCGGAGTGTTCCGAGCGCCTGGCCGGAGCGCAGGCGGCGGTCGAACAGCTCCCCGCGGCCCAGAAGGAAGCCGCCGGGGCCGAGCAGCTGGCCAACCGCCTCAGGAAGGCGGAGGACGAGCAGCGGCGGCTGGAGGAGCGTGTGGCCGTGCTGCTGCGCGATCTCGATCTGACCGAGACCGAGGTGATCCGGACCAAGGCGAGGCTCCAGGGCCTCGAGACCAAGGCCGACTCGACCTCGGTGATCGCCGAGAGCCGCGTGTTGCTCCGGCGCTTCCAGGAGCAGCGCGCGCGCACGCCCGCTCTCGTCCGCAGCCAGGAGCTGCTGGACCGGGCGGAACAGACGCTCGAGGACGGCAACTACGGCGCGGCGACCTTCCTCGCGCTGAAGGCCCAGGAGCTGCTGAAGGACGAGCGCCGCAGCGGGGACTCGGCCGACCGCCCGGCGCCGAAGCGGCACTACACGGTCAAGGTCGAGCTGGCGAACCTGCGCCAGGAGCCGGTGCGCTCGGCCCCGGTCGCGGGGCGCGTCCGCAAGGGCGACGTGCTCGAGGCCAGCGCCCAGCGCGGCGACTGGCTGCAGGTGCGGATCGGCGACCAGAGCGGCTGGATCTACCGCGAGCTGGTCGAGTAGCGCGTCAGCCGGCGGAAGACTCGGCCTTGGGCGTCGGGGGCGGCACCTGCTTGCCCGCCTGCACCACGCGGTCGCGGCCGGTGCGCTTGGCCTCGTAGAGCGCCGCGTCGGCGGTGTCCACCAGGGCGCGCGACACGCGGCCGTCCTCGGGGAACGTGGCGACGCCGATGGACACGGTGTTCTTGGCCCCGAAGCGGCCGGTGCGGGCCGACGCGGTGCCGATCGCTACGCGGATCTTCTCGGCGACGTCCGTGGCCTGGTCCTTGCCGCAGGACGGCAAGAGCACCGCCATCTCCTCGCCGCCGTAGCGGAACGCGAGGTCGGTGGACCGGATGGTCTTCATGATCTGCCCGGCCACGCGGCGCAGCGCCGCGTCCCCCTCGGTGTGGCCGAAGCGGTCGTTGTACTGCTTGAAGTGGTCGATGTCGATGAGCAGCAGGCCCATGGCGCGGCCCTCGCGCTCGCAGCGCCGGATCTCCTTCTCGATCGTGTCCTGGAAGTGCCGGTGGTTGTAGAGGCCGGTCAGGCCGTCGGTGATCGCCAGCGTCTCCAGGGTGCGGTTGGCGGCGCGCAAGCCTTCGTTCGTGCGGGAGAGCTGGTCGCGGGCCTCTTCGAGGCGCTGCCGGCCCTCGCGCACCTTGGCCACCATTTCGTTGAAGGCGATGGTCAGGCCGGCGATCTCGTCGTTGCCGCTCACAGGCAGGTAGACGTCCTCGCCCAGGCTCACGCGCCGCGCGCCATCCGCCAACAGGTGGATCGGCCGCAGCGCGCGCCGCGCCGCGAAAGCGGTGAGGATCAGGATCGCCACGACCACGGGGACGCCGTAGCGCAGCAGGCGGCTGCGAGAGTCGCGCAAGGCCTGGTAGGCCTTCCCCGCGGGCAGCGTGGCGGCCAGGAAGCCGGGCAGCAGGCCCTCCAGGCGGCGTGCGGCGTACACGGTGTTGCCGTGCCCCGGCATGTCCGTTTCCCTCACGGGCGCCACCGTGGCGGCGCCGTCGGGCAGCGCGCCCGGGAACTTGCGCTCCCCGGGCCGCTGCGTGACGTTGCCGCGCTCGGCCAGGATCCCGCCGCCGGCGTTGAGCAGCCAGAAGTCGGGGCTCAGCTCGGTGGAGTCGTCGAGGCTCGACTCGAGGGCCTCGACGCTCTTGAGATCGATGTCCTGGAACGCGGTCTCGGCGTCCACGGGCGTGCCCAGGTGCGACTCCAGCTCGCGCAGGTCGAGCCGACCCACGAGGTAGCCGACCACCGCGCGGCTGGCGCGACCGCGGATCGGCTGCAGCACCAGCATGGTCGAGCGGTCCAGCCACGGGGAGCGGTAGATCGGGCTCACCTGGCCGGCGCTCGCGTCGCTCGCTGCTTGTCCCACCTGAGCGGTCGCCCATTCGTCCAGGCGTTCCTCGCGGGTCCCGGCCAGGAGCTGCCCCGAACGGTCCACCACGAACAAGGACTCGAAGACCCGGTGGTGTCCCAGCACGGACTCGAGGTACTGGGCCAGGTCGCGCAGCGCCCGCGCGCGCTCGGCGCCCTGGCCGCGGGTGGCCGTCTCGACGCTCTCGTAGACCACGAAGGAGGTGGTCCAGCTCTGGGTCTCCGCGCGCCGGTCCTCGAACCACTTTTGGAGATCCGACGACTTGCGGAACAGCGCGTTGGTCAGGGACTCGCGGACCTTGTCGCCGAGGATGCGTTCGTTGAGCTGCAGCAGGTAGTAGCCCATCAGTGCCACGGGGATGCCCGTGCAGAGCAGCACCACCAGCAGGATCTTGGCCTGGAGGCTGACTCGGTACGGACGGGCTTCGTGCGGGACGGATTCGGTCATCGCACCTTGGCACCGGGGAGGGGGCCGGGCCGTCAATCATAACCCGCGAATCCGCGCCGGGGTGTGGGCTCGTGAACACCCCGCTGCGGGCGGCGTATATTGCAGCACGTGACGAGCCCGGCGCTGCGCCTTTCAGGGGTTTTTAAGCACTTCGCCGGCCACACGGCCGTGCGCGACCTGTCCCTCGAAGTGCCGCGCGGCAGCGTCTTCGGCCTGCTGGGCCCGAACGGCGCCGGCAAGACGACCAGCTTGCGCATGGTCATGAACGTGTTCGCACCCGACACGGGCACGCTCGAAGTGCTGGGTGGCCCCGCCGACCGCGCGGCGCGCGACCGCATCGGCTACATGCCCGAAGAGCGCGGCCTGTATCCGCGCATGACCCTCGAGGAGCAGCTGTTGTTCTTCGCGGAGACGAAGGGCACCAGGCGCTCCGTGGCGCTGTCGCGGCTGCCCTTCTGGCTCGAGCGGCTGGAGCTCGACGCCAAGTGGCGCACGCGCAAGCTGAACGAGCTGTCGAAGGGCATGCAGCAGAAGGCGCAGTTCGTGGCCACCGTGCTCCACGACCCCGAGCTGCTGATCCTCGACGAGCCGATGAGCGGCCTCGACCCGGTGGGCGCCAGCCTGATGCGCGACGTGCTGCTGGACCTGCGCCGCCAGGGCAAGACCCTCGTGCTTTCGAGCCACCAGATGGAGACCGTGGAGCGGATCTGCGACTCGATCGCCCTCGTGAGCCGCGGCGAGAAGCTGCTGGACGGCCCGGTCTCCGAGGTGAAGCGCCGTTACGGCAGCAACAGCGTGGTGCTGGCCTACGAGGGCGACGGCGCCTTCCTGGCCTCGTTGCCCGCGGTCGCCTCGCTCTCCGACTTCGGGCGCTACGTCGAGATCCGCCTGAAGGACGGTGCGGACGCCCAGGCGCTGCTGCAGGCGGCGGCGCCACGGCTGCGGCTCAGCCGCTTCGAGATCGTCGAGCCGAGCCTCCACGACATCTTCGTCGAGCAGGTCAAGAAGCACGCGTCGGAAGCCGCGGCCTGAGCCTTGCGCATCCTCCCCATCATCCGGCGCGAGTACCTGGAGCGCGTGCGCTCCAAGGCCTTCCTGATCGCCACCTTCCTGGGGCCGATCCTGATGGCCGCCTTCACGGTCCTGCCGTCGCTGCTGATGGCCAAGCAGCGCGGCAAGCCTCTGCGCGTGGCGGTGCTCGACGAGAGCGGCACGCTGCGCGCCACTGTCGAGGCCGCGCTGGCCTCGCGCAAGGTGGACGGGAGGAACCGCTTCGAGATCCAGCCGGCGGGCGAGGGCGACGTCGCCAGGGTCCGCGAGCGCCTGAAGCAGGCGGTCCTGAAGGGCGACATCGACGGCTACCTGTTCCTTCCCAGGGACGCCCTGGAAACCTCGGTGGCCGAATACCACGGCAAGAACGTGAGCAACGTGATGGACATCGGGCTGCTGGACCGCGCCCTCGACGACGCCTTGATCGGCGTGCGCCTGGAGGGCGCGGGCATCGACGAGCAGCGCGCCAAGGGCCTGATGCAGCGCGTGGAGCTGAAGACGCTCCAGCTCTCGGAGAAGGGCGAGCGCGAGGACCGCGGCGCCTCGTTCTTCCTGTCGATGATGCTGCTGATGACGCTCTACACCACGGTCGCCATGTGGGGCGCGGCGCTGATGAACGGCGTGATCGAGGAGAAGACGAGCCGCGTGGTCGAGGTGATCGTCTCGTCGATCAGCGCGACCGAGCTGTTCGCCGGCAAGCTGCTGGGCATCGGCGCCGCGGGCCTGACCCAGTTCCTGGTCTGGGCGGGCTTCCTGCTGGGGCTCTCCCTGTACGGCGGTGCCGTGGCCGTGATGGGCGGCCTCAAGCTGCCCGAGATCCCGGCCCACGTGCTGGTGCTGTTCGTGGTGTTCTTCCTGCTGGGCTACTTCCTCTACGGCGCCATGTACGCGGCGGTGGGAGCGGCCGTGAACTCGCAACAGGAAGCCCAAAGCCTGGTGTTCCCCGTGATGATGCCCCTGATCTTCGGCGTGATGCTGTTCCCCATGGTCCTGGCCAGCCCCGACAGCCCGCTCTCGGTCTTTTGCTCGTTCGTCCCGTTCTGGACGCCGCTCCTGATGTTCCTGCGCGTCACGACCCTCACGCCGCCCTGGTGGCAGGTCCTGCTCTCGATCGCGCTGACCTCGGCGACCGTGGTGCTCCTGAACTGGGCGGCGGCGCGGATCTACCGGGTCGGGATCCTGATGTACGGCAAGCGCCCGACCTTCCCGGAGATCCTGAAGTGGGTGGGGCGCCCCTAAGGGGCGGGGCGCATCTCCGACACTCGCAGCGCATAGTGCGCCGGCGGCGTCCACTCGACGCGGCGCGAAACGGCGATGCCCTCGGCCTGGACGAGCAACGGCAGTACGGGACGCAGCTGCGCGACACGGGCCATGGCGGCCTGCAGCGCGAGCGCACGCTGCTCGGCGTTGCCGCTGCGGTGCGCTACCTCGATCAGCCGATCCAGCTCGCCATCCGCGACCCCAGTGCTGTTCGCGCTGCCCAGCAGCCCTTGCGTGCGGGAGTGCACGATGCTGTCGAGGGCCTGGCCCGCCTCGGCCGATTGGCACTGCCAGCCCAGCAGGTGGATCTGCGAGCGGCCGCTCAGCACCAAGGGGAACCACTCCTTCTTGTCGAGACCGTTCACGGTGGCGCGGATGCCGACCAGGGCCAGTTGCCGCGCGACCTCGTGCAGGATGCGGCCGTCGTTGACGTAGCGGTTGGTGGGCCCGTCTAGGCGCAGCTCCAGCCCTTTCGCGTGGCCCGCCGCCGCCAGCAGGGCGCGCGCTCGCACCGGGTCGGGCTTGGTCACGCCGATGCCGGGGTGGAAGCCGACCACCGCGGGCGGCACCAGCTGCGCGGCCGCCTCGGTCCGCCCGTCGTAGGCGCGCTCGATCAGCTCGCCGCGGTCGAGAGCCAGATCGACGGCTTCCCTTACCCGCGCGTCCGAAAACGGTTGGCGGTCCACGCGCAGTCCGAGGAACAGTACGCGCAGGCCCGGCCCGGCGAACACGCGGAGGGCGTCCTGCCCGCGCAGGCCTGCGGCCTGCGGCGGCGGCAGCGCGTCGGCGATGTCGTAGCGCCCTTGCAGCAGGCCGCTAGCGCGCGCCGAGGCGTCCGACACCACCAGGAAGCGCACTCGTTCGAAGTAGGGACCCGGGCCGCGGAAGTACCGGTTCTTCGAGAGCACGAACTCCTCGCCGGGACGCCACGATTCGAGCCGGTACGGGCCGCTGCCGACGACCGGCACCGGGTCCTGATCGAGGGCCGCAGCGGGCAGCACCATGCCCCAGGGCAGCTTCGAAAGCAGGATGGGGTACGGGTAGCGGGTGCGTATCTCGACCGTGGTGGGGTTCACCACCCTCACCGTCTCGATCGCCTGGAGGTAGTCGCGGTTCACCCAGCGCCGCTCCATCGCCCCACGGATCGATGCGGCCACGTCGCTCGCCGACAGCGGCTGCCCGTCCGAAAAGCGCAGCCCCGGCCTCAGGCGGAACAGGTAGGTCAGCTCGTCGGGGTTGACCCAGCCCTCCGCGAGGGTGGGAACGGTCTCGAGCCGGGATCCGAACCGGACCAAGCCCTCGAGGATCTCCCAGTTGACGTCGTAGCTGTAAGACTCGTCGGCCATCGGAGGGTTGGGGAAGAAGCCGGTGACATCGGCGGGAACCGCGATGGTCAGGCAAAGGGAGCGTGCGGGCGCGGCGCTCGGCTGGCGCGTATCGCCACAGGCGGCACCGAGAGCAAGCGCAACGCAGCCGGCCAGCAGGCGGCCCACGACAGCCAGAGCTTAGCAGAGGCAAGGGCCAGGGGTGTGAGAACATCTCGCGGGCTTCGGGAGGTTCAAGACGATGAAACTGAAACTGTGGCTCGCGTTCGTGGCGCTGGCGCCTCTCGCTGCGGCGGAGACGAACGCGGAGCTGACGGAGCAGGTGCGAAAGGCCGAGGTCGCTTTCGCGAAGACCATGGCCGACCGCGACTACGCCGCTTTCGCAACCTTCATCGGCGAGGACTCGGTGTTCTTCGGGCGCAGCGCGGCCTTCCGGGGCAAGGCGGCGGTCGTGGCGAGTTGGAAAGGGCTCTACGAGGGGCCGCTGGCGCCCTTCTCCTGGGGCCCCGACACGGTCGAGGTCCTGGACTCGGGGGAGCTGGCGATCACTTCCGGCCCGGTGCTCGACCCCGCGGGCCAGCGCTTCGGGACGTTCCAGTCGATCTGGCGCCGCGAGAAGGACGGCCGCTGGCGCGTGATCTTCGACAAAGGCACCGACTACTGCGCGCCGCCCGCAGCCGAGAAGAAGTGACCGCCAGCGGCTAGAGGCTCCGCGCGGCGAAGGTGTCGCATTCCTTCATGTCCCCGGCCTTCATCCCGGTGTCGAACCAGCGCACGCGCTGCTGCGACGAGCCATGGGTGAAGGACTCGGGTGCTATGTAGCCGCGGCCGCGCATCTGCAGCCGGTCGTCGCCGATGGCGGTGGCCGCGGCCAGCGCCGCCTGCACGTCGGCGAAGTCCACGAGCGCACGCTCTTTCGCGTAGTGTCCCCACACGCCGGCCAGGCAGTCGGCCTGCAGCTCGACGCGCACCGACAGCGCGTTGCCCTGCTCCTCGCCGAGCCGCGAGCGTTGCGCGTTCACCTTCTCCGAGACGCCGATCAGGTTCTGGATGTGGTGGCCGATCTCGTGGGCGATGACGTAGGCGCGGGCGAAGTCGCCCGGCGCGCCGAAGCGGTCGGACAGCTCCTGGAAGAAGCCCAGGTCCAGGTACACGCGCGAGTCGGGCGGGCAGTAGAAGGGGCCCACGGCCGCGCTCTGGAAGCCGCAGGCCGATTCCACCGCGTCCCGGAACAGCACCAGGCGCGGGGCCTGGTATTGGCTGCCGCTTCTCGCGAAGACGGCGCTCCAGGTGTCCTCGGTGTCGCCCAGGATCGCGCGTACGAAGTCGGCGTTCTTGTCGTCGCCCGGCGGAGCCGGCGCCGGCGCGCTGTCGGCCGGGGCCGTGGCCACGCCCGAGTCCTGGAGCAGTGCCAAAAGCTCGATGGGGTTCTTGCCCAGGACCACGCTGACGACGAGGATCAGCAGCAGGCCTCCGAGGCCGAAGCCGCCCCCCATGCGCGCGGCGCGCTGCCTGCGGCGGTCTTCGACGTTGTCACTGCGCCTCAGGTTCTCCCAGCGCATGGGCCTCCTCTAGGCTTGGCGCCGGGCGGCGAAGCGCTCGGGCGCGAAGGCAGCGATGTCGAAGGCCGGCTCGCGGCCCTGGGCGAGGTCCGCGGCGATCTCGCCCACCAGCGGGCCCAGCAGGATGCCGTTTCTGAACAGGCCCGCGGCGTGGACCAGGCCAGGCACCCCGCCCGCACCCAGGATCGGCAGGCCGTCGGGCGTGCCGGGCCGCAGGCCGGCCCAGGTCTCTGCGACGCGCACGTCTGAGAGAAACGGTGCGATCTCGAGCGCCGCGTCGAGGATGCTGCGCAGGCCCGCGGCGGTGACGCTCTTGTCGTAGCCGGCTTTCTCGCTGGTGCTGCCGGCCAGGATGCGGCCGTCGCCGCGGGGCACGAGGTAGCCGCGCGGCGACACCACGACGTGGCGCAGGGCCGGTGGCGCCAGGTCGAAGGCCACGATCTGGCCGCGCACGGGCTCGACAGGCGGCGGGGCCGGATCGCCGCCGAGCAGGCCGGCCCAGGCGCCGGCGGCGTTGACGACGGCCGGCGCACGGTGGAACTCGCTGCCCGCGCGCACGCCCTGCACGCGACCCGCTTCGAGGACCAGGGACACGGCTGGCCGGCCGGAGAGCAGGGCCGTGCCCCGCGCGACCGCCGAGGCGGCCAGGGCGCGGGTGAGGCGCACGTTGTCGATGCGGTGGTCGCCGGCGATGTAGAGCCCGAAGCTGGCGCGGCGGCTCAGGTTCGGCTCGGCACGGCGCAGCTCGTCGGCCGAGAGCGCGTCGACCCGAAGGCCGCGCGAACGCTGCCAGGCCATGCGCTCCTGCAGCGAGGCCGCCTCGCGCTCGCCGAAGGCCACCTCGATCAGGCCGCGCGACGAGTAGTCGAGGGCCATGCCGGTCTCGGCCTCCAGGCTCGGGACCAGCGCCGTGACGTACTCGCGCGCCTTGAGGGCCAGCTCGAGCAGCGGCGAGTCCTCGGCGGACTCGGCCTGGGGCGACAGCATTCCGGCCGCGGCGGAGGACGCCTCGGCCCCGGCGCGCCGCCGTTCGACCACGAGCACGCGCTGGGAGCGGCCGGCGAGCGTGCGCGCGGTGGCCAGGCCCACGATCCCCGCACCGACCACGATCACGTCGCTCGAGGAGGCGCTGCGCACGTCTCCTTTATATCCCAGGCCCCGTTCTGCTATCCTCGCCGCAATCAGCAAAGTGCCCCAGGGGGTTCCGTGGACACCAGCAGCCAGCGAGCGCGATGCGTGAACTGCCGCACCGAGATCGTGGTGCCCGACAGCTACGCCCACGGCGACCACATCAAGTGCGGGTCCTGCGGGATGAAGCACAAGGTAGCGCGGGGCGAGGTGCTGCGTCTGGTGCTCGCGGACGTCGCGCCCTTGAAGGAAGCCCTCGCCAGCAACCGCGCGATGCTGGAACGCCTGGATGCCGAGCTGTCCGCGGCGCGGGCGAGCCTCGGCATCGGCGTCAACGGCGTGGGCCTGGGCCTCTCCTACCTGCTGTGGCAGGTGGGATTCCTGGACCGCATGCTGGCCCAGGACGTGCTCATCGAGGCGGCGGGCGTGGCCCTCGGCAGCGGTGTGGTGCTGGAGCTGGCGAACTACCTTTTCCTGGCCAAGCGCCAGAAGATGAGCCGACTATCCGCAGAGATCGCCGAGACGCGGCAGGACGGTCGTCAGCTCGAGCAGAAGATCCGCGAGGCCGGCAAGGTCTAGCCGCTACTCGACGAGACCGGCGTCGAGCAGGCCCAGCACCGTCTTGTAGATGTAGAAGGAGCAACGCGGCACGTCGCGCTGCAGCTCGTTCATCGATGCGCCCTTCTTGAGGCGCGACCAGATCGCCACGGCCAGCTCCAGGGTCTCGGGGTCTTCCCATTGGAGCTGGGCGCCCTTCTGCTTCCAGACCCGCGCCGGATCGGGGATGCGGGCCTGCAGGATCGGCAGCTCGTCCTGCAGGCGCACCGACTCCATGAGCAGCGAGATGCCCGGCATGGTGACCTCGGTCTGCACTTCTTCCTCGGTCACGCTCTTGCCGGTGAACGAGAACTCGCCCTCGAGGGGGGACTGGAACAGCTGGAATACCGCGTCGTCGCCCGTGAGCTGCTTGAACTTGGCCCGGGAGATGTTGCCCTTGTAGAAGAAGATGTCGGCGATGCGCGACTTCCCACCCTCCTGGGTGACGACCAGCGACCCCGTCTGGTGCGCGCCGATCAGGGTCTGGATGACGGTGGCGAGGTCGAAGTACTTGAGGTTGCCCTGCAACTGCTTGGTGCTGGCCTTGGGGACCTTGAGGGTGGTCGCCTCCAGGCGCTTGGCGAGCACCAGGCACAGGCCGCGGGCGAAGGCAGGCAGCGTGACCATGAGGTCGAGGAACACCGGCTTTTCGAGGACGAAGACTTCGGCCTTCTCGGGGCAGCGCACCGTGGCGCTGCGGGGTGAGCCCGTGAGCAGCGCCAGCTCCCCCAGCACCTCGCCTGTGCCCAGGTAGGCGACCGGAATCGCTTCGGCACCGCCATCGGGCGCGGCCAGGACCTCGAGGGCTCCCGCCTTCACGATGTAGAGCCGATCACCCTGGTCTCCCTGTCGAAACACGAAGGAGCCGGGACCGTACTCTTCGAGGCGCCCCTGCGCGAGCACAGCCTGGAGCACCTCGCTCGGCTGGGCCTCGAACAGATCGGAGCCCTGGAGGAACGTCGGGTCGATGGAGGTGGCCATGCTATCTCGCCTTAGGGCGGGCGGATTATACAACCTGTGCTAGTATGTGCCGCTTTTTTGAGCCCACGTTGACGCTGGGGCGTGCCCACGGGGGGTCCCATGATTGAGCGCGAAGCTCCGATCCGGATCTACAGCGACATCCTGGCCAACACCCTCGGCGCGAAGATGGCCAAGGGCCGTCTGGTACGCGTCTCGGAAGAGGGCTTCTACGAAGTCCTGCTCGAGGCGTCGGGCAAGAACTACACCACACTCCTCCCGGTCGCATCGACGGTGATCATGGCGGCGGAACCGGAGGAGGAGGTCGGGAGGATCGAGGTGGAACGCTGAGCCGCGAGATCCGGATCGTCCACGTCGGACTAGGTCCCATCGGCCAGGCCATCGCCCGGCTGGCCCTGGAGACCGACGGGCTCAAGGTAGTCGGCGCCGCGGATCTCTCCCCCGATCGGGCCGGCAAGGACCTCGGGACGATCCTGGGCCTGCCCCGGAAGCTGCGCATCAAGGTCGCGGCGGACGTCGGCAAGCTGCTGCGCAAGACCAAGGCCGACGTGGCGGTGCTGTCGACCACCTCCGCGCTGCGCGACCTGAAGCCGCAGCTCACGATCCTGCTCCAGAAGGGCCTGCACGTGGTCTCGACCTGCGAGGAGCTGGCCTTTCCCGTGCCCTCGCGGGCCGCGGCCTTCCGCGAGATCGACGCCCTCGCGCGCCGGAAGAAGGTCTCGGTGCTCGCCACGGGCGTCAACCCCGGCTTCGCGATGGACGCGCTGGCGCTGTTCCTCACCGCGCCGTGCTCGAAGGTCAACCGCGTCTCGGTGACGCGGGTGGTCGACGCCGCCACGCGCCGGCTGCCGCTGCAGCGCAAGGTGGGTGCGGGCCTCAACGTGGCCCAGTTCCGGCGCGCCCTCACCGAAGGCAGCGTGCGCCACGTCGGCCTGCCCGAGTCGGTGCACATGATCGCCGCCGGCCTGGGGTTCAAGCTCGACCGCGTGGACGAGGCGCTGGAGCCGGCCATCGCACCCCGCGACCTCGACACCGAGTACCTGCGCATCCCCGCCGGCAACGCGGCGGGGATCAAGCAGTCGGCCCGCGGCTATCGCAAGGACGAGCTGCTGGTGAGCCTGGACCTGCAGATGTACGTCGGCGCCGAGCAGCCGCGCGACCACGTGCTGATCGACGGCGTGCCGGCCATCGACATGACCATCGCCGGCGGCATCGCGGGCGACGTGGCGACGGCGGCGATCACCGTCAACGCGATCCCCAAGCTGCTGGCCGCGCGGCCGGGCCTGGTGACGATGCGGGACATCCCGCTCGTGCACGCGTTCTCCGCCCTCGAGGCGAAGTCGCTGCCCCCCAAGGGGAAATAGGCGTCAGTTCTTCGCGTCGCGGGCGTCGACGAACTCGCGCAGGATCTTCTCGTCCTGCGGATCGATGCCGACGAACTGCACGCCGATGTGGAAGCCCGGGCCGCGTTCCGCGGCGCGCACGTGGCGGATCTCGGCCTGGACCCAGACCAGGGCGCCCTGAAGCTCCAGGGCGAAGTCGTGGATCGCACCCACCGTGAGCGGGGCGGGCAGGATCAGGAGCGCGCCGCCCATCGAGAGGTCCAGGAAGCGCACCGGGACCTCGGCGCGCGCGGTGCCGCGTGCCAGCTCGCCGCTCATACCGCCCTCCGGCGCTCGCGATCGAGGAAGGACTCGAGCAGCGCCTGGTCCATCTCGGCGACGCTCTCGAAATCCACGCCGACCACGAACGGTCCCTGCTCGCGCTCGCCCTTCGACTCGAGGTGCACGACGCGCCCGCGCAGGTCCACCGACACCGTGGGCAGGTCGAGGGTCAGGTCGCACAGGGATCCCAGGGCCATGGGCAACTCCATTTCCAGGGAGGCGCCGGTCTCCGAAAGGGCCACGATACGGAAGTCGGCCAGCACCGTCGCGCGGCCGACCATGCGGCCGTCGATGGCGAGTCGCGGGTGGCGACGCCGCTCGCTGTCGTCCATGAGCTTCCGGGGATTCTAGGGATCCCCTCGCACGCCGTCAACGAGAGGGCCGGGGTATACTGCCGCGTTCAGGGACATTGATGAAGGGTTCCGTCGCCGAGGGCCTGCTCCCCACGGTCCTGCGCGACCTTTACGTCGCGCGGAAGACAGGCTTCCTGCACTTCACCCGCGAGGGCGAGCGCCGCAGCGTCTACTTCGCCGCGGGCAGCATCGTCCACGCGGACACCAGCGTGCGCGAGGAGAGGCTGGGCGAGACCCTGGTGCAGCAGGGCCTGCTCACCGACGCGGACCTCCGGCGGGCCACGGGGTTCGTGCTCCGGGACAAGAAGCGCCTGGGCGCCGTGCTGGTGGAGCTGGGCATCCTCGACAAGGACAAGCTCGAGGACGCCCTGGCTCTCCACGTCCGCGAGATCCTGCTCAAGGTGCTGTCGTGGTCCGAGGGCGGCTACGAGTTCGAGGAAAAGCAGGACGCGGGCCAGGAGCCCGGCATGGCCCTGAAGCTCTCCACCGGCGAGGTGATCCTGGAAGCGGTGCGGCGCATCGACGATCCCGACGTCATCCGCTACGCCATGGGCAACATCGACCGCATCCTCGGCATGTCGAACGACCCGCTGCTGCGCTTCCAGAAGATCACGCTGTCCCCGACCGACGGCTACATCCTGTCGCGAATCGACGGCACGCTCAGCGCCCGCGAGGTGATGCAGGTGATCCCGATGGTGGCCGAGGACACCATGAAGGGCCTGTTCGGCCTGCTCTGCACGGGCGTCATCGAGTACCTGCCGCTGCCGCCGAAGGCCGCGCCCAAGGCGGATCCGCTGCCCCTCCCCAGGCCCGTCCCGGCGGCTCCGGCGGCCCCCGTGTCGCCGCCTCCCCCAAGGCCCGAGCCGGCGCCGCCGGCGTCCCCGCCGGCCGTCTCGGCGCCGACCCCGCCGCCGCCCGCCGCTCCAACTCCCAAGGCGCCGCCCGCGCCCGCCGGCTTGCCCCCCGAGCAGGAGGCGCGCCGCAAGGAAGTCCACGAGATGTTCGAAGGGCTGAAGAACCGCAGCCACTTCGAAGTGCTCGGGATCCCCCGCGCGTCGAACGAGGCGCAGGTCAAGGAGGCGTACTTCAAGCTCGCCAAGCGCTTCCATCCCGACTCGCACCACGACCCGGCGCTCGTGGACCTGCGCGAGAAGATCGAGGCCATCTTCATCCGCCTGGGCGAGGCCTACGAAGTGCTGCGCGACCGCAATCGCCGCTCGGCCTACGAATCGGACCTGGTCTCGCGCATGCCCAGGGGCCCAGTGGGCAGCGCGGGCACGGTCACGCAGGAAGCGGCTCCCGCGATCGATCTCGACTACGAGGCCAAGCTGGCCGAGGAGTCGGTGAAGAAGGCCGAGAAGCTGTACACCGCGGAGAAGTACTGGGACGCGATCCAGCTCGTCGAGCCGGCGCTGCGCAGCCTGAAGGGCAAGATGCTGCAGCGAGGACGCGTGGTCCTGGCCAAGAACTACCTCAAGAACCCGAAGTGGGTGAAGCGTGCCGAGGAGCAGCTGCAGACCGTGATCCGCGAGGACGCGGCGAACGCCGAGGCCCACTTCCTGCTCGCCGGCATCTACCAGGCCGGCGGCCTGAAGAACCGCGCCATCCACGAGTTCCAGAAGGTCCTGGAGCTGAAACCCGATCACGAGCCGTCGCAGGCGGCCCTGCTCGAGTTGACGCCGGACGAGGCGTCGAGCGAGGAGAAGGCGGGCGGTTTCCTCAAGAAGCTGTTCGGCAAGTCGTGAGGGCGCTTCTCGTCGCACTGGCGCTCCTGGCCCTGCCGGCCCTGGCCGACGTGTACCACCTGCTCGACGGCGACCGCATCAGCGGCAAGACGGTCTCCAAGGCCGGCAACCAGTACCGTGTCCAGACGCCTTACGGGCGCATCACGATCCCGAAGGCGAAGGTCCACAAGATCGTCAAGGACGACGGCAGCGAAGAAGTCGTGACGGCACCTCCGGCGGCCGACAAGGCGCCTGCGCCGGCTCCCACGCCGCCCCCCACGCGGCTCGTCCTGATCGTGACCGGTGCGAGCTTCTGGCACGCCTGGTCGCCGTCGAAGGACGCGCCGCCTCCCGACGCGACACTGCGACTGGACGTGACCCTCGACGAGGAAGTCGTGGCGACCTACGTGGACGCCCAGACCGATCCCGACATCCCCGGGGCCGTCGTGAACGCGTTCAGCTTCGACGCGGGCATCGCCATCGACGCCGCCCCCAGCGTCACCGCCTTCGCGCCCGAGGCGCGGCCGGGGCGCATCTCGCTCAAGCTCGACCTGCCCCCGGAGCGGGCCGGCGAGCGGCGCCTGCGCGTGGCCTACCAGGTCAACGACGGCAGCGCGGCGGGGCCAGCCTGGCGCGACGTGGCCTCCTCGGCGATCCACGCGACCCTGGAGCCCGACACGCCCAACTTCGTGCGCCTGCGCCAGGACCGCGGCCGTATGGAGTTCTCGGGCTTCGGCAAGAAGAAGATGAAGAACGTCGAGAGCTTTCGCATCGAGATGGGAATGGAGTAGGCTCGATTCATGGACGAGGCCACGCTGCTCGAGTGGATCCCGACCCTCGGCCTGGCGATCGCCTTGGCCGCTTGCGCCGGGCTGCGGGCCTGGCTGCCGCTGCTCCTGACGGGTGCGCTGAGCCGGGCGGGGATGCTGGAGCTGGGCGAGTCGTTCGCCTTCCTGGGCTCGAACAAGGCGCTCATCCTGTTCGGCCTGGCCTCCTCGATCGAGATCGTCGCCGACAAGGTGCCGGCCCTCGACCACGCCCTGGACGCGCTCTCGACCCTGCTGCGGCCCGCCGCGGGGGCTCTGCTCGCCGCCGCGGTGATCGGCCGCTTCGCCGACCCGCTGACGGCGCTGGCCCTGGGCGTCGCCGTGGGCGCGCCCGCCTCCCTCGTGCCCCACGCGGCGAAGTCCACTCTGCGGGGCCTCTCGACGGGCCTGACCGCGGGCCTCGCGAACCCGATCCTCAGCTTCCTGGAAGATGTATTGGCTCTGGTGCTGTTCGTGCTGGCGATCCTCGTCCCCGTGGCCGTGGCGCTCCTGGTGCTGTTCTTTACCTTCCTCGTCACCAGGCGCCTGCTCCGCCGCAAGCCCGTCGTGCGTCCCGCGTGAGAGGGCCTAGCACCGCCAGGGCGGCGCTCCTGCTGGGCCTGTCGCTGCCGGCCGTCGGCCAGCAGCAGACTCCGCCTCCCATCGTGGTCGAGGTGGACGTGGACCTCGTGTCGATCACGGCGGTCGTCCACGACAAGGCCGGCCGTTTCGTGTCGGGCCTGGGCGCCCAGAACGTCACGGTGCTCGAGGACGGCGTCCCGCAGCAGGTCTCGATCTTCCGCGAGGCGCAGGGCGGAGAGGAGAAGATCCCGCTCTCGGTGGTGCTGGTCCTGGACGCGTCCGGCAGCATGGCCGAGAACATGGGCTTCCTGAAGGAGGCCGCTTCCAGCTTCGTCGGCAAGCTCGAGCCCGTGGACGAGGTGCTGGTGGTGCAGTTCAACGACAGCGTCAAGGGCAGCGCCGAGTTCACGAACGACGAGGACCGCTTGGACAACTTCATCGCGGGCCTGCAGGCCTGGGCCGGCACCAGCCTCTACGACGCGATCAAGTACTCCCTGGAGCGGGTCAAGGACCGCCCGGGCCGCAAGGCGCTCGTGGTCTTCTCGGATGGGGAAGACACCACGAGCTCGATCTCCCAGGACGAGGTCGTCGGCTACGCGCGCTCGGTGGAGGCCACCATCTACAGCGTCGGGATCCGGGGCGGATCCACGGGCGCCATGCCGCCCAAGGGCTTCCTGAGGAGGGTCGCCGAGGAGACCGGGGGCCAGTACTTCTTCCCCGACCGCGTGGGCGACCTGATCCGCGTGTTCGCTTCGATCTCCGAGGAGCTGCACCGCCACTACCTGCTCGCCTACGCGCCGAAAAAGGCCCCCGACGGCCTGTTCCGCAAGATCGAGGTGCGACTGGACCGCAAGGACGCCGAGGTCCGCGTGCGCAAGGGCTACTTCGCCGTGAAGCGCCGCAATCGCTGAACCCGCATCACCGACAACGGCAAACCACAGAGGTCGCAGAGAAACGAACGGCGAGGGCACAGAGACCAGTGGGGACTTGGAGCCCCAGCTTGGCTCTGTGATCTCTCTGTTGACCTCTGTGCCCTCTGTGGTTGCCCGGGCCGGGGATGGGGGTCAAAGAAGGTTGCGCAGGTCGGCGAGGGACAAGGCACCGCCGACGAGCGTCAAGAGCCACGCGATCCAGCCGGCCACGACCAGCATGACGGGATGGACGTACGCGCCCATGAGCTCCTTGCGGCGCGCGGCGACCAGGACGACACCCAGCGTCGCCGGCAGGATGAGCCGTTCAGGGCGCCGGCCAGGACCAGCAGGCGCACCGGCCGGCCCACGAAGAGGTAGACCACGAGCGAGCCCAGGATGAACGCCGCGAGCACCGAGCGGGCGTTGCGACCGACAGCAGAGTGCAGCGAGCGCAGGAACGACAGCGTGGTGTACGAGCAGCCCACCACGGAGGTGATGGCGGCGGCCCACAGCACGATGCCGAAGAAGCGGTAGCCCCACTCCCCCGCCCCCAGCCGGAACGCGCTGGCCATGGGGTTGCCGGGGTCGAGCAGGCCGCCCTGCCCGAGCACGCCCAGCACGGCCAGGAACAGCAGCACGCGCATCGCCCCGGTGACCAGGATGCCGAGCACCGCGGCGCGCGTCAGCGGCCCGACGTCCTCGGCGCCGCCGATCCCCGCGTCGATCAGGCGGTGGACCCCCGCGAAGGTGATGTAGCCGCCCACGGTGCCGCCGATCAGGGTCAGCACGGGCAGGAGCTCGATGCGCTGCGGCAGCACCGCGCCGCGCGCAGCCGCCGCGTAGTCCGGGCTGGCCCTCAGCATCACGGCTGCGGTCAACACGAGCATCAGCAGGCCCAGGACCTTGACGAAGCGGTCGGTCCAGGTGCCGGCCGCCGGCACGCCCAGCAGCACCAGCGACACCACTGCCGACAGCGCGGCGCCGAGCGCCGCGTTTACGCCCAGCACCTCCAGGCCCAGCCCGCAGCCGGCGATGTTGCCCACGTTGAAGACGAACCCGCCCGCGGCCACCAGCAGCGTCAGCGCCGTCCCGAGGCCGGGGACGAGACTCGTGGCCAGCTCGGGCCCGCGCTGCCGGGCGACACCCAGCACGCGCCACACGTTGGCCTGCACGGCCACGTCCACCAGGATCGAGAGCAGGATCGCGAAGGCGAAGTCGAAGCCCAAGGCACTCGTGAAGACCGCGGTCTGGGTCACGAAGCCCGGGCCGATGGCGGAGGTCGCCATCAGGAACACGGCGCCCAGCAGTGCGCCGCGCTTCCGGGGATCCGGCACGCCGCGAGTCTAGCAGCGCCGACGAGGTTAGAATCGAACGTTGTCGATGGCCGAGATCACGATCCAGAGCGCCGACGGGGCGAACCATCGTTTCCCATTGACCAAGGAGAAGGTCACGATCGGCCGCTCGCGGGAGAACGACATCTTCCTGCCGGACCAGTGGCTGTCGCGGCACCACGCGGAGATCCACCGCGACGGCGACGGCTTCGCCCTCAAGGACCTCGGCAGCAAGAACGGCACGCTGCTGAACGGGGCGCGCATCGGGGGCGAGCAGCGGCTGCGGCCGGGAGACGTGATCACCCTGGGCGAGCACGCCCTCACCTTCCGGGCCGACCAGGAGGACGCCGAAGCGGAGATGGATCCGGTCGGCACGCGGATCTTCTCGGCCCGCGAGATCTCGGACATCAAGACCAAGCCCGTGGTGGACCCCGGCGAGCTGATGCGGCAGAACAAGCTGCTCCAGACCCTGACCCAGGCGGCCAGGGACCTGTTCGAGCATCGCATCCAGTCGGAGCTCTTCGAGCGCGTGCTGACCCTGCTCATGGACGCCGTGCCCGCCGAGCGCGCGGCCATCGTGCTGGTCGAGGGCCTGCCTCCCGAGCCGGTGATCAAGGCCTCGCGCAGCCGCGCCGGCGAGCCGATCCGCAAGATCAGCCGCTCGATCGCCAAGAAGACCATCGAGCAGCGGGTCTCGCTGCTGCTGCCCAACCTGCTCGAGGACGCGAACTTCCGGGCCCAGGACAGCATCATGTCCACGGGCATCCGTTCCGCGGTGTGCGCGCCCTTGTGGCTCACCGGGGAGACCGCCGAGGGCGACCAGGTGATCGGCCTCGTCTACCTCGACTCGCTGCAGCGCTCCCACTCGTTCTCGGAGGACGACCTGAAGATGGTCACGGCGCTCGCCAACATCGCGGCTGCCAAGATCGAGAACACGCGCCTGCTGGAGGAGAGCATCGAGAAGCGGGCGATGGAAGAGGACATGCGGCGGGCGGCCCAGATCCAGCGCAGCCTGCTGCCCTCCTGCGCCCCGAAGGTGCCGGGCTGGGGCATCGCCGGGTCCAACAAGCCCTGCCACACAGTGGGCGGCGACTACTTCGACTTCGTCACGGACGGCGGGCGGCTGTTTCTGGCCCTGGGCGACGTCTCGGGCAAGGGCACCGGGGCGGCGCTCATGATGGCCGTGCTGCGCGCCGCTGTGCGCGCCCACTGGACCGAGTTCGGACCCTCCGACGCCATGGCGCGCATCAACCGCACCGTGTGCCAGAACATCACCGAGGGCAAGTACGTCACCTTCTTCATGGCCCGCCTCGACATCCAAAGCGGTGTGCTGAGCTACGTCAACGCCGGCCACAACCCGCCGATCCTGGTCCGCGCCAACGGCGAAGTGCGCGAGCTGGAGGAGGGCGGCATGGTGCTGGGCATGTTCGAGTCGGTGCCCTACGCCGACGGCGCCGTGGAGATGAAGGCCGGCGATTCCCTGGTGGTGTTCTCCGATGGCGTGACGGAGACCTTCAACCTCGCGGAGGAGGAGTTCGGCACCGATCGGCTCACCGAGGTGCTGCGCCGGGGCCGCGGGATCGACGCCGAGACCCTGGAGGCCGAGATCCTCCGCGCGCTCGACGCGTTCGCGCAGGGCGCGCGCGCGACGGACGATCGGACGCTCATCGTTCTGAAACGGTACTAGACGGTAATCGGCTTCGTCCGGGGCGGGAACGCACGCGGCGGGCGCGCCGGCGGCTCCTTGCGGGGCTCGAGGGGCGGCACGAGGGCCAGCCTCAGGACCGCGTCCACGTCCGAAACCAGGTGCACGTCGAGGCCGCGCTTGAGGCCGGAGGGGATCTCGTCGAGCTCCTTCTTGTTGAGCGCGGGGATCACCAGGGTCGTGACGCCGACGCGGCGCGCCGCCAGCATCTTCTCCTTGAGCCCGCCGATCGGGAGCACGTTGCCGCGCAAGGTGATCTCGCCCGTCATCGCCACGCCGCGCTTGACCGCCCGTCCCGTGAACACCGAGAGCATCGAGGTCGCCATCGTGACGCCCGCCGACGGCCCGTCCTTCGGGATCGCTCCCTCCGGGACGTGAACGTGGATGTCGTGGGTGGCGAAGTAGTCCTCCTTGATCCCGTAGAGCCGGGAGCGGGTGCGGGCCAGGGACAAGGCGGCCTGGGCCGACTCCTTCATCACGTCGCCGAGCTGGCCGGTCAGGGTGAGGCGGCCCTTCCCCTTCATGGCCGTGGACTCGACGAACAGCACGTCGCCGCCGGTGGAGGTCCAGGCCAGGCCGGTGGCGATGCCCACCGCGTCGTGCTTCAACATCTCGTCGGGCAGGATCTTCGGCGCGCCGAGGTACTTGTGCAGCGCGGCCGGTGTCACCTTGACACCTGTCTTCAGGCCGCTCGCCACCTTGCGCGCCACCTTGCGCGAGGTGGCGGCCACCTCGCGCTCGAGGTTGCGCAGGCCCGCTTCGCGGGTGTAGCCGCCGATGATGCCGCGCAGCGCCTTGTCGGTGAAGACCAGGTTGTCCGGGGTCAGGCCGTTCTCCTCGAGCTGCTTCGGGACGATGTGGCGCTTGGCGATCTCGACCTTCTCCTCTTCGGTGTAGCCCGAGATGCGGAGCACCTCCATGCGGTCCAGGAAGGCGGGCTGGATGGTGTCGGTGAGGTTGGCCGTGCAGATGAACATCACGTTGGACAGGTCGAAGGCGACACCCAGGTAGTGGTCGCGGAAGGTGGAGTTCTGCTCCGGATCGAGCACCTCGAGCAGCGCCGAGCTGGGGTCGCCGCGATAGTCCGCGCCGATCTTGTCCACCTCGTCCATCATGAACACCGGGTTGTTGGAGCCGGCCTGCTGGATGCCCTGGATGATGCGGCCCGGCATGGAGCCGACGTAGGTGCGGCGGTGGCCGCGGATCTCGGCCTCGTCCTTCACGCCGCCCAGCGACAGCCGCACGAACTTGCGGCCCAGGGCCCGGGCGATCGATCGGCCCAGGCTGGTCTTGCCGACGCCCGGCGGCCCCACGAAGCACAAGAGCGGTCCCTTGGTCTTTTCCTTCAGCTTGCGCACCGCCAGGTACTCGACGATGCGTTCCTTCACCTTCTCCAGGCCGTAGTGGTCGTCGTCGAGGATCTTCTGCGCCTCGTCCAGCTCCAGGTTGTCCTTGGTGGCCTTGCCCCAGGGCAGGGTGACCATCCAGTCGAGCCAGTTGCGCAGCGTCGCCGTCTCAGCCGACTCGGGGTGCATGCGCTCGAGCTTTTTGAGCTGGCGCTCCACCTCCTCCTGCACCGGCTTCGGCATCTTCGCCTTGTGGGCCTTTTCGCGGATCTGGCCGATCTCCTCGGCCAGCTCGTTGCCCTCGCCCAGCTCGCCCTGGATCGCCTTCAGCTGCTGGCGCAGGAAGAACTCGCGCTGGCTGCGGTCCATCTCCCCCTTGGCCTGGGAGGAGATCTCCTGCTGCATGGTCAGGACCTCGAGCTCCTTGGTCATCAGGTCGTGCACGCGGCGCAGCCGCTCCAGGGCGTCCACCGCCTCGAGGATCTCCTGGGCGCCCTCGACCTTGAGGTCGAGGTTGGAGGCGGTCAGGTCGGCCAGGCGCCCGGCGTCCTCCATGTTGTTGGCGATCACGATCACCTCGGGCGAGATCGGCTTGCCGAGGTTGGCGGACTTCTCCAGGGCGCCCTTCACGTTGCGCATCAGGGCCTCGATCTCGAGGCTCTTCTCCTTCACCTCGGGCTCCGCGATGGTCTCGATGCGGGCCTGCAGGTGGTTGGGGCTCTCCTCGAAGGCCGTGATGCGCGCGCGGCCCACGCCCTGCACCAGCACGCGAATGCGCCCGTCGGGCAGCTTCAGCATGCGCATGATCAGGGCCACGGTGCCGACGCCGTAGATGTCCTCGGGAGCGGGGTCCTCCTTCTCCTGCTCGCGCTGCGCGGCGAGCAGGATCATGCGCTGGTCGGCGAGGGCCTGGTCGACGGCCTTGATCGAGCGCTCGCGGCTCACGTAGAGCGGCACGATCATGAACGGGAAGATCACGATGTCCCGCAGCGGCAGCACGGGCAGGACCTCGGGGATCTTGATCGGCTCGTCGTCCTTGCGCAGTTCCTCGCTCATGCCTTCCTTTCGACGGGAATCACGACCTCCCGGCCGCGGCGGTCCTTCACCCGTGGCAGCGTGATCACCAGCAGGCCGTCCTCCAGCGCCGCCCGCGCCTCGCGCAGGTCCACGGCGATGTCCAGCGGGATCGTGCGCTTGAAGCGCCCCTGCGGCCGCTCCATGCACAGGAACGCGGTGGCGCCGGCCGCCGGCTTGCGCTCCTTGCGCTCCCCCGTCACGACCAGGCTCTGCTCCTGGCACGACACCCGCACCTGGTCCACCGGCATGCCCGGCACCTCGATCACCACCACCAGGTTGCCCGAGCACTCGTAGACGTCGGCGCTCGGCTGCCAACCGGTGGCCGTCGCCGGCCGCTCGGCGCGCTCGGCCTCCGCCAGCCGCTCGAACAGCTGGTTCACCTCGCGCTGGAGCAGCGCCAGCTCCGAGAGCGGAGTGCGCGGCAAACGGCGTGGCACCGCCATCGCTTCGAAGTAGATCCCACGCGTCCGGCAGGGTCAAGCGCGGGCGGGGCGTACCTCGAGGCCTGCAAGATTCACTGGGAGAAGACCTCTCTGGGGTTTGTCGTCGCTGGCGACTGCTCTAGTCGGAGACGCGCTCAGCGCCGGCGGCGGCCGGCGCGAAGCTGCTGGGCCACGTCGAGCAGCAGGCCCGTCATCACGGCGATCGGGCGCAGGCGGCGCAGCGGCGCGCCCGCGAAGGCCCAGCCGTAGCTGCGGGCCAGGACGATCGCGCCCTCGATGCCGCCCTCGCCGTTGATGGGCAGAGCCAGGAGCGACGCCAGGCCCTGCGCATCCATCCGCTCCGCGGTCGAGGGGAACGGCTCCGCCTCCTCCCGATGGTCCACGCGCACGCTCACCGGGTGGGCCGCGACGTGGCGCACCAGGTCGTCCCCAGCCACCGGGCCGCGCGTGCCGCCGAGCGCCCAATGCACCACCTCGCCCTCGCGCAGGAAGGCGATCTCGGCCCGGTCGAAGGGCGCCACGGCGCCCAGGATCGCGCTAAGCGCCTGGCGCATGCCCTCGCCGCCGCCCGTGCGCACCGCGGAGACGAGGTGCAGCAGGTCCTGCTCGACCGAGACCATGGAGCGGCGATGTTACACCGGCGTGTTTCCGGGAAACGGCCCCGCCTGCTAGTCTCGGAGCGTGAACATACTCGTGATCGGCGACGTCGTCGGCAGCCCCGGGCGCAGCATCATGAAGCGCGCGCTGCCCCACGTGTTCCGCGAGCACGACATCGACTACTGCATCGCCAACGTCGAGAACGCGGCCGGCGGCTTCGGCGTCACCAAGGAGATCTGCGAGGAGATCCGCGCCCTGGGCGTCGACTGCATGACCTCGGGCAACCACATCTGGGACAAGAAGGAGATCCTGCCGCTGATCAACCAGATGCCCGACCTGCTGCGCCCCGCCAACTATCCGAGCGGCCAGCCCGGCGCCGGCGCGCACCTGGGCAAGGGCAAGGACTCGCGGGCGCCGGTGGCGACCCTCAACCTCTCGGGCCGCGTCTTCATGAACGGGGCGATGGACGATCCGTTCCGCATCGGCATGGCCGAGGTCGAGCGCCTGCGCAAGGAAGCCAAGATCGTGATCGTCGACATGCACGGCGAGGCCACGTCGGAGAAGATGGCGATCGCCTACTACCTGGACGGCCTGGTCACCGCGGTGGTGGGTACCCACACCCACGTGCCGACCTGCGACCACCGCGTGCTGCCCAAGGGCACGGCCTACTGCTCCGACATCGGCATGACCGGACCCTACGACTCCGTGATCGGGGTCGAGAAGGACCCGATCATCCAGCGCTTCCTGACCGGCATGCCCACGCGCTTCGAGACCGCCAAGGGCGACCCGCGCCTGGCCGCGGTGGTGATCGACGCCGACCCTCAGACCGGACGCGCCCGCAGCATCGAGCGGATGCTGCTGGGCGAGAAGGACCTGCCGGCCTGAGCATGCAGGCGCCCGAAGCCCTGGCCGGACTTGGCGCCGCCATCCTGGACGCCATTCCCCTGAGCCTCTACGTGGTGGACCGCGAGCTGCGCGTGGTGGCGTGGAACCGCCAGCGCGAGGAAGGGCCGCTCGGGCGGCCGCGGGCCGAGGCCCTGGGCCGGCCCCTGCGCGCGGTGCTGGCGCCGCGCGGCTTCCGCGCCACGCTGCCGGCGATACAGCAGGTGCTGCGCACCGGCACGCCGCAGGAGAGCACCATGGAGTCCCGCGGCGGACGCCTGATCCACGTGCGCCGGCTGCCGGTGTTCGACGGCGAGCGCGTGAGCCACGTGCTCTCGACCTTCGAGGACATCACCGAGCGGCGCGCCCTGGAGATGAGCCTGATCGCGTCGGATCGCCTGGCGTTCCTCGGCCAGCAGGTGGCCGGCGTCGTCCACGAGATCTCGAACCCGCTGGCGGCGATCGCCGGCTGCGCCGAGAACCTCGCGGCCATCGCGGCCCGCGCTCCCGGCGAGCGGGACCAGAAGGGCGCCGCGGAGTTCGGCCAGCTGGTGCGCCGCGAGGTGGCGCGCTGCGAACGCCTGCTCAGCTCGCTGCTGGGCGCCGCGCGGCGCGATCCCAGCTCCACGGCCGACGTGGCGGCCAGCGTCACCACCGCTCTGAAGCTGCTCGATCGCCATGCCGGCTTCGCGCGCGTGCGGGTGGTGGCCCGCCTGCCCGCCGGCCTGCCGCCCGCCGCCATCGAGCCCGACTTTCTGCAGCAGGTCGTGATGGCGCTCTGCACCAACGCGGCCCGCGCGATGGCCGGCGAGGGCACGCTGACGCTGCGCGCGTCCCCCAGCCGCAGCGGCGTCACGATCGACGTGCTCGACACCGGGCCCGGCGTGCCGCCTGCGGTGCGCGACCGCATCTTCGAGCCCTTCTTCACGACGCACCCCAGCGAAGGCACGGGCCTGGGGCTGCCCATCGCGCGCAGCCTGGTGCGCGGCCGCGGCGGCGAATTGCTGCATCGGCCGCGACGCGCTGGCGCGGCCTTCCGCGTCGTGCTGAAGGCGGCCCGAACGTGAGCGCCTATCGGGTCCTGGTCGCCGAAGACGAAGCCACCTACGCCAAGGCCGTGGCGCGCTTCCTGGAGGAGCGCGGCCACGAGGTCCGCGTGTGTGCCACCGGCCGCGCCGCCGAGAAGGCGCTGAAGGAGGCCGAGTGGGACGCCCTGCTGCTCGACCTGAAGCTGCCCGACGCACGGGGCATCGACATCCTGGCGCGGGTGCGGCAGGAACACGCCGAACTCCAGACCATCATCGTCACGGGCTTCGCGAACGTGGAGTCGGCCATCGAGGCCATGCGCCTGGGCGCCTTCGACTACCTGACCAAGCCGCCGAACTTCCCGGAGCTGGCGGTGCGCGTGGAGCGCGCCGCGGAGAAGACCCTGCTCGAGCGCGAGAATCGCCGCCTGCGCTTCCAGGTGAACCGCGGGCTGCAGGACGCCGACGAGCTGCTGACGCGCTCCAGCGCGTTCCTCGAAGTGGTCGCGACGCTCGAGCGCGTCGCCCCGGCGACCACACCGGTCCTGATCGAGGGCGAGAGCGGCGTGGGCAAGGAGCTCCTGGCCCAGCACCTGCACCGCGTGTCGCCCCGGGCGGGCCGCGCCTTCGTGGACCTGAACTGCGCGGCGGTGGCGGCGGCGCTGCTCGAGAGCGAGCTGTTCGGCCACGAGAAGGGCGCCTTCACGGGCGCGGCGACGGAAAAGCCGGGCCTCGTGGAAGTCGCCGATGGCGGCACGCTGTTCCTCGACGAGGTGGGCGAGATGGCGCCCGAGGTGCAGAGCAAGCTGCTGCGCGTGCTCGACACCGGGACGTTCTACCGCGTGGGCGCCACGCGCAAGCGCCGCGCCGACTTCCGCCTGGTCGCGGCCACCAACCGCGACCTGCACGAGGAGGTCGAGAAGGGGCGCTTTCGCAAGGACCTGTACTACCGGATCCGGGGCGTGCGCGTGGTGGCGCCGCCCCTGCGGTCGCGGCCCGAGGACATCGCGATGCTGGCCGAGGCGTTTTGCCGCCGGTTGCCGTCGCCGCGCCGGCTGTCGGCCGAGGCCGTCGCGGCGCTCGAGGCCCACGACTGGCCTGGCAACGTGCGCGAGCTGCGCTTCGCGGTGGAACGCGCGGGCCTGCTGGCCGAGAACGAGCTGATCCAGGCCCAGGACCTGCCGCCGGAGATCCTGGAGCGACGGCCGCGGACGTCGCCGCACCACGCGCCGGGAAGCGTGGCGTCCGCCGCGGACGACGAGCCCGAGGCGTCGCGCGTCAAGGCGGCGCTCGAAAAGGCGCGCTGGCGGCGCGCCGATGCGGCGAAGCTGCTGGGCGTCTCGCCGCGCACGCTCCACCGCTGGATGAAGAAGCTGGGACTTTAGGCCGCCGGCGTGGCCGGCGCCTCAGTCGGCCTTCACCTTCTCGTACTCCCGTCGGGCCGCTTGCAGGACCCCGATATCCGCGTCCGCGTCCTTCCAGAGCGCGAAGAAATCCTGGTACGCGCGGCGGCTCGCCGCGGCATCGCCGGCCAGGGCATGCGCGCGCGCCAGGCCCAGGTGGGACAGCGGCCAGAGCGGCGAGAGCGGATCGATGGTCCGGTTGTCCCGGGCCTTCTGGAACTCGCGCGCCGCGTCCTTGCCCTGGCGCAGGTCCAGGTACGCCTGGCCGCGCAGATACACTACCCAGTGGCCGGCGAGAGCGCCCAGCTCGTACGGCGACGCCTCCTTCAGCGCCTCGATTGCGCCCGCCGGGTTGCCGCGCGCGAGCTGCATCGCCGCCCGGGGACGGGCGAGCACGACGGCTTGCCAGAGCGTGGCCGTCGGAAAGCGCCGGGCCACGGTGTCGATGAGAGGCTGCGCCTTCTCGGGCCGGCCCGCGAGCGCCAGGGCCAGGCCGCACTCGATGGAGTTCGTGAATCCGGGATCGAGGGCAAGTGAGGCGAGCGCGCGCCCCTCGGCCTTGGCGTGGTTCGCGAATAGCCCCTCCATCTGCGCCTCGCGCGTCACGAACTGGGCCGAGGCCTCCTTGGACTGCTCGGTCATGCGGAGGGCCTCGGCACCCAACTCGCGGGCGCGGCTACGGCGACCGTCCTGGACGGCCGCGGCAACTTCGGTCTGCTTGAAAAAGTACTCGCCCGGTTTGCCGCGGGCCCAGTCGAGCTCCCGTCGCACGCCCTCGGCGTTGCCTTGAAGCAGCGCGACCTGGTGCAGGGCGACGTGGAGGGTGTCCTTGTCGAGCTTCCGCTCGAAGGCCTGCTGGACCACGGCCTTGGCTTCGTCCAGGCGGTTCAGGGTGATGTAGAGGAAGGCGAGATCCTGGTAGCCCCAGCCCACCGAAGGGCCGACGCGGACCTCCTCGCGCGCGGCCGCGGCGGCCTTCTCGTACTGGCCCAGGTTGCCGTAGGCCACTGCCAGGTAGTTGTAGGGCGTCGAGTCGCGCGGGTACACACGCGTCCACTGGTCGAGGGTCTCCTTCTCCTTGAAGATCTCCCCGGTGACGTTGCTGTAGTAGCGCACCGAGATGTAGAACTTCTCGCGCTCGCTCACGCGGTGGCGGCGCTCGAAGGCCCGGGTCGTGTACTCGTTGGAGCGCTCGACCGCGCCGAGGTTGCCGTAGACGGTCCCGAGCTTGGCGAGGCCCATGGCGAAGTTCGGGTCCAGTTCCACGGCTCGCTGCAAGAGCGGCAAGCCCTCGAAGTCGTTCTGCGTCGACCGGATGGTTTCGGCGGTCGTGAAGGCCTTGAGCGCCTCCAGGGACGACGTCGTAGCTCGCTCGATCGGCGTGTCGTACTTCTGGAGCGAGGCAAGCGACTCGCCCAACCGTTCGCGCAGGCGCGAGGACGCCTGGCCCAGCGCCTTCAGGACCGTTTCCTTGCTCGCGGCCTCGGCTTGCTCGCGGGCCATCGAGTCGCCGCTGCGAGCATTGACCGCCTCGAGGGTCACGACGTACTGGCTGCCGAGCGCGGCGATCGAGCCGGTGAGCAGCGCCTTGATCTGCTCGCGCTCGCAGATCTCGCGGCCCACCGCCGGCGTGATGCGCTCGCCCGGTGGCCGCCCCATGAAGCCCAGCGCCTGCCGGATGCGGTCGTCGGAGACGATGTTGAGGAACGGAGACTGCCCGAGCTGGACGGCGAGGGCCTGGCGCAGCGTGCCGTCGAAGACCGCGTCCCCGGTCGTGTTCACGAAGTCGGCTATCAGCACCTCGTCGCGCTCGGTCAGTGCCTGGCTGCGCCCGACGCGAAGGAAGGCCCCCGCGACGAGCGCCGCCACGACGAGGCCGGCCGCGACGAGGCGCGAACGGCGGCTCGGCAGCACCCGCGCGATGCTGGTGGTGATGGCGCTGCGGCTCGTGGGCGAGGACGGCGGCGCGGCGGCTACCGGCGCGGTGTAGGGCGCAGCCTCAGACTCGACCATGGCCCGCGCCGCGGAGCGTCCCGAATCGCTGTCGCGCTTGAGGCGCCGCAGGTCCGACTGCATGTCGGCGGCCGTCTGGTAGCGGAGCTTCGGGTCCTTCTCCAGGGCCTTCAGGACGATGCGCTCCAGCTCGGCCGGCACGTCGGGATGCAGCCGCTGCGGCGGCACCGGCGCGCGGCTGAGGATGGCTTCGAACACCACCGCGGAGGTGGCCCCGGGAAAGGGATGCCGGCCCGTGGCCATCTCGTACAGCACGACGCCGAAGGAGAACAGGTCGCTGCGCGCGTCCAGCTCCTTGCCGCGCGCCTGCTCGGGCGACATGTACGCGACGGTTCCCACCGCCGCACCGGGGCTCGTCAGGTGGTCGGGCTCCGCTCGCGTCGGCAGCGCCGAATCCGCGGCCGCCTTGGCCGGCAGCAGCTTGGCCAAGCCGAAGTCCAGCACCTTGGCCTGGCCGCGCCGGGTCACGAAGATGTTCGCGGGCTTGATGTCGCGGTGCAGGATGCCCTTGGCGTGGGCGGTGTCCAGGGCGTCGGCGATCTGGATCGCCTGCTCCAGGAGCGCGTCGGTCTCGACCGGCTGGCCGCCGATCAGGTGCTTGAGGGTCTTGCCCTCCAGCATCTCCATCACGATGTAGTGCCGGCCCTCGTGCACGTCGATGTCGTGGATCACGCAGATGTTCGGGTGGTCGAGCGCCGAGGCCGCCTGTGCTTCGCGCTGGAAGCGCTCGACCGCCACCGGGTCCTGCGAGGTCTCGGCCGGCAGGAACTTCAGCGCGACGCTGCGCCCGAGCCGGGTGTCCTCGGCCCGGTAGACGACTCCCATGCCGCCGCCGCCCAGCCTCTCGACGACACGGTAGTGCCCGACCGTCTGGCCCTGCATGGGACTCCCCTTCGAGCGATGCGGGATTGTATCCCCGAGCGGTGGGCCGGGCGCTGCGGGAAGACCTTCCGCCCGCGTCGCACCGGACTTGTAATCTTGCATTCAAACTGCAATATTGCATGACATGAGAGGCTATATCGCCCGCTCCCTGGAGCCGACGCTGCGGCGTGCGGCACGCGAGTTCCCCGTGGTGGTGCTCTGCGGGCCGCGTCAGTCCGGAAAGACGACCCTGCTCAAGCACGTCTTCGGCTCGCGCTACCGCTATGTCTCCCTGGAGGCGCCGGACGTCCGCGCCGCGGCGGCGGCGGACCCACGAGGCTTTCTGGCGCTCCACCCTGCCCCGGCCATCCTGGACGAGGTCCAGCACGCGCCCGGTTTGTTGCCGTACGTCAAGGAGCTCGTCGACTCGCGCCGCGCCGGAACAGGCCAGTACCTGCTGACCGGATCGCAGAACCTCGCGATGTCGGCCGCGGTCACGGAGTCCCTGGCCGGGCGCGCCGCCATGCTGCGGCTCCTACCCTTGTCATTCCGGGAGATCGCGCACGACCCCGGACGCCCGCTGCCCTGGGAGCGCGTCCGGAAGCGGGTCAGGCCAGACACGCCGGACGCGACGCGGTTGTGGCCGGCGTTCCTGCGCGGCACCTACCCCGAACTGGTCGCCCACCCGCGGCGCGACGCCGAGCTGTGGCATGCGAGCTACGTCCAGACCTACCTGGAGCGCGACGTCCGCTCGCTGCGACAGGTGGGCGACCTGGTCGAGTTCCAACGCTTCCTCCGCGCCGTTGCGGCGCGGAGCGCGCAGATCCTCGACCTCTCGGACGTCGCGCGTGAACTGGGCGTCGCCGTCAACACCGCGAAGGCCTGGCTGTCGGTTCTCGAGGCCAGCTACCAGGTCTTCCTGTTGCGGCCCTACCACGCCAACGTCGGCAAGCGGCTCGTGAAGTCGCCGAAACTCTACATGGCCGACGTGGGCCTGCTCTGCTACCTGACCGGGATCCGTACTGCGCGGCAGGCGCGCGAGGGACCGCTCGCCGGCGCGATCTTCGAGACCGCCGTCGTCGCCGAGGTGATCCGCACCCTGACCCACACGGGCCGCGAGCCGCTCGTCCACTTCTGGCGGACATCGGCCGGCTCCGAACTCGACGTGCTCGTCGAGGACGCCGGGCGCCTGGTGCCGACCGAGGCCAAGGCTTCGGCGACCCCTCGACCTGCGATGGCGGCGAGCATCGCGGCCTTCCGACGCGACATCGGCCCACGGGCCGCGCGGGGTTACGTCGTACACGGGGGCGACGTCGAGCTACCGCTCGGGCCCGACGCCACGGCCTGGCCCTTCGGCCGCCTCTGAGCGGATCAGTCGCAGCGGCGCTGCCCCCCCGAGGCGGATGCTAGAGATGATGCGGCAGCGGCTTTGGGCGCCTCTAGCGCCAGCGGACCCCGGCCGCGTGGAACCAGCCGTTGGGCGCCGGCGTCCACTCGACGCCGTCCGCGACCCCCGAGACCCAGGGCACTTCCCACAGCGGAACGAGGGGCAGGTCGCGCATCGCCAGGCGCGTCGCCTCCTCGAAAGCGACCTGGCGGTCGGAAAGGATGCCCGAGCGGCCCGCCTGCTCGATGAGCTCGTCGACTCGTGCGTTGCGGTAGCGGTACATGTTCTGGAGCCCGAGCCCCCGTCGGTCCCGGCTGTGCAACACGTTCTCGAGCAGGTCGGTCGCGTCACCGGTGTAGTAGAGGTAGCTCATCAGCAGTGCGTCGCCCGCACCGCCCTCGAAGACGTCGAGCAGGGACGCCGCCTCGACGCCGCGCAGGGTCACGCGGAAGCCGCCTCCGCCACAAGCCGCGGCCAGCAGGCCGACAACGCATGCCGCCGCGCGCATGGCGACTAGAGGGCCACGGCTTCGCGAACGATGGCTTCCTGCTCCAGCACGTGGATCCTGTGGGAGCCGGGGGCCGGTGAGGCGCTGACCTCGCGGCCGAGGTAGCGCGGCACGCGCTTGCCGGTGTCGGCGATGACGCCGTCGAGGAACTGCTCGCGGACGAAGCGCCAGGGCCCCATGTTGCGCGGTTCCTCCTGGGCCCACACCAGGTCGGCGGTCGGCGCGTAGCGCGACAGCACGCGGGCCAGGCCGGCCACCGGCACGGGATACAACTGCTCGATGCGCACCAGGGCGACGTGGTCGGCCTTCGCGTCCTCCTGGCCCTTCAGCAGGTCGTAGTAGAGCTTGCCGCTCGTGAAGACGATGCGGCGCACGCGACCCGGGTCGGCCGAGGCATCGTCGATGACCGGCTCGAAGCGCCCTTCGGCCAGCGCCTCCAGGCTCGAGACGCAGCGCGGGTGGCGCAGCAGGGACTTCGGCGTGAACACCACCATCGGCTTCTCCACCGACTCGCGGCCCTGCCAGCGCAGCAGGTGGAAGAACGAGGCCGGGGTCGACGGGTACGCGACCCGCATGTTGTCCTCGGCACACAGCGTGAGGAAGCGCTCGATGCGCGCGCTGGAATGCTCGGGGCCCTGGCCCTCGTGGCCGTGGGGCAGCAGCAGCACCAGGCCGTGAGGCTGGCCCCACTTCGTCTCCGACGCCGCGAAGAACTGGTCCACGATCACCTGGGCGCCGTTCCAGAAGTCGCCGAACTGGGCCTCCCACATCACGAGCGCCCGGTGCTCGGCCACGGCGTAGCCGTACTCGAAGCCCATCACCGCCGCCTCCGAGAGCAGGCTGTCGTGGACTTCGAAGCGCGTGCCGGCCGGCGCGACGCTGTTGAGGGGCACGTACTCCTTGCCGCTGCGCCCGTCGTACAGGACCGCGTGGCGCTGGCTGAAGGTGCCGCGGCCGACGTCCTGGCCCGACAGGCGTACCGGGATGCCCTCGAGCAACAGCGTGCCCCAGGCCAGCGACTCGGCCGTGGCCCAGTCCACGGAGCCCTTGCCCTCCAGCAGCTCGGCCCGCGCTTTCAGGAACGGCATCAGCTTCGGGTGGATCTCGAGGCCGTCGGGCAGGACGGAGAGCGCCTGCAGCACGGCCCTCAAGCGCGCACGCATGGCGGAGCGGTCCACATCGGGCAACGGCACTCCGGGGCGGCGCGCGATCACCGAGAGCCCCCCGCCCTCTCCGCCCCGCTGCATGGCGGCCTTTTTCTCGGCCCACACCGCGTCGAGGTCCTCGCGGCTGATCCAGCCGGCGCGCACGCCCTGCTCGCCGTAGAGCTGGGCCACCGATGTGTGGGCCTTGATCTTGGCGTACATGATCGGCTGGGTGTAGCTGGGCTCGTCGCCCTCGTTGTGCCCCCAGCGGCGGTAGCCGACCAGGTCGATCATCACGTCCTTCTTGAAGCGCTGGCGGTATTCGAGTGCCAGCGCCGCCGCCCAGGCCACGGCCTCGGGGTCGTCGCCGTTCACGTGGAAGACCGGCGCGTGGACCATCTTGGCCACGTCGGTGCAGTAGGTCGAGGAGCGCGCGTCCTGGGGCAGTGTCGTGAAGCCGATCTGGTTGTTGACGATCACGTGGATGGTGCCGCCGGTCGTGTAGCCTTCGAGGCCCGCGAGGTTCAGGGTCTCGGCCACGATGCCCTGGCCCGCCACCGCGGCGTCGCCGTGGAGCAGGATCGAGAGGGCCTTGGCGCGGGCGAGGTCGCCCATGGCGTCCTGCTTGGCGCGCACCATGCCCTCGACCACCGGGTTCACGAACTCCAGGTGGCTCGGGTTCGGCGACACCGACACGGCCAGCGACTCGCCCGACGGTGCCTGGTGCGCGCCGGTCGCGCCCAGGTGGTACTTCACGTCGCCCGAGCCCTGCACCCCGTCCGGGTCCACGTTGCCCTCGAACTCCGAGAAGATCTGGGCCAGCGACTTGCCCACGGTGTTGGCCAGCACGTTCAGCCGGCCGCGGTGGGCCATGCCGATCACGGCCTCCTTTACGCCGCCGCGGGCCGCGTCGTTCAGGATGCGGTCGAGCAGCGGGATCAGCGCCTCGCAGCCTTCGAGGGAAAAGCGCTTGTGGCCGATGAAGCGCGTGTGCAGGAAGCGCTCGAAGCCCTCGGCCTCGGCCAGCTTCTCGAGAATGCGCTTGCGCTCGGCGGGGCTGAGGGGCAGCCGGTTGCGCGCCGATTCCATGCGCTCCTGCAGCCACTCCTTGCGCTCGGGGTCGGCGATGTACATGTACTCGACGCCGATCGTTCCGCAATAGGTCTCGCGCAGCGTCTCCAGGATCTCGCGCAAGCTCGCGCGGTCGCGTCCCGAGAGGCCGTTCGTGATGAACTCGCGGTCCAGGTCCCACATGGTGAGGCCGTAGGTCGCGGGGTCGAGGTCCTTGTGGGGCGCGCGCTTGCTGTCGAGCGGGTCGAGGTCCGACACCAGGTGGCCGCGCACGCGGTAGTTGTGGATGAGCTGCAGGACGCGCGCCTGCTTCTCGATCTCCTCGCGTCCGCCGGCCGGCCCGCCCAGGCCCGGCGCCGAGTCGATCTCCCAGCGCACGGGGCGGTGCGGGACCTTGAGGTCGTCGAAGATCCGCTCGTAGAATCCGTCGTCGCCCTTCAGCAGGTCTTCGAGGCGCGCCAGGAACAGCCCCGACTCGGCGCCCTGGATGATGCGGTGGTCGTAGGTCGAGGTCAGGGTCATGACCTTCGAGATGCCGAGCAGCGACAGCGTGCGAGGGGCCATCGAGCGGTACTCGGCCGGGAAGTCCAAGGCACCCGTGGCGACGATCAGGCCCTGGCCCGGCATCAGGCGCGGCGCCGAGGACGTGGTGCCGACCGTGCCCGGGTTCGTCAGCGAGATCGTGGTGCCCATGAAATCGTCGGGCGAGATGGTGCCCTTGCGGGCGCGCGCCACCAGGTCGTCGTAGGCCTTCAGGAAGCTCGGGAAGTCGAGCTTCTGGGCGTCCTTGATGTTCGGCACCAGCAGCGTCCGCGAGCCGTCCTTCTTCTGCGCGTCCACCGCGAGGCCCAGGCGCACGGAGTCGCGCTGGATGCGGTGCGCGCCGCCGTCCAGCTCGGCATAGGCGTCGTTCAGGCGCGGGAAGCTGTCGAGGGCACGCAGGATGGCCCAGGCGATGATGTGGGTGAAGCTGATCTTGCTGCCGCCCGTCGCGTCGCGATGCTTGTTGAGCAGCCGGCGGTTCTCCTCGAGCGTGCGCACCGGCACCGTGCGCACCGAGGTGGCGGTGGGAACCGTGAGGCTCGCCTCCATGTTCTCGACCACGCGCATGGCGCCGCCGCGGATCGGCTGCGCGATGTCGCCGGGCAGGATCGCGGGAACGATGAGCGCCTTCGAGCGCGCAGGGGCGGGAACCATCGCCTGCGCCTTCACGATCGTGACCTCGACCGCCTTCACGGGCTCGGGAGTGGGCGCGGGCGCCGCAGCCGGAGCGGGCTGCGGAGTCGGTTCGGGCTCGGCCTTGCGTCCCGAGATGCGGGCGAAGTAGTCGCGCCAGCTCGGTTCGACGGAAGCCGGGTCGTTGCGATACTGCTCGAGCAGGTCGAGGGCGAACACGTAGTTGCCCCCGAAGTCGCTGACGAGGGAGTCGATGAGCGGGTCGGTCGCCGTGGCCATGGAACAGCGAGTCTAGACCCGCGCGCGTGGAGGGATCAAGGTCGCTGGTGTAGGCTCGCCCTCAATGGTCCGCGCCCCAATCGTCACGCTGCTGTCACTGGTGCTCGTGGCCTGCGGCGGCGGCGCGGCGGCACCGACCCCGACTCCCCGCCCTTCGGCGACGCCCCAGCCGACAACTCTAGCCGCGGCACTGGAGGCGGCCCGGCTCGAGGAGGGCGTGCCCGGCGTGGCGGCGGCGATTCTGCAGGACGGGCGCGTGGTCTTCGAGGGCGCGGCCGGCCATGCCGTGCTTCCCGACCGCCTCACACGGCCCAGCACGCTCTACTGCCTGGCCAGCGTGAGCAAGATGGCCACGGCCGCGCTGGTGCTTCGCCTCGTCGAGGAGCGGCGCGCCAGCCTCGACGATCCGCTTTCGCGCTACGTCCCGTACCTTCCGAACGCGGATCGCATCAGCGTACGGCTCCTGCTCGAGCACAGGAGCGGCCTGCAGGACTACCTCGCGGTACAGGACGTGTTGCGGAAGCTCGACGACCCCGACCACGTCTGGACGCGGGACGAGGTGCTGCGCGCGATCACCCGAGCGAACTTCGAACCGGGCGCGCGCTACCAGTACTCGAACACCAACTACGTCGCGCTGGGCGCGGTCGTGGAGCAGGCGGCGCGGATGCCGGTGGACGAAGCTTTCCGCCGGCTGGTGCTGGCTCCGCTGGGCCTGCGCGACTGCCACTACGCGTTCGACGCCGCGGTCGCGCCCGACATCGCCCACGGCTACCGCTACGAGGCCGGGCGCTACACCGACACCTTCCCGCCCGACGGCCGCGTGCCGACGTCGATCTGGGGCCCGGTCTGGACCGACGGCGGCCTGGTGTGCAACGCGCGCGACACAGCGGGCTGGACCGACGGGACGCTCGGCGGGCGCCTGCTGCGAGCCGAGGCGCTGGCCGAGATGACGCGCTTCGACGCGGACGGCTACGGCCTGGGTGTCGCGCTCTCGAATGGCTCGAACGGCCGCCCCGTCTGGGGCCACAGCGGGTCGTGGGACGGGTACAGGACGGAGTCCTGGTACGACCCCGAACGGCGCCTGACGCTGGCAGTGCTGACGAACGGCGACGGACCCGGCGATCCCTCGAGCGACATCTGGCTGCGCCTCGACGCGGCCTATGCGCGCGGCCTGCGCTAGAGCTTCGTGTCCTCGAGGCGGTCGCGGTAGATCTCGTCGACGGCAACGCGGGCGGCGGCGACCTGGAGCCTCTCGCCCGGGCCGGCCGCGGTCTGGGTCCAGCCGGCATCGCCCCTTTGGTGAAGCGTGAGGCGCGACTCGCAGTGAGACACGATCAGCACCTCGCGCAGACTGGGCAGGGCCTTGTAGTGACGAAGCTTCTCGCCACGGTCGTAGTCTTCCGTGGACGGGCTCGTCACCTCGACGAGGAGCGTGGGGTTGACGACGGCAATGCTGTCCTCCGCGGCCCTCTCCGTCGGTCCGCACACGACCGCCACGTCCGGATATGTCGAGGGGCCTGTGGCGGGAACTCGCACGCGGAGGTCGGAGGTGAACACGCGGCACTCGCGCGGCAAGCGATCTGCGAGGACGCGGATCACAGCCGCGGCGAGCGGCCTGGTCCGGCGTTCCACCTGTCATGGCGTAGATCTCGCCGTCCAGGTATTCGTGACGGACCGTGGCATCGGGCTCGAGAGCAAGGTACTCCGCGTATGTGTAGTGAGCTGCGCCGTTTCCTCGCCCGCGTGCCCGCGCTGCGCAGCTCGCTCGATCTCGAAGCCTACAAGGCTACGGTCGGGCGGCAGATGTACGCGGCGCTCGTCCAGATCCTGCTGGGACTCGCGCCCTTCCTGCGGGCGGAGCGGGATCAGATCGTTCGGACCTGGATGCTCAAGCCACTGCCAGACTGGTAGCTAAATCAACAACTTATCGGCAGTCCCTTGACACAGGCGGAACATTCATCGTATAGTTAACGTTGTTTCATAGTCAGAACGGCGTTTGGCCGTTCGGGGGAAGAGGCGATGGGGATCGTGGAACGCCGGGAACGCGAACGCGAGGCAGTGCGGCGGAAGATCCTGGACGCGGCCCGCGACCTGTTCGCGCGCGACGGCTACGACAAGGTGACCATGCGCGCGATCGCCGATGGAATCGAGTACTCCCCCACCACGATCTACAACCACTTCGAAGACAAGGAAGACCTCGTCGAGGCGCTGTGCCACGAGGACTTCGCGCGGCTGTTCGCGGCCCTGACCGCGGACGGCCTTCCGGCCGACCCGATCGAGCGCATCCGTCAGCTCGGCCGCGCCTACGCGCGCTTCGCCCTCGCCTACCCGAACCACTATCGCTTCATGTTCATGACGGCGAAGATGCCCGATCACAAGCTCAACCCCGAGGACCCGGGTTCTCGCGCGTTCCAGTTGCTGCGGGACGCGGTGGCCGAGGCCGCGCAGGGCGGACGTCTGCGCTCCGGCAATCCCGACACGATCGCCCAGGTCGTGTGGTCGAGCCTCCACGGCGCGACCGCCCTGCTCGTCACCTACGGGCCCGACAAGTTCCCGTGCGTTCCCGCGGCGCCCGACCTGATCGAGCAGACCTGCGAGAACGCGCTGCGCGGCTGGCTGGCCTAAGCGCCATGGTCTCCCTCGCGCGCAAGAACCTGCTCCACGACCGCCTGCGCTTCGTGATCACGGTGGCGGGCGTCGCCTTCGCGGTGACGCTGGTGCTGGTGCAGGTCGGCCTGTTCATGGGCCTGCTCGACAAGGCGACGGTGACGATCCAGAACGCCAACGCGGACATCTGGGTGACGTCCAAGGAGACGCCCAACGTCGATTTCGCCCACACCTTCCCCGAGACGCGCGTGCTGCGGGTGCGCGGCGTTCCCGGCGTCGAGCGCGCGGACAACCTAATCGTCCAGTTCATGAACATCCAACTACCCTCCGGTGCGGAGGAGGGGTGCCTGGTCTACGCCCTCGAAGACTTCGCGGTCTGGGACCTGCCGTGGAGTGTCGAGGGGGGCGAGGTGCGCGACCTGCGGCGTGGCGCCAACGTGCTGATGGACGCCTCGGCCGAGCGGCGCTTCGGCGTCTTCGACGTCGGCGAACACCGCGAGATCTTCGGCAAGCGCTTCCGCATCATCGGCAAGACCCACGGCGCGGTCTCCTTCACCACCACGCCGATCGTGTTCATGGACTACCGCAACGCACAGGAGCTGCACCAGAGTCTGCCGGGTCGCACGCAGTACATCCTGGTCAAGCTCGCGCCGGGCGCCGACGCACAGGCGGTCAAGGCGGCCATCCGCGAGCGGTTGCCGTTCAACGACGTCTACACCAAGGACGAGTGGGCGGCCCGCTCGCGCACCTACTGGGTCGTGTCCACCGGCCTCGGGATGAACATGGGAGTCACCGTCTTTCTGGGAATCCTGGTGGGGATCGTGGTCGTGGCCCAGACGCTGTACACGTCCGCGGTCGAGCACGTTAAGGAGTTCGGCACCGTCAAGGCGATCGGCGGCTCGAACTGGGACATCTACCGGATCCTCGGCGAGCAGGCGTTGATCGCGGCTGTGGTCGGGTATGCGATCGGCGGCGTCATGTCCATGGCGATGCGGCCGGCCATGGCGAAGCTCTACCTGAACGTCCTGATCTCGCCACAGTTCGCGGCAGCGGTGTTCGTCGGCACGCTGCTCATGTGCCTGGGCGCGGCCATGCTGAGCTTCCGGCGCGTGGCGGGGATCGACCCGGCGCTCGTCTTCCGTACCTGAACGGAGAGAGGACCATGACCGTTCTCGAAGCCAGGGACGTCAGCAAGACCTTCGAAGAGGGCAAGAGCCGCGTGGAAGTGCTGCGTGGCGTGTCGCTCCAGGTCGAGGCGGGCGAAGTGGTGGCCCTGGAGGGGCCGTCGGGTTCGGGCAAGACGACGCTGCTCTCGATCCTCGGCTGCATCCTGTCGCCCAGCGGGGGCGAGGTCACGGTCGCGGGCGAGCGCGTGACGAGCGCCCGGCCCGAGGTGCTGCGCGACGTGCGCCGGCGCGCGATCGGCTTCGTGTTCCAGCAGTTCAACCTGTTCCCGGCGCTGTCGGCCGTCGAGAACGTCGAGTACGCGCTGAACGTGAAGGGCATCAGCGGCCGCGCCGCACGCAGCCAGGCCGAGGACGCCCTGGTGCGCGTGGGCCTGGCCGACCGCATGGCCTTCCTGCCCCGCGACATGTCCGGCGGGCAGAAGCAGCGCATCGCCATCGCGCGGGCGCTGGCGGGTTCGCCCCAGGTGCTGCTGGCCGACGAGCCGACCGCCAACCTCGACACGCAGGTCGGCACCCAGGTGCTGCAGCTGTTTCGGGACCTGGCGAAGAGCGAAAAGAAGGGCCTGGTCATCGTGACCCACGATCCGAAAGTGCGCGAGATCGCGGACCGGGTGGTGGGAATTCGGGACGGCAAGCTGGCGGCGTAGTCGCACGACGGCAACGAAGCCACAGAGAGCACAGAGCACACAGAGGAACGGAGACATGACGAAGAAGACGGCGGTCCTGGGGATGGTCGGCGTGGCTCTCGTGTTCGCCACGGCGCTGCAGGCGGCGTGGGCCGGGTCGGGCGCGGAGACGAGCGCCGCGACAAAGCCGCTTCCGGTGTCGAGCGAGGTCGCGGCCGAGGGACGCGTGGTGGCCTACCCCGGCGCCGAGGTGCTGGTGGGCGCCGAGCGCGGCGGGCGGCTCGAACGCCTGCAGGTCGAGGAGGGCCAGACGGTGGCGAAGGGCGCGCTGCTGGCCGAGTTCGAGACCGACGAGTTGCGCGCCTCCCTGGCGGAAGCGCGGACGCGCATCGCCGAGGCCGAGGCCGAGGTCCGCCTCGCGGAAGCCAACAGCGCCCGCAAGGAGCGCCTGATCGAGCAGCAGATCGTCTCCAGCCACGACTACGACCTCGCGACCCGCGACCTCGAGATCGCCCGCGCGCGTCTGGAGACGAACCGGGCCACGGTGGAGCGCATCGAGGCGCAGCTCCTGAAGTCGCGGATCCTCGCCCCGATCGCCGGAACGGTCCTGCTGCGCCACGCCGACGCCGGTGAGACCATCGAGACCGGCGACCGCATCGTCACACTGGCCGACCTCGGCAGGCTGCGCATCGAAGGCGAGGCCGACGAGGCCGACGCCGCGGCGCTGACCCTGGGCTCGTCGGTGACGATTCGCAGCGACGGCTATCCCGGCCAGTCCTGGAAGGGCCGCGTGGAGGAGATCCCCGAATCGGTCACGATCCGCCGGCTCAAGCCGCAGGACCCGAGCCGGCCCACCGACACGCGGGTGCTGGCGGTGAAGGTCGCCTTCGCGGAGCCGACACCGCTCAAGCTCGGCACCACGGTGGACCTGCGTATCGCCCGCTGATCCCGTGTCTTACGGTCGCTGACATTTCTGGAACTCCGCTCCTCTGGCGGCCGTTAATACCCCCGACAACGGGACATTCCGCCGGCCCCGCTCGGGGGCTGGCCAAGGGGCGGGGTTCATGGCGAAATCGAACGGGAAGCGTGTCCGTAAGTTCTGGTGGACCTTTGGCTTGCTGGCCGTAGCCGCGATCGGCTCGCAGGCCCTCAAGCCGAAGGCCGAGACCGAGGACAAGGACAAGGTCAAGACGGCCAAGGCCGAGGTGAGCGACGTCCAGGTCCGCGTGACCGAGGTCGGCTCCGTGGAGCCCCAGGTCAAGGTGGACGTGAAGTCCGCGCTCTCGGGCAAGGTCGTCGAGCTGCTGGTGCGCGAGGGCGACCGCGTCAAGAAGGGCCAGATCCTGGCCCGGGTCGAGCCCGACGTGAACCAGGCCCGCGACCTGGCACAGGTGAAGAACTCGGTGCTCGAATCCGAGATCGCCCTCGCCGAGGCGCGCTCCACCTTCGACCGCAACAAGGGACTGCTCGAGCAGGGCCTGCTTTCGCCCCAGGCGGGCCTCGAGAGCGAGACGCGCTACCGGCAGGCCAAGGCCGGCTACGACGCGGCCCTCGAGAAGTACAAGATCGTCGAGGAGAGCGGCGTGCCGATCGCCATCGCCGAGGCCGGCAGCCTGCAGCGGCTCAACGTCAGCTCGCCCATGGACGGCGTCGTGATCCGCCGCGGCGTGGAGCTGGGCGACACCGTGATGTCGGGCGTCTCCTCCTTCAACGCCGGCACGGTGCTGATGACCGTCGCCGACATCGGCACCATGATCATCAAGGCCGGCATCAACGAAGTGGACATCGGCAAGGTGCACCTGGAGCAACCGGTCAAGATCGGTCTCGACGCGTACCCGAAGGTGAAGTTCGCGGGCGCCATCAAGCGCATCTCCCCCGCCGCGCGCCTGGAGGAGAAGGTCAAGGTCTTCGACGTCGAGATCGCGGTGGACCGCCAGGGCGCCGAGCTGCGCACCGGCATGACCGCCAACATCGACGTGGTGGGCGAGCGCCGCGAGAAGGTGCTCACGGTCCCGGTCGAGGCGCTGTTCCGCAAGGACGAGAAGGAGATCGTCTACATCAAGAAGCCCGAAGCCCCGAAGTCCGCCGAGCAGCAGGGCTTCCTGGCCTCGGTGTTCGCCGACGGCAAGCAGGACAGCGCGGTGAAGCTCGAGGAGAAGGACCGCTGGAAGGAGAAGTTCGACGTGCGCGAGGTCGAGACCGGCCTCGCCAGCTTCGACAAGGTGCAGGTTGTGGCGGGCCTCAAGGCGGGCGAGGAGCTGGCGGTCGAGGACCCGACGCGCCCGCGCGAGAAGAAGGACCGTGAGTAGCGGTATCGAGGGCCTGGTGCTGACCCTCGGCGCCGTGCCGACCGAGGCCCCGGCCGGCACGCGCGAAGCGGTCAACGTGAGCTCCCTGATCCAGCTCCAGGGTGTCTGCAAGACCTACGACCAGGGCGAGCTGGCCGTGCAGGCGCTGCGCGGTGTGGACCTCGCGGTCGAGAAGGGGCAGATGGTCGCGATCATCGGCCCCTCGGGTTCGGGCAAGTCCACCCTGATGCACATCGTGGGCTGCCTGGATGCGCCGAGCGAGGGCTCCTACTGGCTGGACGGGCAGGACGTGTCGGCCATGAGCTCGTTCCAGCTCGCCGGGGTGCGCAATCGCAAGGTTGGCTTCGTGTTCCAGACCTTCAACCTGTTGCCGAAGGCGTCGCTGCTGCGCAACGTGGAGCTGCCCATGCTCTACGCGGGCATCTCTTCGGACGAGCGCAAGGAGCGCGCCCAGGCGGCCCTCGGCCGGGTGGGCCTGGGCGATCGCGGGAAGCACCGCCCGTCGGAGCTGTCGGGCGGCCAGCGCCAGCGCGCGGCCATCGCCCGCGCCCTGGTCATGGAGCCGTCGCTGATCCTGGCCGACGAGCCCACCGGCAACCTCGACTCCAAGACGGGCTTCGAGATCATCGACATGTTCCGCGACATGAACGCCCGCGGCGAGACCGTGGTGATCGTGACCCACGACCCGCGCATCGCCGAGCAGTGCCAGCGCGTGGTGCGCATCGTGGACGGGCGTATCGAAAGCGATTCGCTCAACTAGCGTGCGCAAGTACTTCTTCTCGATCTGGGAGTCGGTGATCGACGGCATCGTCGACATCAATACCCATCGCTCGCGCAGCGTGTTGCAGGCGGTCGGCATCATCCTGGGCGTCGCCTCGGTGGTCGCCACCTTCGGCCTGATCGAGGGCGGCAAGCGCCAGATGACCTCGATCTACGACATGACCGGCGGCATCCGCAAGATGCGCGTCGACAACAAACAGACGACCGATGCCTCCCGGAGCGCCGCCGAGCAGGCGTCCAAGGGCCTCACCTACGACGACGCGCTGGCGCTGCGCCAGAAGGCCAGGCACCTGGAGATCGTCGAGCCGACCATGCAGCGCGAAAGCCTGGTGCGGGCCCAGGGCTTCGAGAAGACGATCGAGGTCTCGGGCTCCACCTGGGGCTACTCCCCCATGTACAACTTCCATCCGGCCGAGGGGCGCTTCATCACCGACGAGGACCTGGAAGCGAGCGCCAAGGTGGTGGTGCTTGGACAGGCGCGGCGCGAGCAGATCTTCGGGGCCCGCCCGGCCCTGGGCCAGGCCATCTCCATCGAGGGCTCGCGCTACACCGTGGTCGGCGTGATGGAGAAGAAGGAGTTCTACTTCAACAAGGCCAACGACAACGCGCTGGACTGGATGAACGACATGGTATTCATCCCCATCACGGCCATGATGAGCCGCATGGAGGGGGACAAGGGCGCCCGCAAGATCGCCTTCATGAACGTGCAGGTTCGCGACCTCAAGGACATGGACGACGCCATGGCCGAGGTGCGCAAGATCCTGCTGCGCGGCCATGAGGGCGTCGAGGACTTCGAGATCTTCAACCGCGCCGACCAGATGCGGCGCATGGAGCAGCAGGGCAAGATCTACGACGTCACCTTCCTGGTCTGCGGCACCATCTCGCTCCTGGTCGGCGGGATCGTGATCATGAACATCCTGCTGGCGTCCTTCAACGAGCGGGTGCGCGAGGTGGGCACGCGCAAGGCGCTGGGCGCGACCGGGCTCAACATCATGGCGCAATTCCTGGTGGAGAGCGTCGTCGTGACCATCTTCGGCGGCCTGCTCGGTGTCGCCCTGGGCGCCGGCTGCACCCGCGCCATCAGCAACCTGATCCAGCAGCCGGTGGTGCTGACGCCCCAGAATTCCCTGATCGGCCTGCTGTTCGCGGTCGTGGTCGGCATCTTCTTCGGCTTCTACCCGGCCATCAAGGCCGCCAAGCTCAACCCGATCGAAGCGCTGAGGTACGAGTAACGTGGGCTTCTGGGAATCCGTCCGCACCTCGATCGCCGAGATCCGGGCCCACAAGCTGCGCTCGCTCTTGACCCTCCTCGGCATCATCCTCGGCACCACCTCCCTGGTCGTCATGGTGTCGGTGATCGGCGGCGCCGCGATCTCCGTCCAAAAGGGGATCTCGGACCTGGGCTTCGACGGGGTGATGTTCGTGACCGCCGAGGTGCCGAAGGACCGCATCGAGAGGAAGAAGCAGGGCTACTCGAAGGGCCTGCGCAGCGCCGACCTGCGCTTCATCGACGAGGGGAAAGAGCTCATCGAAGGCGCGGCGCCCGTGGTGTTCTCCCGCGAGACCGCGCTGCTGAACGGCCGCAACCTGACCCTGAACGTCGAGGGCATCACGCCGGCCTACTCGGTGATCCGCAACCGCAGGGTCGAGAGCGGGCGCTACATCGTGGAGACCGACATCGCCAACCTGGCCCCGGTGTGCGTGATCGGCAAGCAGCTCGCGCTGGACGTCTACGGCAGCGAGGAAGCCCTGGGCCGCGAGATCGTGATCCGCGGCGTGCGCTTCCGCGTGGTGGGCGTGCTGATGAGCCTGGGCACCGACCAGGTGAACGACGACGAGATGGCCAAGGACAACAGCAAGGTCTACGTCCCGCTCACCACCATGCAGAAGCACTTCCTCGGCAACGACAGCGTGATGGCCTACGCCTTCAAGGTGAGCGACCCCGAGCAGTTGAAGGACGGCCAGAAGGAGGCCGAGGCGCTCTTGCGCCGCGGCCACCGCGGCATCAGCGACTTCCGCGTGATCAACATCGGCGAGGAGATCCTGCGGGTGCGCAAGGAGATCGACAAGCTGATCTCCAACTGGACCGTGGTGCTGGCCTCGATCGCCGGCATCTCGCTCCTGGTGGGCGGCATCGGCATCTTCTCGGTGATGCAGATCTCGATCTCCGAGCGCGTCTACGAGATCGGCCTGCGCAAGTCCATCGGCGCCAGCGACGGCGCGATCTTCGGCCAGTTCCTGATCGAGGCGGTCTCGCTCTCCATGGCGGGCGGCCTGCTCGGCGCCGGGCTCGGCTTCGGCATCACGAAGCTGGCCGGCCAGGCCTTCGAGGACGGCCTCGCGGTCTCGCCCGTCGGTCTGCTGATGGCCGCCGGCTTTGCGGTCCTGATCGGCCTCTCGGCCGGCGTGTACCCGGCGCTGCGCGCCTCGCGCCTGGCGCCAGTGGACGCGCTGCGCGCCTAGTCGGCGCCGGGATGCGCTAGCATCCTCGTCAGCGTGAGCCGCCTCCTCTCGTACTTCGGGGCGGTAGTCGTCGCCCTCGTCCCCGCCGCTTCGGCCGCCGGCGCCGAGCCGTCGCGCGCGCTGCGCGTCGGGATGGACCCGCGCGCCGCGCCGTGGTCCTACGTCCCGGGTCTCGAGTCCGCCCTGGTCGACTTCGGCAAACGGCCCCGCCTGAGCGCGGCCGAGCTGCTGCGGGTCGAGGGGCTGGAGGTCGACGTGACGAGGGCGCTGGCGCGGCAGCTCGGCCAGGAGCTCGAGTTGGTTCCCTCTGCCTGGCAGCAGAACGAGAACGCCCTGCTGCGCGGCGACTTCGACATCCTGCTCGACGCCTGGACGCCGCGACCGTCCACGCCCGACGGCATCGTCGCTTCCGAGCCGTACTGGGACTGGGGCCTCGTCTTCGTGGTGCGCAGCGGCGAGGCGCGCTTTGCGCGCCCGACCGATCTGGCCGAGGCGCGCCTGGGCTACTCACCCGACCCGGCTACCGAACGCGCCCTGCGGGCCATGGGGATCGACCGTCTGGCGCCCCACAACAGCAGCGCCGCCCTCTTCGAAGCACTCGCCGCCGGCAGCGTGGACGCCGCCATCGACGACTCCACGTATGCACGCTGGCGCATCGCCCACGATCCCGCGTTCCGCATCGTGGGCGAGCCGCTCAATCGCCTCGGCTACCACATCGGCCTGCGTCGAGACGACGCGGCGCTGCTGCAGCGCGTGAACGCCGCCATCCGCGAGCTGCGCGGCTCGGGCGAGCTGGATCGGATCCGGCTCAAGTGGCTGGGGAAGCCTTAGAATCCCGTCATGGCGCCAAAGATCTCGAACCGCGGCCGGCTGATGCCCGCCTCGCCGATCCGCCGCTTGATGCCCCTGGCCGACGAGGCCAAGCGCCGGGGCACCCACGTCTATCACCTCAACATCGGCCAGCCCGACATCGAGACCCCCCCCGAGATGCGCGACCGCCTGGCTCTGATCCGGGACAAGGTGCTCGCCTACTCGCCGTCGCCGGGCACCCAGGAGTACCTGCACGCGCTGCAGCACTACTACCGCGGACTCGGCATCGAGCTGGGCCTCGAGGAGCTGATCGCGACGACGGGGGGCAGCGAGGCGGTGCTGTTCGCCATGTTCGCCTGCGCCAACGCGGGCGAGGACGTGATGGTGGTCGAGCCTTTCTACACGAACTACAACTCCTTCGCGACGCTCGCGGGCCTGCGCCTGGTGCCCCTGACGTCTCGCGGCGAGGACGGCTTCCACCTGCCCGGGCCCGCGGCCTGGGAAGCCGCGCGGACGCCCAGGACGCGCGCCGTGATCCTGTGCAACCCCAGCAACCCCACGGGCACGGTGTACACCCGCGAGGAGCTGGACCAGGTTGCGGCCTTCTGCCGCAAGCACGAGCTGTTCCTCATCTCGGACGAGGTGTACCGCGAGTTCGTCTACGACGGCCGCACCTCCACCAGCGCCCTAGCTTTGCCCGGCATCGAGGACCGCGTGATCGTGGTGGACAGCCTGTCCAAGCGCTACAGCGCCTGCGGCATCCGCCTGGGCGCCTTGATCACGCGCAACAAGGACGTCTACGGCGCCTGCCTGCGCATGGCCCAGGGCCGGCTCTCGCCGCCCGGCATCGCGCAGTCCATCGCCGTGGGCCTGACCGAGATCGGCCCCGAGTACACGCGCGCGGTCGTCGCGGAGTACCAGAAGCGGCGCGACGTCCTGTTCGAGGGCCTGTCGCGCATCCCAGGGGTGTTCCTGCGCAAGCCGGAGGGCGCCTTCTACTTCGTGGCGCGCCTGCCCATCGACGACGCCGACGACTTCGCGCGCTTCCTGCTGGCGGACTTCCAGCACAACGGGGCCACCGTGATGGTGGCTCCGGCGCCGGGCTTCTACGCGACGCCCGGGCTGGGACGCAGCGAAGTGCGCATCGCCTACGTGCTGAACGAGCACGACCTGCGCGCCGCGGTCGAGGTCTTGGCCCACGCCCTGGAGGCGTACAGCCGGGACCGGAGGATCGCGGCCCCCGCGGCGGCGGTTGCGGCGAGCGCAGGGCCCGACTTCGGGGTGCCCGCCGAGAGCTGACGGCGTGCCCGAGGCCCTGAACGTCGCGCCGGGTGTCGTCGTGCCCGAGGCCGCCATCGCCTTCCGCGCCGTGCGCTCCTCGGGGCCGGGGGGCCAGAACGTCAACAAGGTCGCGTCCAAGGTCGAGCTGCGGGTGGAGCTTTGGCGGATCGAGGGGCTCCTGCCCGAAGCGCGATCTCGCCTCCTGCATCTCGTCGCGTCTCGACTCGACGCGGACGGCCGCCTGGTCGTCACCAGCCAGCGTTTCCGCGACCAGCCGCGCAACCTCGAGGATGCCCGCGAGCGTGTCGCCGACCTGGTGCGGCGCGCGCTCGTCGCTCCGAAACGCCGACGGCCCACCCGCGCCACGGCCGGTTCCCGAGAGGCGCGGCTGCGCAGCAAGCGTCGCTCGGCCGAGAAAAAGGCTGCGCGCCGCGCGGGCTTCGACGACTAGAGTCCCGCGTCGCGCAGCCTCTCGAGAATCCGTTCGGCGACCTTGGCGTGCCCGCTCTTGCGCAGGTGGTCGTCGAGCACGAAGTAGTCGTCGGGCCCGAGTCGACCCCGCAGGTCCGCGACCTGGAGGCGCCTGATGAACTCGGGCCACTCGGGCTCTACAGCCGTCTCCTGCACGGCCGTGGCGAAGTCGCCGGTCGCGAGCCGGTTCGGGTCGAGGTCGAGCACGACGACGGCCACGCCGCCGAGATCGCGGCTCGAGGCGTGAGCGAGGGCGTTCAGGAACAGCCGCGCCTGGTCCCGGACCGGAAGCACGGGCGGTTCGGGATGAACCTCGGGTGCCACGACGCCCCGCACGATCCGGAAGCTGAAGGCGCCGGGGAAGTAGCGATGGCGGCGCCCCGCGCGCTGCACGTCCTGCCTGAAAGCCCGCTCGTCGTTGATCAGGAGCTGGTTGCCGCGCTCGGCGTAGAGCCGGTTCTCTTCGCTGTCGTTGGAGTCGTACTGCACGACCAGCCCTCGCAGCCGGCTGGTGTCCAGGCGATCGAGCAGACGTGCCTCGCGCACGGTCGCGTACGACGGAAGCCCGGCATTCAGCACGCGCCGGCCCGAGAGCCGTCCGAGGACCTGCGGGAACGCCTCGGCCTGCTCCACGCCCCAGCCCATGGCGAAGCTGTCGCCGACCACGATGATCTCGGGAGCCGCGAGCGCCGCCTCGCTGTCGCGCAGGCCGGCGGAGTTCACGCGCAGGACGGTGTCGAACTCGCGGTTCCGGAAGCGACACTCCCCGGGCCGCAGCGTGTAGAAGAGGCCGGGGTCGTAGCGGGAGCATTCGGGCAACGCCTGGAGCAGCGTACGGTCGTGCTGGAGGTAGTAGGACCGCAGGTGGGACAGCGCGCCTCCGGGCAGGCGCTTCGCCAGCTCCGCATGCTCGAGCAGGAAAGCCAGGGCCCCTTCCGCCAGGCCCAGGCCGACGAGCAGGGACAGCATGGCGAGGCCCAGGCGTCCGAGGACGGCGCGCATCAGCGAGGCGATTCTAGCCAGAACCCGCAGCCCTGGCGTTTGTTTGACAGCCCTGGGGGCGTCGCATAAGATCGCCGTTCGTTCCGCCGGGCGGTTAGCTCAGCGGTAGAGCACTGGTCTTACACGCCGGGTGTCGCAGGTTCGAATCCTGCACCGCCCACCAGACGTCTATCGCGCGGTTTCCCCAAAGCGCGGGGTGGTAGTTCAGCTGGTTAGAACGCCGGCCTGTCACGTCGGAGGTCGCGGGTTCGAGTCCCGTCCACCCCGCCATTCTCGAACAACTTAGCGTCGTCCTGCTCCTCGTCGGGGGCGGGTGTGTCAGTAGGCGTGTCACCGACGAGGACCTGGGCGATCAGGTCCACCGTCTGCGCCCGGAAGAGCGGGGAGAGGTGCTGGTAGCGCTCCAGCTCGCGTGAGCGGTGCCCCGTGATCTTCCGGACGATGTCGCCCGGGATGCCCTGCATCAGCAGAACGGACGGTCCGGTGTGCCGGAGGTCGTGGAGGCGGACGTCCTCGATCCCCAGTGACCGGACGAGAGTCCGGAAGGGCTTGCCCATGTCCCAGCGATACGGCTTCTTCGGGTCCGGCCATTTCGCGGTCGGCCTCGACGGGAACACGTAGTCGTCCACGCCGTAGCTCGGCAGTCCCTTCAGCGCCTCGACGGCGACCCGCGGCAGGGGAGTCTTTTTCGGCACCCCCGTCTTCGTATGCGGCACCGCGACGAACGGCGCCGGCCCGTAGAGGTGGACGTCGCTCCAGCGCCGGTTCAGCAGCTCGCGCAGCCGCAGCGTCGTCATGCAGAGGACGAGGATGACGGTCCGCAGCTCCGGGTCCTTGCACTTGTCGAGCAGGAGACGGAACTCCTCGACGCTCAGGAACCGGTCGCGCCCGGGCGGCTCGCGAAACTGATGGATGGCTCGCACGGGGTTCGTGTCGTACCGCCCATGCCGGACGGCCTCGTTGAAGATCGAGTTGAGGATCGTCCGGTAGTGGTTCACCGACGAAGCCGAGAGGTCGTCGTCGTCCTTCAGGCGATCGAGTAACTCCCGGACCTTCTCCGTCGTCATCTCGCGAGCCTTCATCCCGCCGAACGCGTCACGGACGCGCGGCAGCAGATAGCTGAAGCTCGGCGTCTTCTTCAGGTGCGCCGGCTCCCACGCCTCGCGGAGCTGGTCGAACGTCACCTGCTCGAACTTCCGCGAGGGGAAGTGGCTGAGCATCGCCACTTCGGACCGCCGCTTCGCGAGGATCGACTCGGCGACCTTCACGTCACGCTGCCCAGTACTCTCGCGAGTCAGCTTGCCGTCCGCGCGCTTGAACCGGATCCAGAGAACGTCGCCGCGAAGGTAGATGCCGCGAGGAAAGCGCCGCGCTTTCATGCTACCTGGTCTCCGCTCCTGCTCGCCTCCACCACGTGCTGCCTCAACCATTCAAGGATATCCGCTCGGCGGAACCGAACGGGGGCCCACGCGCCTTGCCTCGGGTACTCCACGTAGGGGATCCGCCGCCGCACGCGCCAGCGCTCCAGCGTTCGCTCCGACACCTTGAGCAGCTTCGCCGCTTCCTCGGTCGTCAGGATATCGTCAAGCTCGGACACGGCCGGCCCACCTCGGTATTGGATTGCCATCGGCACGCACGGCACGACTTGCAAGCCTGGGACCACGGCCGCTGCAATCGAGGGCTCCTGCAAGTCGTGTCGTATCAACGCTCGTTGTCGCCGAAGCGCTCTCAGCGCTGAGAGCGGAGAACGCCGGCTACCAGAACTGAAGGATGTCGCAGGCGTGGGGCTTCCCGGCCAGCTACGCTCCGGCCGCCTGCCTCGGTGTTGGTCCGCCTTGAGCGCGGGCCTTTACGCCCTCGCGAAACGGTATGCACCTTTGATTTGCTCGGCGACGTACCGGCCAATTGAGGAAGCGGCGAGGAGTTCCTGGTGGATCCTGACGGGCACGTCAAAGTACTGGTAGATTCCCCCGTGCCGGAACTCGACCTCCAGCGTTTGCGTCTGTTCGTCGTAGCCGATCGCTGCAATGCTCGTTGAATTGACCGGATCGCGGTTCATGATTGGTTCGGCTCCAGCGTCACAGCGGCTCCAAGGGCTGCTCCCGCGGCAGCGACAATTCGGGCCGATCGTGGGTTCTGTGCTCTCCACACCTGCAAGACCTCGGCGTAATTCTTAGGATCCCGTTTCTGGTTCCATCCCGCTGGACCCTCGAACCCGTCCCCCGGAACCGAGGCCGCCACGACGAGTGGATCGTGGCTGTCGGGGCGCTTGCCCTCCGTCGGCAGTTCGACGACGGCTCGGATCGGCAGGCTGACGGCTTCTCCCACGACGACGACTTCTCCGGTGCGCAGTATCGGCAGCATGTCGAACAGGCCCTCGAGATTCTCCGCTGCCGCCGAGGTCACTTGCGCGCGGTCAGCGGCGTTGGCCATTCGCATCGCGAACAGCGAACCACACTGCGAGAGGATCGTGGGCTCGATCTCCGAGGGGCGTTGACTGACGAGCATCAATCCCAGTCCGTATTTGCGGCCTTCCTTCGCGATTCTCTCCACAGCGTCTGTTGCTGGGCCCTTGCGTTCGTGCCGAACATATGCGTGTGCTTCTTCGAGCACGAGCAGCAGCGGACGCAATCGTCCGCCCTCCGGCAGATTTCGCGCCCAGAACAATGCGTCGTACAGGATCCGTAGCAGGGCGGCGATCAGATCGTTGAGCACGAGGTTCGGGATTCCGGACAGGTCCAGGATCGTGATTGGACGCTCCCCGCCGAGCCACCCGAGCAGGAGCGTGTCCAAGTCCTGTTGCGGTAGTCCTTGAGTGTTCGGTGCCCATGGCCCAGGCTGGAAGAGAAACGCGTAGCGTGGATCGCGGAGTCGCGAAGCAAGGCCGGCGAGCTGCCGACGGATGCTCAGCGTGCTGGTACTGAGCCGGATCTTCTCGGGATCGCCACCGATACTCTTGTGCGAACGGAAGAGCGGCGGTCGTACAGTCTCGGCGTCTCCTTGCGCCCCTTCGCCCTCGCTATATGCGGGTTGCCACTCCGACGGAGGCTTCGTCTGGTCTTCGACGTACGTAGCGTGGATCTCGAAGTGGAGCTCATACCACAGCCGGCGGATACTGAACGGGACGGGTGAGTCGACTGTGAGGGTATCCACCGTGACACCCGAGCGGGGCGTGGCTTCGAGGGCTGATCGTTTTAGGGTTGTGATCTTCTCAAGGACGGCGGCTCGACTGGCGTCATCGATTGTTCCGAGCGTCAGGGAAAGCAGTTCGTCGAAAGTCAGAGCCCAATAGGGAATGTGCAGTGGCTGCTCGCTCGTCTCCAGGTCCGGGTTCACCCTGAAGACTGTGGCCCGGTCACCCAAGGCCCGAGCGTATTCGCCATGGAGATCGAAGACGACGATTCGACTCGACGGGTACTTGCTGCCTGAAATCGAACCCAGGAGCCCCGCTACCGTCGTTGACTTCCCCGCGCCCGTTGCACCAAGCACTGCGCTGTGTCGCGTCACCAAGCGTGTGACGTCCACAAAAGCGGGGATCGACTCGGCACTCGCCAGGTGGCCGACTCGCACAAAGCGGGGCTCATCCGGCTTGCCGTAGATTCTCCGGAGGTCTGGGGCCGTCACCAGGTGGACGTCGTCGTCGATAGTCGGATACTGCGCCACTCCGCGCTCGAAGCCCCCGCTGCCCCGCGCTTCTCCGACCAGTTGCACCGTCATCCAGCGGTTACCGTACGGCTGCTTCTCCGCTAGTCCCTCGGGCACGGCTCCTGCCCCGATCTGGGAAACGACTCCGAAAAGGGTCACGTAACCAAGGGGAATGCGAACGAAGCTCCCTACCTGACCGAACCTATAGGTTTCGCCGTCCACGAAGGTCACGCCCGACACGGTCGTGGGATCCAGTGCCACCCGGATAGTGGCTCCCTTGACATCTTGGACGGTGCCCAGGAACGTGGGCTCACGTGACATTTGCCACCATCGTGCTCTCAGGCGGAGTTCCCATCTGCTCGGCGAGGAGTTCGCCGAAGCGCGCGAAGTCGCCCAAGAGTAGGCGACATCGCGCAGCCTCCTCTGGCCCAGTGCTACCCTTTTCCACCTCTGCGGCCCATGAGGGTGGGGCCGGTGTATTGGCCTCCAGGATCCATTCACCCTCCCTGGTTCCAACGATTGCCTGATCGCGCGCCCACAGATTGAGGTTGGAGCGCCGATGGGCAAGCTCAACGGCGTTCGCGTACTTGGCCAGGTCGCCGTGCGCCAGGGCGAAGCACACCGCGCTCGCATTACCCTGGAGCCCTTCATCAAACACTTCGTTCAGGTGCTGGTCGGCGAAAGAGAACCCGCATGTAACGACGACGGCACGAGTGCGCCTCAGGTGGGCGCGCAGACGATCGATCATCGCCAGGTAGGGCATTCGCCGGCTTTCTTCGTATTTGAGGTGTGAAGGGTGGATCAAAGGTGCCGCGCTTGGAAGTAGTGGTGGTGGTCCCCCGCGCCAAACGACACCCGAGTCGTCACGCCACCAGTTGACCGATCCGTGGAGCTTCCAGAGTCTGCACCAATGGGAATGTTGGTTTTCAGAACCTTTGACCAGGCTGGCGGGAAGTTTTTCAGAACCATTGACCAGGGGGTGAGCGAGTTTTTCAGAAGCTTTGACCAGGGCCGCGTGACCTCTACGCTCGCCCCTTTTG